>Ga0105856_1000425_pt1 | contig 22525 bp, 21 predicted proteins | sample OrgsoiDNA_201060_FD_89681 | JGI IMG/M metagenome (GOLD analysis project Ga0105856, IMG submission 89681) | Permafrost soil microbial communities from the Arctic, to analyse light accelerated degradation of dissolved organic matter (DOM) -... | ecosystem: Environmental > Terrestrial > Soil >...
ACACTTTCCAGGAATTAAAAAATGAAAATCCGTCGCGCTACGTTACTTTTGTCGATCATTGCCAGTGCGTTCATTTCGGTTGGTGCCATGGCTCAGACTCAACCCGCTAAAGGTCCTGTCAAGAACATTGTGCTGGTCCACGGTGCGTTTGTTGGTGGCTCGGGCTGGAGACCTGTCTACGATATCCTGACCAAGGACGGTTATAACGTGACCCTGGTCCAGGAACCGTTGACGTCGTTTGCGGAAGACGTGACCGCCACAAAACGTATCCTCGACCGTCAGGACGGCCCGGCCATTTTGGTCGGCCATAGCTACGGCGGCGCGATCATCACGTCGGCTGGAAACGATCCCCATGTAGCGGGTTTGGTCTACGTTGCTGCTCATGCCTTAGACACCGGCGAGACGGAGGTTGGCAACGGCAAGAAGTTTCCGAACTCGGCACATCCGCTGGTGAAGACACCGGACGGTTTCCTGTTCCTTGACCCGACCAATTACCCTGGCGACTTCGCTGCGGACCTGCCGCTGAAGCAAGCCCAGTTTGAAGCCCGCGCGCAGATGCCGACGTCGGCCACGGTTTTCTCAACCCCCATGACTGATCCGGCATGGAAGGTGAAACCTAGCTGGTACGTGGTCGCGAAATCGGACAAGATCATCAATCCCGACCTGGAACGGATGTACGCAGCCCGTGCCCATAGCCATACCGTCGAGATTGCCGGCGCGAGTCACTCCGTGTATGAGTCGCATCCGAAAGAAGTAGCGGCCTTGATTGAACAAGCTGCTGAGCACGCGCAGGACTAAGCTTCATTAATAAAGTACAGGGCATGGATCGTGGAATGGCTCATTTCTATATAAATAGGAATACTGATAATATGGATTGTCCATATTTCTCCACGAATTTCTCCGCGATCCAGTTCCTGCATATTTTTATACTTTCACCACGCACCGCCTAAGTACTGCTTTCTCGTTCCAGCCACGAGCAGAAGGCAACCACGAGCGCATCCGTTTCCTTGGCCTCGGGTACATAGGTACAGTAACCGCGGGCAGGAAGAAGGGGGCCGGCGAATGGTGCGATAAGGCGGCCGCATGCGAGGTCATCCGCTATCAACGCGGTTGGTCCCATTGCCACGCCTATGCCGTCGAGTGCGGCTTGCAGCGTGAGATAAAAATGATCGAGCGTTAGCGTCGTGGCTGGTTTGAGATCGGCAACGTTCGCTCGGGCGAGCCAGTCGCTCCATAACCTTGGGAGACTTGATGTATGGAGGAGCGTGTGATGGATCAGGTCGCGGGGCGTTTTGAGCGGCAGTTGATCGAGGAGTGCGGGACTGCAGACTGGCAGTCGTTCCTCCTGCAAGAAAGGGCGCATTGAATAGCCGTAGAACGTATCGGGGCCGCCGCGAATGATGATGTCGTAGGCGTCTTGCAGGGCTTCTACTGGATCATTCGACGTATCGAGGCTCACTTCGACGCCGGGATGCTGCTTCTGGAAACCGGCAAGCCTTGGAACGAGCCAGCGCAGCGCGAACGTGGCGGGTCCGTTCACTCGCAGCACGCGCGGCGATACGTCGCCCACATAGCCATACCTTGCGGTCGCGGAAGCGACCTGTTCGAACGCAGGACCGATTTCAGAGAGGTAGGCGCGGGCCGCTGGCGTCAGGACTACGCGCCGGTTATGCCGCTCAAACAAAGGTGCACCTAGCCACTCTTCCAGCAGACGGACATGCTGGCTCACAGCGCCGTGAGTCACATGTAATTCGGAGGCGGCAGCCTTGAAGCTGCCTAAGCGAGCAGCGGCTTCGAAAGCGCGTAGTGCATTGAGCGGAGGTAAGGGATGCTGCATTCAGGTAAGATTTTCTAACACAAAGTGCGGAATTTTCTAGTTTTTCACGGGCTGTCACGAGAGATATATTCGCTGAGAAAACTTTCTGACGCAATCGCTTTGTCTACGCGGTTCGTCACGGACCACGCGCGTGATACGTGCTGAATAGATGTGATCCGGGCGTTCGATGAATGGTACGGTGTCCGGGGCGAGCGTGTAGATCTCGGTCGCCGGGGCGAGGCGCGTGCCTTTTTCGCGCAGCTTTACGTAGTCGAAATTCGCACGATTAGCACCGCGTATCAGGTGCACGGTGCATGACGCACCAGCCCCGCCTGAAGCTTGTCGCTGATACCCGGATTGACGAAGAGCAGGTCGTCGTCGAGGTGAGTAACGACGGTGACGAGCGTTCCGACATGGCAATCGGCTGCCCATATCCGACGGCATGTTCGCATGACAACCCAGTATGAAATCTTTCTCGGCCCATGTAAAACGGTCGCCCGATCCAACCTCCAACACGAGCCCGTTTTATAACACGGCGCTTTTCTAATGCCCAGAATGGGGGGGCGATGGCGCCCGGCCTTGCAACACAGTCATCAAGAAACCTTGCTCTTCCAAATCAACTTGCGGCACGATGCGCCAATGACATATTCGTTTTTTCCGCAGTATTGGACGCAACATCGTTCGGGGACGCACAATGCGCTTTAAGTTATTAAAGGGCGTGTTGCCGCTTGGCGGCGATGCCGCGCTTCGCGACCTCCTGGCCGGCGTGACCCTCGCGTCAATGGATATCCCGCAAGTGCTGGGTTATGCGCGCATAGCGGGAATGCCGGCCGTGACCGGTCTTTACACGGCATTTTTACCGCTGCTGGCATTCGCACTCTTCGGCGCGTCCCGCCATCTGGTCGTGGCCGCAGACTCTGCAACAGCGACTATTTTCGCAAGCCACCTGTCGACCATGGCCACGATCGGAAGTGCGCAATACATGGCGCTTGCCGGGGTCGTTGCGCTACTGACGGCCGGGTTGCTGCTGATCGCCCGGATCTTCAAGCTCGGTTTCCTGGCCGATTTCCTGTCCCGCACGGTCTTGCTCGGTTTCTTGGCCGGCGTCGGCATTCAGGTCGGCGTCGCGATGCTGGGCGACATGCTCGGCGTGTCCCCAGGGTCGTCGCGAACCCTTGGACAGATCGAATCGATTGCGCTTAATCTTGCTCGCGTTTCGCTGCCAACGCTGGGTATATCGGTCGCCGTAGTGACCTGTATTCTCGTTTTCAAGCGCCTGTTGCCGCGTATTCCGGTCGCCATGTTCGCCGTGATCGGCGGCATTGCGGCAAGTTATGCCTACGACTTCGCAGGGCATGGCATCGCGGTCGTGGGACCGGTTGCCGGCGGACTGCCCGCGGTGAGCTTACCGCTTGCGACCTGGCAACAAACACTGGACCTGTTGCCCGTGGCCGCCTCGTGCTTCGTGATGATCATTGCGCAGAGCGTCGCGGCGGGCCGCGTGTTTGCGGAGCGTTATCACGAACCCGTGGACGCCGATGCGGATATCCTGGGCATTGCGGCAGCGAACGCGGTGGCGGCAGTGAGCGGGGCGTTCGTGGTCAACGGCAGTCCCACCCAGACAGCCATGGCGGATCGCGCCGGTGCACGCAGCCAGTTCGCGCAAGTGGTGTTTGCGGTGGTGGTCGGCGTCGTGTTGCTGTTCTTCAGCAAGTGGCTGCAGTACCTTCCGCACTGCGTGCTGGCAGGCATCGTGTTCACGATCGCGATCGGGCTGATCGATGTGAAGAGCCTTTACGCCATCCGCCGTGAAAGCCCGGGTGAGCTCACGCTGGCGCTTGTCACGGCCCTGGCGGTGGTGGTGATCGGTGTCGAGGACGGGATACTGCTGGCGGTCGCGTTGTCGTTGCTGCGCCATGTGCGCCATAGCTATCATCCGCACACCATGATGCTTGCGCCCACTCAAGCAACTGGCGGACGCTGGGCGCCTGTACCCGCCGTACCGGGCACGCAGACCGCGCCGGGGCTGATTGTTTATCGCTTTGGCGCCGACCTGTTTTTCGCGAACGATCATTTTTTCGTCGACGACGTGCGCCGACTGCTCGACCGCGCACCCACGACTGTCCACTGGTTCATCGTCGACGCAGGCGCTATCACGGACCTCGATTATTCAGCGGCCCGCACGCTCGCTGAGTTCTGTGAGGGTCTGAAGCAGCGTGGTGTCAACGTGCTGTTTGCACGCGTCAACCAGTATCTGCGAGCCGACATGGACCGTCATGGAATCACCGCGGTGCTAGGAGAATCGCACCTCTTCGAGACGCTGCATCAGGCGCTGGTAGCGGCCGGATTCGATCCGGCTGCAGCATCGAGCACTCATTGAACATGCATTGAATACGCATTGAGCATGCCCTGGGCAAGGCATCGTCAATGCCTCACCCGATCATCTCCACCGTCGCCTGGAACAACGCGGATTGCGGATCAGCCAGTTCATTCACCAGGTTGAAGTGGTTGTTATGGGTGTTCTCGATCAGCCGCACGGGTAAGCCACGCTCTTCAAGCAGCGCATGAAAATGCAGCGTCTGATGCTTGAACCCAGTGGTTTCAAGACCGCCTGCGCACAGCACGACCTGCGGCCCCTGCGAGGGTAATTCAAGCGCTGGGCTAAGCAACGCCGCCTGCTCGTCATGGAGTCGCAGCCAGTAGTTGACACCTATGTCGCATAGCGGCCGGATATCGTAAAGGCCGCTCAGCCCAAGGATGCCCTTGACCACATCTTGCGGCACGTTAAAGAGGCTCTGCCACGCGTCGCCCAGCAGCATCGCGGCGAGATGGCCACCGGCCGAACTGCCGCCCACGTGAATGCGTTCGCAATCGATGCCATAAGCGCCTGCATTCCGGTACAGCCACGCGATCGCACTCCGTACTTCACGCACCACCTCGGCAAGCGTGGCCTCGGGAAGCAGCGTGTACTCGAGGACGGCGACGGCAACGCCCGCATGCGTCAGTGCGCTCGCCATCGAGCATGCCTCCTCCTTGCGTTGCGAGCGCCAGTATCCCCCGTGAATATAGACAAAGAGTGGGGCGGGCTGACGCGCTGCCGCCACTGGGAAAATGTCGAGCCGCTCCGCCTGGCCCATGCCGTATTGCAGGTCAAGCACGACCGGACACGTTGACTTCGACTCGGCGGCCATAGCCGCATAAATCCGCATCTCGGCGTCGAAATCCGCGACGGAGGCGCGTGCGTTGTACTGGACCGCGCGCTCGGTAAGGTTGGCGAAGGTCAGGTCGAATGCCATGAGAGGGAGGCCTCGGAATACGGGAATAGGGTGGCTAGATGCTCAGCTCGCTGCGAAGGTTGTCGGCTTGAGCGCGCAGTTCCGTCGACGAACCGCTCCATGCGACCTGGCCCTTCGCCAGCAAATAATGCCGGTCGGCAAGCGCCAGTTGCGCGGAGAGATTCTTGTCGATGCAGATAATAGCCAATCCCGTCTTCTTGAGCTCGGCCAGGCATCGCCAGATCTCTTCGCGGATCAGTGGGGCGAGTCCCTCGGTCGCTTCGTCGAGGATCAGCAGGCGCGGGTTGGTCATCAAGGCCCGGCCGATCGCCAACATTTGCTGTTCGCCACCGGAGAGATTCGCGCCCAAGTTACGCTCGCGTTCCTGCAGTCGCGGAAAGAACCCGTAGATGCGCGCAAGCGTCCATGGCTCGATTGAACGCTGACGGTTATGCGCCGTGGCGATCAGGTTTTCGCGTACCGTCAGCGTCGGGAAGATATGCCGTCCCTCCGGCACGAGACCGACGCCCGCCCGCGCGATCAGATGCGATGCGCGGGCATGGATCGGCTCGCGGTTGAAGCGGATGGCCCCGCGACCGGGCCGCAGCAGTCCTGTGATGGATTTGACCGTGGTCGATTTACCCATGCCATTGCGTCCGAGCAAGGTCACGAACTGTCCCTCGTCAACGTCGAAGCTGACGCCGAACAACGCCTGGCTCGATCCATAGGACGCTTCCAGCGCGTCTACTTGCAGTAGCTGCGTCATGGCTGTTCCTCCGGTGCAGCGAGCGTGGTTTCGTTCATGGTTTCGTCCGCAGTGTCGTCATCCCCCAGATACGCCGCACGCACGGCAGCGTCGGCACGAATCTCGGCAGGCGTGCCGCACGCAATTGCTCGCCCGTAGACGAGCACAGTGATGCGATCCGCCAGCGCGAATACGGCATCCATATCGTGCTCGACGAGCAGCATCGCATAGCTGCCCTTCAGCGCCCGGAGCTGCGCCGTCATCTGCGCAGACTCGGACTGGCTCATGCCGGCCATCGGTTCATCCAGAAGCAGCAGCGTCGGATGGCCCGCCAGCGCCATCGCAAGTTCGAGCTGGCGATGTTCGCCATGCGCCATATCCGCCACGGCTACTTGTGCGCGATCGCCGAGCCCCACTTGGTCGAGCAGCACTCGCGCCGGCGCGGCAATGGCGCGTGCGGCCGCCATGGGCTGCCAGCAACCGAAGCGTGAACCACGGAGCGCGTTCACGGCCAGCATGACGTTTTCGAGTGCAGTGAACCCAGGCAGCACCGACGTGATCTGATACGAGCGCGCGAGGCCGAGCCGGGCGCGTTTGTCCACCGAGAGCCGGGTGATGTCGCGGTCATCGAAGAGAATGCGGCCTTCGTCAGGCTGCAGTTCACCTGAAAGCTGTCCGATCAACGTGCTTTTGCCCGCGCCGTTCGGACCGATGATCGCGTGGATCTCGCCCGGGGCGATAGTGATGCTGAAGTGATCCGTCGCCGTGAGACCGCCATAGCGTTTGACGAGCGCTTCGACCTTGAGCAAGCTCATGACAGGCTCTCCGTTCGCTTGCTTCTTGCCGCAATTTTTGCCGCAATTTTTGCCGCTCGTCGCGCGTCGGCTGAATGCACGACACCCATCAGGCCGCGCCGCGTCAGCAGCACGATCAACACGATCAGCGGCCCCATGATGAACATCCAGTGTTCGGTTGCGCTCTTGAGTCCTTCTTCCACGAGCACCATGGCAAGCGCACCGACTACGGGGCCGACGAACGTCCCGATGCCGCCGATCACGACCATCATAATCAGCTCACCCGAGGTCGTCCATGACATGTAGGACGGCGAGACGAATTGCGTGAGGTTCGCGTAAAGCACGCCTGCAATCCCACATAGGATCGCTGCGATCACATAGGCGCCGAGCTTGTATTGCAACGTTGGCACACCGAGCGCCTTCATGCGCCGCTCGTTCATGCGAATGCCCGCGAGTGTCATGCCAAAGCGCGCCTTGACGAAGCGGGAGCCGGACAGGAGCAGAAGACAGAGGAAGCCGAACGCGACGTAGTACAGCGTGGCTGGGTCGCCCAGAGACATGTTGCCGAAGCGGCTTGAAGCTGCGAGCGGCAGGCCGTCGTCGCCACCGTATTGCTTGAGGCTGACCGCCAGGAAGTACACCATCTGCGCGAACGCCAACGTGATCATGATGAAGGCGATGCCCGTCGTTCTCAGCGAAACAAAGCCCGTGACGAACCCGACCGCGCCGCATAGCACGATGGCGACACCGAGATGAACCCAGCCGTTGTCGATACCATGCTGCGCAAGCACGCCTGCCGCATAAGCGCCGAGGCCAAGATAGAGCGCGTGCCCGAAACTGACGAGACCGCCAATCCCGAGAATCAGATCGAGCGAAACGGCTGCTATTGCAAAAACCACGATGCGCGCGAACAGCGTGACATAGAACGCCTGTCCGCTCAGCGCCGCATAGGTCGGCACGAGTGCGAGCCCGGCAAGCAGCAGCATCACGAACAGCGTGTAGAACGTGGGCCGCCGTGATGCGGCGGGCACGACAGCCGCCGCGTGGACAATCGGCGAGGAGGGGGAGGAGGGGGAAGGAGTCAGCATCGTGTATTTATCCGTGTCTGACGGGGAATAAGCCTTGCGGCCGTAGTGCCAGAACCACGGCCATCAGGATATAGATGAGCATTGACGCGAGGGCGGGTCCGGCGGTGTCTGCGGTGCCGCGCTCGAACAACCCGCGCAATACTGCGGGCAGCAGCGTACGGCCGACCGTATCGATCACACCGACAATCAGCGCACCGAGGAAAGCGCCGCGAATGGATCCAATGCCGCCGATCACGATCACGACCATAGTGAGGATCAGGACCGGCTCACCCATGCCCGGCTGCACCGAGAGGATCGGACCCGCGAGCATGCCGGCCAGGCCCGCGAGCACGGCGCCCAGGCCGAAGACGAGCGAGTTGGGCAGCTTGATATTGATACCGAGCGCACCGATCATCGCCCGATGAGTCGCGCCCGCGCGAATCAGCATGCCGATGCGCGTACGGTGAATCAGCAGATAACAACCGAGCGCAACCGCGAGTCCTGACGCGACAATCAACAGCCGGTATGCAGGATACGGAATGCCGAACAGGTTAACGGTCCCGGACAATGCGGGTGGCACTTCCATGTAATACGGCGACGGCCCCCAGATCATGCGGATCAGTTCGTTGAAGAACAGGATCAGGCCGAAGGTGGCGAGTACCTGATCCAGATGGTCGCGTTGGTAAAGGCGCTTGAAAACAAGCGCCTCCAGCACGAAAGCCAGCGCGAGCATGGCCGGGATCACGGCTAGCACGCCAAGAATGAACGAGCTCGTCGTGTTGTACACCAGCGCGCCAACAAACGCGCCCATCATGTATAACGAGCCGTGCGCCAGGTTGACGAAATTCATGATGCCAAACACGAGTGTCAGGCCGGCCGCCATCAGAAACAGCAGCACACCAAGCTGCATTCCATTAAGACACTGCATGACGAAAAGCGTGACGTTCATAGCCGTTCCTTCTTCAGTTCATCTTGCATTGCTGCGCAAGCGGATTGCGAATCTTCGCCACAATCGGACCCTTCGTTTCAAACGCGGCGCCAGTGGCTGCCTTGACCACGTCTACCCGATAAAAACCCGCGCGTGGGAACTGATTGGTGTCGAAGCCGAAGTCGCCCCGCACCGATTGAAATTTCGCCGTCTTGATTGCCTGGCGCAGCGCCTGACGATCGGTTGCGTTGCCTTTGACGGTGGTCAGTGCGGCATCGAGCAGGTTGGCGGCATCATAGGACTGGGCCGCGTAGAGCGACGGCAAACGCTTGTATTTCTGCGAGTAGGCTGCCACGAATTGCGCGTTTTCTGCATTCTTCAGATCGGGTGAATAAGGAGAACTGGTGATTGCTCCGACGGCGATTTCCTTCAGCGCCGGAAGGGTCGTGCCGTCGATAGTCGACACCGAGATCAACGGAACCTTGCCAAGCAAGCCCGCTTGCTGGTACTGCTTTACGAAATTCACGCCCATGCCGCCCGGATAAAAGACATACACCGCGTCGGGCTGCGAAGCTTGCAGTTGCGTGATCTCGGCCGAGTAATCCGGCTGGTTCACCTGGGTATAAACCTCATCGACCAGCGTGCCGCGATAGTCGCGTTTAAATCCCGCTACTGCGTCGCGGCCCGCCTGATAGTTTGGGGCCATCACCACCATGCGCTTGTAGCCCAGGTCAGTGGCAAGCTGGCCTCCCGCTTCGTGCAGCTCGTCGTTGTTCCACGAGGTAGAAAAGAACCAGGGCGAGCAACCCGCTCCGGCGAGCGGCGTCGGTCCCGCGTTCGAACCGATCAGCAGCACGCCTGCGTTCGTGATCGGTTTGTGAATCGCCATCATCACGTTCGAGAAGGTCACCCCGGTGACAATCTGAACCTTGTCACGCTCGATGAGCTTTTGTGCCGCCTGCACGGCGATATCAGGTTTCAACTGGTCATCTTCGCGCACCACCTGGACGGGGACGCCGCCGAGCTTGCCGCCCTTTTGTTCGATTGCGAGCATGAAGGCATCGTATTGATCCTGCCCGAGGGCACCAGCCGGTCCCGATAGCGTGCCGATGAAACCAATCTTGAGCGGCGTGGCGTCGGCTGCTTGCGATACCAGCGGGGCGAGCGCCGCGCTGGTGGCCAAAATCAGCGCGCAGCCGAGACGACCATGCAGTGCGCGGAAGTTCAGTGATGCGACCATGACAGGTCCTCGGAGGTTGAACGGGCAAGAGAGGGTGGAGCGGCTTTAAGCGTTGATTCAAGCGTCAACGCCGAAGAAGACGCTTGCGTTGCCTGCACAGATGCGGGCTCGTTGATCGTCGTCGAGCCATTCGCTCGTCTCGACAAGCGCGCCGATCTGCTGCTCTCCGAGCGGGAACGGATGATCAGAGCCGAGCATCACGCGCTCGACGCCCATCACGTCGACCAGCAGGCGCAGCGCACGCGGATCGAACACGGCGCTGTCCACGTGGAATCTATCCAGATAAGCGGAAGGTGGTTGCGGGCAATCCTCGCGCACGATGTCCCGGCAGTGCCACGCGTTTTCAGCGCGGCCGAGCAGGAACGCAAAGCTGCCGCCACCGTGCGCGAAGCACAGCTTGAGGGAAGCGGGAATACGCTCGAACGCACCCGATAAAACCAGTGACAAGATACTAAGCTGCGTCTCGGCAGGCATGGCCACGAGCCACGGCAGCATCCATTTCTTCATGCGGCCGTCGGTCATCATGTCCCACGGATGCACCAGCACGGGAATGGCTTCGTTGGCGCAGTGGGTGAGGAATTGCACGAGATGGTCGTCATCGAGATCGCGGGACCCAAGGTGATTACCAATCTGCACGCCCACATGCCCCGTCGCTTTTGAACGCGAGGCTTCCCTGCACGCAAGTTCGAGATCCTGCAGCGGCACTTGCGCGAGCGCCTTCAACCGCGACGGACGATAAGCGCAATGTTCGAGTGCGAGATCGTTCATGCGCTCGGCCCAAAGCGCCGCCGCCTGAGCCTCGTAGCGGTACGCAAACATGATCGGCGTAGCGCTGATGATTTGCGTACGCACGCCGGTTGCATCGAGATCCTCGATGCGCGCCGCCGGGTCCCACAGCGGTCGATGCACCGGGCGAAATGCGCTTTCACCCGCCATGATGTTGCCGCGCTCGCCGTCTGCGTCGACCCGGAGCCAAGGCGCGCGAGCCGGGTCGAGACGGCTGGCTTCCGCTTGCGTGACGCGGGGAAAGAAGTGAGCGTGAATATCTATTTTCTTCATGATGTTCTTGTGAGTTCGGAGGGCGCGAGCGTCATGCAGCCTTGCCGCGATGCACCTGGCCGCAGTTCGGGCAGCGCCGCAGGTTTTCGTCGTCATAGAACGCGTCGAAGAGCGGTGGCAAGTCGGTCACGATGTTCTTCAACTGGACCTCGGTGCGATGAACGAGGTGCCCGCAACCATCGGCCGCGTCGCAATACCATTCGAACCCGTCGACTTCACCTTCGGGACGTTTGCGTTCGATCACAAGGCACGCGCTGTCCGTCTCCGGGCGCTGCGGTGAATGGCGCACATGCGGAGGCAGCAACATCACATCGCCTTCGCGCAGCTCGATGCGCTGCACGCCACCATCGATCCACAGGTTCAGATAGGCGTTGCCACGAAGCTGATAGAAAAACTCCTCGCTTGGGTCGTCGTGATAGTCGGTCCGGTGATTCGGGCCACCAACAATCGTGACGATGAAATCGCGGTCTTCCCAGACCTGCTGATTGCCCACAGGTGGCTTCAGCAAATGCGCGTGCTCGTCGATCCAGCGAGCAAGATTGAACGGCGGCAGGAATGCGGACATGGTTCTGACTCTCGATGAAATGCGGCTTAGCGTGGCTTGTAAGCGATCGCCTTGATCTCGATCGCGAGATGCGGGTGCGGCAACTGGTGGACCGCAACCGTCGTACGCGTCGGTCCTTCGCGATCGAAGAACTCGCCGTACACGGCGTTATAACCGCCAAAGTCATTCATGTTGACGAGATACGTGCAGATCTCCACCACGTCTCTGAGCGTCGCGTCTTCACTCGCCAGGATGTCGCGGATGTTCTCGATCACCGCACGCGTCTGCGCGCGAATGTCGAGCTGCATGGTGCCCATGGCGTCGGCCTGGGCACCTTCAATGGTGTTGTCCGGGCGGCGTGAACTCGTGCCGGAGACGAACAGGAAATCGCCCGCGCGCTTGAGATGCGGATAAGCACCGCGTGGTGTCGCGCGGTCTTTGAGCAGGTGTGTCTGGGTCGTCATGATGGGCTCACAGCTTGATGCAGATGGTCGTGATCTCGGAGTAGAAGTCGAGCGAATGACGGCCGCCTTCGCGCCCGAGGCCTGAAAGCTTGGCGCCGCCGAAGGGCGTTCTCAGGTCGCGCGTGAACCACGTGTTGACCCACACGAGCCCGGTGTGGAACTGGCGGGATACACGGTGAGCGCGAGACAGGTTCGTTGTCCATACGCACGCGGCGAGGCCATAGGCGCTGTCGTTGACGCGCCCAATGACTTCGTCTTCGGTATCAAACGGCGCAATGTGGCAAACCGGGCCGAAGATCTCTTCGGTCACGCAGCGTGCCGTGTCAGGCAGACCGGTCAGGATGGTCGGCTGGACGTAGGCGCCTGCGTCCCGCACATCGCCGAAATGCGGCACGCCACCGCCCGTGACCACAGTCGCGCCTTCTTCCACCGCAAGCCGGTAATACGAGAGCACCTTGTCGCGATGACCCTGCGAGATGACCGGACCCATATCGACGCCTTCGGCATCCGGAAAATCCAGTCGCATGGCTTCAGTCTTCTGCTTGAGCGCCGCGACAAACCGCTCGAAAATCGGCCGCTCCACATACACGCGTTCGGAGCATAGGCAGACCTGTCCGGCATTTGTGAAACTCGAACGGCGCACGCCTTCCACGGCGGCGTCGAAGTCGGCATCGGCGAATACGACCGCTGCGTTCTTGCCGCCCAGTTCGAACGACACCTCCTTTACGCCGTCGGCCACCGCTTTCATGATCGTGCTGCCGGTACGCGACTCGCCGGTGAACGTGATCGCCGCCACGTCCTTCTGGCGCGTCAGCGCTTCGCCTGCGGACCCCGGGCCGAAGCCATGCACGAGATTAAAGACGCCGTGCGGAACCCCTGCATCGTGCATGACTTCGGCGAGCAGCGTCGCCGACGAAGGCGTCTCCTCCGACGGTTTCACCACCACGCAATTGCCCATCGCAAGGGCTGGCGCAACCTTCCACGTCAGCAGCAGCAAGGGCAGGTTCCACGGTGAAATGATGCCGATCACACCCAGCGGCTTGCGGCTGACATAGTTGATAAGGTCGGCGCCGTCGGCCGCGCGGCTTTCGAACAAATCGCTCGATGCGGTCTTGATGAGATCCGCAAAACTGCGGAAGTTGGCGACACCGCGAGCGATGTCGAGTGTCCTTGCCTGCTTCACAGGACGGCCGGTGTCGGCAACTTCGGCCGCGACGAACTCGTCGAAACGCGCTTCAATGCCGGCGGCAATTCGATTCAGAACGACAGCTCGCTCCTCTGCGCTTGTCTTGCCCCAGGGGCCTTGCAAGGCGCGTTTGGCGGCTGCGACGGCACGCTCGACCTCAGCGGGACCGGCCTCGCAAACCATCGAAATAACCTCGCCCGTGACGGGGCTGCGGTTCTCGAAACGGGCCTCGGTGGCGACAAATTCACCGTCGATGTAAAGCGGTAGAAGAGGCGGGATGGGGCGCGCCGAAGCGGGACTTACTTCGCTGGACGGTGACGAAACGATCGTGCTCATGCTGGGTTCCTGCTGTGACGGAATGCAATGAGTCTAGAAAGGATCGTTCATAAAAAATAATAACGAATTGGCTAGTGGATATTCCATTTGTTAATAGCTGGACGCATGCGCCGACTGGCCGGATCAACCGGAAATCTCTTGTGCAGCCTCGCGCAGGCACTCAATAAAGCGCTGGCACGCCGGACTGATCTTCTTGTCGGCACGAATCGAGAACCCGACCGCACCGAACTCACCTGACTCGGCAACATCGAGGATGCTCAGCAGACCCGGGGCAACGAACTGCTGGGCCGCTGCGCGCGGCATCAGGCCAACGCAGGCAGTCTCCAGCAGCAGGCCAATGTTGGTCAGCATAGAGAGCGACTCGACACGGTTGGTAGGCAGCGCCAGGCCCGCATCCTGGAACAGCCGCTCCGCTCTCATGCGCGCGGGCGAGTCGGCCAGGGGCACGATCCACGGCAGGTCGCGCAGGTCAGCCAGACGCGGCCGGGCGGGCAGGTTGAAGTGATGTTTCGCGCCCACCACAATGCACATCGACTCCTGGAACAGTACCTCGTGATGCAGCGGAAAAGCGCTTGCCAGCGGCAGTTCACGCTCGGGCAACCGGCCGACCGCGATATCGAGATCACCCGTTGCAAGCGCCGGAAAAAGTTGAGCGGTCGATGCTTCGCGCACGGTTATCAGCATGTCGGGTGCTTGCGCCTTGAGCTTCGCAATGGTCACCGGCAACAGTCGCGCGGACGCCGCGATCAAGGTGCCGACAATCACGTGACCCGCGGTGCCGCGCTGCAACGCGTTGATCTCGTCGGTCAGATAACGCAATTCCGTGATCATCGATTTCGCTCGCTGACCGAGTAGCCGGCCGAGTTCGGTCGGCACGACGCCGCGGTTGGAGCGCTCGAAGAGCGGAGCGTCGAGGAACGCCTCGAGTTCCTGCACGGCCTTGGTAATCGCCGGCTGGGTCATGCCCATTTCGTTCGCCGCGCGCAGCAGCGAGCCACTGTCGATCACCTTGGCCACAACGATCAACTGCTGCAGCTTGAGCTTGCGAGAGAGCGATACCTGCGAAACCGGATTGGCGTGCAGCGAAGTTCGGGTGAGGTCTTGGGCCATGTTGGTCTCGTCGATTCGTTGGTATGGGCAGGGGGCATCGTGCGTTGATATCCCTATGCGCTGGCGGTGTTTTTGTGTGATCTCCGTCCGGGAGGGTAGCGCAGCCACAAACATTAGGGCAATCGATGCGCACGTGAGCGACTCCCGCTGGGCTCACTGCGTATCGATGCGCCGGGTATTACCGTTAGGACTAGTCGCGCCGGGATTATTCATTATTTATTTCGGAGAGGGTCTTCTAGATTACGTCTGCTCTCTCCAGTACGCGGCGCGACTGGAGGCTGCGGGACGACGCCCGAGCGTCGCGCATTTCATAGTTGACCGTGCTCACGCGAGCATACCGATAGGAACGCAGATGAAAACCGGAACGATGCTCATGACAGGAATGGCGGGGACGGCGGGAGTCATACGGATCAGCGCCATCACCCCCGTGTCTCGCGCAAAGCGGTGTTGCGCCTGTATGGCACGATCGACGAAGCCCGCTCGGTTAGAGAATTTTATCCGACCCCACGTGCCGACCGAAAGCGCGGAAGACGCTCTTTGAAGAGGAGGAATTTTCATAGCAAAGCCACCCGTTGTAGCGCGGATAAAACGTCAAATACGCAACTTGTCTTATCCATATAGATAAGTATTACTACATATAAAATGTTTGGGGATCGGAATGAAAATTAAATGGAGCGCCGCACTGCTCGTTGCTGCGACCGGGTTTGCGTATGGTCAAAGTAGTGTCACGCTGTATGGAATCGTCGACGCAGGCGTGTCGTACTACAACAATGCGACTTCTCATGGCGGATCGACGGTTGGAATGCCCTTTCTGACGGGTGAACTGCCTTCTCGCTGGGGCATCAGGGGCACCGAGGACCTTGGCGGTGGCTACAAGACGTTCTTCGTGCTGGAAGACGGCTTTCAGCCAGGTACCGGAGCGCTGAACTACGGCGGACGCATGTTTGGCCGCCAGGCGAACGTGGGAGTGAGCAGCACGTACGGTTCAGTCACGCTTGGCCGGCAGATGAACATGACGATGTATGCGCTGAGCAACTCCGACGTCATCGGCCCCTCGATCCACTCGCTGAGCAACTTCGACCCCTATCTACCGAACGCACGCAGTGACAATGCAGTCGGCTATCTCGGCAAGTTTCAAGGCTTCACCCTTGGCGGCACATACAGCTTCGGGCGTGATGCCGCTGGTCCAGCCGGTCCATCGGCCACCGACTGTGCCGGACAGGTCGCGGGCAACTTCCTTGCCTGTCGGCAATACACGGCGATGCTTGCCTACGACTCGGCAAACTTCGGACTGGCAGCCTCTTACGACGTAATGCGAGGCGGCGCCGGTGCCTCGGCACCGCTAAGCAGCAGTGCGTACACCGATACGCATAACGTTGTGGACGGCTACGTGAAGTTTGGCGCAGCGAAGATCGGTGCCGGCTGGATCAGGAACAATATTGCAGCCGCCACTCATGTGCAGACGGATATTTACTTTGCCGGCGCGACCTATTTCGTGACGCCCTCACTATCGTTCGACGCAGAGGGAGTGCGCTACTTGCAACGCGGAGAGGACGGCCAAGGGGACGCAAGCTCAACGTTGCTGGTTGGCCGCGCGAACTATCTGCTGTCGAAGCGCACCATGGTCTATTCTTCGGTCGGCTACATGTTCAACAGTGCGCAGGCTGCCAATGCGGTTGCCGCTGGCGGCACAGTCGTAACCGGCATGAACCAACTCGGCGTCATGGTCGGCTTGCAGCAGAGGTTCTGATTAGTGAAGCGAAACGTGGAACGAGGGCGACCGATCCGCTTTGCGATGCTTTCGAAGACTTTCGAGCGGACGCGGTCGTTACCGCGCATTTCGCTCTCACGGCGCCTTGGACGATCCACAAGCCTGCCATGATGCATTCGGCATTGTCGGCTTGCTGGAGTGGTCGCGTAAAATCCGGCGACTAAGTGCATCGACTAAGTGCATATTTCGCGGAAGCCAATGCCTGAAGGCTGTGCCCAGAGAGCGCCGAACGTATCAAAGAGTCCAGCATCCAGGCCGGCAACTCCCGCACGAGCTCATGCGGCGGCCAGGCCGGCGCGTTCTCCACCAACAGCGTAGTGAGCGCAGGCGCGAAGGCCAATGGAAGAAGATCGTGGATGGCACGCAGAAAAGGCTAAAGTTTCAGGCCCGCGAGCCGTTATGACGTCGATGCACGACGTCATAACGGGGTCGCCCCTCCCGAATGGCCTTCTTCTAACATGACGGGAAAAAATCCATGCGCCTCCTGCTTGCCATTTTCTTGCCGTGGCTCCAGTTTTTCACGATTGGCCGGCCGTTCGCCGGCATCATTTGCCTCCTGCTTCAAATCACGGTTATAGGCTGGATCCCAGCGGCGATCTGGTCGGTCTACGCGCTCAGCGAATACAAAACCGACCGGAAAATCGCACGCGCGGTCGCCGGCCGATAAGCCTGACCGGGACAGCGGCGACCATGACGAAAGCCGTTCACTATCCGACCGGTTTGCCAGGGCTTGCTGGCGGCCGGTGGTTGATCCTTACGTTGAAAAGTTGCGACTCGGGAGACGAGCCCGCCGGCCGTGCGCCATGGAGCCGGGCCAATAAAGGATCGTACGGTCGTTGTATTACCGTATTGGCCACCGAGGTCAACGGGAATCCGGGAATATTTTCGTATTCGGGATCCAGGGATTCGATTTTCTCTAAACGCAGTACCAGAATGGTGCAAGTTTCCGTCGATATAAACCTGCCCAATCAGTTGCCTAAAACACAAACATAAAGTAATCCATGCGGCGTGGGTTCGCTACGAGACGCTCAGTACCGGAAAACAACAATTGGTTATGTACGTGGTATTGAACTAGTTGTTTTTTTGGTCTAGATTAACTTCGGCTCGCGTTCTCCACGAAAGTTGTTGCCAAACATTTTCAGTGCGAGCTTGAGGCCGCGAGCTTGCTTGCGGTCTCTCCCCATTACAGTGCTTTGACGGTATTTTTTCATTTCGTTTGTTTCGGAATCTATTTAGGCATACCGATTAAAAAGAGTTGCACTACGCGAAACCGCTGGAGATTGCCTAAATACGCTGCAAGCGAAAGTTTTCCCCGAGTCTGAGCTTGGAGAAAGAGATGAAGAAGAGTGCTCTTGGCGCAATCTCATTGGCGCTCCTTGGTATGGCGGGGGTAGCGCGGGCACAGTCCAGCATTACCCTCTATGGAACGATCGATGCAGGTGTCGGTTATGTAAAAACCAGTGAGGGTGCGCGATGGGGGTTTATAGATAGCACGTTATCCGGTGATCGCTGGGGCTTGAGGGGTTCGGAAGATCTCGGCGGCGGCATCAAGGCAATCTTCGATTTGGAGAATGGTTTTGATGTTGGCACAGGCCAATTAGGCCAAGGTGGCCGGGAATTCGGGCGTCAGGCATTTGTTGGCTTGTCAGGTGACAGCTGGGGCACCCTGACTCTTGGCCGGCAATACGATCCGCTTGTAGACATGGTTCAGCCGCTCACGGCTGACAATTATTTCGGGAGTATTTTTGCGACTCCCGGCGACGTAGACAATTACGACAATAGTTTGCGCGTATCCGACGCCGTGAAGTATGTGTCACCCAATTACTCTGGCCTGCAGTTCGAGGGGCTATACGCCTTCAGCGGTCTGGCCGGCCGCACGGGCCAGGGCTATACCTACAGCGGGGCCGTCACGTATAACAACGGTCCGCTCGGTATCGCCGCCGGATATTTCCTCGCCACGAACCCCAGTCCGACCGCGGGCGCGTTCCGCGACGGCTGGGATCCGACGTCATCATCCGACGCAATCTTCGACGGTGCAATCAACAGCGGCTACGCGACGGCCAAATCACTCGGCATTGCGCGTGCGGGAATCCAGTACGCGCTGGGTCCCGTAACTGTCGGCGGTTCCTACAGCAACGCGCAATATAAGAACGACGGCGACTCAACTTTCACGAGCACCGAGAAGTACAACATTGGCAATGCGTTCGTCAACTACCAGGCCACGCCAGCCATGTTGTTTGCCGTAGGCTACTCGTTTGAGAAGGCGAGCGGCAACACGTCGGCCACCTATAACCAGGCTAGCGTCGGCGCGGATTATTCACTGTCGAAGCGCACTGATCTTTATGCGGTGGGTGCATATCAGCATGCTAGTGGCACTCAACTCAATCCGGACGGCACGACCTCGGCTGCGCAGACTTCGATCGGCTCATATGGCTTCAATGGCACGGCTAGCCAGGAGATGTTCATCCTCGGCATGCGTCATAAGTTCTGAGAGCGGGGTGGCTGTTTGTAAAATAGAGTACTGCGTAGCATTATCCTTGGCGGCGGCGCCGTTATACGAAGCGCTGCCGGAGCGTGACATCGCCGGCGTCATGGCCAATGCGTCGCAGACGCACACCGGTCGCGCACGATTCAATGGTTGATGGTCTCGAGCGACAGCCCCTTGGTGGAAGGTCCGAGCAGGATCATGCAGATCGCCACCAGCATCGACATTCCGACGAAGACAGCGACGCCCGGCACGCCATATCCATGCAGCAGAATGCCGATCGCCAGCCCGGCGAAGGCCGCGGAAATCCGGCTCCAGGAATAGACAAAGCCAATCGCGCGGGCCCGCACGCGGGTCGGATATAGCTCGGCCTGATAGCCGTGGTAAGCATAGGACATGATGTTTGCGGCTAGCGTGAACAACACGCCGAGCCCGATCAGGATCCATGGCGTGGAGACCTGGGAGAATATCGCGATGACTATGGCCATAGTCAGGAGCCCACCGCAGATCTGCGTTTTCCGTTCGAGTTTGTCGGCGAACAGCATTCCCAGCAGCGGACCAAAGGGGTTGGCAATGGCTATGACAAATGCATATCCCAGGCTTGCTGTGACATGAATGCCGCGATGGATCAGAAGTGTCGGCACCCAGGCGGCAAAGCCATAAAAGCCGATCACTTGTGCCATGTTGAAGATCGACAAAATGATCGTCCGGCGCCGATAGCCCGGAGCGAAAATTTCCTTGAGCGAGCCGCGTCCTTCCTTTTCGGGTGAAGCCGTCTGTGGCGGCGGCAGGCTGATGCCTTTCTCCGCGACGACCCTGCGTTCGATGTCCGCAACTATCCTCTCAGCTTCATCGATCCTCCCGTGACGCGCGAGCCAACGCGGGCTTTCCGGAATATGGCGACGCAAGATCCAGACAACCACGGCGCCCACAGACCCGATCAGGATGACTACCCGCCAATAGTCAAGGCCGAATGGCCGTGTCCCGTTCAATGCATACGCGAGAAACGCGACCACCGGCACCACAGCAAAGGTGATGAACTGGTTCATGGCATACGCACGGCCACGCTCCTGGCTTGGGATCAGCTCGGAGATGTACGTGTCGATTGTTACCAGCTCGACGCCAATGCCGATGCCCGCGATGAAGCGCCAGATATCAAGGGCGAATCCGGAGGTCTGGAACGCCATGATCACTGTGCAGACCATGTACCAGACCAGTGACCATGTGAAGATCAGGCGCCGGCCAAACCGGTCCGCCACATAACCAAGCACGAGGGTACCGACCCACAGTCCCGCAAATGTGGCAAACACAAAGGTGCCGAAACCCGCTACTGCAAGGGGCTGGAGGGCAGCAAAGAAGCCTAGCGATTCCGGTTTGAATAACCCGGACTGGACCATGCCGGGTGCAACGTAGCCTGTGAAGAACAGGTCATAGAATTCGAACACACCGCCAAGCGAGATCAGGATCACCATGGTCCAGACCGTACGCGAGGGTGGCAACCGATCAAGTCGTGCCGCAATTTCAGCTGCTTTCCCGCTGGACATGTACGCCTCTTATTTTTGAAAGAACTGTAAAACCGATTCCCCACGTCCCCCGTGGTTTCTTGCCGCGCAAACTCAGTAACAGGATGCCGGCGCGCAAGGATGCATTGCAAGATCAGAACGAGGCCAACGTCGCTCTGCGCGCTCCTCATTCAAGCGACGATTGGATATCGTTGAGTTTGCCTTAATCGGTGAAGCGAAGGAAATGCGCCGTCAATGCGCCGTCAATGCGCCGTCAATGCGCCGTCAATATTCTGAGCCCACGGGGCCTTCCGCCCTTCTGCAATCTCGCACATCATCGCGATGTTCAGCAATGCGGGCGAACACCAACGCATTCCTCGACATTGATACGAGACCGATGACCGCTTGCGCAGCCGCGTGAGACAAATGGGCGAGGGCGGCGGCTCTTTTGCGTTGCGGGCAGTATCCGCTTCGAAACTGCGTCAAGGCTCCGCGACCGTCGCGATAACACGCGCCTGCCTCGGGGGCTTCCACGCTTGTCAGATCATGCACGTGCGAGCATGATCTAGCGTGAATTTGCCCTTTTCTCAGGCCTTGCGGGCAGGGGCGAGCGGCCGTGCTGGCTGGTCACAGGAACGCGCCAGTTTGAGTTCTCTCTCTTTCGCGAAGTGAGCCCAAGCAGTGAGACCAAGCAGTTAGCCCAAGCGGCCCGGTTCAGCCAGGCCATATCGACAGGAGATAATCAAATGGATGTTTCCATCTCGCGACGAGCTCTCACGGTTTTCATCGGCCTCGCATGTGCGGGGGCGATGACCCTGGCGCAAGCGGCGCCAGTCTCGTTCACCGTGCCGCTCACCGGCGCGCAGCAGGTGCCTCCTGTACAGACCTCGGGTAACGGCACAGCCAACATCTCCTACGATCCCGACACCCGGGTCGTCACCTGGACGATCACCTTCAGCGGCCTGTCTGGCGACGCCACCATGGCGCACTTCCATGGTCCTGCTGCGTCCGGCAAAAATGCGCCCGTGAAAGTCTGGTTGTCGGAGAAAGGCGCCGCCGTCACTAGCCCCGTCAACGGCACCGCTACGCTGTCGCCGGCGGACGCGCAAGAGTTTCTCGCGGGCGAGATGTACGTCAACGTGCACACCAAGGATCATCCCGCCGGCGAAATCCGCGGTCAGGTAGTGCCGCCAAAGTAACTGGCGCCTCTACTCAGAGGTAGGTGGCGAGCAGCGTCACCAGGGTGGCGCTGATGACCAACAAGAGCAGCGCCAGCATGACTGACGCCTGCCGGGGCGCGCGAATGCGTTCCGGAAGGCGCTTACGTCCAGTGAGCATGGGGCGCAGCAGATTGTGGCCCTTAGCAACCGCGTACACAGCGATAGCCAGCACGTGCAGCGCCACCGCCGCCAGCAGTGCGTCCCACAGGATCGTGTGCAGAGCAGTGATCGCGTTGGCGATTGACGCGGGAACCCATTGGGTCAACGGCCCGTCGTCGGCAATGTCGTTGTTGACGTAAAGCCCGCTGAGCGTCTCGCCCAGCAGCAAGACCAGCAGTAGCAATACCATCCACCCGCCTGCCGAGTTGTGCCCAACCTGCACATCGGCTTCGCGGCGGAACAAGTGACGCAGATGCTGCCATGCAGCGGCGGGTGCGCTCAAGAAACTATGAAACCGCGCGGTCTCGCTGCCGAAGAAACCCCACAGTAAACGGAATAGCACCAGCGCCAGAAGCGTCTCGCCAATCCGGACGTGCCAGTCCATCCAGTTCAGCTTCGAGGTCGCATAGGCGGCCGCCACCAGCACAACGACTAGCCAGTGAAACAGCCTCGTTGGCACGTCCCAGACAAGCACCGGCCGAGCTGCCTGTTTCTGCGGATTGACGGGTTCATCAGCGTCCATAGTGGCCGTGTGGCTACCGTCGCAATGAAAACAGACCTAACGCCACTCAACGCAGCGCACCGTCGGTTTCATGTGCGGCGCCGCTTGCCACGCGCGGCTGCGTGAGCGCACTGACAACCACGAACACGATGATATTCAACGCCAGCGCGAGGAAGCCGATATTGATGTCTTTCGCCGCGTCTGGGAGGAATGGGAACATCTGTCCGATGCTCAGGTGCATCGTGGTGGTCACAACAACAACAGCCACGCCTGCGATGATTCCGCCCATTGCACCCTGTTTCGTCGCGCGGTTTCGCTGCAT
>Ga0105856_1000429_pt1 | contig 22416 bp, 19 predicted proteins | sample OrgsoiDNA_201060_FD_89681 | JGI IMG/M metagenome (GOLD analysis project Ga0105856, IMG submission 89681) | Permafrost soil microbial communities from the Arctic, to analyse light accelerated degradation of dissolved organic matter (DOM) -... | ecosystem: Environmental > Terrestrial > Soil >...
AACGATAAAGAAGAAATCATCTGTGCGATGGTGGCGGAATTGGTAGACGCGCTAGCTTCAGGTGTTAGTGTCCTTTGGATGTGAGGGTTCGAGTCCCTCCCTTCGCACCACATGATTCTCTTCCGTTATCGCCTTTCTGAGTCCATATCTTTGCCTTTCTGGCTATAAATCAAAAACCTACAGAATATTGAAATTGAGCGACAACGCCGCAAGTCCGCCTGCGAGCGCCACAAACGATGGCAGCAACATATAGTGGCGAAGGGTCTTATGCAGCAGCATGACTAACGTGGCTAACATGGCAATCACCACCAGCGTGCGTAATTGTTCCAACGAAAGATCTGCCAACGCTAAAAAAGGCAGCAAGGCACAAGGCAACAGCACGCCCCATCCACTGGTCAGCCTTTTGCCCAGAAACCAGCTCACTCCCCAGAGTCCGCACACCGTAACCATTGCTGCAATCATGATTTTCGCCACAAAACGATAATGAGAACCAATAGCATATAGCAATTTTTCTCATCACGCATCATTTTGCCTATGGGTACGCCGATGGGGTGACACCTGAGGTTAAAAGTGTTAATTTTGGTTAGATCTTTATTAAGTGAAATAATCAGAATAATCACCCATCAGGATTATTAGCACTCTTTATATATCGTTATTGATCTAATTTTTAAAACATTGCCTCAATTATTTCTTCAGTAGGCCAAACGCTAAATAGAGTGAATTTTAATGATCTTTCATTCCTATGATGAGTTGCTTAAAAGCAAACAAAGTCTTTCGTTGTTGTTATTCTTTTTATTGAATTGTGCCTCAGCGCTATTTGCGATGCTTAATCCGGCGTTAAACACGGCCCACATCACCTTTCCCATCGGTATTATCGGGGGCGGCTGTCTTTTAGGATTAATATTCACTTATTTGAACAAAAGAAATGCCGTCCTGCGCTTAAATACCTGCTCAATTATTGTGGGTTGCCTATGGGCGTGGCATATCATCTTGCGATTTGGCCAAATCGGCCCAACTGACGAGAACTTTCTGCTCATCAGCCTGCTCGGTATTTTCTTCATTAGCGTGATCGCCTTATCCGACAACTTTTTGGCATTTTGCCTTCATGTTGCCCCAGCGACCGCAACCGTCATTTTTCTGGATAATTTTGAGCACATCGGCAAGATCTTCTTCACCGTGGCGTTGCCGCTGATTGGCCTGTCTTTGCATCACTACATGCTTAAACGAAGTGATGCCTTTACCCGCCGATTGATCAGCAATTTATACAGCGAAAGAGAGAAGTTCAGCGATCTCAGCATGCTGGATCCCCTCACCGGTTTGTATAATCGACGTGGCTTGCAGAACAAACTGGAGACAGCATTCAGTCAGAACCAATCCAATCATTATCTGATGTTGATGGACATCGACCACTTCAAAGCCTACAACGACAACTACGGCCATAGCATGGGTGATCAAGCTCTGGTACGGGTATCGGCTGCTATCCGAGATGCCGTACGTTCTCGCGACGTGGTCGTGCGCTACGGTGGGGAAGAGTTTCTGGTATTGATGTCAAACGTTTCACAGGATTACGCTATTCGTATGGCCGAACGCATCCAAACCAAAGTATTGAGTTTGAATATCCCCCACCATTTCAACGCGCAAGTGTCTACGCACGTCACTGTCAGCGCTGGTCTGGCCGCGTTACACGACGGCGATTTTGCCTCAGCCCTGACTGCCGCAGACAGCTCGCTGTATCACGCGAAAAATGGCGGCCGTAATAAAATCATCTACGCATGGGAATCTGTTACTGAGCAGGAAGAGGAAAAAACCGCGCAATAAATAACATGACACCCTGATAAAGTCCGGCTAGAGGTTATCATCCTCAAAGAATATGCCTTGCTAGCCTCGCATTATTGACCTCTATTATTCTCAACTCCATTTGTTTCATTTTATGAAAAACACACTGCTGTCTCTCGTTAATGTTTTTTAATAACCGTTCAAGCCGCCGTTGGATGTTACAAAATAATATCACTCACGCCAGTCATGTATATTTCCATGAATTATTATGCAGGCAATGCGCATAATAAAAATATTTTTCCCGTTTTCACCGCCCAATCCCTTTCGATGTTTCCCTATCCCACTCAGCCTTCTTTTGCATTGTGTGAACTCCCTCACCGCTATCTTGAGAACACTGCCAATTGCCCTTTACCTATGGCACTCAGTCGAAGGTGCTACCCGACATAACCCCATAAACTTCGCTCGATAGCTGCGCCTGGGATGCTTCATCGACACTGGGTTTAGCTCAACATTTCTGCCTATCTCTACCTTTGCCTACAAACCGTATTGATAACAATAAAGGGTCTATCGTATGAGCAGCTCTATTATTCTCGGCATTATCTGGCACTTAGTGGGCGCCGCCAGTGCCGCATGTTTTTACGCCCCGCTCAAGCAAGTTAAAAATTGGTCATGGGAAACCATGTGGTCGGTGGCCGGCTTCTTCTCATGGATAATCTTGCCGTGGACCGTCAGCTACGTTCTGCTACCAGACTTTTGGGCTTATTACCGTTCGTTTAGCTTCTCAACCCTGCTGCCCATCTTTTTGTTTGGTGCGATGTGGGGCATCGGCAATATTAACTACGGCCTCACCATGCGCTATCTCGGCATGTCACTGGGAATAGGGATTGCTATTGGCATTACCTTGATTATTGGTACGTTGATGACGCCGGTGTTACAGGGCAAAGTCGATGTGCTGATCGGCACCGCAGGCGGCAGAATGACCTTATTAGGCGTTGTGGTGGCGGTGATCGGTGTCGGCGTGGTGACCTATGCAGGTTACCTGAAAGAAAAATCGCTGGGTATTAAAGCCGCCGATTTTAACCTGAAGAAAGGGCTGATTCTGGCTGTATTCTGCGGCATTTTCTCAGCGGGGATGTCATTTGCCATGAGTGCCGCCACGCCGATGCATCAATACGCCGCACAGTTAGGGCTCGATCCGCTGTACGTCGCGTTACCCAGCTATGTGGTTATCATGGGCGGCGGTGCCATCGTTAACCTGGGATTCTGCTTTATCCGTCTGGCGACTCGCTCCAACCTCTCTATCAAAGCAGATTTTTCGGTGGCGAAATCATTACTGCTGGTCAATGCGCTGTTTGCCATTCTCGGCGGTGTGATGTGGTATCTGCAATTCTTCTTCTATGCCTGGGGCCATGCCAGCATTCCCGCGCAATATGGTTATACCAGTTGGATGCTGCACATGAGTTTTTATGTACTGTGCGGCGGTATTGTCGGGCTGTTACTCAAAGAGTGGTTAGGTGTGGGCAAGAAGCCCGTCGCTATTTTATCACTCGGCTGCCTGATCATTATTCTGGCCGCTAACATTGTGGGCATCGGCATGTCTGCCTAACACAGTCCGGTGTTTTTCACTGAGACAGTTGCTGAGTTTTTTTGACGCACCATTCCCGCGAACCGCTGCCGATAGTCTCGCGGGGATACGCCGCAGGCGCGGTTAAACACTACAGAAAAATAGTTACTGTCATCAAAGCCGCATTCTGCGGCCACTTCACCAATCGTATGCACGCTATACCGCAGCAAACTCATGGCACGACACAGGCGCAATTGCCGTAAATAGTGCGTCACGCTCATGCCGGTATGCTGTTTAAAGAGGGACTGTAAGCCACGAGAGCTGACTCCGTGCTGCTGACAAAAACTGTCGAGATGGAAAGGCTCGCTGATGCTGGCGCGCAACGCCATCAGTAATAAATCGAGCTGATGTGCATCAGGCAATACACCGCTGTTCGGCGGATGGCGATAACGCAGCAATAACAGCGCAAACTGCATCAACAAGGCTTCGCTAAGCTGAACGGACAACGGCTCAGACTTCATGCATTCGCTCGACAGCTCATCCACTTTTTCGCACAACGCTGGCATTCCTAACGAGCTCAGCCGCCAGTAGCGTTGATCCTGAGTAGCATCTGCCCCAGGAAGCAACGTTGCCCAGTCCGCGGACAAACTGAAACGCTCGCGACAATAGAGAATATTGTCCAACGCCAGCTCGTTAACGGATTCGTAGCTGTGACAGTCATTGGCATTGATATAAAACAGGTCACCGCAGGTGATGGGGTACGGGATGTCATTCCAGATGTGCAATCCGTTGCCACGCCACACCACCACCAGCTCGTCAAAGTCGTGATCATGGCGGGGGAAATTCACCTGAGGGTGGCGCTCAGCCACCATCACCGAATTTTTGTTGGTCAGGAAAAAATCATTTTTCATCAATGTAAGCTGCATATGTCGCTGTCCCCTAACCTGTTCAGATCAAGGAATATAAGTGCGTTGCACAATTTACGCCCGCGTCGCAGCGCAAAAAAGTGCGGCAGCTAACGCAATTGATTGCGCATCAGCTTGGGCGACATCGAAAACTCCCGACGAAACTGCGTCGAGAAATGGTTACTGTCACTGAAACCACAGGCATAAGCGATATCAGTAATGCTCTGATCGCTGTGGTGCAGCCTGCGCCTTGCCTCCAGTAAACGCAGCCGATTCAAGTAACGTTGCGGCGTCATCCCAGTATGCTGTTTCACCTGACGATGCAGCGTGCGCAGCGCCAAAGAGAAGCGTTCGGCGGCTTCCAACCAGTTCACTTCCTCACTGTAATGCCCTTGTAGCCATTGCAAAAGTTGGTTCACTTTGTTTTCCGAGACATCTCGCAAATGGGGTTGGAAACAGTCCTGATGGAGCAGGATCAACAGATGCAAAAACTGACTTTCCCTCGCCGCAATTTGCTCGGCACCCACGCCCGCTGGCTGGCGCTCCAGCGCCTCAATACATTGCAATGCCTGATGCAAAACGGCCGGGCTGAGTTGCCAGTGGATTTGCTGTTGATAGTGATGCTCCTGCGGCAAAAAGCGTCCAACGTCCTGCAGAAAACGGAAAGCCTGCGGTGAGCGAAACAGCACATTGGTGAGACGCAGATTATCGACACTTTCGAATAAATGGTGGTCACTGGCGCGGACGAAACACACCGTTCCTGCCGTGAGAGTGTAGGGATTATCATTAAAGATATGCACTCCGGCTCCGCTCTCCACCAGCATGATTTCGTGAAAGTCATGATAATGCTCAGGGAAAGCCGCCTGAGGCGTGCGACGCTCGACCGTGACGGTCAACTCCGGTGCCGAAAAATAATCATCGCCCATCAATAACGTCATGATTCACCTCAATACGGGTCAGCGGAAAATAGGCTCAGGGAATTCACCCTATCCTGACCACCCGCCGATAACCTTGAAATAGCGGCAAAAAAAGCGCCTTAGAGAGTCATTTTTCAAAGATTCGACCTCTGTTGAATGGAACTGCGGCAAAGATCACATCTCGCCGACAACCGTTTTCATCTTGCCATTCCTCATGATTTCTTCGCCCTTCTCGTGATTTTGTGAGCTGCCTCGCCTCTACCTTTACAACGCTGCCAGCCCACCAACCTCCGTGGCACTCACCGGAAGGTGGCAGAAAAACACCCGCCCTACACTGCAAACCTACCCGATAAGGAATGGCCGCTATGACACTCCACCATATTGCTGCAATCGACCTCGGCGCCTCCAGCGGGCGTGTGATGCTCGCGACCTTCAGCCGACAAAGCGGCGGCGAACCAGCAACGCTGTCGTTAACGGAGATCCACCGTTTTCCAAACTGCCTGCGTACGGTGGAAGACCACCAAATCTGGGATCTGAATACCCTCGAGCAACACATCCTCACCGGTTTACACCAGATTGAAGATGCCGGTATCTTGCTCGACAGCATTGGCGTCGATACCTGGGGAGTGGATTTCGTGCTGCTCGACCAGTACGGAAAACGCGTTGGCCTGCCGATAGCCTATCGGGATAAACGCACCGATGGCGTCATGGAAAGCACCTGTCACGCATTAAGCCGTGAAACTATTTACCGCACCACCGGCATTCAGTTTTTACCGTTCAACACGCTATATCAGTTGAAAGCACTGACCACGCAGCAACCTGAGTTAATCCGTCAGGTAGCCCACTTGCTGTTGATGCCCGACTACCTTCATTACCGCTTAACCGGGGCGCTGAACTGGGAACAGACCAACGCCAGCACCACGCAAATGGTGAATCTTCACACCGGCGACTGGGATGACGCCTTGCTCGAGCATCTGGGCATTCCGCGACACTGGCTGCGCAAACCGTCGCAACCGGGTAAGCATCTAGGCGATTGGATCACCCCGAAAGGCCATCGCGTTCCGGTCACCAGCGTCGCCACGCACGACACCGCCAGCGCCGTGGTCGCCGCACCGATGTCTGGTATCACCTCGGCGTACCTTAGCTCCGGCACGTGGTCATTAATGGGTATTGAAAGCAGCAAAGCGTTTACCCATACCCGCGCGTTACAGGCCAACTTCACCAATGAAGGCGGAATTAACGGCAGTTATCGCGTCTTAAAAAACATCATGGGCTTGTGGTTATTACAGCGCGTGAGTAGCGAACTTGAGGTAAAAGATTTGCCAGCGCTGATTGCAGCCGCGGCCGAATTACCGCCTTTTGTTAGCCTGATTAACCCCAATGACCCCCGCTTTATTCACCCGACGTCGATGGTCAACACTATCCGCGACGCTTGTCGCGAACAGGGCGAACCGGTGCCACAAAGTCCGGCAGAACTTGCACGTTGCATCTTCGACAGTCTGGCGATGCTTTACCGCCAGACCGCGTTGCAACTGGCTGAGCTTCAGGGCGCCCCGCTGGATGAAATTCATATCGTCGGCGGCGGCAGTTTAAACACCTTTCTGAATCAACTCTGTGCTAACACCTGCCAGATACCGGTCACTGCCGGGCCGGTCGAAGCCTCAACACTGGGCAATATCGGCTGCCAGCTGATGGCGCTGAATCTGGTCGAAAACGTTACGCTTTACCGGCAAATCCTTGCCGCTAATTTCCCCCTGCAGCGCTATACGCCGCAACCCCAACCCAATCTTGCTCTTCACTGGCACCGTTTTCTGGCGCTGAGCAATGCTAATGAGGAACTCGCCGTATGACTTCATCACCTTCATCTATCGAAAGCGCATGGGCACTCGCCAAAGAGCGTTTCTCCCAACTTGGCATCGACGCCGAAGCTGCCATGAAAAAACTCGACACTCTGCCGGTCTCCATTCACTGTTGGCAAGGCGATGACGTCGCAGGGTTTGAAAACCCAGAGGCCGCACTGACCGGCGGTATTCAGGCCACCGGCAACTATCCCGGCAAAGCAAAAAATGCCCGTCAGCTTCGCGCCGATCTGGAACAAGCCCTTTCCCTGATCCCAGGCCCTAATCGCCTGAACTTGCACGCGCTGTATCTCGAATCGGATACACCCGTCGCCCGTAATGAAATTGAACCCAAACACTTCAGCCAGTGGGTGGAGTGGGCGAAGAAAAACCACCTGGGTCTGGACTTCAATCCGTCGTGTTTCTCGCACCCGATGAGCGCCGACGGCTTCACGCTGTCACACGCCAATAAAGCCGTCCGCCAGTTCTGGATTGAACATTGCCAAGCCAGCCGCCGCGTCTCGGCCTCTTTTGGTCAGGCACTGAATACGCCGTCGGTGATGAATATCTGGATACCCGACGGCATGAAAGATCTCACCATTGATCGCCTCGCCCCTCGCGAACGTCTGATGTACGCACTCGATGAAGTGATTGCCGAGAAGCTCGACGCCCGTCACCACATCGACGCCGTGGAAAGCAAATTGTTTGGCATTGGTTCTGAAAGCTACACCGTCGGCTCGAACGAGTTTTACCTCGGCTATGCGGCCAGCCGCCAAACCGCGTTGTGCCTTGATGCCGGGCATTTTCACCCGACAGAAGTCATCTCCGACAAAATCTCCAGCGCCATGCTGTTTGTCCCGCGCTTGTTGCTGCACGTCAGCCGTCCGGTGCGTTGGGACAGCGATCACGTGGTGTTACTGGATGATGAAACGCAGGCTATCGCCAACGAAATCGTGCGTCACAACCTGTTCGACCGCGTACATATCGGACTGGATTTCTTCGATGCCTCAATCAACCGCATTGCGGCATGGGTGATTGGTACCCGCAATATGAAAAAAGCCCTACTGCGCGCCTTGCTGGAGCCGACCGACATGCTGAAAAAGCTGGAAACAGACGGCGATTACACCGCGCGTCTGGCGCTATTAGAAGAACAAAAATGTCTGCCGTGGCACGCGGTGTGGGACAGGTATTGCCAGTGCCATGACGTTCCCGTCGGTGCCCAGTGGCTGGATAACGTCCGTCATTATGAAAAAACCGAGCTGGCAAAACGCTGAGTTTACACCGCCATTTTTATAGACATCTATGGAGAGAAAACACCGATGAAAACTCTACTCAACTCGTGGTTTGTACAGGGCATGATCAAAGCCACCACCGACATGTGGCTGAAAGGCTGGGATGAACGCAACGGGGGTAACGTCAGTCTTCGACTGCTGCCAGAAGATGTGTCGCCCTATCAGGCTGACTTCTACACTGACCCACGCACCGTCGCTTTGACCCAACCCGCGCCAGAACTGGCGAACCAATACTTTATTGTCACCGGTTCAGGCAAATTCTTCCGTAACGTTCAGCTGGCCCCCGCTGAATCTCTGGTGGTTTTACAGCTTAATAGCCAGGGTACGGGCTACCGCATTTTATGGGGCCTGACCGCAGGCGGCTTACCGACCTCAGAACTGGCGGCCCATCTGCAATCCCATACCGTACGCATGAAAGTGACTCAGGGTCGGGACCGCGTGATCATGCACTGTCACGCCACCCATTTGATCGCCCTGACCTACGTGCTGGAGCTGGATAACGCCAAATTTACCCGTGAAATTTGGGAATGCAGCACCGAATGTCTGGTGGTGTTCCCAGACGGTATCGGCATTGTGCCGTGGATGGTGCCGGGCACCGATGGCATCGGCGCGGCCACCGCCGATCAAATGCAGCATCACAGTTTGGTGTTATGGGCCTTCCACGGGATCTTCGGCAGCGGGCCGTCGCTCGATGACGCCTTTGGTTTGATCGACACGGCGGAGAAGTCCGCTGAGATTCTGGTGAAAGTGATTTCGATGGGTGGCAAGAAGCAGACTATTTCGACTGAAGAATTGATGGCCCTCGCACAACGGTTTGACGTCACCCCCTTTGCCGCCGCGCTAAAAGCGTAATTCACTGACTAAAAGAAGGATGTTACTCATGAGTTTTATGTTGGCTTTGCCCAAAATCAGCCTGCACGGAACAGGTGCGATCGGCGATATGGTGGCGTTATTGGCAACGAAAAGGCCGGGAAAAGCGCTGATTGTCACCGATGGTGGGCTGGTTGAATTGGGTCTGCTCGACGGTCTGTTTGCAGCTCTCAACGCGGCCGGCCTGCCTTATGCGTTGTACAAAGACGTGCTACCGAATCCGACATCAGAAGTGGTCGATGAAGGCTTTCGGTGGTATCAGGAAAATCATTGCGACTACCTGATTGCCTTCGGCGGCGGCAGCCCCATTGATACCGCCAAAGGCATCAAAATTTTGACGGCGAATCCCGGGCCGGTCACCGCCTATGCCGGTATCAGTAAAGTGAAAAATGCCGGTGTCTTTTTAGTCGCCATCAACACCACCGCAGGCACGGCGGCGGAACTGACCAGCAACGCGGTGATCATCGACAGCCTGCGTCATGTCAAAGAGGTGATCATTGATACTCACCTGATCCCCGATATCGCGGTTGACGATCCTGCCATCATGGTCGCTATCCCTGCCAGTATCACGGCGGCAACCGGCATGGACGCACTGACTCACGCCATCGAAGCCTATGTGTCGCTCGGGGCTCATCCCCTGACTGACCCCACCGCATTGGCGGCAATCAGCACGATCACCGAATGGTTGCCGCAGGCGGTAGACGACGGAAAAAACCTGCTGGCTCGCGAGAAAATGGCACAAGGGCAATATTTAGCCGGTATGGCGTTCAACAGTGCCGGACTGGGGTTAGTCCATGCGTTGGCGCATCAACCTGGTGCGACGCACAACCTGCCGCATGGCGTCTGCAACGCCCTATTATTACCGATAGTGGAGGCCTTTAATCGTTCAGCTTGCCCGCAGCGCTTTGCCGATATTGCGCGTGCGATGGGGGTGAAAACCCACGGAATGAACGAGGAACAGGCCAGCCATCAAGCGCTGGAGGCGATCCGCACATTGTCACGCCGCGTCGGTATTCCTGGCGGTTTTCGTGAGTTAGGGATCAACGAAGAGGACATCGAAGGCTGGCTGGACAACGCTCTGGCCGATCCTTGCGCGGGATGCAACCCGCGCAAAGCCAGCCGCGAGGACGTTCGCGAACTGTATTTAAGCGCACTATAAAGCCATTAAAACGGATCCGTTTCAGCGGATCCGTGGAGAAAAAACATGATCCGCAAAGCCTTTGTTATGCAGATAAACCCAGACGCTCATGCTGAATATCAACGGCGTCACGCCCCTATCTGGCCGGAACTGGCCGACACCCTGAAAGCCCACGGCGCACATCACTACAGCATTTTTCTGGATGAAAAACGCCACCTGCTGTTTGCCACCGTGGAGATTGAATCAGAAGAGCGCTGGGATGCGGTCGCCAACACCGAAGTCTGCCAACGATGGTGGCAACATATGGCTGACGTGATGCCAGCCAATGCCGATAACAGCCCTAAAAGTGATGCCCTTAAGCCGGTTTTTTACCTCGACTGAGGCTTTTTTTCTTAGTGCTGGTTTGGGTCACCGTCGGTGAGCCGGTAAAGCGCGTCGCCGCCGGGCGCGAAGCGAATGTCGGCCTGCCACGCCGCTCGACGCCATCCGCTGGAATTAAACAGTCAGATCGGCTGCCGATCAGATGTTTCAGTCCGAGCGCCGTCAACCCTTCGCGTATCGCCGGCCAGTTAGCCTGATCGTGGTAGCGTAATAAGGCTTTATGCAAACGACGCTGGCGATCCCCTTTCGGGATCACCACGTCTTCGCTTTTGTAACTCACTTTGCCGAGCGGATTTTTACCGCTGTAATACATGGTGGTGGCGCCGGCGAGCGGCGATGGGTAGAAATTTTGCACCTGATCCAAACGGAAGCGATTTTCCTTCAGCCACAGCGCCAGATTGACCATATCTTCATCCTGCGTTCCAGGGTGCGCCGAAATAAAGTACGGGATCAAATACTGCTTTTTCCCCGCCTGTTTTGAATAATGATCAAAGAGTTTTTTAAAGCGGTAATAGCTGCCCATCCCCGGCTTCATCATCTTTGACAGCGGCCCTTCTTCGGTATGCTCAGGCGCAATTTTCAGATAACCACCGACATGATGCTCAGCCAATTCTTTGATATACAGGGGATCTTGCACCGCCAGATCGTAACGAACGCCCGAGGCAATCAGGATTTTCTTGATGCCCTTCAGCGCCCGTGTTCGCCGGTATAGCTGGATAGTCGGCTCATGATTGGTGTCCATGTGGCTGCAAATATCAGGGTAGACACAGGACGCACGACGGCAGGTTTGCTCTGCGCGAGGCGACTGGCATCGCAGCATGTACATGTTGGCGGTGGGCCCACCTAAATCAGAAATCACACCGGTAAAGCCGGGCACGCGATCGCGGATCTCTTCAATTTCTTTGACGATGGAATCAGCGGAGCGGCTTTGAATAATCCGCCCTTCGTGCTCAGTGATGGAACAGAACGAACAGCCGCCATAGCAACCGCGCATGATATTCACCGAGAAACGGATCATCTCATAGGCCGGAATACGCGCCTCGCCGTAAGAAGGATGCGGCACGCGCTGGAAAGGCAATGCAAACACCGAATCCATTTCATCGGTAGCCAGCGGAATAGCCGGTGGGTTGATCCACACGTAGCGATCGCCATGTTTTTGCATCAATGCCCGCGCACAGCCGGGATTGGTTTCGTGATGCAGGATGCGCGACGCATGGGCGTACATCACTTTATCGTTTTTGACCTTCTCAAAAGACGGCAGCAGCACATAGGTTTTTTCCCACGGCTTGGGTTTGGCTGCTCGCACCGTCACCGGCTGCGGGCCGTCGGGCTCAGGCAGCACGCCTTCGGAACAGGGGAGATCTTCGCCATACGGATTCATGATCGGTTCAATGCGACCGGGCTGATCGAGGCGCGTTGAGTCGACCCCGCTCCAGCCGATCAGCGCCATTTTTCGCATGATCGCCGTGTTACGCACGTCGACGATCTCAGTGATTTTCTCCCCTGCCGCCAGACGGTGCGCCACTTCCACCAGTGGGCGTTCGCCATTGCCATAAATCAACATATCGGCTTTGGAATCGACCAGCACCGAGCGGCGCACGGTGTCTGACCAATAGTCATAATGCGCAATGCGTCGCAAACTGGCTTCAATCCCACCCAGCAGCACCGGCACATCACTGAAAGCTTCTTTACAACGTTGCGAATAAGCCACGGTGGCGCGATCGGGCCGTTTGCCACCGACATTATCAGGGGTGTAGGCATCATCGTGACGTAGTTTTCGGTCAGCCGTGTAGCGGTTGATCATCGAATCCATGTTGCCGGCCGTCACCCCAAAAAACAGGTTTGGCTTGCCCAGCTTCATGAAATCGTCTTTGCAAGTCCAGTCTGGCTGGGCAATGATCCCAACGCGAAATCCTTGTGCTTCGAGCATTCTCCCGACGATTGCCATCCCAAAACTGGGATGATCCACATACGCATCGCCCGTCACCACGATCACGTCGCAACTGTCCCAGCCCAACAGATCCATTTCATCACGAGACATCGGTAAAAAGGGTGCAGTGCCGTAGCATTCCGCCCAATAAAGCGGGTAAGAGAACAGGTGACGGTCAGGTTGGATTAGGCTGGCAGACATAGAAACTCTTCGTTAGCAGAAATCAATTTAAGGATCAGCGTGTGTCGATGACAGCGCGAGGCAGACACGCCTATTTTGGCGGGGAATTATACGGGCAAGCCACGCGCGGCGCGGCGGAGAAGCACTTTTACCTGCGGCAGATCAAGATTTTTACCTCACCATAAAAAACGGCCCGTCAGAAACCTGATGGGCCGTTGTGTTGATGCCGTTTTAACTCAACATCATTATTTGGCTAAAGCGGCGAACACTTTCTCCACCGCTACCGCACCAGGGTCTTTCACCCCTTTCAAACTGTTGCTGCTCAGATAAGACGAACGCCCCGCATTGGCTTTCTTCATGCTGGCGGTGTCTTTTGCGCCTTTGGCGGCAGCTTTCGCAGCCGCTTTGACATCCACCTTTTTGCCCAGCGCTTCCAGTGCCGGTTGCAGCGCATCGATCATCGTGCGATCGCCAAGATCCGCGCCGCCATAATGCTTCATGCGCTCCAGGCCAAATAACAGTGCCTCGGCCACCTTTTTGCCCTCTGACACTTTTTGCCCTGCGGCGGTGAAGAAGATCGACATCAAGACACCGCTTGATCCGCCCATCACCGTCGCGAGGCGATCGCCGACCACTGTCAGCAGCGCAGACAGATCGTTAAGCGGCAATTTCTTACCTTTATGCTGTTCCTGAATATCACGTGCCCCAGAGGCAAAGGTCGAGCCGGTATCGCCATCGCCCACTTTGGCATCCAGCTTATTCAGCTCATCTTCCAGCCCCGATAATGTCTCGGTAATAAGGTCGACAATCTTACCCACCTCTGCATTCGCCGAGGCTTTCACTTTGGCTTTCGGAGTGACTTTTTTGGCTTTCTGAGTCGGCAGTTTTTCCAGCTTAACCAGCGGCTGCCAGCCGGCGGCTTCCACATTGGCCAACAATGCTTTCTCGATATCGTCGTCCAGAGCAATCACCGACAGGGAAAAACCTTTCATATCCAGCGCGCTGACCAACGCCGCAGGGCCAATCAAATAACGAATGGATTTACCCAGCGCCGAATGCACCAGCTCTTTAGTCAGTTGATTCATTTCCAGCGGAGAAACGCCGCCGAGGTTGTTGATCAGCACCGCCAGTTTGTCGCTTTTTTTCACCTGTTCTTGCAGCTTTTCAACCAGCGTAGCGATGACTTTTTCGCTGTTTTGCGTTTTGATTTTTGAGACGCCAGGCTCACCGTGAATACCTAAACCGAGTTCGACATGGCCCGCAGGAATACGGCTCTCTTCCTCCTCTTTGCCGCTGTCGCCCGGCAGACTACAGCCGGTCATGGCGACGCCGATACTCGAGGTCGCATCAATGGCTTTTTGCGCCGCGGCGGTTACCGCCTTCAGCGATTTTCCCTTCTCGGCGGCATAACCGGCAATTTTATGCACCAGCACCGTGCCTGCGATGCCGCGCGGCTGCTTGTTGTCAGGCAGAGAGATGTCGTCTGACACCATCACCAAATCCACTTTATAGCCTAAGTTTTTGGCTTTTTCGGCCGCTAAACCAAAGTTGAGACGGTCGCCGGTGTAGTTTTTGACGATCAGCAGACAGCCCGCGTCACCGGTCACCGCCACAATCGCGCTCAGCACCGCGTCTACGCTGGGGGAAGCAAACACGTCACCACACACCGCCGCGGTCAACATACCTTTACCGATAAAACCGACGTGCGCCGGTTCGTGACCTGAGCCACCGCCGGAGATCAGCGCGACCTTTTTCTTGTCCCAGTCGCGTCGTACCACAACGCGAATAGCCGGATCAATGTCCAGCCTGGCGATATTTTTGTAGGGGGAGCTAAGAATTGCGCCTTCAATGACGTCGTTAATCAGATTCTTGCGGTCATTCATGAAAAATGTCGACATGCCGATTCGTCCCTTTAACTGTTATTGATGATGGTCAAATGTGAGGAAACATCAGTTTTAACATAGCACAGAGCGATCGGACTTTTCGTAGCAGAAAGGCGGTTTCCCGCCTTTAAAGAAAGGGAATTGTGATCAGTTACAAGCGAGGACTTTGATCGCCAATCCGCCGCGCGACGTTTCACGGTATTTCGCGTTCATGTCTTTGCCGGTTTCGTACATGGTTTCGATGACTTTATCGAGGCAGACGCGCGGTTCGCTGGTTCGACGCAGTGCCATGCGCGACGCATTAACCGCTTTCACGGCGGAGATGGCGTTGCGTTCAATGCACGGCACCTGAACCTGGCCCGCCAGAGGGTCACACGTCAGGCCAAGATGGTGTTCCATGGCGATTTCCGCCGCCATAAACACTTGCGCGGTGCTGCCGCCGAGCAGTTCGGTCAGGCCCGCGGCGGCCATCGAACAGGCGACACCGACTTCTCCCTGACAGCCCACTTCCGCACCCGAGATAGACGCATTCATTTTGAACAGAATCCCTACCGCGCCCGCCGCGAGGAAAAAGCGGCTGTATGAGTCCGGGCTGACGGGGCGAATAAACTGGTCGTAATAGGTCAGCACAGCAGGAATTATGCCGCACGCGCCATTGGTGGGCGCGGTCACCACGCGGCCACCGGCGGCGTTTTCCTCGTTGACGGCCATGGCGTACATGTTGATCCAGTCCACGACGCCCATCGGGTCGACATTATTTTTATCCTGCGTGACCAAAATGCGGCGTAACGCGGCAGCGCGGCGGTTGATTTTCATCGGCCCCGGCAGCAACCCTTCGGTATGAATACCACGAGTAATGCCTTCGCTCATGACATTCCAAATTGCGGCAAAATGGTCGGCGATGTCCGTTTTCGAATGCCCAGCGAGTTCGTTTTGCAGCATCACGCCCGACAGCGACAGGCCCGTGTCGGTGCAATGTTTTTGCAGATCCGCCGCCGAGTTAAACGGGAACGGCATCACCACGGCGCTCTCTTCTTCAACACCAAAACGGCTGGCTTCCACAATAAAACCGCCGCCGATGGAGTAGTAGGTCTGGCTGTATAAAGGCTGCTCGCCATTGAACGCCGTCACCGTCATGCCGTTCTCGTGCAATGGCAGATTGTCGGAGTGGAAATTCATCGAGCCATTGATTGGGAAATCAACTTCTTGCGCGCCATTGGCCAGCATCAGTCGGCCACTGTTTTCAACATGGCGAATAAACGCAGGGATCGCATCGATATCGACTGTGTCAGGCAGATTCCCTGCCAGCCCCATAATAATGGCCAGATCGGTATGGTGACCTTTTCCGGTTAATGATAAAGAGCCGTAAATATCAACGACCACGCGAGTGGTATTATTTATATGGCCGAGGGCGATAAGCTCATCGCTAAATATTTTCCCGGCTTTCATTGGCCCAACCGTATGGGAACTGGAAGGACCAATACCAATTTTGAAAATATCAAAGATGCTGATCACGTTTGACTCCATGACAAATATGTCAATAAAAAACAGAAAGGGAGAGTTTGAATTTCAAGAGGGCCGTTATTCCTGCCCTCCGATTAGAAGAGTGAAAACATTATCCGCGAAAGTGATTAACCGGCCAGCGTATAAACAATCGCTGACATGGCAATCAGCCCCATAATTACCACAAACACGTTACTAATATGACCGCTGTATTTTCTCATCGCGGGTACTTTGCGAATGGCATACATTGGCATCAGGAATAACAGCATGGCAATAATTGGGCCGCCGATATTCTCAATCATCCCCAGAATACTTGGATTCAGGGTGGCAACCGCCCACGTGGTTAATAACATGAAAATAGCGGTATAACGGTTCAGCGTTGGCAGCTCAATATTTTTGCCTTTGCTACGCAGTGACTTAATCACCATGCCGTTAAAACCTTCACGTGCACCTAAGTAATGACCGAGGAAAGATTTGGTGATGGCAATAAAGGCAATGAATGGCGCAATATAGGCAATCAGCGGGTTAGAGAAATGGTTCGCCAGATAAGAGAGAATCGAGATGTTCTGGGTTTTGGCTTCCATAAGGTCAGCCGGGGACAGGCTCAGCACGCAGCTGAACACAAAGAACATCACGGTTAACACCATCATGATATGGCTGTAGGCTAGAATCTTGGAGCATTTTTTCTCAGCGTCGTCGCCGTATTCTTTGCGCTTAGCCACCGCAAAAGAGGAGATAATTGGCGAGTGGTTAAACGAGAACACCATTACGGGGATCACCAGCCACAGGGTCATCAACATGCCGCTGCCCACGCCGTTGCCGGACAGAGAAACGTTTTCGAATATGGACATATTCCAGTTGGGGATCAGATAGAACGCCAGTGCCATCAACACTGCCACAAACGGGAAGACCAGAATACTCATCGCTTTAACAATTAATTCCTGACCGAAGTGCACAATTGCCATCAGGCCGAGAATCAACACTAAAGAGAGCAGAGCACGCGGCGGTGCCGTCCAATGCATTTGGTGCGTAATAAAACTTTCGACGGTATTGGTTATCGCAACGCTATAAACCAGCAGAATAGGATAAATAGCAAAGAAATAAAGCAGCGTAATTAACTTACCGGCGGAAATACCAAAGTGTTCTTCGACAACTTCGGTGATATCTTCGCCCGCATTCTTACCGGATAAAACAAAACGCGTCAGACCACGGTGTGCAAAGAAGGTCATTGGGAAAGCCAGAACGACCATAATCAGCAATGGAATTAAACCGCCGATCCCGGCATTAATAGGCAGAAAAAGAACCCCAGCACCAATCGCGGTGCCATAAAGTCCTAACATCCACATGGTATCGGTTTTACGCCAGGTACTGGCCGAGGCATTTACCTGCGTATCAATATGTGTATTGTCCATAATCCCTCAATATAAAAAATAACCTGTTATTTATAATTGATTTTTTCCACGTTGTTTATTCCACAAGCGCACCGTCAAAAAACCAATGAATCCATCAAAACATATCATTAATGCCGGGATGATACCTATCAGCAGCATAAAAAGCTGTCATTTCGTTCTGCTTTGAGATCAAAGTCACGCTTAATCATTTTTACGGGATAATACGGCTTTTAAAGCGTCATTTATTAACATAATTGCCAAGTGAATGATCCCAAACTAGGACATTCAGTAACAAATTATATTTTTACCCGCCTGATTCATTACGCACATTATTTAATCGGATCGGTTAAAAAGAAAACTTATTGATTATTGTTATAGCGAAATCGTTACCGTAGTGATTGGGAGGGGATTAATAATCACGGTGGGGTATGAAAAATCTTAGGTGGGGTTATGATTTTGAGGTACGCCTTTAGCGCTAATACAACAAAAGCAACGATTACCCCTTTGTTGTATTAATGACGATAAAATCGGGAAAATTGATAATAGGCAACATACAACCATTAACTAAATTCGCCTAGCTTATATAGCCTACGGTGATATTCCATCTGGCCCATATCTGGTGAGTAATGGACAGGTAACCGTATTTGCTTGCCTTCATATTTCACTAAATTCTCGATAGCAAAACTGCTGGTCAATTTTTTAATCTGTGGCGATAAGATGACTTCAAGATGCTGATTAAATGAGATCAATCCGCGATCAAACGCCTTGTCATGAAGGCTCGATAGACAGAGACCATTGCTTGGATTCAAACGATGCTCAACCCCATCGCGCCATGGGCGAATATGGCTGGCTACCAATAACGCAGGTTCTTCAAGCTCGGTCAAAGAGCATCGATGTTCATAAGCTGCAAGTACATTTTTACGAAAGAACTCCTGTTTCAGACGCGCTTTGCTGATGATTGTTCTCTCACGCCCAGTAAAATCTTGAACACCACTATCATGAAGCACAAGTGCTGTATTTTCATATTTACCCATTGCTTGTTCACACTGGATTTCAATTGATGAGATATCTTCCGACATTTCCTGCCATATCGCCCTGTCCGCTTTCGATGCGCCTTTAAGCCCAGTACGCCCAGATTCAATAATGAAGGGATCGAGGCTTGCAAAATTAACCAGCTTCATGGCCGGTGAACTAGGAGTTCGTCCAAGCCGTTTAGCGTAATCAATAATGTCGGGATTTCTAGAATGTAGTCTGCCGAAAGGAATCTGACTATAAAGGGTAAGTGCCACCAAAAGTTGGTCGCGAGTCCAAGGGTTTACACCGGCCATGTAAGTTTTTTCCAGAAAATAAGGTTTCGAGTTATCGATTCCCCTCACTATGCCAGCGTTAAAACCAAATGCAAAACTCAGTGATAGACCTTCTTAGAGCAGCACTTTTAAACCATGCTTTTGCACCACTGAAAGCAGCTTCAGGGATAGACCGCTTGGCCTTTTGATACCCGCCTCCCACTTTTGGATAGTTGATACGCTGGTATTAAGATATTTTGCAAAAACTGACTGGCTAATATGGAGATCATTTCTGAGAGATTTAATATCAGCCGGGTGTAAATCCTCAACCGCCGATAGGCAAGTAATATCAAATTCTCGCATCGTTTCCTGGCTAATGGCATCAACGCTCCTTAGCCCAGAGGCCGCACTATGAATAGCTTTAAGTGCTGAATTTTTGAATTTATTTTTGGGAGTCATGACAAATCTCCACTCATTCGCTCCACATAGTGAGCCACTCTATACAGCCCGATAAAAACTAAAATACCGACTCCGCTACTTACCACTGAATTACATCATTTACATCCCCCCTGCGAGGCCTCCCGCAAAACCCTTTCCTGATCGTTATCCACAAAAAAAGCCAGCACCTTTCGGTACTGGCTTGGCTGTTCACACGGCGAAGTGCCGCATTGGACAGGAGTTAGAAATCGTAGAACACGGTGACCCAGGTAGAGTCCGGTACTTCGTTGTTGGTCGAGGTTGCTAGAGTACGTTCTACGTAAACTGACAGGCCGTAACCGATAGTGGTGCCCGCACCGAAGTAGACGTTGTTCTGATGGTAATCTTCGTCGCCTTTCAACTGCAGGGAGTCCGCTGCAATGTACGGCTGGATAGATTTCAAGTACGGTTTGTCGATGTTGAAGGTATAACCCACGAAACCTTCTACGCCATAGCCGCTACCTGCGAAATAATGTTTTACGGATTGTTCATGCGTGCTTGGTACGAAGTTTTTGTAGTAGCTCGCCGTTCCGACGATATACCAGTTATTCGGCTGCCAGGTTAATGCAGTACCGGAGATTTCCTGGTGATAATCTTTTTCGTTATCTGGCGTTTCTTTAATAGACGCGTTGTTTGCGCTATAAGCCGCACTCCAGACTAAGTCTTTGGTGATTTTATAATCTGCACCTAAACCTGCACCGTTATTACGACGATAATTTAAATCGCCACCGGCGGTGGTTTCATCTTCAGGTAATAAGTAGTTGGCAGATAATGTGACTGGACCAAATACGTTGGTATATTTCAGGCTGTTCTTCGGTTTATTTGCACCGTCGTAGTTGCCGTTAACACCGATACCAGTGGCGCCTGCATGACCATCGTTATCCCAGACGTCACTTTTAATACCGACGACGGAATAATAAATGCCGTATTGGTGACCATAAGTGAAGGTACCGTAACGGTCGTCTTTGATCCCTGCATATAACTGGCGTTGTGTATCGCGACGGCCATTTTCGTTGTAGTGGTCATCCCAGCTCAATGCGTGCGCCAGATCCACACCCAACTCGTAATAACCAATGATTGAGGTATCCTGGCTTAATGCGTAATCAGTGCTGAAACGGAAACGGGTGCCACCGTCGTGACCATTTTTATAATAATCGGGCTCTGGGCCATTATTAAAAATCCACTCTGGACGGATGCTGCCGCCGACTTTAACGCTTAAAGGCGCCAGCAAAGCATCACTTTGCTTATTCTTTTCTAAAACGGTGATTTCAGCCTGTGCGCTGGCAGATAATACCGACAGAACGACGCCACCAATAATGATTGGCTTAATAAATTTGCTCATAAATTACCCTGTCTGTTCAATTTCTATTGTTATGTGTTTGCAGTGGTGTTGCGCCACGAACAAATAATTAACATAGGTGACAGGGGTCACAAAGAAGAAAATGAGAAAGTTCCCACAATGCAAAATTTAAAAATAGCTTATTAAATGATCATTAATGTGTGTGATTGTTATTATATGAAACATAGAATAGTTTACTGCTTATTCTGATTTCAATCTGTCGCATTTATGTGCAATACGGGCGCGTGCTTATATTATGTCGACATATTTGATAACAAATCACTCTGTAACAGAGCACGTCGAAACAAAACAATTTCCAAAAAAAAGAGAGGGGAATAGTTTCCTGATTTATTGTTTAGGAATGTTATTACCGCCATTCAGGCCTATTTCTCCGCCCAATAACATTGTATTAAGTGCGCGTATTGCGGTAGTTTTGCCAAGTAAAGAATACTACAGCAGTAATATGACAGAACGACGTGCATAGAAGAGGAATGACTCCAACCACTTATCCGGAACTGGCGTTTAAAGGCAGTTGTCGGAAGGCTAAAACACCGGAATCCCTAGCTCATTTAACACACATGTCTCTCTTTTTTCGCTCTTGTAATTTGACCTTTATATAGAGACCTATTCCTGCAATAACGCCCCCCACATATCCCGCTCTAAAAAATGAAATGAAAATATCTTTCCAATTAAATTGAAAAAAATCAGCCTTAAAATAAACGATCAATGATGCAAGAAGTACAGAAATAGCATCAAATACAAAAAATAGAAGCATGCACAGAAACACAAATTTGAAAAATAGGAAAAAATTATTTTTTAACATTCTCTTTATCTCTTTCATTAAGAGTCTTTTCGACAAGATTTCCTGTTTTTTCACTTATGTAGCTTCCCCCCAACTCCCCTGTCAAATCAGAGATACCTTCTTTAGTCACTATAGAAGTGGTGCCCTTTATCAGCGCCCCTCCTAGCCCACTGGCTAAAGAGCCAGCCCCAGCACCAAGGATGGAGGGAGTTTTGAGGGCGTAGATGTAGTAACCCCAGCTTTAGCTGGGGTTACTACATCACTCTGATTACTACGTTTCACCCTGGGCCTTTTTACGTTTTTTTTCTTCTGTTTTGGTTTTAATCCAAATACCTATACCAAGTACAACTCCAGCAGCTGTTCCTTTTCTTAAGGCAGAAGTGAATGCATTTTGCCATGAAAAAAGAAACCGACCGTCACCAAAATAAAAGATTGTAGCCACAATCAATTGAACAAAAAAAAGTACGATAGTGATCAAAAAAACACAATATATAAACAAGAAGAACAACCATGGCAGCCCTGTTTTTTTAAATCTTGTTATTTTCATTGTTTTTTATCTCTTTCTTCTAGCTTGCTTTGTACAGCATCACCAGTCAATTCGGAAGCAGTAGAACCAGTGACAGAACCAATCACATCTTTTGTCACTGTATTTACATTTGAAGATAATTTATCCACCACTTTCCCACCCAAACTACCAGCTAGACTTCCTAACCCAGCCCCAATCACTGGATTGGTTGGATCTTCGCCTTTAATGAAACTTCCGGTTACAGCACCGCCCATATTAATGACCGCTGATGTCCCAATCCCTTTTCCCGCTGTGGCTCCTGCTGTTACTCCAGCCATTATCGCATCAACATAACTAAAGGGATCCTTTCCAGACATCTGAGATATTGTATTAACCGTGGTTCCTATTGCTGCATTGATAGCAATAGTTTCTTTTATTG
>Ga0105856_1000434_pt1 | contig 22323 bp, 16 predicted proteins | sample OrgsoiDNA_201060_FD_89681 | JGI IMG/M metagenome (GOLD analysis project Ga0105856, IMG submission 89681) | Permafrost soil microbial communities from the Arctic, to analyse light accelerated degradation of dissolved organic matter (DOM) -... | ecosystem: Environmental > Terrestrial > Soil >...
AGCGCGGTGGTCCCACCTGACCCCATGCCGAACTCAGAAGTGAAACGCCGTAGCGCCGATGGTAGTGTGGGGTCTCCCCATGCGAGAGTAGGGAACTGCCAGGCATCAAACAAGTGGAAAACCCCAGTCGAAAGACTGGGGTTTTTTGCTATGGGGATTTTGGTGAATTCCCAAGGCTACTCAGCGAAAACTCATACTCTCGAGAACAGAAACATCTAAATATATTCCCTAAAGCTGAAGATTTTTCACCTAGCTCATACTGTCATCGACTTTGAAGATTAAAAAAGTTATCTTTAGGCATCCAGAAGTCTAAACGTATAAGCGGATGTTGTGGAGAAGTTGTTATGCCTATTCGGGTTCCAGATGAGTTGCCAGCTGTGAATTTTCTGCGTAATGAAAATGTCTTTGTCATGACCTCGTCACGTGCCAAAACTCAGGAAATTCGTCCTTTAAAGGTGCTGGTACTGAACCTGATGCCAAAAAAGATCGAGACAGAAAATCAGTTTCTACGTCTTCTTTCCAATTCTCCTCTCCAAATCGATGTACAACTCCTGCGCATTGATAGCCGGGAATCTAAGAATACGCCCGCAGAACATCTGAATAATTTTTACTGTGACTTTGAAGATATTCAAAATGAGAACTTCGATGGCTTGATTGTTACCGGTGCGCCTCTTGGTTTGGTAGATTTTTGCGACGTCGCCTATTGGCCGCAAATTGAACGTGTAGTCCATTGGGCGAAAGAGCACGTAACATCAACTTTATTTGTCTGCTGGGCCGTCCAGGCGGCATTGAACGTGCTTTACGGCACGCCTAAGATGACGCGTGACAATAAACTATCAGGCGTTTATCCTCATCAGACGCTACAGCCATTAGCACTATTAACCCGCGGATTTGATGAGAGCTTTTTAGCGCCTCATTCTCGCTATGCTGATTTTCCTGTGGAAGAGTTGCGCAAATATACCGATCTCGATATTTTGGCGGAGTCTGAGGAAACGGGTGCCTACCTGTTTGCTACTAAAGACAAGCGTATGGCTTTTGTAACGGGGCATCCGGAATATGATGCGGGCACGCTTGCCGGTGAATACCTGCGTGACCGCGACGCCGGGCTCTCACCGGATATGCCATTCAACTACTTTCCTCATGATAACCCTGAGCTCTCGCCTAAAGCGACATGGCGTAGCCATGGGCACCTATTATTCACCAACTGGCTGAATTACTACGTTTATCAGATCACGCCATTTGACCTGCGTCAGATGAACCCAACCCTCGAGTAACTGACTGACCGGGCAGATGATCGTCAGGATCGCTTGCCTGGACATTGTTTTCTATTCTTCCCTTGGCTCTCCCAAATACCCTCTAACAATACTCATCCTTTCTTTTTCAATAATGAAATGAACTCTCGTTTTGAGAAAAATAATTCCAGTTATATCTCATTGATTTATAGTAAATAAAAAACAAATTAAAAATAAAATGGAAATCGTTTTTGATTTTATCATTTTATTGATTACGCTTAAATCTCACAGAGCAGAAGTTGAGATAAAGATCTCCGGGTTAAAACGATCCTCAATCTCGACCATCAGAAGCCTGAACATGAGCCAGCCGGAGAGTGATTCTCCTGGCTGATATAAGAGATATATCAGGAGAATACCGATGAATCAGCAGACAACCCGCTCCGCACTGGACTTCACGCGCCACTTTACTGAAAAGGAGTCCCTGGTATTAACGGATGAGGCGGTCGATTTTCTGACAGAACTGGTCAGTCATTTTGCCCGCTCGCGTAATAAGCTTTTGCAAGAACGGGTTGTGGTTCAGCAGCGTATTGATGATGGATTTTTGCCGGATTTTATTTCGGAAACAGCTTCCATTAAAAATGGAACCTGGACTATTCGTGGAATACCTGACGATTTGCAAAACAGGCGTGTCGAGATCACCGGTCCGGTGGAAAGAAAAATGGTAATAAATGCCCTGAATGCCAACGTAAAAGTATTTATGGCTGACTTTGAGGATTCACTCTCTCCGGACTGGAACAAAGTCATTGAAGGCCAGATCAATCTGCGTGATGCGGTCAATGGAACGATCAGTTACACCAACGAATCCGGCAAAATTTACCAGCTAAAGCCGGATCCGGCAGTATTGGTATGTCGCGTACGTGGTCTGCATTTACCTGAGAAACATGTCCAATGGAATGGAGAGCCTATCCCCGGTGGCCTGCTTGATTTTGCACTGTATTTTTTCCATAACCACCGAGCACTGTTGGCAAAAGGCAGCGGCCCCTATTTCTACCTGCCTAAAACCCAGTCTTATCAGGAGGCAGCATGGTGGAGTCAGGTATTCAGTTTTGCCGAAGATTATATGGAACTTCCAAGGGGAACCATCAAAGCCACGGTACTGATTGAAACCTTACCTGCAGTCTTTCAAATGGACGAAATTCTTTACCATTTACGTGATCACATCGTAGGTCTGAACTGTGGGCGCTGGGATTATATCTTCAGCTACATCAAAACCCTTAAAAATCATGCTGATCGGGTTCTTCCAGACCGGCAGGCAGTTACGATGACGCAGCCATTCCTCAATGCCTATTCCCGTTTGCTCATTAAAACTTGCCATCGCCGTGGTGCTCTGGCAATGGGGGGCATGGCGGCCTTTATCCCCAGCAAAGAGACCGAACGTAACCAGTGGGTGCTGAATAAAGTTAAAGCAGACAAGGAGTTGGAGGCGGCCAACGGGCATGACGGAACCTGGATTGCGCACCCAGGTCTTGCTGACACCGTGATGGCTGTTTTCAATCAGGCGTTGGGCGAACGCAATAATCAGTTGGACGTCTCACGTCAGGAAGATGCGCCCGTAACTGCCCGCCAATTGCTCGAACCTTGTCCGGGAGATCGAACCGAAGAGGGGATGCGGGCCAATATTCGCGTCGCCGTGCAATACATCGAGGCCTGGATCTGCGGCAACGGCTGCGTACCTATTTACGGCCTGATGGAAGATGCTGCGACTGCTGAGATCTCCCGCACCTCGATTTGGCAGTGGATCCACCACGGCAAAACGCTCAGCGACGGTCAGCCGGTAACCAAAGCACTTTTTCGCCAAATGCTGTGTGAAGAGATGCAGGTTATTCAACAAGAACTGGGCGAACGGCGTTTCAGTTCGGGGCGGTTTGATGAAGCCGCCGCGCTGATGGAGCGCATCACTACACAGGACGAGTTGATTGATTTCCTCACGCTGCCGGGCTACGCATTACTGGCATAAATCCTGATTTACCCTACAAAAGTTAACCCCAAAACATTAAGAACAGGAAACCGCGCCATGAAAAACTCCCGTACTCAGCAAATTCAGCAGCTAGAAGAAACCTGGTCACAACAACGCTGGCAGGGTATCACCCGTCCGTACAGTGCAGCCGACGTAGTGAGTCTGCGAGGCTCGGTGAATCCAGAATGTACTTTGGCCCAGAATGGCGCAAAACGTTTGTGGAACCTGTTGCATGGCTCATCGCGCAAAGGCTACGTGAATTGTCTCGGCGCCTTAACCGGCGGGCAGGCGTTACAGCAGGCAAAGGCAGGTATCGAAGCAATATATCTTTCGGGCTGGCAGGTGGCTGCAGACGCCAACACGGCATCCAGTATGTACCCGGACCAATCCCTCTACCCGGTAAACTCGGTTCCTGAAGTTGTGGCACGCATCAATAATACCTTCCGCCGAGCTGACCAGATCCAATGGTCAAACAATATCGAGCCGGGGCAGGCCGGTTATACCGACTATTTTTTGCCTATTGTGGCGGATGCGGAGGCAGGATTTGGTGGCGTACTTAACGCCTTTGAACTAATGAAATCGATGATTGAAGCCGGGGCCGCTGCAGTGCACTTTGAAGATCAGCTTGCTGCGGTGAAAAAGTGTGGGCATATGGGAGGGAAAGTGCTGGTCCCTACCCAGGAAGCTATCCATAAACTGGTTTCGGCACGCCTGGCAGCCGATGTATTAGGTGTGCCAACTCTATTGGTTGCCCGTACCGATGCGGATGCAGCCGATCTTCTTACCTCCGACTGCGATCCGTACGACAGTGAATTTATTACCGGCGAGCGTACACCTGAAGGTTTCTACCGTACCCATGCTGGTATTGAACAGGCTATCAGTCGCGGGCTGGCCTATGCGCCTTATGCCGACATTGTCTGGTGTGAAACGTCCACCCCTGATTTGGCATTAGCTCAGCGTTTTGCTGATGCGATCCATGCCAAATTCCCTGGCAAATTATTGGCCTATAACTGCTCACCTTCTTTTAACTGGAAAAAGAATCTCGATGATAAAACCATTGCCAGTTTCCAGGAGCGGCTTGCCTCTATGGGCTATCAGTATCAGTTCATTACTCTCGCTGGCATTCATAGCATGTGGTTCAACATGTTCGATCTGGCGCATGCTTATGCCCAGGGAGAAGGGATGAGACATTACGTGGAAAAAGTACAGGAGCCCGAATTTGCCGCGATTGGTCGAGGTTATACTTTTGCCTCTCACCAACAGGAAGTTGGCACCGGGTATTTCGATAAAGTCACCAATATTATTCAGGGCGGGCGTTCATCAGTGACGGCGCTGACGGGGTCTACCGAAGAGCAGCAATTTGGCGCCTGAAGTTTGTAGGCCCGGTATTACCGGGCCCATTTTCTGATTCGGAGCGAGCCCTTATGCGTATTGAATTGTTAATCGCCCAGACGATTTTGCAAGGGTTTGATGCCCAGTACGGACGCTTTTTGGAAGTGACCTCCGGCGCTCAGCACCGCTTTGAACAAGCTGACTGGGTTGCCGTACAGGCGGCTATGAAGCAGCGCATCCATTTGTACGACCACCATGTAGGACTGGTTGTCGCACAACTAAAATGTATTACTGGCCCCCACTTCTATGATGCTGGTTTTCTTGAAGCTGTTAAGCACTCCTACAGTGAGCTGCTGCCCGAATATCCCCGGGCTGAAATAGCTGAAAGTTTTTTCAACTCGGTTTATTGCCGTATTTTCAAACATCGCGATTTAACGGCCAAAAAACTGTTTATTTACAGTGAACAACCGAATTGTCATCGGAGAGCTCTCCCCCGACCGCTTTTTCGTCGATACGAGGGGGCGGACCAATTACCTGCTTTACTGGAGGCAATACTTGCCGATCTGCCACTACGGCTGGAATGGGAAGACCTGAAGCGTGATGTCAGCTCTATCACTCAAGCACTTCAAATTATTGCTGTGCCAGCATTACTCGCCACGGCTATTTTTGAAGTGTCCACTGAACTATTTTATCGCAATAAAGCCGCCTGGTTGGTGGGGAAAATCCGCCTCGCAGGTCAGGTCTTACCTTTTCTGTTACCAATTCATCGCAGTCGCAGGGGGCAGCTTTTTGTTGATGCTTGCCTGACCGATCGCGATGACGCCAGCATTGTGTTCGGTTTCGCCCGTTCCTATTTTATGGTTTATGCCCCTCAGCCTGGAGCCTTGGTAGAGTGGTTACGAGAGATCTTACCCGCAAAGACCATGGCAGAACTTTACAGCGCCATCGGCTGCCAGAAGCATGCGAAAACGGAGTGCTATCGTGAACATCTGCATTTCATGGAACAAAATCATCAGCAATTTATTATCGCCCCCGGCGTGAAAGGGATGGTGATGCTGGTGTTCACGCTTCCTGGTAGTGACCGCGTTTTCAAAGTCATAAAAGACCGTTTTGCTCCGCAAAAAGAGGTAACAGAAGCGCAGGTCATGGCCTGTTACCAACTGGTCAAAGAGCATGACAGAGTGGGTCGCATGGCCGATACCCAGGAGTTCGAGCACTTCAGCCTGTCGAAGAAAAATATCAGTGCTGAATTGTTGGAGGAATTAATGCGCGAAGTTCCAGGGAAAATTGAACAGGCTGGCGACAACATTATTCTGCGTCATCTCTATATCGAGCGTCGAATGACCCCTCTTAATCTTTATCTGGAACAGGCCAGTGATCACCAATTGCATGATGTTATTGAGGAGTATGGCAATGCAATAAAGCAACTTGCCGCAGCCAATATTTTTCCAGGAGATATGCTTTTCAAAAACTTCGGCGTCACCCGTCACGGGAGGGTGGTATTTTATGACTATGATGAAATTTGCTATATGACTGAGGTGAATTTCCGCCGTATTCCTGAGCCGCGTTATCCGGAAGATGAACTGGCAAGCGAACCCTGGTACAGCATTTCGCCGCAAGATGTTTTCCCTGAAGAGTTTCGCCATTTTCTATGCAGCGATAAACGGCTGAAGCCTTTATTTGAGAAATTGCATAGCGACCTGTTTGAGGTCAATTACTGGCAGGCAGTGCAAAAGCGGATCCTGAGCGGCCATATTGAAGATGTTTACGCCTACCGCCGTAGGCAACGTTTCAGTCAGCGGCACGATGAAATCCCACTCACTGAAACGTTTCTCGCCATAACGGAATAATTAACCCGGCTTAATGTTTACCACCGCCGTAAGCCTGCGTGATCTCTTTGGCCGCATGAATAACCAATGCACCCAGTTCAGTGACCCGATCGTCGGTAATGCGGGAAACCGGCCCTGAAATTGAGATAGCAGCATAGGCATCGTTATGCTCATCGTAGATACATGTCGCCACGCACCGCAGACCAAGTGCGTGTTCTTCGTCATCGAAGGCATAGCCCCGCTTACGTGTTTCTGCCAGTTCCTGCTTCAGATTGACCGGTGAAGTCCGTGTCAGCGGGGTATAGCTGTGTAAGCCAATTTTATGCAGTAGTTTAACCAGTCTCTCTTCCGGTAAAGTAGAAAGAAACGCTTTTCCTGCCCCAGAAGCATGCATCGGTAATTTTCCACCAATCGGTGCCGACATGCGCATCAGCGCGTTGCACTGAACCTGATCGATGATGATCGCCTGGTAATCGCTGTGATCCAGCACAGCCAGATTGACCGTTTCCCCGGACTCCTCCATCAAACGCCGTAGCATCGGATGTACCATTGCCAGCAAATTACGACTTTGCAGGAAGCTGCTGCCTACAACAAAAGCACGTGAACCAATGGTCCATAACCCTAAATCTCCCACCTGACGAACAAATCCTTGTTGCTGCATGGTACTCAGCAGGCGGTGTGTCGTTGAATTGGGCAAGCCAGCCTGCTGAGCCAGGTCAGTGAGTGCAACGCTGCCCTGAGCCTCGGCAATATACTCCAGTAATTTCAGACCACGAGTCAGGGACTGTACTTGTCCCGTGGCGGCGCTGCCCGTTGCGGCAGCAGCTTTCGTTTTCTTGACGCGTTTGGCCGGAATCGAAGTGGACGTTGCCATGGGCCTTTTCCTTGTAAGATGCGCTAATTAGCGACGAATAAAAGTTTTTATGGAATTCATTTTCGTTTTTACAGTATGGATCGCAACCTGCCTTTACGCTCATCCGATGTGTTGCATTCGGGCTGCGAGATGCATTCCCGAATTGAAAAAGTCTCACGTTGGCCCGGGCTTTCGGCGAAGGAAGATATGCTAGGATGTTGACCATGATTTCCGGCTTGTGCTTAGGGTGTGCCGGTGGTGTTCGACGGGTGAAGAGGTGAGAGTGACGAATCAAGTTGAGGCGCTACGTAAGCAGTTGGCAAAGCGCATTTTGGTACTGGACGGCGGCATGGGCACCATGATCCAAAGCTATCGTCTACAAGAAGAGGATTACCGCGGGGAACGTTTCGCTGACTGGGAAAGCGATCTCAAAGGCAATAACGATCTTTTGGTACTGACCAAGCCGGAAGTGATCACTGCGATCCATTACGGCTATCTGGAAGCTGGTGCCGATATCCTCGAGACCAACACATTCAACTCCACCACCATTGCCATGGCGGATTACCACATGGAGTCGCTGTCGGCAGAAATTAACTATGAGGCTGCGCGTCTGGCACGTATTTGCGCCGATGAATGGACCGCCCGTACGCCTGAAAAACCGCGTTATGTCGCCGGTGTACTCGGCCCGACTAACCGTACGGCCTCCATCTCCCCGGATGTAAACGATCCAGCCTATCGTAATGTCACTTTTGATCAGTTGGTTGAAGCCTATCGTGAATCGACACGCGCTCTCGTAGAAGGCGGTGCTGATCTGATTATGATCGAAACCGTCTTCGATACCCTGAATGCTAAAGCAGCCACCTTCGCTGTCGAAACAGAGTTCGAAGCGATGGGCGTAAATCTGCCGGTCATGATTTCCGGGACCATCACTGATGCCTCGGGCCGTACTCTTTCTGGCCAAACCACCGAAGCTTTTTATAACTCCCTGCGTCATGTTAAGCCTTTGACCTTTGGTCTCAACTGCGCCCTTGGCCCTGACGAATTGCGCCAGTACGTCGCAGAGCTTTCCCGTATTTCAGAATGCTATGTTACGGCTCACCCAAATGCCGGTTTACCGAATGCCTTTGGTGAGTACGATCTCGGAGCCAAAGAGATGGCCGAGCATATCGGCGAGTGGGCGCGCTCCGGCTTCCTGAATATTGTGGGGGGATGCTGTGGTACGACTCCTGAGCATATTGCGGCGATAGTTAAAGTGGTTGAAGGCGTTCCTCCGCGGCAGTTACCCGATATTCCTGTGGCTTGTCGTCTTGCTGGTCTGGAACCTCTGACCATTGATGCCCAAACGTTGTTTGTGAACGTTGGTGAAAGGACCAACGTTACTGGTTCTGCTCGTTTTAAACGTCTGATTAAAGAAGAAAAATATAATGAAGCGCTGGAGGTTGCTCTTCAACAGGTTGAAAGCGGTGCGCAAATCATCGATATCAACATGGACGAAGGTATGCTGGATGCTGAAGCGGCGATGGTACGCTTCCTGAACCTCATAGCTGGTGAGCCGGACATTGCCCGCGTGCCAATTATGATTGACTCATCAAAGTGGGAGGTTATCGAAAAAGGTCTGAAGTGTATTCAGGGTAAAGGCATCGTTAACTCTATTTCGATGAAGGAGGGCGAAGAAGCCTTCCTTAATCATGCTCGTAAGGTGCGTCGCTACGGTGCCGCCATGGTGGTGATGGCCTTCGACGAAGTCGGTCAGGCTGACACCCGTGCGCGTAAAATCGAAATCTGTCGTCGTGCTTATAAATTGCTTACTGAAGAGGTGGGTTTCCCACCTGAAGACATTATTTTCGACCCTAATATTTTCGCCGTAGCGACGGGTATAGAAGAGCATAACAACTATGCTGTGGACTTCATCGAAGCCTGCGCCGATATCAAACAACAATTGCCTTATGCAATGATCTCCGGTGGTGTGTCTAACGTCTCATTCTCGTTTCGCGGAAATGATCCGGTGCGTGAAGCGATACACGCCGTATTCCTGTATCACGCGATCCGCAATGGCATGGATATGGGTATTGTTAACGCCGGGCAGTTGGCTATCTACGATGATCTGTCGGCCGAATTGCGTGATGCTGTTGAAGACGTGATCCTTAACCGCCGTGATGATGGTACCGAGCGCCTGCTGGATCTTGCTGAAAAATACCGTGGTAATAAAGATGACGGTGAGTCCAATAAACAGCAGGCTGAATGGCGCAGTTGGGAAGTGCGGAAACGTTTGGAATATTCGCTGGTTAAAGGCATCACCGAATTCATTGAAGCCGATACTGAAGAGGCGCGCCAGCTTTCAGCTCGCCCAATCGAAGTCATCGAAGGGCCATTAATGGATGGTATGAACGTGGTGGGCGATCTGTTCGGTGAGGGCAAAATGTTCCTGCCGCAGGTGGTGAAATCTGCCCGCGTGATGAAGCAGGCGGTGGCTTATCTCGAACCCTACATTGAAGCCAGCAAAGAGAAAGGAAAAACCAACGGTAAGATCCTGCTGGCGACCGTGAAGGGCGACGTACACGATATCGGTAAAAACATCGTGGGTGTGGTGTTGCAGTGTAATAACTACGAAATTATTGATCTGGGTGTGATGGTACCGACGGATAAGATCCTGAAAACTGCCATTGAAGAGAAGGTCGATATAATCGGGCTGTCAGGCCTGATCACCCCCTCCCTTGACGAAATGGTTAACGTTGCCAAAGAGATGCAGCGCCGTGGTTTCACTATTCCCTTGCTGATTGGCGGGGCTACGACTTCCAAGGCACACACGGCAGTGAAAATAGAGCAGAACTACAGCGGCTCCACGACGTATGTACAGAATGCGTCGCGCTCCGTCGGTGTGGTCTCCGCGCTGCTCTCCGACACCCAGCGTGATGCCTTCATCGAGCGAACCCGCAAAGAGTACGAAACCGTGCGTATTCAGCATGGGCGCAAGAAACCCCGTACACCGCCTGTCAGCCTTGAAGCAGCTCGTGATAATGCGACCAGCATTGACTGGGAAAGCTACACGCCGCCTGTTGCCCATCGTCTGGGCATACAAAACGTGGAAGCCAGTATCGAAACGCTGCGCAATTACATCGACTGGACACCGTTCTTTATGACCTGGTCACTGGCTGGGAAATATCCGCGCATTCTGGAAGATGAAGTGGTAGGTGAAGAAGCTAAACGCCTGTTCCAGGATGCTAACGATCTGCTCGATAAGCTCTCAAATGAAAAATTGCTAAATCCGCGTGGGGTTGTTGGGTTGTTCCCGGCCAACCGTGTCGGTGATGATATCGAAATCTACAGCGATGAAAGGCGTGATGAAGTGCTGGTGGTCAGCCATCATTTGCGACAGCAGACCGAAAAAACGGATTTTGCCAACTACTGTCTTGCTGATTTTGTGGCACCGAAATCCAGCGGTAAAAAAGATTATATGGGCGCCTTTGCTGTAACCGGTGGGCTGGAAGAGGATGCCCTGGCGGAGGCTTATGACAAGCAGCATGATGACTACAATAAAATCATGATCAAAGCCCTGTCTGACCGCCTGGCGGAAGCTTTTGCTGAATACTTGCATGAACGCGTACGTAAGGTGTACTGGGGTTTTGCCGCCAATGAAAATCTGAGCAATGATGAATTGATCCGCGAAAACTATCAGGGTATTCGCCCGGCCCCGGGCTATCCGGCCTGTCCGGAACATACGGAAAAGGGCCAGATCTGGAAATTACTGGATGTGGAAACCAACACCGGTATGCAACTCACTGAGTCATTCGCGATGTGGCCCGGTGCGGCGGTTTCTGGCTGGTATTTCAGCCACCCTGACAGCAAATATTTCGCCGTGGCCCAAATCCAGCGCGATCAGGTGGAGGACTATGCAGCACGCAAAAATATGCCGATAGCAGAAGTTGAACGCTGGCTGGCACCCAACCTGGGTTACGACGCCGACTAGACTAAAAGAACTGTCATGTTTAAGGCTGACTCTGTATTGGCCACATGACTCTGCCCATTCTTGGACCGCAGCAAACAAACACAAAACCAGCGTAAGCTGGTTTTGTGTTTTATTTTTAATGATTTAGGGTAGCCAACGGTGTTTTTGTTGGCTTACTCAACTCACTTCCACATCAATATGTAATGCGTCATAGCGCCAATACTCCAAATCGCAGTCAATGACCCGGTCCTGTTGGTCACGGTTAACGCGGGTGATGAACAGTGCCGGGCTACCCGGTGCCACTCGCAGCGCATTCGACGCTTGTTCTGGTAAGCGTGTGGGTACCATATCGAAACGTACGCGGCCGTAGCTGATCCCATACTGAGCTGAATACAGGTCAGTCAGCGATTGCGTCAGGTCGGCACTGAGAATATTTGGGAAGAATGTCGGGTTGAGGTAATGCTCTACATATAACACCGGCCTGTCGTCGATATACCGTAAACGACGGATGCAATGAACCTCGCTTTTTGGTGGCAGTGACAACTTACTGCACACGGTATCACTGGCCATCAGCGCCTTTGCATCAATCACTTCTGTTCGGGCACTGCGTCCCTGTTCAAGCGCCATAGCATGAAAATGGCTGCGCTGTAGCGGGTTATAGATAATGCGTGGTGGGGAAACAAACCAACCGCGCCGTACTTCGCGATAGACCAGTCCCTGTCCTTCCAGCTGGCTTAGTGCCTCGCGCAGCGTGATGCGGGTAGTCGAGAATTGTTCACTCAATTGCCTCTCGGAGGGCAGGCGGCCGTCCGCGGCAAACGCGCCGGTGGCGATTTTTTCGCTCAGTGAAAGGCAGATCACCGCCACGGTGGTTAAGGCTTCGCTCATGGTTACAGGCCTCATTGCAGTGCGTTTTTGCACCACTACGGTGATCTTGTGCTGAATTAGTGTGCGCTTGTTAACAGCTTGATGCTTAAAAATGCTGGTTTTTTGCACTGTAATATAATTATCACAATTGATCGTTAGATTGGCTTGGTTCTTGCTGGACTAGACCAGCACTCTCATACCCTACCATCTGGAGCATCCGTTATGAAACAGTTGTTCGCTTCTGTGTTAACCAGCGCGCTCGTTCTTTCGACCTCAGCGGTTTTTGCTGCTGAGCCTCCTGCCGAACTCCTGAAAGCTGCGCAAGCGGAAGGAACCGTAAACAGCGTCGGTATGCCTGATGACTGGGCCAACTGGAAAGGTACCTGGAGTGACCTGAGCACGAAGTATGGCCTGAAACACAGCGATACCGACATGAGCTCGGCGCAGGAAATTGCTAAATTCCTGGCTGAAAAAGACAATGCCAGCGCGGATATCGGCGACGTAGGTGCTGCGTTTGGCCCGGTAGCGGTGCAGAAAGGCGTAACTCAAGCCTATAAACCCACTACCTGGGATCAGGTGCCGGATTGGGCCAAAGATAAAGACGGGATGTGGGCACTCGCTTACACCGGAACCATTGCCTTTATTATCGATAAGTCTCAGGTTAAAGATGAACCTCACAGCTGGGCCGATCTGCTGAAAGGCAACTATAAAGTCACCATCGGTGATGTTGGTACTGCTGCGCAGGCGGCTAACGGCGTGCTGGCCGCAACCTACGCGATGGGCGGCAATGAAAAAAATCTTAAGCCTGGCCTGGAGTATTTTGGCAAGCTGGCAAAAGCAGGGCGTTTAAGCCTGACTGACCCGGTGATTGCTTCCCTTGAGAAAGGTGAAGTGCAGGTTGGCGTGGTCTGGGATTTCAACGGTCTGAGCTATCGTGACAAAATCGACAAAACCCGCTTTGATGTGGTCATTCCTTCCGATGGCACTATCACGTCCGGCTACACCACCATCATCAACAAATTCGCCAAACATCCCAATGCTGCAAAACTGGCGCGCGAATACATCTTCTCCGATGCAGGTCAGATCAATCTGGCGCGCGGTTATGCCCGTCCGATTCGCGCCGACCACATCACCTTACCTGACGACGTAAAAGCCAAACTGCTGCCATCCAGCGAATATAAAAATGCTCACCCGATTGCGGATACCGCTGCCTGGGACAAGAGTGCTAAAACGCTGCCGCGTCTGTGGCAGGAAAACGTCATGATCAACATGCAGCAATAACATTTGTAATTTAGCAATTAAGGCAAAAGAGTCGATGAAAAGCATTCTGGTGGTACTGGACGGCCTGAATTTTCAGGTCGCCCGCGATGCAATGGGATATTTACAGGCACAGTGCGCTGCTGGACGCGGCCGCTTGTATCAACTGGAATGCGCATTGCCTTCGTTGTCACGGCCTTTGTATGAATGCATTCTCACCGGCGTGACGCCGGTTGAGAGCGGCATCGTGCATAATCACGTTGACCGGCTCTCAACGCAGCGCAGTATTTTTCATTACGCCCGCGATGCCGGGCTGACCACCGCCGCAGCGGCTTATCACTGGGTCAGCGAACTGTACAACCGCACGCCGTTTGACCCGCCGCGCGACCGTCATACCAGTGATAAAACGCTGACTATCCAGCACGGTCACTTCTATTACGACGACACCTATCCCGATTCACATCTGTTCGATGACGCCGAGAGTTTGCGCCGTCGCCACGATCCGGATTTCCTGCTGATCCACCCGATGAATATCGACGATGCCGGCCACAAGTTTGGCCTCTCCACGCCGCAGTACCGTAATAAAGCCCGGGTAGCCGACGGTATTCTGTCGCACTATTTAGGGGACTGGCTGGCGGCAGGCTATCAGGTCCTTGTCACTGCCGATCACGGCATGAACGATGACCGAAGCCACGGCGGTATTTTGCCTGAAGAGCGCCAGGTTCCGTTATTTGTGTTCGGTACTGCGTTCAGCCTGCAAGAAGCAAGCCCATTACAAACAGAGCTCTGTGGCACAGTGTGTCAGTTGTTGAATATTGCCCACGATAAACCGCATTGCGCGGAATTGCTGGCCTGAATCCCACCACTTTTTGAGGAGTACTGATGAAAGCCAGGTGGATTGCCGCACTATTTATGTTGCCGTTTGCAGTATTTTTTATCGCTTTTCAGCTGGCGCCGCTGGTTTGGGTGGCGGTCAGCAGTTTCTACAGCGATACCTATGAAGCCTGGGGATGGGGAAATTACAGCGATATCCTGACATCGGATTTCTATTTACAGGCCATGCGTTTCTCTCTCGACATTTCCATCTGGTCGAGTCTGTTTGGTTTGCTGATTGCATTGGTGAGCAGTTACTCACTTCGCCAGCTCGGACCGACAAAGCTGCATGATTTCGTGATGTCCTTTACCAATATGACCAGTAACTTCGCGGGTGTTCCGCTGGCGTTTGCCTTTGTCATTTTGCTGGGGCTGAATGGTTGTATGACTCTGCTGCTAAAGAAATATGGATTGATGGAAAGCTTCAATCTCTATTCTAAAAACGGGCTGATTGTGCTTTACACCTATTTCCAGATTCCGCTTGGGGTATTGTTGCTTTATCCGGCTTTTGACGCGCTGCGTGAAGACTGGCGGGAGTCTGCGGCGCTGCTTGGTGCCGGGCGTTGGCGCTACTGGCGGCATATTGGTTTGCCGGTACTGTTTCCAGCACTGATGGGGACATTCGTCATCCTGCTGGCCAATGCGCTGGGGGCTTATGCCACGGTGTACGCGCTGACCACGGGTAACTTTAACGTCGTGCCGGTGCGGATTGCCGCACTGGTGTCCGGTGATATCTCGCTTGATCCCAACATGGGCAGTGCGCTGGCGATGCTGTTGGTAGTGCTGATGGCCTTTATTACATTGATTCACCAGTGGCTGCTGCGCAGGAGCTATTTGAATGTGCGCTGAACATTGGGCTGATTGCCTGGAGGAAAACCATGTCACGCGCTGAGGGGCTCTATCACCGTCTGATTGTCTGGATCCTGATGATCATTTTGCTGTTACCGCTGGCCGCCACGCTGGTTTATGCATTGGTCAATGAGTGGGGAGCGACCATTTTACCCAGCGGATTTACGCTGAAATGGATGACGGCACTGTGGAGCGATCCGCGTTTTCTGGTAGCCCTGGGGCATTCGTTGCTGATCTGTATTGGTACGCTGTTATTGTCGCTGGTGTTGATTCTGCCGCTAATGTTTGTGATCGCTTACTACTTCCCAAAACTCGATGCGCTGATGAATGTGCTGATTCTGTTGCCGTTTGCCGTGCCGCCGGTAGTCTCCTCTGTCGGCCTGATGTCGCTCTACTCATCGGGACCGTTAGCGCTCACCGGTACGCCGTGGATCCTCATCGGTTGTTATTTCACCATCGCGTTACCGTTTATCTATCGGGCCATATCTAACAACATGCAGGCCATTAATTTACGTGACCTGATGGACGCTGCACACCTGCTCGGCGCCAGTACCTGGAAAGCCGCATTGCTGGTGGTGTTACCGAATTTGCGTAAGGGCGGGACGATCGCGGTGCTGCTGTCATTCTCATTTTTAATCGGCGAGTTTGTGTTCGCTAACCTGTTGGCCGGCAGCCGCTATGAAACTCTGCAGGTTTATCTTTACAACATGCGCAACGGCAGCGGGCATTTTACCAGCGCACTGGTTATCTCCTATTTCGTGGTTGTCCTGGCCTTTACCTGGGTGGCTAACGTGCTGAATAAAGGAAAAAGCTGATATGTCCTATTTGCAGGTCACACAACTCAACAAACATTACGGTCATACGCAGATTTTCAACAATATCGATTTCAATGCCAAAGAGGGAGAGTTCGTCACCTTGCTGGGGCCCAGCGGCTGTGGTAAATCGACACTCTTACGTTGTATGGCAGGGCTGACCTCGGTAGATAGCGGACAGATTATTTTGCAGGGGCAGGATATCGTTCCGCTCAGCCCACAACAGCGCGGTATCGGCATGGTGTTTCAGAGCTACGCGCTCTTCCCCAATATGACGGTGGAAGGCAACGTAGCATTCGGACTTAAAATGCAAAAGGCCTCGGCCAGTGAAGTACACCGGCGAGTTGGCGACGTGCTGGCGCTGGTCGAAATGAATGAATATTCAAAGCGTTATCCACATCAGCTTTCAGGCGGGCAATGCCAGCGCGTGGCGCTGGCCCGTTCTTTGGTCACGGAGCCCCGTTTGTTGCTGCTGGATGAGCCGCTCTCCGCACTGGATGCGCGTATCCGTAAGCATCTGCGTGAGCAAATCCGCCGCATTCAGCGTGAAATGAACCTGACGGCCATTTTTGTTACCCACGACCAGGAAGAGGCACTGACGATGTCAGATCGCATTGTGCTGATGAATAAAGGAAAAATCGTGCAAAATGCCGATGCTGAAACCCTGTATACTGAACCGGTTGACGCCTTTGCCGCTGGTTTCATCGGCAGCTATAACTTACTCAGCGCCACCGAGGCGCGGGCGCTGACCGGGCAGACTTACGGCGGTCAGGTGGCAATCCGCCCTGAATCGATTGTAATATGTTCACCTGAACAGGGTATTCCTGCCCGAATATTGCACCACAGCCTGCTCGGCAACGTCGTGCGCTATCGCGTACTGGCGAACAACGTTGAGCTATCAGTGGACGTATTGAACCGCTCTGTGGCCTCTCTTCTCGCCGACGGCATCGAAATTGGTCTACAGTTAGATCTTGTTACGTTACGGGAAGTTGCATGAGTCTGGCGCTGTTTGATCTCGATGAAACCCTGATTAACGGCGACTGTTCCAGCCTGTGGTCAGCCTATATGGTGAAGCAGGGATGGGTTGCGGATGAGCAGGTTTTCCTGCAACGCGACGCCCAGCTGATGCAGCAATATGCCGTGGGTCAGATGGACATGCAGGAATATATGACCTGCACCCTGGCACCGCTACAAGGCCGCCATGAAGCAGATGTTGCCGCCATGGTTGAGCGTTATATACAGGAGGTGATTGCTCCTCGTGTCTATAATGATGCTCGTGAATGCCTTGAGCAGCATCGTGCCCGTGGCGATCGCACGGTGGTGATTTCAGCTTCAGGCGTGCATCTGGTGGCGCCGATAGCCCGCTATCTCGGCGTTAACGAAACTTTGGCGATCGGTGTCGGCATTGAAAAGGGGATTTTCACCGGCATGACGCAAGGCGTGATGACTTACCGTGAGGGTAAAGTGACGCGACTGATGGAACTGATTAATCAGGATATTTCACAGCTGCAGCACGCCAGTTTTTATTCGGATTCTCATAATGATCTGCCCTTGCTTGCTCAAGTCGGCAAGCCGTATGCAGTCAATCCGGACGCTATCCTGCACCAACACGCCCGGCAGGCAGGATGGCCTGTTTTTGCCTGGCGTTAACGGAGCTGTTCTTTAGTGTTAACTCTTCTTCATTTGCTGTCCGCTGTTTCACTTCTCGTCTGGGGTACGCACATTGTGCGTACTGGCATCATGCGTGTTTTTGGCGCCAATTTGCGTCGCGTGCTTAGCAGCAGCGTTGAGAAAAAACCGCTGGCGTTTGTCGCCGGTATTGGCGTTACCGCACTGGTACAAAGCAGTAATGCCACCGCGTTGCTGGTGACGTCATTTGTCTCTCAAGGGTTGGTCGCACTGGCCCCTGCGCTGGTGATCATTCTGGGGGCCGACGTCGGAACGGCGCTGATGGCGCGTGTGCTGACTTTTGACCTCTCCTGGCTATCCCCGTTACTGATTTTTGTGGGTGTCTCCTTCTTCCTCAGCCGTAAACAGACCCGTGCAGGCCAAATGGGGCGCGTCGGGATTGGTCTGGGGCTGATTCTGCTGGCGCTGGAGCTGATTGTGGCCGCGGCAACGCCAATCACTCAGGCATCCGGTGTTAAAGTCCTCTTCTCCTCGCTCACCGGTGATGTCATTCTCGATGCGCTGACCGGTGCGGTGTTTGCCATCGTCAGTTACTCCAGCCTGGCCGCTGTATTGCTGACTGCTACGCTGGCCGCGACCGGCGTTATCTCTTTGAAAGTATCGCTGTGTCTGGTCATCGGCGCTAACCTGGGAAGCGGGCTGTTGGCGATGATTAACGCCAGTAAACAGAATGCGGCAGGGCGTCGTGTGGCGCTTGGTAGCGTGCTGTTCAAGCTGATTGGCTGCGTGATCGTGCTGCCGTTTATCGGGCCGCTGTCAGTGCAACTGGCGCGGCTCGGTATTCCGGATGAAGAGCTGGTTATCTACTTCCATATGTTTTACAACCTGATCCGTTGTCTGGCGATGGTGCCACTGTCTGGCCCGATGGCGCGAATTTGCGAATTGCTGATTGCCGATGTACCGGAAGATGACCCGCGTTTGCGTCCGCGTTATCTGGACGTCAGCGCCATCGACACGCCGGCCCTGGCGTTAGCCAATGCTGCCCGTGAAACCCTGCGTATGGGGGATGTGGTCGAACACATGCTGATCCTCAACCATGAGGTGATGCACGGTAAGCTGGCGCAGGACCGCGAAGTGCGGCGGCTGGACGATGACGTTGATGTGCTTTACACCGCCATAAAACTCTATCTGGCGCAGATCCACAAAGAGGATTTAGGCGAAGACGACTCACGTCGCTGGGCTGAAATTATTGAAATGGCGATGAACCTGGAACAGGCCGGTGACATTATCGAGCGCATGACCGCTGATATTGCCGCGAAATCTCATGCAGCGCGTCGGGCCTTCTCACCGGAAGGACTGACCGAGCTGGACTCCCTGCATGAAAAGCTGGTGGATAATCTGCGTCTGAGTCTTTCCGTATTTCTGTCAAACGACATGACCAGCGCGCGCCGTCTGCGTCGTTCAAAACATCGGTTCCGCCTACTCGATCGTCGCTATGCGCATGCGCACGTTGACCGTCTGCATCAGCATAACGTGCAGAGTATTGAAACCAGTTCGCTGCATCTGGGGCTGCTTGGTGACATGAAGCGCCTGAACTCACTGTTCTGCGCGGTAGCCTATAACGTGCTGGATAAAGACGCACAGGAAGACGATGAACGTGATGAAATCGACTTAGTGAAGCCTATCTGAATACCATAAAAAAAGGCGCCAATCGGCGCCTTTATCTTTTCTATCCTGCTGAATTATTTTTCTTTCTTCTCCACTGGCTTACCTGACCAGTAACCCGCCAGCAGCGAGCCAGACAGGTTGTGCCATACTGAGAAGAGCGCGCCTGGCAGCGCGGCCAGAGGGCTGAAGTACATTTTGCCGAGCGTCGCCGCCAGCCCTGAGTTCTGCATACCGACTTCCATCGCCAGCGTACGGCAGGTGGTTTCGTCGAAGCCAAACAGTTTCCCTCCCCAGTAACCACTCAGCAAACCAATGCCGTTATGCAGAATTACCGCCACAATCACCACCAGACCTACGGAACCGATAAAGCCCTGGCTGCCTGCGACTACGGCGCTGATAATGGCCAAAATACAGATCATCGAAAATGCAGGTAGCAGCGGCTCGACGCGCTTTACCGTTTTGGTAAACAAATGATGGATAACCAGACCGGCGAAAATCGGGATCACCACGATTTGCAAAATACTCAGCAGCATGCCCACCACGTCGACCTTAATGTGCGTATCTACATAGAAGCGGGTCAGCAACGGGGTGGCAAATACGCCCACCAGCGTGGAGACGGCGGAAATCGTCACCGACAGGGCGACATCGCCTTTGGCGAGATAAATCATCACGTTGGACGCCGTACCTGACGCAACGCTCCCCACCAAAATCATCCCCGCCGATAAATCTGCCGGCATATGAAACAGCTTAGCCAGCACCCATGCCGCCAGCGGCATAATCAGATAATGCAGGAAAGTGGCGGCGGCGACCGGAGCCGGGCGCGACAGAACGCGCTTGAAATCACCGAACTCCAGCGTAACGCCCATTGCGAACATAATTAGCATCAGCAGGGTCGCAACGTGCGGGGCGATGGGGGTAAAAGTGCTGGGCGTAGAGTAGGCGGCCACTGACAGCAGCACGGCCCACAGCGGAAACAGGCGGGTTATTTTGGCTAACATGGTGAGGATCCCTTATTGGTCTTTGTTGTTTTTAATTATGTGATGTTGCAGGTAAAGCGTTGCCATAGTGCCCTGGTTGTAGCATAAAACTGGGCGCATAAAAAAGCCGGGCACTGAGGCCCGGCATTGAAATACACCGCGCCGATGCTTATTCGAATAGGTTGCGATGTAGCGTTTTAACGACCTGATCGGCATCGTTGCCCGGCACAAGGAAGCAGAGGTTGTAGCTGCTTGCGCCGTAACAAATCATGCGAATGTTGAACGGATCGAGCACGCCAAACACCTCTTTACCAACGCCACAGGCTTGTGAAAGCTTGTTACCGATGATCGCGATCAGTGCCAGATTTTCTTCGACTTCGACGCGGCACAACGATGACAGCTCAGTCAGAAGCGACGTGGTCAGCAGGCTGGCGTCAGAAGATGTGGACCCTGTGGTATCAAGCGTCAGCGCAATGCTGACTTCCGACGTGGTAATGAGATCCACAGAAATATTGTGGCGCGCCAGAATGGCAAACACATCGGCGAGGAAACCGCGCGAATGCAGCATGCTCAGGCTGTGAAGTGTGACCAGCGTTTGTCTGCGGCGTAGGGCAATCGCGCGGAATAGCGGCGGATTTTCGGTGGTATCACACACTAAAGTGCCGCCACCTGATGGATCTTTGCTTGAGCCGACAAACACCGGAATGCCGCGACGTACCGCAGGTAGCAAGGTGGCTGGATGCAGGACTTTGGCACCGAAGGTCGCCATCTCAGCGGCTTCTTCAAACGCGATACGATCAATACGTTTCGCCGCAGGCACCAGGCGCGGGTCAGTGGTGTAAATGCCCGGGACGTCTGTCCAGATATCCACACGAACGGCGCCCAGCGCCTCGCCCAGTAATGCCGCGGTATAATCGCTGCCGCCGCGGCCAAGCGTGGTTGTGCGGCCTTTGCCTTCCGACCCGATAAAGCCCTGAGTGATCACCAGTGCATTCTGCAAACGCGGCTGCAATTGCTGAAGCGTCAGTTCGGTTAGCGCCTGCGTATCCGGCTCTGCGCGCCCAAAGTGGTCGTTGGTGTGCATGACTTTACGCACGTCAAACCATTCCACCGGCACATTGCGCTGGCGGATGATTTCAACAAACAGCAGGGTGGACATCAGTTCGCCATGGCTGACCAGTTCATCAGTCAGGGCAGTGGATGTCGCGAGGCTCGCCGCTTCCGACAACATAGCGATATTTTCCAGCATGCGGCCCACTTCTTCGCGGATCACCGTCGGATTATCGAGGCGGTCAATAATGGCATTCTGGATACGGCGGATTTCGTCAAGCAGGAACACGCGGCGTTCAATTTCTTTGCCCGTGGCCAGTTCGACCAATAAATTGGTGATGCCCGCAGAGGCGGAGAGGACGACCAGACGAACTTCCGGGTGCGCCAGAACAATGTCTGCACTGCGGTTCATCGCATCGAAGTCCGCTACGCTGGTGCCGCCAAATTTGGCAACAACGGTGGAACCCAAAGGAGGGAGAGTCGCGTTGCGGGATACAGCGTAATTCATGGTAAACCTCGTGTCAGGGACGCCGGGAAACGACGACCATCTATTCCATAAAACATAAGAATTGGCACTAGGGGGAGAGCGGGAAACGGGAGCAGGCGTAGAGATGCTACGATACACCCAGAAGCGCCCCACCTTGCCGATACCCTTATGGGTATCTCGGTGACAACCCAGGGGATTCAGCCCCTGTAGTCGGTCTTTTGCCTGCCGAAAGCATCTGACCTCGGCGCCGCTCCCCCTGATGTATCGTCGTAGGATTTCGGCTCCTCCGATACACTGCCTGGGCGACGCGCCTCTTCTGGCTCACAAGGCGTGCGTTGACGCGCCTGCGAGTTAGGTGCTTAGGAATAACGGGTTATCGCCCGCCTGTCAACGGTCTGAGCACCCGCATCGACACATTTTGAGCAATTGTCATCTAATATTGTTTTCTGTCATTGTGATTCCATACATCTGACCTATCGCAAGAAAAGGCATCTCATCTCGGGTATTACGGGATACAATCAGGTCAGTTACGTCACATTTATTCTCAGCCTAAGAGCATTGCTATGAAAAATATCAATCCAACTCAAACCGCTGCCTGGCAAGCCCTGCAGCAGCATTTCGATACGATGAAAGATGTGCAGATTA
>Ga0105856_1000435_pt1 | contig 22296 bp, 26 predicted proteins | sample OrgsoiDNA_201060_FD_89681 | JGI IMG/M metagenome (GOLD analysis project Ga0105856, IMG submission 89681) | Permafrost soil microbial communities from the Arctic, to analyse light accelerated degradation of dissolved organic matter (DOM) -... | ecosystem: Environmental > Terrestrial > Soil >...
AAAATTGATGAAGTTTTCATCGGTTCTTGCATGACCAACATCGGTCACTTCCGTGCGGCAGGTAAACTGCTCGACAGCCACAAAGGCGCGTTGCCAACCCGCCTGTGGGTGGCACCACCGACCAAAATGGATGCAGCGCAACTGACGGAAGAGGGCTATTACAGCGTCTTCGGTAAGAGCGGTGCGCGGGTTGAAATTCCAGGCTGTTCACTGTGCATGGGTAACCAGGCGCGTGTGGCCGACGGTTCAACCGTGGTGTCCACCTCGACCCGTAACTTCCCGAACCGTTTAGGTAATGGCGCTAACGTCTATCTGGCCTCTGCGGAACTGGCGGCGATCGCTTCCCTGCTTGGACGTCTGCCAACGCCAGAAGAGTATCTGGGCTATATGGCCGAAGTGGATAAGACGGCGGAAGACACCTACCGCTATCTGAACTTCGACAAGCTGAGCGAATACACCGACAAAGCTGACGGCGTGATCTTCCAAACCGCAGTGTAAATCGTTATATTCAGCACCTTGTTGAAAGGGGAGCCTCGGCTCCCCTTTTTATTGTGATTTTTTCAGAGGACGACACCATGGATTACGATTTTCTGCGCGATATCACCGGTGAGGTCAAAGTGCGTTTCTCCATGGGCCACGAAGTGCTGGGTCACTGGATTAATGAAGAGGTAAAGGGCGACCTGAGCGTGCTGGATAAGGTTGAAGCGGCGCTTGCTGAGCTGAAAGGCAGCGAGCGCGAGACGCAAATGGTCGGCCACGAATATACGTTGCTGTTAGCCGACGATGAAGTGATGATCCGCGCCAATCAGTTAGGTTTTGAAGGCGATGAGATGGAAGAGGGCATGAGCTACTACGACGAAGAGAGTCTGGCGTTTTGCGGCGTCGAGGACTTTCTGCAAGTCCTCGAAAAGTATCGTTCTTTCGTCACCACCTATAAATAACCCTCACCGGCCGCGAGAGGCGGTCCAGCACAGCAGCGAACCGGCCACCACCATCCCCACGCCCGGCCAAAAGCTCGGGCCCGGCAAGGTATTGAGCCATAAACCGGCAATAAAAATTGCCGACAGCGGGGTGAAATATGACAGCGCGGCGACCAGCGTTGCATTGCCTTTCTTCATGGCGATATCCCAGCACAGATACGAAATCGCCGTCACCGCGCCCATCGCCAGCAGTTCCGTCATTGCCCGCCAGGTCATGCTGATGCGGGTCGACGAATAGTTGAAATACAGCGCCCACAGCACCGCACTGGTTGCCAACAGAAAAAGCGGCAACATGCCCGCCCCTTTACTGAACAGCCTGACCAAATTGGAATACAGCGCCCAGGATACCGCCGCGCCCAGCGCCATCGCGTAGGCCACGGGATTGCTGCGGATATTGCGTATCAACTGGTGGACATCAATGCCGTGGCCGCCGCTTATCGCCCACAGCACCCCGGCAAAGGCCAGCGCGGCACCGGGCCACATCCACCAGCGCACCTTCAGTTTCAACAAGGGAATGGCAAACAGCAGCGTCAGGCTCGGCCATAAATAGTTGACCAGCCCCAGTTCGAGCGTTTGCTGGCGGCTATGCGCCAGACCAATCGCCATGGAAAACGCCACCATATAAAACACAAACAGCAGACCGCAAAGAATCAGGTAAGCCGGAGATTGCCCGCGCAGCGTCGGTCTTCCGCTGGCCATCCACACCATAATTCCACTGACGGTATAGATAGAGGCGGCTGCGCCAAAAGGGCCCAGCGCTTCGGCCAGACTGCGCGTGAGCGCGACGCTCATGCTCCACAATAAAATGGCAATCACACCAAACAGCGTTGCAAAGCGATCCATGGAGTAGGTCTGAGTGAGATAAAGGGATAACTAAGATAAGCGATTGTTTCGGTGATTTACACCGGAACAATCTGCTTAGATAAGAGGGTCTTAAAAATAGAACCCAAACTCCAGTCCCAGCGTCGATGTGGTGGTAGCGGGCTGATAATAACCGACGTCTTGTCCGTTGAGTTTGCCCTGTTTGTCATCAGACTTGCCGTATTTCTGATGGATATACGAGGCTTTGACGAACCAATCGTTATTGATATTCCACGTCAGGCTGGTGAACGGCGATAGGCGTGATTTTGGCTCCAGCCAGACGCCTCCCTGATTACTGTGCGTCCAGGTTTTGATCGGATACAGCGCACCGCCTTCAAGACTTAAGCGCGAGTCTGACGTCATCTGCCAGTTTGCGCCCAGCGCCGCTTTGGCATAAGGCTGAAGGGTCACCTCCAGCGCGCTAAACTCTCTGGTGCGGTTTTCGGCGGCGATATACACATCGTCGGAGCGAATATTTCGCAGCCACACTTGCCCGCCAAGCGCGCCCTTGGCATCAAAAGACAGGCTGTCGGAGGCGCGATAACGGTAGCCGCGCGTCATATCTGCGTTATAACCGACGTAGGTGGTGTTGCCTTTGAGCGAACCATTGGGCACGTTGGCCTGATCGTCGAGCGTGCTGCCTTTATAGCTGACGATGCCAAACATCAGGCCCATATCCCAGGCTTTGAGTAAGCCGCTGGGTGCATCGAGATAGTTATTAGCGCCAAAGTTTACCCGCAGGCGAGGACCGTGTTCCGCAACGTATTTGCCGTCCATATTGCCGACGGTTTCATCCCATTTGTAATATTCCGCACCATAACTGACATAGTGACGCGTTCCATCGGTATTGCTGCTGAACAAATTTTCCCCGGCCCGGGAAACCCCGGAGACCAATAAAGAACTCGTCACCAGCAAGGTGGCTAAGATCTTTAATTTACTGATAGTCATTTTATTATTTCTTTATGCAGTGAATGAGAGCGGTGATTTTAGAAACAACGAGGGGATGCTAACGCAGGATAAGGTGGGGGAAACAGCCTCTATTCATTTTTGGTTAAAATAAGATCAACCGGAATGTATTAAGCCAAATAATTGGCTTGTGGGATTATCTATTTGAGTTAGTGGGTTTTTTATATTCTTAAAATTTAACTTAATGTGCAGATCATTTTCCGATCAATTTGAGTTAAGTTTTTATAAAAATGAGGTTCAGTGAATTTTTCAGGTAGAAGCGGGGATTTCTATAAGATTTGAATGTAGCTCAGGCCGGCATTAAGTCAAATTAAAAAGGCGAGCCTGGGTGGCTCGCCTTTCAATGATAAAAAAGCACTTTAAAAATAATCGGCTTATAGCGACGGAATATTGCGTCCGTAATAAATTTCCTGCATCTCTTTATAGAGCAGGTTGGTGATTTCTTTATGTTCAGCGGCGCTCAGTTCGGCGGGTTTGGCATTAAACAGATAGTGTTTAAGATCGAACTCTTTGAGCATCATTTTGGTATGGAACATATTTTCCTGATACACGTTCACATCCATCATGTTGTAGAGCGCTTTCATATTCGGCGACATGAAATTCTGAATCGAGTTGATCGAATGGTCGATGTAATGTTTTACACCATTGACGTCGCGGGTGAAGCCGCGCACGCGGTAATCAATGGTGACAATGTCCGATTCCAGCTGGTGAATTAAGTAATTCAACGCTTTGAGCGGAGAAATAACCCCACAGGTGGAGACTTCAATGTCGGCCCGGAAGGTACACAGCCCGCCTTCCGGGTGGCTTTCGGGATAGGTATGCACACAGATATGGCTTTTATCGAGATGGGCGACCACTGACTTAGGCAACGGGCCAGGATGCTCGGTATTGTCCACATCGCGCGGGTCCATCGGCTCTTCGCTGACCAAAATCGTGACGCTGGCCCCTTGCGGCTCGTAATCCTGTCGCGCCACGTTGAGAACATTCGCGCCAATAATCGAACAGGTTTCGGTGAGAATTTCGGTCAAACGGTTGGCGTTATATTCTTTGTCGATATAGGCGATATAGCCAGCACGGTCGTCAGCCGTTTTGGCATAACAGATATCGTAGATACAAAAACTCAGGCTTTTGGTCAGATTATTGAAGCCATGCAGTTTCAGCTTTTGCAATTTAATTCACCCTTTCTGAAGGCGCGTTCAGCGTGAGGCCGACAGCGCATTCAGCAGATATTGTGGTAAGGCAAAACTGCCAAGATGAATGGCCGGATTGTAATAACGGCAGGTGATGCCCGCGGCGTCGAAACGCGCTTGCAGGGTTTGGCTGTCAATCTGGCGCAGTTCGGCGTTGTTGGTGGCCCAGGCGAAGGTCATGATGCCGCCATAGTAAGTGGGGACCGCTGCCTGGTAGAAGCTGACGTCGCCAAAATAGTGGCTGAGCTTTTGGTGGCTGTTGACCGCTTCGTCTTGTTGCAGGAAGCACACGCCATTTTGTGCCACGAAAATCCCGCCCGGGGTCAGGCAGCGCGCACAGCCTTCATAAAACGCCGAGGTAAACAGACTTTCACCGGGGCCGATAGGATCCGTGCAGTCGGAGATAATCACATCGAACCGCTCAGCGGTCTGATTGACGAAATTTACGCCATCGGCGATCACCAGATTGAAGCGCGGATCCTCATAGGCACCGGCATTGTGGTTAGGCAAATACTGGCGGCAAAATTCGACCACGCCGGCATCAATCTCCACCATGGTGATAGATTCCACCTTGGTGTGACGGCACACTTCGCGCAGCATTCCGCCGTCGCCATCGCCGATAATCAACACCTTCTTCGCGTTGCCGTGGGCCATCAGCGGTACGTGCGCCATCATTTCGTGATAGATAAATTCATCACGCTCGGTGGTTTGCACTACGCCGTCCAGTGCCATAACGCGACCTAGCGCGGCATTTTCGAAAATAATCAGCTCTTGATGATCAGTTTTTTCGCGGTATAGCTCTTTTTCGACGCTGAAGTACTGGCCAAAGCTGGCGTGTAGCGTCTCAAGCCACAGTGCTTTCTGCGGCGGCTTCTGTGATGGATCCTGGGACATGGGCACTCTTCTCCTGAGTATTCACAGCCTTGAAAAACGGGGGCAACATGATAGCCAACATTGCCGCTCACTGCACGATTGAATATGACTCAGATGAAATTGGAATATAAGTGTAGCTGAGGTGGGGAAGTCCGCAGAAAAGAGACCCGGCAGGGGGAATTAACCCGGGGGAAGTGCACGGCTGCCGGAGAGTTGACGCTTAGTTGGAGTAGGCCAGAAGGCTCAGAGAATCGCGCGCCAGAGACTTACATTTGGTCGGTGTCGCCACGGCAATACCGCTGAGGTCGCGATAGCTGTCTTCGCCCATGGCTTGCATATTAAAACTGTTGTAGTTCGCCAGATCCCAGCGGTTTTGCTGAGCAAAAAAGACAATCGCGCGTTTGATTTGCGCATTCGGCAACTGGTCATAGCCGCAGTTGTTTTTCAGATAGACGAAGACGGCGGTCAGATCAGCCAGATCTTCAGCTTCAGACTCACTCAATGCCTGGCTGGCGGAGGAGAATCCGAGCAGGGTCAGCAACAGCAAGGTCAGCGTAGTTCTTTTCATGGACTCGTTCTTTTAAGAGAAAAAGCAGGCTTTTGATTATTCAAATGACGTTAACATATTTGCCCTGAGTCACACTAAATTTCTTTTATCTGCCGCGTGGCTTGACCTTCCCCCAAGCGGAAGGTTTACCCTTACGGGTTAACGTGCCGAGATCGGCCACCTATGCGTTCACGATTTTGCTCTGCGTGGGCAAAATCACCACCCGCCAAAAGGATCTGAACATGCAGCGTCGTGACTTTATCAAATGGACCACTCTTATGGGCGCGGCGACTACGCTGCCGGGCTGGAGCCGTCTGGCTTTTGCCGCAGATCGCCCTGCGTTGAGCGTTCCGCCGCTGTTACAACCGAATGCGAAAGGGACGCTGGTGCTCAATTTACAGCGCGGCCAGAGTCAGTTTACCCCCGGCGTGAATACTGAAACCTGGGGCATTAACGGCAATCTGCTGGGGCCGGCACTGCGCCTTAAACGCGGTGAGCCGGTGACGGTCACGGTGCATAACCGGCTGAATGTCGCCAGTACCGTCCACTGGCACGGGCTGGAAATTTCCGGCGACATCGACGGTGGCCCGCAGGGCGTGATCGCGCCCGGTGCCAGCCGTACCGTGCAGTTTACCCTCGACCAACCGGCCTCGACCTGCTGGTTCCACCCGCATCCGCATCAGACCAGCGGTTATCAAGTGGCGATGGGGCTGGCCGGGCTGGTGCTGATTGAAGATGACGCCAGCAACCTGCTGCAACTGCCGTCGCGCTGGGGTGTGGATGATATTCCGCTGATCCTGCAAGACAAACGCCTGAACGACGCCGGACAAATCGACTACCAGATGGACGTCATGACCGCCGCGGTTGGCTGGTTTGGGCAACATATGCTGACCAATGGCGCGGTCTATCCGCAACAGGGCGTGTCACGGGGCTGGCTGCGTTTTCGCCTGCTCAACGGCTGCAATGCGCGCTCGTTGAATATCGCCACCAGCGACGGACGTCCGCTGTATGTCATCGCCAGTGATGGCGGTTTTCTGGCCGAGCCGGTGAAAGTCAGCGAATTGCCGATGCTGGCCGGTGAGCGTTTTGAAGTGCTGGTGGAGTGCCCGGACAATAAAGCCTTTGATATCGTGACGCTGCCGGTAACGCAAATGGGCATGACGCTGGCACCGTTCGACCAGCCGTTGCCGGTACTGCGCGTTCAGCCGACCCTGACGCAGGGCGAGCAAAACATGCCTGACCAACTGCTGAAATTGCCCGAACTGGTGTCGCTTGATGGCTTACCGACGCGCTGGCTGCAACTGTCGATGGACCCGAAACTCGACCAGCAAGGCATGGCGGCGCTGATGACCCGTTATGGGCATCAGGCGATGGCGGGCATGAGTATGGACCACGGTGCGGCCAGCGGTAGCGACGACATGGCCTCGATGCCTGGCATGTCTCACGATGCCCATGGCGACATGGCCGGTATGGACATGGGCCAGAAAAAAGAGAGCGGCAAATTTGATTTTATGACCGCTAACCGAATCAACGGCAAAGCCTATGACATGACCACCCCAGCGTTTGACGTCAAACAGGGCCAGTACGAGAAATGGACCCTTTCGGGCGAGGGCGACATGATGCTGCATCCTTTCCATATTCACGGCACGCAGTTCCGCATCCTTTCTGAAAACGGTCAACCGGTCGCGGCACACCGTGCCGGCTGGAAAGACATCGTCAAAGTGGAGGGCGGGCGCAGCGAAGTGCTGGTGCGTTTTAATCATCTCGCTAATAAAGATCAGGCCTACATGGCGCACTGCCACCTGCTTGAACATGAAGACACCGGCATGATGCTGGGCTTCACCGTGTCGTCATGATCACTGACAGACGCGTCATCAGTCGGTATGGTATGGCGGCTGAATTATCAGGTATTCACCTCATTCTGAGGGGAGAAAGAAGATGGATAAGTCGCTGTTAGGCTTTGCGCGTGAAACGCTGGACATTGAAATCGAAGAGGCGCAGCGGTTGCTGACGCGCCTCGATGACAACTTTGTCAGCGCCTGCCATTTACTGCTCAATTGCACCGGTAAAGCGGTGGTGTCGGGGATGGGCAAATCTGGGCACATCGGCAAGAAAATTGCCGCGTCGCTGGCCAGCACCGGGACACCGGCTTTCTTCGTGCATCCCGCCGAAGCGCTGCATGGCGACTTAGGCATGATTGGCAGCGATGACGTGCTGATCTTTATCTCCTATTCTGGCCGCGCCAAAGAGCTGGAGATGATCCTGCCGCTGCTGGCGGAGAACAACACTAAACTGATTGCGATCACCGGCGGTAAGAACTCACCGTTAGCCCTTGCGGCAGATGCGGTGATTGACGTCAGCGTCGAGCGAGAAGCCTGCCCGATGGGCCTTGCGCCGACCTCCAGCGCGGTCAATACGCTGATGATGGGCGACGCGCTGGCGATGGCGCTGATGCGTCACCGGGGCTTTGGCGCGGAAGATTTTGCGCGTTCCCATCCGGGCGGTAGCCTTGGCGCGCGGTTGCTTAATCGTGTACATCATTTGATGCGTACCGACGATCGCCTGCCGGTTATCGACAGCGAAGAAAATGTGATGAACGCGATGCTTGAACTGAGCCGTACCGGCCTGGGCCTGATTGCAGTGTGTGATCCGCAGCGTCACGTGGTGGGCGTCTTCACTGACGGCGATCTGCGTCGCTGGCTGGTGAAAGGGCGTGGGCTGAATGAACCCCTGAGCGAGGCGATGACCCGACCGGGCTATCGGCTGCCAGCCCAGTGGCGGGCAGGGGAAGCGCTCGAGGCCTTGCATCAGCAAAATATCAGCGCCGCGCCGGTTGTCGACAGCGATGGCATGCTGGTGGGCGCGTTAAATCTTCATGATTTACATCAGGCTGGCGTGGGTTAATACGACGGCGTTACCCATTATCCCGTTCTTTGTTATAATCCCCGCCGCTTTAAGGTCGCCACACCCCAAGGTCGTGGCGATAAATATTCCAAATTTCAGGTGGTTAGGCTTTATATGAAACACAGAGTAGACGTCATGATTTCCGAGCAGGAAGTCAAAACCCGAATTGCTGAGTTGGGCCGTGAAATCACCGAGCACTACCGTGACAGCGGCAGCGACATGGTGCTGGTTGGGCTGCTGCGTGGCTCGTTCATGTTTATGGCTGACCTGTGTCGCGCCATTGACGTTTCCCACGAAGTGGATTTCATGACCGCCTCCAGCTACGGCAACGGCATGTCCACCACCCGTGATGTCAAAATTCTGAAAGATCTGGATGAAGACATCCGTGGTAAAGACGTGCTGATCGTCGAAGACATCATCGACTCCGGCAATACGCTGAGTAAAGTCCGCGAGTTGCTGCAACTGCGCGGCCCGAAATCACTGGCGATTTGTACCCTGCTGGACAAACCCGAGCGCCGCGAAGTGGATGTCACCGTTGAATACGTCGGCTTCGCCATCCCGGACGAATTCGTGGTCGGCTACGGTATCGACTACGCCCAGCGTTATCGCCACCTGCCGTATGTCGGTAAAGTAGTGATGCTGGACGAGTAACAACGAATCGCAGTTCGCGCGATATTCCTCTCCTGATAAGGGGAGGAATATCGCTAGGACGAGCGTTTTACGGCAATACACTTCACCTCAACCAATAAGCCAGGACGCGCCAGTTCAGAGACACCAATACACGTCCATGCACAGTGGCCGCGTGGAAATAGGCTATCTTTGACGCGGCGGAAGATGTCCATGTGCACTGACATATCAACGTGATACGTCGTCATTTCAACCACATCCTCAAACGTACATCCCGCTTCATCGAGTACTAATCGCAGATTTTCCCAACAGGCAATAAATTGCGCCTCTGGGTCACTGATCACCTGAAGATCCGCCGTGCGTCCAACTTGTCCGGCGCAATACAAGGTATTCCCTACCAGCACGGCAGGGGCATAACCGGCCCGTTCAGCTAACGCCTGCATCGACGGCGGCATGATGATTTTTCTGTCTGACATTGGTGAGTTCCTGATAAATAAGAAAAGCGATATTTACCTATTGTATTGGCGAAGGGCGGGAAATGTCTGCGCGTTAAAAGCTGTTGGGTGTTAGGGTGCCTGTAAGCGTCACATACAGACCGCCTTTTATTTTTGCCCGCGTTTCCTACCATGGACACTTTCGCGAACATGGACACTACCGTGGATAAAAATACGCCTTACATCAGAAGACCCTGGATTTTCACAGCGCTGAGCCTGCGATTTAATGAGGCGATGACTTACCGTGAAATCGCAGAGAAACTGAACATCAGCTCTTCTGCCGTACATAAAATGTTTACGCGTTTTCGCCGCACAGGCATTAACTGGCCACTGGAGTTCAAAATCCGCATAGCGGATCTAACCCTGCAGCCGGGAGCGTGTGTGGCACAAATTGCACGTGAGCATGGCATCAACGATAACCTGCTCTTCAACTGGCTGACGCTGCCGGGCGGCAGCCTGAGTCTGACGGGGCCACTGACGCCGGAGCTCCTGCGTGTACTGGTCAGCGAACTCAGGGAGGGTGAGGCATGATTCACTTTCCGGCTGGCTCGCGCATCTGGCTGGTCGCCGGCGTGACGGATATGCGCTGCAGTTTCAACGGGCTGGCAGCTAAAGTGCAGAACACGCTGCGAACGGACCCGTTCAGCGGGCACCTTTTTATCTTCCGCGGCCGGCGGGGTGACATGATAAAGGTACTGTGGGCCGACCGCGATGGACTGTGTCTGTTCACAAAACGGCTGGAGCGGGGTCGCTTCGTCTGGCCGGTGACCCGTGACGGAAAAATCCACCTGACACCGGGCGCTGCTGGACACGCAGCAGCACACAATCCGCCAGATGGCGGGGTACAACCGCCTGTCCCGCATGCGGCGGCAGCCTCAGCCCGCTGGGCTGCGACGTGTCGGAGCAGCTGGAGCTTATCAGCAGTGCCTTCAGGGTTATCGAAACTCAGCGGCCGAAGCTGGCCTGCTGGCGCGCATTGTCACGGCGAAGTTCGCGGAGCATACGCCTCACTATCGCCAGTCGGAGATATACCGTCGTCAGGGCGTGGAGCTGAGCCGGGCCACGCTGGGGAGATGGTCCGGAGCGGTGAGTGAACTGCTGGAGCCGCTGTATGACCTGCTGCGGCAGTATGTGCTCATGCCGGGCAAGGTACATACCGATGACATCCCGGTACCCGTTCAGGAGCCGGGCAGCGGCAGAACGCGTACGGCCCGGCCGTGGGTGTACGTGCGGGATGAGCGGAACGCGGGCTCGGTAATGCCACCGGCAGTCTGGTTCGCGTACTCACCGGGCCGTAAGGAAATGCACCCCCAGCAACACCTTGCCGGGTATAGCAGTATCCTGCAGGCAGATGCGTACGGTGGTTATAACGCGCTGTATGAAGACGGTCGCATAATCGAAGCGGCTTGTATGGCGCACGCCAGGAGAAAAATCCACGACGTTCACGTCCGCACTCCGACTGATGTTACCACCGAAGCGTATCGGTGAGCTTTACGCCATCGAGGCAGAGATACGTGGCAGCCCGCCAGAGTTACTAATTACTCATAGTGGCAGAATTAAAAACTTCCATACTACTCATGATAAATATGTCACAGAAAGTGCTGATGTGATCATTACTGACTGCTGGCCAGCCCTTGTTACCACTGAACTTAGAAGTAACCTGGAGAGGTATCAGGTAGACAGACAATTACTTTCGACCTGCGACGCCGATACTGTGTTTATACCCTGCCCCCCTGTAACTCGTGGCCAAGAGGTTTCATCTGAAGCAATGCTGGACGAACGCTGTCATGTAAAAGAAGCCAAAGACTATCTGTTACATGTACAAAATTCGGCTATGGAGTTCATGTATCAAAGCCTTCTCAGTCCAGCATCAACTCCAACAGGGAATTAAGCATAGTCATGCTATTTGGTTGTTGACACGGTTTTATGTGACGCTTGCATATTAACTCTGTTTGAAAGTCATTGAGGCTTACATGAGCCTGAAATTAAGAATTTTTTCCAGCTATCTGGATCATGTCGCACAAACGGACTGTATTCCGGAGCTTCAGGCTTCAATGTTTTGTCTTCGTTGAAATCATCTTCTCTATTGAAGGGGATGATGGGCCATTCATGTATGTTGGTTAGTCTGTTTTCAAAGTCTTCCACTTTTTTATCAAGTAACTTCTGCTGCTCTATTTTTGCTATTCCATCGAGGCCGCCACGCACCCCATGTATAAGATAAGGTTCCAGCATGCTGTAACCTATGTAATGAAGCGCATGTATAGGTGGCCATAACATCAATCGCATGTCGCCATGACGTCCATTATAGCCACAGGCATTTTCAGGCGCGCCGGCAGTAACGGAGAGTAAGGCACGCTTACCTTTCATCACGCCATTCTCATGTCGGTGTCTGCTGTCATAGATTCCACCATAAACAAACACCCGATCCATCCATCCTTTCAGGATGGCGGGCATGCCAAACCACCAGAAAGGAAAATGCAGAAGCAACAGGTCAGAGTTGATCAATAACTGAATGTGTCTCGAAACATCATCGGGCAGAATTTGCTTTTCCCAGTGGTGGCGCTGCTCCCGCAGCGCATCAAACCTCACTGAATCCTGTCTGTCTGGGTAAAAGATTTTACCCTCAACAGGTTCGAAGTTTTCACTGTATAAATTGATTGAGTTAACCACTGAGCCTTGCTTTTCAAATACTCGTGCGGCTATGGCAGCCAGATATGAGTTAAACGAATCCGCCTCAGGATGAGCAGTGATAATCAGTACATTCATATTGGACCTCCCTGGTGACTTTTGACTGTCATAATGTTTTCTTTTAGTTATGCAATCAATTACGCACTTTGAGGTAACTACTCATGCCATACCCAGGAAACGTTTACTCTGCTAAATGTTCAGCACGTGATGCCCTTGCGCTTATATCAGGAAAATGGGTAATGCTTATCCTTCCTGCTCTTGCTGAAGGTCCCATGCGCAATGGCGAACTGATGAGAAAAATCGAGGGCATTTCACAAAAGGTTCTTACCCAGACTCTGCGGCAACTTGAACGACATGGCCTGGTGTCCAGATTTGACCACGAAGAAAAACCTGCCTGCGTAGAATACAGTCTGACAGGAGTGGCAGACTCACTCGTCAGCACACTTACAGCTCTTGATCGCTGGGCCGAGATAAATTTCCCCGAACTTGACGCCGCAAGGATCAGATACGATCTGGAAAACGATGATTATTAATCACGGATGAGGAGCCTGATATGAATCTCATGCCAGGCCGCGTCGATAATGACAACTGAAAGAATGTGGACACTACTTTCCAGGAATCGGAGCCAACTGTACAGACGGTCTAAATGAGACGCTTACGGGTGCCTGCGGATTTAATTCCTTCATCTTTGGTTGCCACGTAGAAAAAAAAGGCACAAAAAAAGGCACATTATGTGCCTTCTGGTTTTTATTCTTTTGTACAGTTACTGCGGGTTGCCGTGCAGCAGGGCAGAGACGCCCTGACGGTAACGCTGTTCCAGCGTCTCGCGGCTGGTGGAGGTCACTTCAAGGTCGCGCAAACGTCCGTCCTGAATGCCATATACCCAACCGTGCAGGGAGACTTTTTGTCCGCGCTTCCATGCCGTCTGCATTACCGTTGAGTGGCCGAGGTTATAAATCTGCTCAACCACGTTCAGTTCACACAGCTTGTTCAGACGTTGGTCTGGAGACAGCTCGCCGAGTAGCGAACTGTGCTTGTACCAAATGTCGCGAATGTGCAGCAGCCAGTTGTTGATAAGCCCCAGCTCTGGATTTTCCACCGCTGCCTGAACGCCGCCGCAACCGTAGTGACCGCAAATTATCACGTGTTCGACTTCCAGCACATCGATGGCATATTGCACCACGGACAGGCAGTTCAGGTCGGTATGAATCACCAGATTGGCAACGTTGCGGTGAACGAAAAGCTCACCGGGCTCAAGGCCGGTCAGTTGTTCTGCGGGAACGCGGCTGTCGGAACAACCAATCCACAGGAAACGAGGCTTTTGTGATTCGGAAAGGCGTTCGAAGAAGCCCGGGTCTTCTTCCACCATGGTTTTCGACCAAATGGCATTATTGTTCTTGAGTACTTCAATGTCGTTCATGGGTGTTAATAGCCTGTAACCAACCAACAGCGATGGGGTAATATAGGGCAACATTCGGCTTTTTCAAACCGATTCAGCATCCTGTTGATGATCAAATCTTAGCGCCAGAATTTATAACAAGGTTCTCTACACAAGGTAAGCTCCGCTTATGACATACGCATTAGAACTGGAGAAGTTAACCAAAACCTACGCCGGTGGCGTGCAGGCTTTACGCGGCATCGATCTTAAGGTGGAAGCAGGCGATTTTTACGCGCTGCTTGGGCCTAACGGCGCGGGGAAATCCACCACCATCGGCATCATCAGTTCGCTGGTGAACAAGTCGGCGGGCAAGGTGCGCGTTTTTGGTTACGACATTGATAAGGATATCGTCAACGCCAAGCGCCAGCTCGGGCTGGTGCCGCAGGAATTCAACTTCAACCCGTTTGAAACCGTCATGCAAGTGGTGGTCAATCAGGCCGGTTATTACGGTGTGCCGCGCCCGCTGGCGTTACAGCGCGCGGAAAAATACCTCACTCAGCTGGATTTATGGGGCAAACGCAACGAGCGTTCACGCATGTTATCCGGCGGGATGAAGCGCCGTCTGATGATCGCCCGTGCGCTGATGCACGAACCTAAGCTGTTGATCCTCGATGAGCCAACGGCGGGGGTGGATATCGAACTGCGCCGCTCGATGTGGGGTTTCCTTAAAGAGCTGAACGTGCAGGGCACCACCATCATTCTGACCACCCACTATCTGGAAGAAGCGGAGATGCTGTGCCGCAATATTGGCATTATTCAGGGCGGCGAGCTGGTGGAGAACACCAGCATGAAAGAGCTGTTGTCGAAGCTGAAATCTGAAACCTTTATTCTCGACCTGGCACCGAAAAGCGCCTTGCCGCAGCTTGAAGGCTACATCAGCCATTTGACCGATACCTCAACGCTGGAAGTGGAAGTGATGCGCGAGCAGGGGCTGAACTCGCTGTTTAGCCAGTTGAGCACTCAGGGCGTGCAGGTGTTGAGTATGCGTAACAAAGCTAACCGTCTGGAAGAACTGTTTGTCACCCTGGTGAACGGCAGTGAGGGAAAAAAATAATGTCGCAATTGTATTGGGTTGCACTCAAAAGTATCTGGCTGAAAGAGATCAACCGCTTCGGGCGCATCTGGATCCAAACCCTGGTGCCACCGGTCATCACCATGACGCTGTACTTCATCATCTTCGGTAACCTGATTGGCTCGCAGATCGGCAGCATGCACGGCTTCACCTACATGCAGTTTATCGTGCCTGGTCTTATCATGATGGCGGTGATCACTAACTCCTACGCCAACGTGGCATCGTCGTTCTTCAGCGCCAAGTTCCAGCGCAATATCGAAGAGCTGCTGGTCGCACCGGTGCCGACCCACGTGGTGATCGCCGGTTATGTCGGCGGCGGCGTGGCGCGCGGGATCTGTGTCGGGATTTTGGTCACGGCAATCTCCTTGTTCTTTGTGCCGCTGGTGATCCATTCATGGTGGGTGATTGCGCTGACGCTGCTGTTGACCGCGATCCTGTTCTCACTCGGCGGTCTGCTCAATGCGGTGTTTGCCACCACCTTTGATGACATCAGCCTGATCCCGACCTTCGTGCTGACTCCGCTGACGTATCTTGGCGGCGTGTTCTACTCGCTGACCTTGTTACCGCCGATCTGGCAGGCGATCTCCAAGCTGAACCCGATCGTCTATATGATCAGCGGCTTCCGCTATGGATTCCTTGGGATCACCGATGTGCCTCTGGTATTCACCATGGGCGTACTGTTAGCGTTTATCGCGGCGTTTTACTTGCTGGCGTGGTATTTGATCGAGCGTGGACGTGGCTTGCGAAGCTGATTCGTGGCTTGTTTGATTAATAAAAAACGGGGCAAATCACTGCCCCGTTTTTTTATGCCTCAATGACGGTTACGCCACTTGAACCGGAACGGCCTTGGCCGTGCGCTTCAGTTGGTTTTCACCTTCAAAGTAAGCCACATTCGGTTTGTGCGTGCGGGCTTGTTCGTCTGACATCTGCACGTAAGAACAGATGATCAGCAAGTCGCCGACGCTGGCACGGCGCGCGGCGGCACCGTTGACCGAAATAATACGCGAGCCACGTTCTGCGGCGATGGCGTAGGTGGAAAAACGCTGACCGTTATCAACGTTATAAATATCGATGGCTTCGTATTCCAGAATCCCTGAGGCATCGAGGAAGTCCTGATCGATGGCGCAGGAGCCTTCGTAATGCAAATCTGCCTGAGTCACGTGAACTCGATGCAGTTTGCCTTGGAGCATAGTACGTACCATTTTCATTACCTTCTCACCCTGTATCTTTCACGCTCTCGCTGCGCTGGCTGCCTTGGTTCACCCCCGTCATTGCGTGATCTCAATTCCTGGGGATTCTCTCAGTTGCCGCCTTGCGACACCGCGAAATCTTGTGGGTATAAAATTGATGTAATACTAAAAATCCGAACCCAGATCGCCGACATCTTTGCTGATTTATCACCCGCTGTCTACTGCGTCAGATCAACCACCTGATTATCAATCAAACGGGCTTTACCCAGCCATGCCGCCATCAAAATCACCGCGGAGGTGCTGTCAACATTCAGCTCCTGCAAGGTCTTGGCATCGCGAATAAAAAGTTCATCCGGGGTAAAACCGGCGTCGCGAAGTTGCTGCGCTGTCTCTTCCAGCATCTCTTCGGTGTGGCGTTCACCCTGGCTCAGGCGCTCGGCCAGCGTATTCATGATTTTTGCCAGCTGTGGCGCAGTTTTACGCTCATCGTGGGTCAAATAACCGTTACGTGAACTCAACGCCAGACCGTCTTTGGCACGCACCGTCGGCACACCTACGATGTCGATGTCATAACCCATGTCTTCGACCAGCGTGCGGATCAGCGCCAGTTGCTGGAAATCTTTCTGACCAAAACAGGCCACGTCCGGTTGCACCAGATTGAACAATTTACTGACCACGGTCGACACGCCGCGAAAATGCCCCGGACGGCTTGCGCCTTCCAGCATGGTGGAGATCACTGGCACATCGACCTGGGTCTGCGTTGCCAACCCTTTGGGATAGATATCCGCCGGTGAGGGGGCGAACACCACGTCCACACCGCGTTTGTTCAGCTTCTCGCAATCTTCCTGCAAGGTACGCGGGTAACGTTCGAGATCGTCAGGGCGCTCGAACTGCATCGGGTTGACGAAGATACTCACCACCACCACGTCGCCACGCGCTTTGGCTTCTTCCACCAGCGTCATATGGCCTTCGTGCAGATTGCCCATGGTCGGCACCAGCGCGATGCGTCGGTTGTTCTGGCGGTAAAAGCGAATCTCACGGCGCAACAGCGGCACGTTTTCAATAATTAGCACGGTCAGTCACCTTGTTATTTAAAGCTGTGTTCTTCGCCCGGATAAACGCCCTGAGCCACTTGTTCCACATAAAGACGCACCGCGCCACGCATATCGCCCGCTTCGCTGAGGAAATCTTTGGCGAATTTCGGCGTATGGCCGCCGGTGATACCGAACGCATCGTGCATCACCAGAATCTGGCCGTCGGTCACGTTGCCCGCGCCGATACCAATCACCGGAATGGTTAACTCTTCGGTCACACGTTTTGCCAATTCTACCGGCACGCATTCCAGCACCAGCAACTGTGCGCCCGCTTCTTCGAGGGCTAGCGCATCTTTGACTAACTGGTTCGCCGCCACTTCATCGCGGCCTTGCACTTTGTAGCCGCCAAACACATTGACCGACTGTGGCGTCAGCCCCAAATGTCCGCAAACCGGAACGGCGCGTTCGGTCAGCATATTAACCGTTTCACACAGCCAGCTTCCGCCTTCCAATTTGACCATATTGGCCCCGGCACGCATCAGAACGGCAGCGCTCTCGAAGGTTTGTGCTGGCGTGGCGTAACTCATGAAAGGCAGGTCAGACAGCAGCAAAGCCAGCGGCGCACCGCGACGTACGCAGCGCGTATGGTAAGCAATCTCTTCCACCGTCACCGGCAGGGTGGAGTCGTTGCCTTGCACCACCATACCGAGTGAATCACCAATCAGCATGACCGGTATCCCTTGTTCGGCGAACAACTGGGCAAAGCTGGCATCGTAGGCGGTGATGGTCGCAAACTTATGGTTGTCTTGCTTCCACTGGCGTAATTGGCTCAGGGTTGTAGCTTTCATGAGATCTTCCTGTGAACGATTCATTCTGTGAATATCTTGCCATTATTCTACTGTATGACCGATTAAGCAGGTAGTGAAGTTCCTGCCTTTGCGCCGATCATCTTAAGAAGCGCTTAATAAGCATGGCGTATAATGAGGCCATGGACTGCCTGACCACCACCAAGGGGATATATGCGCATTTTGCTGATAGAAGACGACCACATGATTGGCGACGGCATTAAAGCCGGTCTCGGAAAACTGGGGTTTACGCTGGACTGGTTCATCGATGGCGTGGTCGGCAAAGCCGCTTTAGACAGCGCCCCCTACGACGCGGTGATCCTCGATCTCAGCCTGCCGGGCATCGACGGCATGCAGTTGCTGCGTGAATGGCGTCAGGCAGGCAAAGACACGCCGGTGTTGATCCTCACCGCCCGCGACGCGCTGGAACAGCGGGTGAGCGGTTTACAGGCCGGAGCTGATGACTATCTCTGCAAGCCGTTTGCGCTGGTGGAAGTGGCGGCGCGGCTACAGGCGTTGATCCGCCGTCGGCATGGGCAAATGACCCCGAAAATCATTCACGGCGCGCTGGAGTTTGACTCCGCCGCGCGTAGCGTGTTGCTGGCTGGCGAAAGCGTGATGCTGACCCAGCGAGAAATCACGGTAATGGAACTGTTTTTGAACAACAAAGGGCGGGTTTTGCCGCGTCCGCTGATTGAGGAAAAGCTCTACAACTGGGACGATGAGGTCAGCAGCAACGCGGTTGAAGTCCACATTCATCATCTGCGCAAAAAGCTCGGTAACGGCTTTATTCGCACCGTGCATGGCGTGGGGTATACGTTAGGTGATGCGGTCACGGGGGAGAGCGCGTGAAGCGGTGTTTAACTCATCTTAGCCTGCGTCTGCGGCTTATTCTGCTGTTTGGCGTGCTGGCGTTGATCACCTGGCTGACAGCCTCGGCGTTTGCCTGGCAGCAAACCCGTCACAACATTAACGAAGTCTTCGATACCCAGCAGATGTTATTTGCTAAACGGCTGGCCGGAACGGGACTGGCCGATATGCTGCTACCGGATCATGACGTCCGCCTGCCTGAAACCAAGAAAATCCTCCATAAAGGGCACCGTGGCCATACCGATGACGATGCCCTGACCTTTGCGATTTTTGATCGCGCCGGACAGATGCTGCTTAACGACGGTGAGAACGGTAAGAAGATCCGTTTTGACCAGAACGCGCAAGGTTTTACCGACAGCCAGCTTGCGGGCGATGATGATCAGTGGCGTCTGCTATGGCTGACGACCGCCGATGGCAAGTTCCGCGTGGCGGTGGGGCAGGAATACGATTATCGGCAGGATATGGCATGGAATTTAGTCAGCGGGCAATTAATGCCGTGGCTGGCCTGTTTGCCGATTTTGCTGCTGGCGATGGGCATATTGATCACTAGGGAATTACGTCCGCTGCGCCGCGTGGCGGAAAATCTGCATCATCGCGCGCCGGAGGATACCGCCCCGATTTCAACCGACCGCGTGCCGGTTGAAGTGTTGCCGCTGGTGGTGTCACTCAACGCGTTGTTTAGCCGAACGGCCGATATGCTGGTACGCGAACGCCGTTTCACCTCAGACGCCGCCCATGAGCTGCGCAGCCCGCTGGCCGCGCTGCGGGTGCAAACGGAAGTGGTGCAACTGTCAGGCGATGACGTGCCGATGCGCGAACACGCGCTGGAGAACCTGACGACCAGTATTGATCGCGCCACGCGGCTGGTGGATCAACTGCTGACGCTGTCGCGGCTGGAGTCGTTTAACGAGCTGGAGGAACTGGAGCCGATCGACTGGGCCGGATTGATTACACAGGTTGTCAGCGCGCAGGATCCCCTTGCCCATGCGCGAAGTATTGATCTGCGTTTTGAGCAACGTGGTCAACCCGCCATCCTGCGCGGCCAACCGCTGCTGCTTTCGCTGATGTTGCGTAATCTGGTGGACAACGCGGTGCGTTATTCTCCGGCAGGATCCGCCGTGACGATCCGACTCGATATGCAAGGTATTGAGGTGGAGGATCAAGGGCCCGGGATCGAAGATGAACATCTGGCGAGACTCGGGGAGCGTTTTTATCGCCCGCCGGGCCAGACGCAAACCGGCAGCGGTTTGGGCGTATCGATAGTGCAGCGCATTGCCCAATTACACGGGTTGAAGGTCAGTTATCGAAATCGGGCAGAGAAGGGCGGATTGCAGGTGCGGATCAGCCGTTAAACGTCCGGCATAGTGACAACAGACTACCAGCGTTCCAGACCGTTAAGCGGGACGCGGGTTAACACCGTTTGCAGCGTTTCGCCGTCAGGGAAAACCCATTCTGGTGCGATTTCCGCTAGCGGATACAGCATAAACTCACGGTTTTTCATGTCGTAATGCGGCACGATTAAACGCTCGTTATTGATAATACTGTCGCCATAAAACAGCAGGTCTAAATCTAGCGTGCGCGGTCCCCAGCGTTCGGCTTTGCGCACTCGCCCCTGATTTTGTTCAATCGCCTGAGTGCAATCGAGCAGCTCTTCGGCGGGAAGTTGCGTATCGAGAGCGACCACGGCATTGAGGAAATCAGGCTGATTTTGCGGGCCAAGCGGTTTGCTGCGATAAAACGAGGAGCAGACGACGAGTTTGGTACGGGGCAAGTGCGCCAGAGCCTCCAGCGCACAGTTAACCTGGTCTACCGGCTGGGCAAGATTACTGCCGAGCGCAATGTAGACCCGAATCATTGACCGCCGTCCTTGCGTGGTGCGCGTTTGCGCGGACGACGCGTGCGGGTTCTGCTGCGTGGTGCGGCGTCATCCCCTAAGGTGCCTAGCATATTTTTCTGCGAGGCGGGCGTGGCTTCCTGGAATTCACTCCACCATTCGGTGAGGCTCTGCAGTTCGCGGTGTTGTTCCACGTCAGCGCGCAGCGCCAGTAAATCAAAGGCAGCGCGGAACTTAGGATGTTCCATCAGCTTGTGCGCGCGTTTCCCCTGACGGCGTGACAGACGCAGTTGCAGCGCCCAAATGTCACGCACCAGCGTGGTAATGCGTTTCGGGATAGCCAGCGTACGGCACTGTTCGTCCAGCACGTCGTTCATCGCGAGCGAGAACGCATCGTAATAGGTCAGTCCGCCTTCCTGCGCCAGTTTCTGCGCATGTTCAATCACCGGATACCACAGCATGGCGGCGAACAGGAATGCTGGATTAACGCGCTGATCGTTTTGAATGCGCAAATCGGTATTTTTCAGCACTTGAAGCAGAATGCGTTCCATCGGGCTGTCGCCCTCGTCCGTAAACTGACGAGCAATCAGCGGGAACAGTGGCTGAAAGAGATGGTATTCACGCAGCTTCAGGTAAGTCTGGTAACCAAAACCAGCCTGCAACAACTTCAGCGACTCTTCAAACAGGCGCGCCGGCGGGATTTCCTGCAACAGCGTGGCCAGTTGTGGGATCGGCTGAGCCGTCTCCTGGCTGATGTTCATGTCCAGTTTCGCCGCAAAACGTACCGCGCGCAGCATGCGCACCGGATCTTCGCGGTAGCGCGTTTCCGGGTCACCAATCAGGCGAATAATGCCGTTTTCAAGGTCGCGCAAGCCGCCGGTGTAATCACGGACGGTGAAATCTGCCACGCCGTAATACAGGCTGTTGATGGTGAAGTCGCGGCGCTGGGCGTCGTCTTCGATGGTGCCGAAAATATTGTCACGCAGCAGCATGCCGTTGACGGCCTGCTGTGAGGAGTTTTTGTCTTCTGGCTCTTCTTCCAACTGCTCGTGATGACCGCGGAAGGTGGCAACTTCAATGATTTCAGGTCCAAACATCACGTGTGCCAGACGGAAACGGCGACCGACCAGACGGCAGTTGCGGAACAGTTTTCGCACTTGTTCCGGCGTGGCGTTGGTGGTGATGTCGAAGTCTTTCGGTTTCTTTTCTAACAGCAAATCACGCACGCCACCGCCGACCAGATAGGCTTCGTAGCCCGATTTGTTCAGACGGTAGAGCACTTTCAGCGCGTTTTCGCTGATATCACGACGAGAAATATTATGCTCATCGCGAGGAATAACGGTGATGGCGCGGGTCTCGCCTTCGTAGTCGAAGGAAGCGCGCGGCTTGGACGGATGCTCCGTCACATAGCGTTCGACGAACGGAGATTCGCCACGCGGCGACTCGCTGGCTGAACGACGGTTATCATGGTGAGAGCGGTGGTCATGACGAGGTGCTGAAGTAGCCGGTGGTCTTGCACCTTGCTGATGCCCACTGTTGCGACGTTCACCGCGATCACCACGGTTGCCGTTATCATCCCGACGACCGCGATTGTCGCGGTTACCGCTGCGTTCGCGGCGAGGAGCGGGAGCAGAACGCGGGCTGTCAGCCACAAAAGCAGGGGCCACGGCACCGTTGTCCGAGGAAGGCGTGGTGTCGCGACGGTTTTTATCTTCACGAAGAGGGGCTTGCTCAGGCACCGTGGTTTCTTCACGAATGACTTTGTCTTCACGAACTAGCACCTTACGGCAAAAATTGGCTACTCGGGTAAAAATGGGACACCTCGATAGTGACTGATAAAAATGACGCGACGCAAAAACAGCGGCTAATCATAGCTCACACTG
>Ga0105856_1000439_pt1 | contig 22202 bp, 25 predicted proteins | sample OrgsoiDNA_201060_FD_89681 | JGI IMG/M metagenome (GOLD analysis project Ga0105856, IMG submission 89681) | Permafrost soil microbial communities from the Arctic, to analyse light accelerated degradation of dissolved organic matter (DOM) -... | ecosystem: Environmental > Terrestrial > Soil >...
CGCGAAGTAGCCGAGCCCAAGGAGCAATGACGATGTTCCGGCGGACAAGAGCTGGTGGCTTCGCTATTTGGATGGCGTTCGTTTCGCGGGCTTGTCTGGGATGGGTTTCTCGGCCTTGGCGATGGGGAGGCCCTTGGCGAGGATGCGAGTCTTTGGTTTGAGCCAGTAGCGGGGCTCGCTCGGCCTGGCGGAGGGAAGCTCACCCACGTCGATGCGGACGATGGAGCCCTTCTTGAAGTCGATCTCGGCTTCGCGTGGGACGTCGCCGAGCAACGCGACCAACAAGGTCATCTGCGGGTCGTGGCCGACGAGGCCGATGGCCTGCGCGTCCTTGGCTTTCTTGGCAAGCTCCTGTAGCAGCGCCTCAGGAGGCGCGCTCGGCCGCAAAGACTCGAGGATGCCAACGTTGGCCTGCCGCAGCGCCCCCGCGAGGATCTCCGCGGTCTGCACCGCCCGCGGCAGCGGGCTCGAGAAGAGATGGTCGAGAGGCTCGCCCAGCCGGGCAAACGCCCGCGCGGCGCGTCGAAAGCGACGGCGGCCCTTGTAGGTCAACGGCCGGCTGTCGTCGGGCAAATCCCCGCGCTCGGCGTGGTCGACCGCAATCCCATGACGAACCAGATAGATGCGAATCATCCGCGGAACCTAGCGCCATTCCGCTTCTCGCGTGTAACGACTTGATGACAAGGCTTCGGATTGCGGGCCGGGCCGCGCCGTGCGCAGCCAAGCTCAGCTCAAGTGATCTTCGCCACGCGGTTCCCGCTTGCGCGGATCCTCGTTAGCCCGGTTGGAGGAACCTGCGATCTTCGCTTCAGGAGCCCCTTTTTGCGGGAGTTGCGGCGGAAGCAGACTGGGGAGTGGTCGTTGACCATTCCGACGGCTTGCATCCAGGCGTAGACGGCGACGGGGCCCACGAACTTGAAGCCGCGCTTCTTGAGGGCAACGGCGATCTCTTCTGACAAAGCCGTCTTGGCGGGAACGGCGCCGGTGTTCCGCAGCGGCTTGCCGCCGACGAAGTCCCAGCAGAAGCGAGAGAAGTCCTCGCCGGTTTTCTTCATCGCCAGATACGCCTTGGCGTTGCCGATGGCTGCTTCGATCTTGGCGCGCGAGCGTACGATGCCCGCGTCGTTCATCAACCGCTCGACATCGCGGGCGCCGAACTTCGCCACCACCTCCGGTTTGAAGCCTTTGAAAGCCTTTCGGAAGGCTTCGCGCTTGCGCAGGATGATGATCCACGCGAGCCCCGCCTGGAAGCCGTCGAGCATCAGCTTCTCCCAGAGCGCACGGCCGTCGCGTTCGGGGACGCCCCACTCTTCATCGTGGTAAGCGGTCATCTGTGGATCGTGGTCGGCCCAGGCGCAGCGGGTCTTCATTCGGTTGCTCTTAGCGCTTTTCAAGGCTGGGCGCTGCTCCCGGCGAGCACCACGAGGTAGCCATGGTCCTTGAATGGATTCGCCTCGGCGCTTGTCGAACGGCACCCAGGTCCACTGTGCCGCAAGCCGCGGCGAACAGCGTCAGAAACATCAGGAGGGTGCTCTTCATCACGGATCACCTGGCAACGATGTGCTACCGCCTGAATGGTGCCGTGCGCCGGCAGTAGAAAAATCGAAAAATCATCCCTTCGAGAAAAACCGCATGACCACCGAAGCGCTCACCACCCCAATCGTCAAAGCAGACATCCAGGCGCTGCAGAAGGGCGACCGGAAGGGCTCGGCGGCGCTCTTCGAGCCCGGTGCGAAGCTCTTCGACGACGGCCTCGATCTGATCGGCGCGTTCCATTCCGGCAAGTGGAGCGACTTCCAGACCTGCTTCACCTTCCACCTTTCCCCGGCGGGCGAGATCAAACGCCTCGACCCCGGGCAGGCGGAGTAAATGCACACGCTCATGGTTCTGGCGATCGGGTTCGTGCTCTTCGGCTGCTGCGCCATCGCCGGCCGCTTCGTCGACGGAACCGCAGGCATCGCCGCCTCGGGGCTGGTCTTCTTGCCGCTTTGGTTCATCGGCGCCGCAAGCAACATGTATCTCGGAGCGAAGAAGGCAGGCTATTCCGTCGCTGACGAGGCACCCCTGTTTCTCCTGGTGTTCTCCATTCCCGCGGCCGCGGCGCTCTTCACCTGGTGGCAGCTCCGCTAACCGTGCAAGAAAGCCGGAGCGGCCCGCAATCCAGCCGCTCCGGATTGAGGATCAGTTCTTGACGAACAAGCTCTTGGGAATCATGCAGTGAACGCCCTTGCGGATGTCCACCATCTGGCTCACGCGGCAGTCGGCTGCGACCGCGGCCAATGAATAAGCCTCATAGCGATCGAGGCCCTTGGCGGTGCCGAGGAAGTCGATGGTCTCGTTGAGCGCGATGGCGAAGGCCTTCTGCAGATCTTCGTCGAAGCCCGAGGAGATGTAGTGCGTCGGCGTTTCGATGCGCGGGAACCTGGTCTTCAGATCCTTGCGCACGATGGGCTGAATGAGGATCTCCTCGAACGAGCACTCCATCGCGGTCAGGTTCACTTCCCCGTTCCCTTGCGCGCAGTGCGAGTCGCCCGTCCAGATCAAACCACCCTTGAGGAACACCGGAACGAAGAGCGTGGAGCCGGCAACCAGCTCGTTGATGTCCATGTTGGAGCCGTTCTTCCAGGGTCGCAGCGAGCTGACCGGCGCCATCTTGTCGGTCGAGCCGCCCTTGCGCGGCGAAGGATCGTCAGGATCGATGCCCACCGCGAAGGTGCCCGGAAAAGGCCGCAGCGGAATCTCGATGCCCGGCTTGAAGGTCACCGTCGGCTTCGCCGGATCGATGTCGAAGTATTTGACGTAGCCCTCGGGGAAGTCCTTGGCGAGCACGCCGATGGTGGGGAAATCCTTGCCCGGAAGGTTGAAGTTGGTGGCCACCTTCTTGGGCACGATCTTGAGGATGCGCACTTCCAGCGTGTCGCCCGGCTCCGCGCCGTTGACGTAGATGGGACCGGTCAGTGAGTGCGGACCGCCGCCCGGGTTGGCCTTGCGCAGCTCGACGATCTTGTCAATCGTCACGCCCTTTTGAATCTGATCGCGGGCGTGCATCAGCGTTTCAATCGAGACGGTGTCGCCGGATTCGATGGTCAGGCGCGGCGGCTCTTTCGGATCGAGCCAGCCCCACTGCACGTTTTCCGGGGTGGCTTTCAGCCAGTAGTGCTTGCCGGTCGCGGACGCGGGCTTGGTCTCTGCCGCGGTGGCGGACATGCAGCCCGTCGCGAGCGCAGCCGCAATGGTGAGAATGCCCAGCGGGGATCGAATCAGATGCATGCGTGGCTCCCTTGCTTTGAGCGCGGAAGACTACCCATTCGAGAATGTCCAAATCAAGCCGAGCTACGTTTCTGTAGCTTCTTTCAGGCGATCTTCTTCCAGACCACGTCTTCGTTGTTGCGGCGATCGATCATGGCGTCGACGTAGCCGCCGGGACCGGTATGAAAGAGCCGGCGGCCCTCGACACCCTTGCGGAAGAAGATCTCGGCGGCCTCGGGAATCAATTCAACCTTGTTGGCGCCCCGCTGGAGAAAGAGCTTGCCGTCCTCAAGGCTGACGGCCGCCTGCGACCCCGGCGCCAACTCATAGGTTCCGACATAGCTTTGGTACTTGCCGGCGTCGCCCTTCCCTTCAGCCGGATCCTCGTAATAGCGCAGCACCTGCCCGGCCACGATCTGCCAGGTCCCGTTCCGATACAGCCAGGTATCGGTCTCGTGATAGCGCGCGGTCATCGCCTGGCCGAAGATGGTCTCGGTCTCGTCCATGTCGTAGGAGAGGACGGCGAGGTTGCCTTCGATGCGGCTCTTGGGACGCACCACCTTGATGGTGCCCGAATAGCCCTTCGGCAGTGGCTCGACGTCTGCCACCAGCGCTTTCTTGTCCATGGCGCGGCCCTTTTCGTCGAAGAACATGCTGTCTTCGGCGAAGGTCTTTTGCCAGGGCGCCTTGTCACCCGGAGCCACCGCGTCGAAGAGCGCCTGCGTCCTGACGACTAGCTCGTCTTGGGTGATCTGGTGTTGCATGGCGCAAGCCGTGGAGAGCGCGAGCAGCAAGAGTCTCTTCATGCCTTGAACATACCGCCATTGAAGGCGCTTTGGTACCCGTGTAAGAGATGACTCATGCAAGCAATCTTGATGGCGGGCGCAATCTGCGGGGCCATGGACATCACCGCCGCGCTCACCGTCTACGGCAGCATGGGCATCAAACCGATGCGGCTCTTGCAAGGCATCTCATCCGGGCTGCTCGGCTCGCAAGCGTATCAGGGCGGCATCCCGACGGCTGCGCTCGGCTTCGTCTGTCACTTCGTGGTCGCGTTCGGCGCCGCGGCCGTCTACTATGCGCTCAGCCGCAAGCTGCGCTTTCTCACCGACTACGCCATTCCCTGCGGCGTCGCCTACGCGGTCATCGTCTACTTCTTCATGCAGAACATCGTCCTGCCTCTCTCGCGCGCGGCGCAGCGGCCGTTCGTGCTCAAGTTCATGATCATCGGCATCGTCATCCACATCTGCTGCGTCGGCCTGCCTATCGCACTTACCATCCGCCGCTACGCCGCCAGCTAATGAGCGAAATAGTCAGTGACGCCCAGCCGTAGCGCCTCGCGCATTCCCGTTGCGCCCACTCGTTTCATCAGCTCGGGGCTGAACGCCTTGCGGTCTCCCAAGCCGATGAGCAGCAGCTGGTGCGCGGGAATTTCTCCGGCCGGCGGCGCGATCAGCAGCGTCTCCAACGCGTGCCCTTTGAACCTGCCGGTCCTGCGCAGATCGGTGATCAGCCCGTGCAGCGCTTGATCCAAGTGCAGCATGCCGTTGAGCGCGGCCGGGAGCGCCGGCGGAGTGGTGAGGTCGCCCTCGACGTACTCGAAGACGCAAGCCACCTGCAGCGGCGTGTCCTGGCCTGACGGAGCTTGCACCTTGATCTGGACGGTCACGCCTTCCGCCTCGCCGACCTTCGCCAGCGAGCTCACGGCGGCAGGAGCATCGGCGTGAGCTGCAAAGGCGAGCGCCAGGAAGACTGGTCTGATTTTGAGCGTCATTGCTGCCGGATGTTGCTTGGGCCGCGCTCCGAAGACAATGGTAAGTGAGGCCGTATAGCTTGTGAGTCGCCGCACCCGCAGCGCGGCAAGGACAGCATCGACCTGCACCAGGACCTGGTCGTCATCGGCAAGGCGGGCACCGAAGAGTGGGCGCGCTGCAAGCGCTGCCTGGTTATCACTTCTCAGCTTCGTTCGAGCTCGACGAATTGCTGGTGCTGCTCGGTGCGCACGCGGACTTCACGGCGCTGCGCATCGACCGGGCCGGACAACCCACGCAGCTCTCGCTGGGCGCGGTGCCGCGCTATCTCGCGCATGACTCCCAGCGAGTGCTCTTCGCCGTTGCCGCCGAGGGAGGCGAGCAGGTCGTCGCGCTGCATTTCAACGGGCAGCTGGCCATCCTGCCGCCAGGCCCAACGCGCTACCTCGTCAGCTCTCTCGACGACGGCTGGTGGGTGTTCTTCTCCGACTCCGGCGAGCCGGTGCGCTTCTTGGAGTGGCGCGAGCCGGGCATCAGGGCCAGCGCCAAGATCCTCGATGCGCAAGATGGACGCATCCTGGCGAAGTTTTCCGTCGACAACGTCGACCTGTGCCAGACCAAATCCGGAACGGTCTATCTACGCTCGCACACGGCGCTCTGGATCATCGCGCCCGGCCAGCCAATCCTTCGAACGCGCCTCGTGGAAGAGGCGACCTTGCTCGCGACCGCAGGCGAAAACGCGCTCTTGCGGGACGACAAGGGCCGTCCGTATGTCGTCGAGAACGGCAGGATTCATTTTTAAAGCCCGAGCTGCAAGACCTGCTGTTCCTAGAGGCTCGGATGTGCCTGGGTCAGATGGCCAAAAGACGTGGTCGTCCCTGCCTGCAAGACGTAACGAGCGCCCGGCACGCGCGGAACGAGGTCTTGCAAGATACCCAGCGAGATGGGGTTGAACTCATCGTCGGAGAAGTTCAAGGCGAAGACCTTGGCGCGAATCCGGCTCAAGCCCGGCTCCGGATCGTAGTCCTCGGAAGACTCGAGCGAATAGAGAACGTCGTTCGCGTCCGCAAGGTGCGATTGGTCCGCGGCCGCTTGAACGAACGCGTCGGCCGCGGCTTTGTCGGGGATGGTATCTTGCAGATGCAGAACGCCATCCAACATCATGCGAAAGAGCGGAAAAGCCTCCGTCCAGCCGCGCGGCGCCGAGGTGTATTCGCCGCCCTTCCAGTCCGGGTCGCGCCGGATCTGCCGGGTCACGATGTGCCGCCAGATGAGGTTGCGCCCGCTGATGCGCGCCGGCAATGCAACGATGGGCATGATGGCTTCCACCGCGTCCGGATGGTTCTCCGCCCAAAGCCAGGCGTGCATGCCCCCCATCGAGAGGCCGACGATGGCGCGCAGCCGCTTGATGCCGAGCTTCTCCGTGATCAGGCGATGCTGCAGATCGACCATGTCGAGATAGCCGTACTTGGGGAACCTGGCGCGCATGCCGTCGCTGGGCTTCGAAGAGCGGCCGTGGCCGACGTTGTCGATGAAGATGAGAAAGTACTTCGCCGCGTCGAGCGGCTTGCCGGGCGCGTAGAGAGAAGTTGCGAACTCCGGCGTCTGCAGCGCTCCGCCGCTCGCGCTGGTCCAGTGCAGCAGCAGCACGGCGTTGGTGATTTCGCCCTTCTCGTTGCGCACCGGCGTTCCGGCCGTGGCGTAGTGGAGGCGCAGCTGCGCGAGCGTCTCGCCTTTGCGAAAACGATAGTTGGCGAAGATTTCGTCGTGCTGATCAGCCGTGAAAGTGTCCGCCGCCGCCGCGGGCGAAACGAAAAGCGTCATCGACGCGAGCTTAAGCATGAGTCCTGCTTTTCGTCAGCTTCAGCGGTGTCCGATGACGGCGTAGAACCTGTCGCGATAGCTGGCGGAGATGGGAATGAGCGCCTGGCCGATGCGAATCCGGTCGCGCTCGATGGACTCGATCTTGTCGATGGCGACTGCATACGACTTGTGCACGCGGCAAATCACGCTGTTCGGAATGCGCTGTTCGAGCTCGCCAAAGGTCTGCAGGGTCATGATCTGTTTCCGCAGCGTATGAATCCGCCGGTAGTCGCCGTCTCCCTCGATGTAGAGGATGTCGCTCAGTAAAACCTTTTCCAGCCGCAGCTCGGTCTTGACGAAGATGTACGACCGCTCCGTCTTGGCCAACCGCTCTTGCGCACGCTCGACTGCCTGGGCGAAGCGAGCGAACGAGAAAGGCTTGAGCAGATAGTCGGTAACCTTGAGGCCATAAGCCTTGATGGCATACTCAGGGTGCGCCGTGGTGAGGATGACCTGGCAGGACACGGCGGAGGTCTCGAGCAACTCGATGCCCGACATGCCACCCAGATTGATGTCGAGAAAGAGCAGCTCGACCGGGTTTTCCAACAAGAAGGAGAGCGCGGAAGGCGCATCGTCGAAGGTCTTGAGCAGCTGCAGCAGCGGCAGCTGCCGCGCATAGCCTTGCAGCCGTTCGAGCGCGAGCGGCTCGTCTTCAGCGATGATGCAGCGCAGTGTCATCGAGATCGATGGTCAAGCTAGCGGTGTAGGTGCCGTTCTGGTCCGCGATGTCGAAGGTATGCCGCTGGGGATAGAGCAGCGCCAGGCGGCGGCGCATCAGCACGTTTCCCAAGCCGCCCGAGGTTTCGCGCGTTCCGTAGCGGTTGCTGCAAACGAAGGCAACGCGCTTCTTCTCGATGGCAACCTCCAGGGCGATGGAGCTCGCAGCACGCTGTCCCTGAGCGTGCTTGAAGGCGTTCTCCACCAGCGGAATCAGCAGCATGGGAGCGATCATCAGGCCGCGCGCATCGCCCACCGTGTTGCTGCTGACCAGCTTGGGATTGACGGTCCGGATCCGTTGCAGCTCGACGTATTTGTCGAGGTACGAAAGCTCGGCCTCCAAGGGAACCCGATCGGCGCGAGCTTCGTAGAGCACGAAGCGCAGAATCCCGGAGAGCTTGTTCAAATACAGGGAAGCCACGGCTGGGTCGCGGAGGATGAGAACATCGATGTTGTTCAGGGTATTGAAGAGGAAATGCGGATCGAGCTTCGCGCGAATGAGAGCGGTCTCGACTTCGCTGGTCTTGCGCCGCAGCTCCTCTTTCAAAGCCAGGTCATCGACCCAGCCCAGGAAGCCTCGCATGACGAGCGCGATGACCATGTGAATCAGCGCGAGCAGGGTCAGGCAGACGCTCAGGCTTGCCGTTTCCTGCGGTGGGCTGGCGATGAACACGAAGGTCGTGGCAAGCACCGCGGCGGACGCCACTGCGACCAAAGGCAGGGATCGCTTGCGCGCGGCCAAAGCGGGAAAGAACCACAGATACGCAAGATAGAAAGCAAGCAGATTGGGCGCGATCAGCAAGAGCCCGATGCGCGAAGCAAACAAGATGGCGAAGACCTGCGCCTGTGCACGAACGATGACGAACAGGAACGCGAGCAGCAACAGATAAAGGGTCCAATACCCGAGGTGTAGAAGCAGCTCCAGGCGTCTGGTCATCCGCGGTCGTCCTGGCGCACGTAGATGACGGCGCTGAGCAGGCTGATGCCGGTGAAGAAAGCGAGCGAGAGCAGGCGGATGTTGGCGGAGAAGCTGCGCGCCCCGCTCATGCTCAGGAAATCCATGGCCGTGTACCCATACGGAATCAGATAGATATATTTCCAGGATAGTCCGCCGACGGCAGCGAGCCAAAGCCCCATGCCAATGCCGAGCGGCACCATGAAGTTCTTTACGCGCAGCGACAGCAAATATTGCAGCGCGACGATGGGAAGACCATCCAAGAAGAGCTTCACGCTGCGCGTCGCAAAGAGCTGAACAGGAGCGGCCGGACGCCGAACATCGTGGAAGATCAGCGCGGGAATCATGGCGCTACAATAGATGGCAAGGTTGGCGAAGAGAAAGAAGCCGGCGAGCAGCGCGAGAATGACCAGCAACTTGGCGGTGAAGATGCTGATCAGCCGTTGCGGGCTTGCGTGAAGCTGCTTCCAGGTGTTGTTGCGCGTCTCCAACTGCACGACGAGGCTCGTGACCAGCATGACGACCATCGGCAAGAGCAGGATGGCTACCGCCTCCCAGGACATCTTCCACTGCGATTCCCAAAAAGCCGTAGCGCGATAGATGGAGGGCAGCGATGCGGGCCTCGTCAGCCGTGCGGCGAGGATGATGGAGGGTACGAAAGAGGAAGAGAGCAGCACCAGCCACACGGCGCTGCTCCGCTGCAGCTTCATCCACTCGCTTCGAAGCGCGGGAATCATGTCAATCCTTGGTGAATTGGAAGAATGCCTCTTCGAGGCTGCCGGTCAGCTCGCAGAGCGGACCTTGGGATCTCAGCTGGCCGCGATGCAGGATGCCGGCGTGGGTGACAAAGCGCTCGACCTCCGAAAGTAGATGGCTCGAGATCACGATGGTCGTGCCTTGCTCGCGATTCAGCCTGAGGAACAGGTCGCGGATTTCGACGATTCCATGCGGGTCGAGACCGTTGGTGGGTTCGTCGAGAATGAGCAGCGGCGGCTCGTGCAATAAAGCGATGGCGATGCTCAAGCGCTGCTTCATTCCCAGCGAGAGCTCCCCGGCGCGCTTCTTCCCGGTGTCGCCCAGGCCGGTCAGGCGCAGCACCTCCGGAATGCGCGACGCAGGACAGCCAAAGACCGTCTGCCAGATGGCAAGGTTCTCGCGAGCCGTCAGGTGCGCATAAAGAGACGGCGTCTCGATCGACGAACCGATGCGCCGCAAGATATCGATGCGATATCGCTCGAGGGGAAGACCGAAGACTTCGATGCTGCCCTGCTGACGTCGCAGCAATCCGAGAAGGAGCCGGAGTGTCGTGGTCTTGCCCGCGCCGTTGGGGCCGAGAAACCCGTAGATGCCACCTTGCGGAACCGCGAGGCTGACCTCCCGCAGAACGGCATCGCCACGGCCAAACCGGTACGTCAGTCCCTTCGTCTCGATGGCAAGCATGCTCACTAGATAGGGCCGCGCCAGAAGGCTCCAACCGAAATCTGTGAATGGCCGCGAATGTTCGACGACCTGAGTGAATCAAACGGTCATTTTGCGGCTACGCTCGCAGCTGTTGTCCGGACAGCATTCAATCGTCGACGTCTTGGCTGAGTAGTGGACCTGTTCGTCTTGCATTTCGGGTCCCGCAAAAAGCACTCTAGCGCGATTCGACCAGGCGGAAGCGGACTTCGCCGCCGCAGAGCTCTTCGAGCATGTCGGACTTCTGCCGGGCCGACCACACTTCGAGCTCGCTGCCGGCCTCGGCCATGACGTCGACGTGCAGGCCAGTCGCGCGCCTGGTGACCTTGACGGAGCGGACGTGGCGGCGGTGGCCGCGGTCGAGCCCGTCGGCCACGCGCAGGATGGCGGCGAGCCTTTTCACGACGATGCGCTCGGTTGCGGTGAGCCGGCCAAATTCGATGTGCCGCTCTTTTGGCGGCGAGCGGCGGTGATAGCGGGCAATGGTGGCGATCAATTCGCGCTCTCGATCGGTAAAGCCGGGCAGGTCGGCGTGATAGAGCAGGTAATAGCCGTGCTTATGATGCCGGTTGTAGCTGACGAAGGCGCCCACGTCGTGGAGCATGGCCGCGGCATGCAGCAGACCGCGCTCTTCTTCTCCCAGGCGATGCAGCTCCTTCGTTTGATCGAAGAGAGACAAGCTCAAGAGGGCAACCTGCTCCGCGTGCTCCTCGCGGTATCCGCAGCGGCGGCCAAAGGCGCGCAGGCCATCCAGGACCGTGGTCTCCTGGTGCAGGTGCCCGCCCTTCGGACGCACCGTGCGGCGAACCAGGTCGGCCATCAGGCCGTCGCGCAGGCCGCGAGAAGTGACGAGTAGCTCGTCCACGCGCAGCTTGCGCAAAACGCCTTCGCAGATGGCCGTGCCGGCATAGACGATGTCCGCGCGCTGCTCGTCGACGCCCAGCTTCTTGCGCTGCTTCGAGGTCGTCGGCTTTAGCGCTTCGAGGACGCGCGCCACCTGCTCGGCCGTCACCGGCAGGCTGGCCGAGGCGCTCTCCTGCCCGGAGACCTTGCGCGCGAGCTGCGCCACCGCCGCCGTCGTTCCGGCTGCGCCGAGGATGCGCTTGTGCTTGCCGATCAGGAGCGGATCGAGCTGCGCCAAGGCGTCCTGCACGGCCTCGTCAACCAACTTTGCTTCTTTACGAGCGATCGGATCGCTGGCGATGAAGAACTCCGTCAAGCGCACCGAGCCAAGCGGCAAGCTCCACGAGCTCTCGGGCTCTTCACCGCGCGCGCTGATGATTTCCGTCGAGCCGCCGCCAATGTCGAGAATCAGCGACCGCTCCGATGCCGCCGTGCCTTGCAACACGCCCAAACAGACGAGGCGCGCTTCTTCCGCGCCGCTGATCACTTCCAGATCGATGCCCGCGTGATTGCGGATGGTGCGCACCAAGGCGGCGCGGTTCGAGGCCTCGCGGACAGCGCTGGTGGCTACCGCACGAATCGACTCCGCGCCGGCCCGCTGCGCGAGCTTGGCAAAGCGTTCCAACGCCATGGCCGTCCGGGCGATGGCAGCGGAGGAGAGCCGGCCGGTCTTGAAGACCTGCTCGCCCAGGCGTACCGCGGCTCGATCTTCGGCCAATACCGCAACCAGGCCTTCGGGGCTGACCTGAGCGATCTGTAGCCGGACGGCGTTGGAGCCCAAGTCGACGACCGCCAGGATCCCGCCGCGTTTCTTCACAGAACGAAATCGTGGATGGAGGGAATCTCGGCCAGGACCTCGATGGGGCGGCGCGAGTGATCGGTGTCCAGATGCACCACCACCGCGTCGGGGAAGGCGCGCTTGTAGCCATTGACGTGCGCCGGCTCGTTGTCGAAGGCACAAGCGACGCCGTGCATGCTTTGCAATCGGCGGTGGCAGAGCTCTTTCCAGGCGTCGTCGTCGTCCGCAAGCCGGGGCTTGAGCCAGAGCTGTACCCTGCCGCCGTCGGGCATTGGAAATGCGGCCCGGCGGAAGCTCTCGAGAGTGCCTTCGCCCATCTCTCGATGGCGGCCCGTGATGTACAAGATCTCGCCGCCGCCGTGCTTCACCCTGGCGAGGAAATCGCGGGCGCCGGGAACGGGCGTGTCCTCGGCGCAGTATTCGCTGGTGAAGAATCGCTCGCGCCAGAACTGCTTCATGGGCTCTGCGATAAGCTGTGCTTCTTCGGGAGACAAGCCACAAAGCTTCGCAGTGTCGCGCAAGTCCCAGGAAATCACGGCCTCGGGCGGGCACGCCGCAAGCCGCTCGTCGCCATGCGCCACTCCGTACTCGCGCACGATGCGCGCCTGGCGCACCTTGTTCATCAGCAGCGTCGAGTCGAGATCGAAGGCGGCCTTGGGCCGCGCGGGCCGGATGGCCGCGAGCGCCGACTGCAGAACCCGGGTCTGAGACGCGCGGTCCCCACGCGTACCGAAAGGCTTGTGCACGAAAGATCCACTCATGGAACGCGATGGATAGCAGACGGCTGACGGGGTGGGAAAGCGACTTCTCCGCGACGGAACGCACTTTCCCACTGCCGTCTGTCGCGAAGTGTAAAAGCGATTGGCCCGGCACTCGCAAATACCCCTGGCTGGACATGGCGAGGGGGCGGGTATGGGAAAACTTGGGGCGTGGGTGCTAGCGGCGGTCGTCTTCGTAGGCTGTTCTGGCGGAAGCCAGGTGACGCCCACGGACAGTGGAAACGGCAATACCGGCATCGATGCGGGTACCGTGGATGGGGGCGGAAATCAGGCGCCTCTAGATGCGGGAACGACGATTCCGATCCCACCGCCGGTGGACGGCGGCACGACCGTCACTCCGGCTGACGGAGGTACTGCCGGCAACCCGCCTGCCGACGGCGGTGTCACCAACACCATGGCCGTGGGCAGCCTCGGCGTCGGCCCGTGGCCGACGAACAACGTCACTTACGGCGCGGCGGACGGCATCCAGGAGACGCCGATCGTCGGCATCACGACAGACGAATCGCAGAACCTCTGGGTCGCCACCAACTCTGCTCTCTATCTGCGAACCCCGGCGGCGACGCGCTTCATCCGCTTCGACGCGTCCGCGGGCCTGCACTTGCAGAGCAACTCGACCCTTTATTGCGCGGATCAGTTCTTCGCCGGCGGCACGGACAAGACCTGCCGCGCCGGCGCCGCATCCGACCCCGGCATCGCCGAGATCGTCGGCGGCGGACCCAACGAAGTCTTCGTCGGTTACTGGGGCTTCCACAACTGGGCCGACCTGTCCTCACAGCCCGACGGCGTACCGACCGACGGAATCTGGGGCGACATCTATCGCCACACTGGCAAAATCGACCGGGTGCGCCTGACCATCGTAGACCCCAAGCAAGTCGATGCCAGCAGCGACAAGCTGGACGTGGTGCGCTTCGACGTGGTCTCCGGCAATACGCCTGAGTTCTGGCACAACCGCGACTCGTACCGGATGGTCTACGACCACTTCATCCACAAGCACGAGCTCTACGTCGGCTTCGAGCACGGCATCGACAAGTTCTCGCCCGACCTCTGGTTCGAGCCGAACAAGCAGTGGCCCTTCAACGACGAGCTCGCCTGGATGTCGGACCACCTGCACCCCATGACCTGCATGCACCAGCTCTGCATCGACGACGAATCGCGCATGACCGAGATGATGGGCGACTGGCGCGGCCTCGCGCTCGACGCAAAGGGCGACCTCTGGGTGGGCGGCAAGTGGAGCGCCGGCAAGATCTTCTACACGCCCCTGAACGCCCAGGTGAACGCGGACGGCACGCGAAACGGCGGCGGCACCACGGGCTGGTTCCAGCGCGCGGGCAAGTCCTATGAGGATCCGGTCACGCACCAGAGCTTCACCTTCGGCTTCCAGTTCTGCGGCACCGCGGGTCACGAGCTGCAGTGGAACGGATCGGCTTGGGTCGATGGTCCTTGCCCGGCGCAGAGCGGCACTCCGCCCGTCTTCTGGCCGCCGCAGCCGGGCGACCCTGTCTCCATCACGGCAGTCGCGGTCACTACCGACGGAAAGTCCTGGTGGTCGAGCGGCCCGGTCGGCGGCAACATCGCCTACGGCCTCGCTTCATACGACGGCAAGCACTTTGCCTACTTCAACCCGGCCGACGTGGGCATGTCCGAGAACAACATCACCGACATGATCGGGTTGCCTGACGGCCGACTGGTCATTGCTGGCGGACGCAGCGGCCTGACGTTCTGGAACCCGGCCACTGGCGCACACACCTCGATGCACGCGGGTCAGGGTTTGCCCAGCGATCAGGTGATCCGTATGGAATTGGACATGATGGTCAGCCCGCCTGCGCTGCACGTCTCTACCGCGAACGGCGCGGCGACCATCCGGGTGTTCCCGTGACCCGCCGCATTCTTTGGACCAAGGAACGGCGCGGACTTTGCTTGAGAGAACATCCGAAGGCCGCCACTACCCGGCGGCCAACTCGGGGAGGGCGGCGATGAAGGCCAGGACTTTGCGGATGCGGGACGGGAAGCTCTTGGGCGCGCGGGTCATCGTACTGACCCTGGCGGCTCGGATGTACGGACGGCACCGGGTGTGGCGGGCGCGGGTCTCCTGACGGATTGGTTGCCGGCGTCCGGAGCGCTTCGGGGGAGCACCCGGGCCGGCATCGCGAGAATGAGCAGCGGGAGGGCCGGCGTCGGGGGGCGCCGGCCTTTTCGCGTTCGCGGTCCATGATCTTCGCGAGGGACATCGCGCGATGTCGTCGCAGGCCGCGGCTCAAACCCAAAGCGCAGCCTAGCTCCAGCGGGACCGCCTCAAAAGGTTCGGCCCGAACTTCCTCTTGCTGAGAGTGGGTGGAAATGAGCGACCAGCGGCCACTTTAGTTCCTGTAGACCTCGAGCGACTTTTGCACCGGGTCGACAATGTATCTCCGGTTCGGAGAGAATGACCCAACCACCCGGACCGCCATTGCCGCGGCTGAACGGACCTCGCAGCTCAGTCACCAGAGATGAGCGCGCAAGAGTGTGCGGCTTCGCCGGGCGCGGTGAGAGATAGAGGTCACCTTCGACGATCTCCGCGACCATGTGCGAAGGGGCGTCGAGGACGTCGCGGTAGGTAGCAGGCTTGTGCTTGGGTTCCGGCATCGGATGAGATTGTAACCCATCTGGCGCTGGGGAGCGGAGAGCGGATAGCCTGCTGGGATGGCCACCGAGATTGAGCATCCCGACGGGCGCATCGAGCTTTCCGACGACGCCGCCATCAGCGGAAGCCCGCTCTACAACCACGACCTCGCGCCGGTGCGGATCGCGCAGCGCAACTGGAGCACCTACAACTTCGCGGCGCTGTGGATCTCGATGGCCCATTGTATCCCGACCTACATGCTGGCGTCGGGGTTGATGGACAAGGGAATGAGCTGGAGCCAGGCGCTCTTCGTCATCGCGCTCGGCAACCTCGTCGTGCTCGCGCCCATCCTGCTCAACTCACACCCAGGAACCAAATACGGCATTCCCTTTCCGGTCTTTGCGCGCGCGAGCTACGGCGTCTATGGCAGCAACCTGCCGGCTCTCTTGCGCGCGCTGGTTGCCTGCGGCTGGTTCGGCATTCAAGCCTGGATCGGCGGACAGGCGGTCTATACCTTCTTGCGCGTCGTCTATCCGGGCTGGCCTGACTTGCTGGGCTCCTTCGCCGGACATCGCTCGACGGAGTGGATCAGCTTCCTGATCTTCTGGAGCCTCAACATCGTCATCATCTTCAAGGGAATGGACCTGCTCAGGCACGTGGAGAACTGGGCCGCGCCCTTCGTGCTGATCATGACCTCGGCATTGGTGTATTGGGCAATCGACCGCGCGCACGGCCTGGGGCCAATCCTTTCGCGGCAAGGCACGCTGCACGGGCCCACCTTCTGGATGGCGTTCTGGCCTGCCTTGACGGCGATGGTCGGCTATTGGGCGACACTGAGCTTGAACATGCCCGACTTCACCCGCTTCGGTCATTCGCAGAAGGATCAGGCCTTCGGTCAGATCATCGCCCTGCCCACCACCATGACCCTCTTTGCCGGAATGGGCGTGGTGATCACCAGCGCGACCGCCATCATCTATGGCAAGGCCATCTGGGACCCAGTCGATCTGGTCGGCCGCTTCGAGAGCCGCGCGCTGGTCGCGGTGGCGATGTTCACCATCGTGGTCGCGACCTTGAGCGTGAACATCGCCGCCAACGTGGTCTCGCCGACCAATGATTTTTCCAATGCCTTTCCGCGCTTCATCAGCTTTCGCTGCGGGGGGCTCGTCACCGGGCTCATCGGCATTGCCATGCAGCCCTGGCGCCTGCTCGAATCCGGCGAGCGCTATCTGGGCTGGCTCACCACTTTGTCCGGCGGAATGGGAACCGTCGCCGGCGTCTTGATTGCCGACTATTGGCTCTTGCGCAATCGCCGGCTCAAGCTGGAAGATCTCTATCTGGCCAACGGGGCCTATGGCTATCGCGCGGGCTGGAATGCTCGGGCGGTGATCGCGACCGCGGTTGGTTGCTTCCTGGCCTGGGGAGGCCTCGCCATTCCGGCGATGGCGCCGCTGCTCGACTATGGCTGGTTCGTGGGCGCCTTCGGCGCGGCCGCGTCATACGTCGCCGCCTACAAACTGTCCCCCGGCCCGGCCGCTTCGCCCAAACCCGCTCTCTGAACCTGCGCACGCCATACCAAACCGCTGTATAGAAGCAATTCGTGCACATCTTTTTGCTTCTTGCCGCGCTCAGCGGTCTCCAGCGAGTGCAGAGCCAGGGCGAGCTGCGCTGGGCAGGCGACCTGCAAGGCGGCGAGCCGTATGTTTTTCGCGATCCGCGCGATCCGACCAGGCTGGCCGGCTTCGAGCTGGAGCTGGCCCGCGCGCTCGCGAAGGAGCTCGGCGTCCGCGAAGTCTTCGTGCAGAACGAATGGTCGAACCTCGTGCCTTCACTGGAGCGCGGCGACTTCGACGTCATCTTGAACGGCCTGGAAGACACCGCCCAACTGCGCGCGAGCATCCTTTTGTCCAAGCCCTACTTCTCCTTTGCCGAGCAGCTGGTCGTGCGTCGCGGGTTTCCCCAGCGGACTTTGCAGCAGCTCAAGGGGCATCGCGTCGGAACGCTCAGTTCTTCGTTGGCGCATGCGATCCTGCGCTCGCATCCAGGGATCGAGACCGTCCTCTACAGCGGCCAGGAGGAGCCGTATCGCGACCTGCAGTTGTCGCGCATCGACGCGGTGCTGCTCGATAGCGTGATTGCCACGCGCTACGGCTTGACCAAGCCCGACCTGGAGCTGGCCGACCCGGACGTCGCGCGCGGCACGTATGTGATGGGACTGCGCAAAGGCGACGAGACGCTGCTGGCCGCGCTCGACGAGGCGCTGGCAAGGGTGCAAGCGAGGGGCGAGCTCAAGGCCATCTATGATCGCTGGCACTTGCCTAAGTTGCCGGCGGCCATCCCGGGAAACAGCGAATCGTCCGCCGCGGATGCTCCTCAGGCGGAGATGGACAAAGCGCAGGTGTGGCTCTTCCTGCGCGGCGCGGTGGTTACGCTGTTCGTTTCGCTTCTGGCCATGGCGCTGGCGGTCCCGCTCGGGCTCTTGCTCGCGCTCGCCCGCTTGTATGGGGGGCCTTTGCCGAGCTTTCTCGCGCACGCCTATGTCGAATCCTTTCGCGGCACGCCGGTGCTGCTGCAGCTCTACATTCTCTATTATGGCCTCGCGCCCATCGTGCATTTGTCCGCGCTCGCCGCCGCGATTCTCGGACTTGGCTTGAACTACGGCGCCTATGAGGCCGAGGTGCATCGGGCGGCGCTGCAGTCGATTCCCATCGGCCAGAGCGAGGCTGCGGCAGCTTTAGGGCTCTCCCGCGCGCAATCGCTGCGGCTCGTGCTCCTGCCGCAGGCGCTGCGCACCGCGCTTCCGGCGATGACCAACGACCTGATCGCGCTCTTGAAGGACAGCTCGTTGGTCTCGGTGATTACGGTCGTGGAGCTGACCAAGCAGATGACCATCACGGCGGTCGATGTGCGCTCCTGGGCCGTTCCGGGTGCCCTGTGCGCCCTCCTCTATTTCCTCATGAGCTATCCCTTGGCCAGGCTCGCCGCGCGGCTCGAGCTCAAGCTCGCCGGAGAGGAAGAGAAGTGATTCTAAGAGTCGACGGCCTGCAGAAAGCGTACGGGTCGCGGCAGGTGCTGCGCGGAATCTCCGCCAGCGTCGATCGCGGCGAGACGATTGCGCTCGTCGGGCCCTCGGGCGGCGGCAAGAGCACCTTCCTGCGCTGCCTCAACGGCCTCAATTCCTTCGATGCAGGCACGGTGGAGATCGCCGGTCTCTCCCTCCAGCCGCGGACCAGGCCCGACGCGCCGCAATTGCTACCTCTGCGAGCAAGAGTCGGAATGGTCTTTCAGGGCTTTCATCTGTTTCCTCACTTGAGCGTGCTGGAGAACGTCTGCCTGTCACCTCTGCACGTGCGCCACGAAGGCCGTGCGGAGATCGAAGCTCGTGCTCTGCAGTTGCTCGCTCGCGTTGGCCTGGCCGACCGTCGTGAGGCTCGACCCGCGCAACTCTCCGGCGGCCAGCAGCAGCGGGTCGCCATTGCCCGCGCCCTCGCGATGCAGCCCGAAGTCCTGCTCCTCGACGAGCCTACCAGCGCGCTCGACCCGCAGATGCGCGGAGAAGTGCTGACCGTCCTGCGCGATCTGGCCGGCACCTGCACCATGCTGGTGGTGACGCACGAGATGGGCTTCGCCCGCGGCGTAGCCTCGCGCATCTGGGTCTTCGACGAAGGCAAATTGGTCGAAGACGGCCCTCCCGCCCAGGTCTGCGAAAACCCGCGCAGCGAACGGGCCCGCGCCTTCTTCCAATCCGCCTCCAGCTAGAGCGCCTTCACAGCCTTCAGCGGCTGGCGAGGACCGCGGTGACTTGAGTGGTTTGCTTGATGCCGGGGGCTTTGGTGCCGTCGGGGAGCTCGCCGTAGGGGTCGACGAAGTAGTTCAGCGCCGGGCCCGTCATGCCCGGGAGCTTGAGATCGCGGCCCATCGAGAGGGCGAAGCGGTCGTCGTCGTGGTGGCCGAAGAAATAGTCCTTCTTCTCCGGGTGCTTCCAGGCTTCGCTGGCGTCGACTGGAATCCAGGCCGTGCCGGATTGAAAGTCGGCCCAGCAGTGATAGCCGGCGATCTGTCCGCTGGCCGGCGGAACCGAGCGGCCGATCTCGAAGCGGGCCGGAACGTTGGCCGCGCGCATGAGGCCGATGAAGAGCGCGTGGAAGTCCGTGCAGTTGCCGTACTTCTCGGTGCAGGCCCAGATGATGGAGCCGTTGCCCCAGCCGTCGCCCGTCTTTTGGTACTTCATGTTCGCGAGCACGTAGGCATAGACCGCGCGCGCCTTTTCCACCGGCGTCACGGCGCCCTTGGTGATCTTGGCCGAGAGCTTGCGGATCTTGTCGTCGACGTGGACGAGGTTGTCGTCCTTGAGCCACTGCGTGTCGGGCGAGGCGGCAGCCGGAGCCGCTTGCAGGTTGCCCTCGCGCTAGCGGCGCTCGACCGTATAGGCCACTTTGAGCTGGCCTCCAGCGGCCGGGACGGAATAGCGCGCCGCCTGGTTGCCCAGCGAGTCGCGCACCACCTCCGCGCCATTGATGGCGACCGCGCTGACGGTCTGCCACTTGTCGTCGTGCGGAATCGGCACCCAGAGCGAGACCGGACCCGACTGCGCCGGCACATCGACGGTCTGTTCGATGCGGAAGGTGCGCGAGGGAGCGGCGGCGAGAATCATTGCCAGAAGCAGGGCCATGGGCACTCCTTTAACCGCCGTTGGCGGCCTTGTCGAAGCGAATCTTCCACACCATCCACAGCGCTTCAATCACAATGCGGCGGCTCATCTTGCTTTTTCCGACCCGCCGGTCGGCAAAGACGATGGGGATCTCTTGAATGCGAAAGCCGCGCTTGCTGGCGCGATAGGTCAATTCGATCTGGAAGGCGTAGCCGGTGGAGCGGACGGTTTGCAGATCGAGCGCTTCCAGGACTTCGCGGCGGAAGCACTTGAAGCCGCCGGTCAGATCGCGCACCGGGAGCCCGAGGATGCCGCGCGCGTAGAGGCTGCCACCTTTGCTCAACAAGCGCCGGCCCAGGCCCCAGTTGACGGTTCCGCCGCCTTCCACGTAGCGGCTGCCCAGGACCAGGTCGGCCTCCCGCGAGGCCGCGAGCAAGGCCGGAAGCCGTGCCGGGTCGTGGGAGAAGTCGGCGTCCATCTCCAGGATGCGGCCATAACCGAGCGCGAGCGCCTCCGCGAAGCCGGCCAGGTAGGCGCGGCCCAGGCCTTCCTTGCGCGCGCGGTGCAAGACGCGCAGTCGCGGTTCGTGTGCAGCGAGGTCGCTTGCCACCCGGCCGGTGCCGTCGGGTGAGTTGTCGTCGACCACCAGCACGTCGACTTCCGGCGAGGCTGCGAGGATGGCCGGGACGATCTGCGGCAGGTTCTCCAGCTCGTTGTAGGTGGGAACGATGACGCAGGCGCGGGAGTCGATGCTCATGCGGAGGCGCTCCCGAGCAGCGCAGCGACTTCCTCCGCGGCGCGCCGGGCAGCGCCGGCAGAACCCGGCGGCGCGAGCTCTTCGCGCACCGCGCGCAGACCTTCAATTTGAGCGTTGCGCGCGGGCGTATCGGACAAGAGCGGTGCGATCGCCAAAGCGATGCGCTCAGGCGTGCAGTCGGATTGCAGCAGCTCCGTGACCAGCGCGCGGCCGGCGAGAAGGTTGGGTAAGGAGATGAAGCGGACCCGGATGAGCATGCGCCCGACCAGCCAGCTGAGCCAGCTCGTGCGATAGACGACGACTTGCGGTGTGCCGGCGAGCGCAGCCTCCAGCGTGGCCGTGCCGGAGGCGACGATGGCGGCGTCGGCGGCAGCCAGCGCCTGCGGTGCGCTGTCTACGAACTGCACGTCGGGGGCATAGCCGAAGAGCGCGCGATCGAGGGTTGCCGCGATAGGCACCACCAGTCGCAGGCCGGGAATCTTACCCTGCAGCGCGCGGGCGGCGGCGAGCATCCGCGGCCAGAGCCGGTGGATCTCCTGCAGCCGCGAGCCAGGCAACAGCGCCAGCACCGGCAAGCTGCCGGCGTCGGAACCAAAAATCGCGCAGCGAGCGGCGGCGCGAGGGTCCAAACCAGCCGCAGGCAAGGCATGCAAGTCGTCCGCAAGCGGGTTGCCCACGTACCGGGCAACGACGCCGTGCCGCGCGTAGAACGCGGCCTCGAAGGGCAGGATGACCAGCATCCGCGCGACATCTCGTGCGATCTGCTTCACCCGGTACGAGCGCCAGGCCCAGACGGAAGGGCCGATGAAGTACGCGACCGGCACCTGCAGCCGCCGCAATTGCTTCGCGAGCCGCAGGTTGAAGTCCGGGCTGTCGATGAGGAGCGCGGCGGCGGGCTTCCGATCGCGCGCCGCATCGCGCAGCGTGTCCATCGCTTCCAACAGGCGCGGCAAGGCAGGCAGCACCTCGGCGATGCCCATCACCGACAGATCCTCGGCGCGCACCAGGGCTTCCAATCCTTCCGCGCGCATCTTCGGACCGCCAGCTCCAAAGGCGCGGAGGTCAGGCCGCAGCGCGCGCAGCTCGCGCAGCACCGCGGCGCCGTGCAGATCGCCCGAAGCTTCGACGGCCACCATCAGCAGCCCGGTCACGGCACCCTCTCGAAGTCGAGCTTGACTCCATCCTTCACCAGCGCCTCGCGGACCATGTCGATCAGATCCAGGGCGCTTCGCGGCGCCTGCCCGCGCGAGTGCACGACGATGCGCACATCCCGCGCCTGCGCATAGGGGTAGAGCTCGCGCATCTTCCCGTCGAGCACGAAGCTCGCGTAGGCGTTCAGCTTCTCCTGCAACAGCCAGATGGCGCGCGGCAGCAGCCACTCGCCGCGCTCGACGTCGACGATGAGCAGGAGCTCCCGCTCGCCTCTTTCTTTGCGGATCTCGTCGATGGAGGCGGTGGTGGCGAGCAAGTCAAATCCCTTCGACCGCGACGCCTTTGCTGTCGGCGGCGGCGGCGAGCAAGGCCCTGTCCAGCACCAAAGTCGCGCCGGCTTCGACGACCAGCGCGGCGCAGCGAGCCTGGGCGCAGGCCTCGACGGTCCGGGGGCCAATCGCCGGCACGTCGAAGCGATCGTCCTGTTGCGGCTTGCGCACCTTCACGACCACCGCGCCGGCCGCGATGGTGCCCGCGCGCGCAATGCAGGCATCGGTGCCTTCGGCCGCCTC
>Ga0105856_1000441_pt1 | contig 22161 bp, 8 predicted proteins | sample OrgsoiDNA_201060_FD_89681 | JGI IMG/M metagenome (GOLD analysis project Ga0105856, IMG submission 89681) | Permafrost soil microbial communities from the Arctic, to analyse light accelerated degradation of dissolved organic matter (DOM) -... | ecosystem: Environmental > Terrestrial > Soil >...
CTGATGATAGATTCTTACATGCTGCGTCTATGGCTGCATCAAAGGCTTTATCCTTCGCATCAAGGTCAGCGACCAGTTTTTCAGCCTGTACCTTCTTATCACCTTCCAAGTAAGGCAGCGACCATTTCGCGTCCTGCCGTTGTTTATCATCTTTAGAGTATAATGCATTATTCTCCGCCGCATTCTTCCCGGCCTGCGCACCTGCTAGTACGTTGGCGCTACTGTCGCCGGTTAATCCACCCGCAAGTCCTGCCGCTAAGGTAGAAAGCGAAGAGATGGTTTGTCTTTGCTCTTCGCTCAGATCTCCACGCTTAACACCCGGGTACATTTGCTGGGCGATGAATTCACCAATAGTGGCACCGGATGCGCCGGATAACGCGCTGTTACCTTGTATCTGCGCGACCACCGCACCGAGGACTGCATGAGCAATGAGATTGGCTTGTAGATCAACAATCGGCTCACCGGCTGGATCCTGAGGGTTTGGCTTTGTGGTCAATTTGTGGATAAGCTCAGCCAAATACGGTGCGCTGGCTCCTGCGACCGCTGACTGAAGATCACCACCGGCTAAACCTTGAATCGCCGCCGTTGCAGCTTGAATACCGCGCTGTATGGGACTGCCCGTGCCGTACTCTTTCTCGGTTTGTTGATAGCTTTTGGTACTTGCTACTGCATCGTTATAGGCCTGCCATTCTTTTGCCGACGCATTTTTTGCAGGCTCATAAATATTGTTTTTCGCCAGTTCCGCTTTACCCGCGTTAATGGCTTTAAGCTGCCCCTCGGTGCGAACCACGTCCGCAACCTGACTCGACACCTCGCTGATTAACTGCGTCTGTTGTAACCGCTTTTGCTCCTTCTCTTTATCAAAGATCGGCGTGATGCTGCCATTGGCATGTTCGGTATCACGACTCAGGTCGGCGATGTTCTGTTGCTGGTTAGCCGTATCGCGAACGGTAATGGTGCCCGCAGAAACTGCTGCCTGCGTGGTGCCTTCGGCATGTCCCGAATTGTTAATACCCGACAACAGCGCACTCGCCATATTGCCGACGATTTGCGCCCCCACCGAGCCGCCTGAGCTGTAACCTCCGCCCTGATGGTCGACTTTATAATCGGCTTGGTTATGAATATCGCTAAAGCCCAGCGTACCGGTATCAAGACTGTTTTTGTCCGCGCTGGCAGTACTGGAAATTACCGCGCCGTCTAACTGCGTATGGTTGCCAACAGTAATGTCAAAACCACCGCTTCCGGCATATAACCCCGTTTGCTCCTTCACGGAATCAAAATTACTGTGCATCTTGTCGCTGCTGACGCTCAAACTGGCCGAGCCGCCCGCCCCGATGATCGCCACACTCACCCCACCACTGATACTTTGCTGTTTGGAGTCATAGCGATCGGTATCTTGCTGGCTTTGCAATGTAAGGTTACGACCCACATCCGCCTTGATAGTATCGGCATTGGCCTGCGCACCAATCAGCGAGGTGTCGCGCCCGCTGTGTAAACTCAGCGTTTTGCCGCTATCGAGGGTCGTTTCGGTCCACGAGGTACCATTGCCTTTTTCATTGCCTTTGCTGGCATTCGCATTGGCAAACACACTTAGACCGCCGCCTTGCCCGCCACTCGATACCCCTAAACTGATACCGATATTACCGCCGCTGCTTTTATTACTGCCCTCAGTAAGCTGGGTATTAGCCGCACCACCTAGCAAAATGTCACGGGAAGCATCGAGCGTGGTATCGCCACCGGCTTTCAGCTGGCTGCCCGCAATCGCAATGTCGCCACTATTAGTGCTGGAACCTTTACCGGTCGCCGTTACCGTCAGGTTATTACCGGCATTCAGGGTCGAGCCATTAACCGCGAGCTGTTCCTGATGTTGTGAAGAGGAGGATTTTTGCATTCCCGCCGAAATACTGATGCCGATCATCGAGCCAGTATCATTTTTAGCTTCTGCCATCTGGCTAGCCTGCGAGGCCTGAACGCCTGAAAGTGCCGCTTTCGTACCTTGTAGCGCGGCTAATCGACCGTCACCTTCCTGCTTAGCTTGCTGAGCTGATGTCACCGCCTGATTAATACTGCTGCCAACCGTTCCCGAAAGAGCCAGCGTAATACCGCTGCTCTTTTGCTCGGTTTTTTCATCGCTGCGGTGCGTGTCTCTGCCCGGATCGATTTGCACACTGTCGCCGGATATCAACATGTCTTTACCCGCAATCAGGTCTGCACCACCGATATGCGCTTTGCCACCGGCGATCACGCTCAGGTTGCCACCGGTGCTGCCAACCGTACTCACGCTCTGACTTTGCGTGGTATCCGCCGTATTTACTTCGTGTTTGGAGGACTGACTGCCCACGGTGACGCCGATACCCCCACCGCTATACAGGCCGCTTTTTTTCTTTTCTTCCAGACGATAGCTGGATTGTTCTTCCGTCGCCGCCACGATATTGACGTCATTACCGGCCTGAAGACCGACTTTACCATCACCGGCAATCGCCGAACCGGTGACATTCAGGTCATTTTTTGCCACCACAGAAATGTTATCGCCGCTGAGCAATGTCCCCTTTTGCGTCGTCGACGAATCCTCTTTCACCGTGTGCGTAGTGGTGCTGGAGAACATGCCTTTCTTGGTTTTGGTCTCTTCGTCGTACTGGTAGTCGCTCTCTTTAGCGGTAGAAATATTGACGTCACGCCCGGCGTTCAGCGCTAAGTCGCCGACGGCTTTGACCTCTGCGGCCTGCGTGTTGATATCGCGACCGGCAATAATCGCCGTGCCGCCGCCGCTGGTGATGTCGGTGCCCTGCTGGCGCACCGTCTCGGTGATGTGCTGGTCTTTGCTGCCATGATGTTCGTTGTAGGTGCTGGTTTGCTGGGCGGCGAGATTGACGTCGCGCCCTGCGCTCAGCGAGGCGTTAAGATCGGCGGCCAGTTGGGCGGCCTGCGAGTTCAGGTCGCGCCCTGCGCTGATGTCCAGACTACCGCCGCTGCTGATCGCGCTGCGCGTGGCATTGTTGACGTCATTCTGGCTGTTGTTGGTGCTTTGATGGCTGCTCTTGTCCATCGTGGTCAGGTTAACGTCATTGCCTGCGATGAGGTTGGCGTCGCCCTTGGCGTTGACCGCGCTGGCGGCGAGGTTGAGGTCATGTCCGGCACTGATATCCAGCGTACCGCCTGAGCTGACATCACTGCCTTGGCTGTCGCTGGTGAGGGTGCGGGTAGCATTTCGGCCGTTGTAACCGCTGAGTGCCGTTTTGTCGCTGTTCAGCGCATTGGCAGTGATGTTGATGTCATTGAAAGCGTCGAGCTGCAGTCCGCTTCCGGCACTCAGTTTTGCGCCTTGGTTGTTGATGTTATTGCCCGCGCTGAGCGACAAATTATCGCTGGCGGAAATGCTGGCCATATCACCGATCAGCGTGTCGCTGAAGGTCAGGCCTTTGTTTTTGCCGGTCGATGGCGTTGCGTTCCACTGCTGGGTCTGGGTGATGTTGTTGATATCACCGTTGAGCGACTCCAGCGCGACGGTTTTGCCGCTGATCGACGAGCCGATGTTATTGATATCGCCGATAGCGCTCAGTTGCAGGCCACCGTTGGATTTGATCAAACCGGCGTCGAGGTTATCCAGCGTTGACTTGCTGTTCACCGCCAGTTGGGTATTCCCCTGCAAGGTACTTCCGGCATTAACGATGCGCCCGGCATCAAGGCTGACCGTGTTACCTGAAATCACGCTACCGGTGACTGCGCCGGTGTCGTTGGCGGCGAGATAGAGTTTCGGGGCCAGAACGGTCTGGCCGTTGATCGTGGTTTTTTCCCACCAAACGATACTTTTGGTCAACGCAGCGACCTGATCCGGCGACAGGCTGACGCCCAACTGCAAACCAAGACCTGCCTGCTGCTCCGCCGCGTTATCAATCAGATACTGCATCTGCGCCAGATCAGAACCGGTGCCACCGACGTAGCGCTGGCCGGTCTGGTTAAGCACCGCATTGCTGATGTAACGGGTATCAAACGCCGCATCGCCAAGGAATTTATAGTCATACTCCGGCTTGAGGTTCAGGCGATTCATAAAGTAAGCCGAACCCAGGAACTGCGTCTCGTCGGTGTATTGTGAACGGGTCTCGCGCGGCGCTTGCCCGGCGTTCTGCGCATTGCTGTTGAAAGACGCCTGCTGGAAATTAGCGCCCGCAATCTGCGTGCCTTTTTGCTGGGCGAGGAAGGCGTTAAGGTCCCCAAACAGGCTGCTGTCCAGTTGCCCTAAACCGTTGAGTTTTGGGTTCGTAGTGATGAGATACAGGCTGTTCGGGTCCTGACTCGGCACAAACAGACCGTTATTGCTGGTCGGTAACGGGTAATCCGCCAGACTGGCCGAGCTGTTACCGAGTTGTTTTAGGGCACCGCTGAGTGCGTCATTCCACGCCGGTGTTCCCACCGTCAGCCCTGTGGCACCCGCAAGCTGTTGCTGGTTCGCACTATTCGCCGCCTGAACGTTGCCTTTGCCCTGCAAAGACGGCGCGCTGAGTTGATGGTTCAACCCACCAGCAAATGCCGTGGTGTTAGTGTTACTGATGTTATTGCTGAAGCTGGCGTTAACCGCGCCACCGGCTTGAATCACTGAGCGCAGGCCTTCACCGGTGTTGATATTTTCGTAGGTTGGAGCACCGGTTAAGTTGTAGATGACAGTGCTATTGATGGAGGAGCCACGACCAACACTTGACTGTGTTGATTCAGATGTTGTTCTAAAAGGCGTTTTAAGATCAACGCCCTTAGGGTTATCACTACCAAGGGTGCCGCCATAGGTATACGTGATATATTGATTCTGAATACTATTATAATACGATTGATTATTAAGGTTATTTCCTGAAAGGGTGATCCCATTACCAGCAAGTATGTTACTGGCAATATTATCTAACGTCCCAGCAGCAATGCTCATATTATTATTTGCAGCAATGCGTCCAGCACCTCCGCTAGCCGTTGCCGTAACCGTTGTCGTACCCAATAGAAATTTCTTAACTGAACCTTTTAAATTGGGTGCTAAATATACGGTTGTAATATCCCAACGTTCACCGTTACTACCACTCCCCCCATTATTGTAATGGAACGTAGATTGATAGGTGCCTAACTCGTCGTTATCTAAATCATTTAATATTAATTTTAACGTTGTGGCACCACTGGAGGCCAGATTCCCTGAAGCTGGCTGGTAACTGCTCGATGTACTCAATCCGTCACGCTGATTCAGTAAGTGACCGGTATTGATAGTGATATCACCGTTGGTGGTTTCGATATTGCCGGAGGTGTTGACCACCTGGCTGTTGGCCGCGCCGCTGCCGTCGCGCATCATCCACAGGCTGTTGCCTGCCAGAATATCGCCACGGTAGTTATTGATGCTGTCAGCCAGCAGTTGCAGGTTATTGCCCGCGTAGAGCAACGCGGTGTTGGTGATTTGCCCGGCGGCAGACATCACGAGGCTGCCCGCCGTGCCGATGAATCCGTAGTTGTTGAACCCGCTACGGCTGGTTAACCCAACATCACCGCCCGATTGCACGCTGCCGTTACCGTTCTGGGTGATCGACGCCGCATTGACGTTAAGATTGCCATTACCGCCGCGAAGTTGGCCGTTGTTGGTGAAGTTACCCGCCGCATTAAGTTGGATGCCGTTACCCTGCATCAGCCCGTTGAGAACTAAATCCCCCTGCGTACTGAGCGACAGCACGTTGCCTGCGGCCAGCGTCCCCTGCTGAGTAAAGCCATTCGCCAGTTGGAGCGTCAGGTTGCCCAGCGCAATCACTGAACCGAGTGGATTGAGCGAAGAGGTGATTAAGGTGAGGTCGCCGCCGCTGGAAAGTTTGCCGCCCGACTGGTTATCGGTTTGTTGGACATTGATCCCCAGCTGTCGCCCGCCCAACACGGTTCCCGCGTTACTTAAACCGTTACCGTTAAGCTGCAACGCGCCGCCCTGCAATGTGCCCCAGTTATTGACCTGAGCCATCGCCAGCCCGCCGTTATTCTGAGCGAGAACAGTGCCGCCATTGTTGAGCGTACCACCGCCCAATGTCAGGCCGTTACTTTGCAATTGTCCGCTGTTAGAAATGGTCGGCGCATTGGCGGTCAATGTGCCGCCAGAGAGCAAATTACCCTGATTATTTAGGTTGTTGGACAGGCTTAGCTGCGCATCACCATCGCTCTGAATTTGTCCCTGATTCAGCAACTGCTGCGCGCTGATCCCCATGCTGCCCTGACTGCGCAAGGTGCCGCCATTCAGGTTGGTGATGTTGCCCGGCGTGATGACGTTCAGCGCGCGCTGGCCTTTGATCTCGCCGCGGTTAGTCAGCCCCTGCGTCTGCAATGTCAGGCTGTTAGCGGCAATTTGTCCGCTGTTATCAATACTGCCTGCGTTAATCGTGGTGTCACCACCGGTCAGCAAGGTTGCGCCTTGTTGCTGTTGCAGCGCACCGCTGATCGTTAGCCCTAGCTGATTGACGCCGCTGATGCTGCCTGCGTTATTCAGGCTGTTGCCTTTGAGCTGCAAATTTGCGGCTGACCAGTTGCCCTGATTGGTCAGGTTAGCCGCGTTGAGCGTCGCGATACCGCTGGAGATGATTTTCCCCTGCGCCTGCGTATTCAGGTCGCCACTCAGGTTAAGCAGCGCACTGTTGGCGGTCTGAATCGCGCCATTGAGGTCGAGCTTGCCTGCGGTCAGTTGCAGGTCATTAGCCTGCCACATGCCATTATTGGTGACATTCCGCGCCCCGAGCGTCATGGCCCCCTGCGTCAGCATTTTGCCGCCGGTGGCGTTGTTCAGGTCATTTTGCAGCTGGACAGCCAGCGCCTTGACGCCGATCAGATTACCGCTGTTCGTCAGCGTATTGCCGTTGAGGGTCAGGGTGTTGCCCTGCAAATCACCGCTATTGGTCAGGCTGTTAGCGGTCAGGGTCGAATTCCCTTCACTTAGCCATTGGCCGCTGTTCTCCAGCGTATTGGCGTTCACCGTCGCCGCGCCCTGCGTCAGCAGGCTGCCACGGTTATTCAAATCACCGCTGATTTGCGCGTTCAGCCCTTGGCTGCCGAGCAGCGTACCCTGGTTATCGACACTGCTGGCGGTGAGCGCGAGCTGGTTGCCCTGCAATCGCCCCTGATTGATCAACGCGCCCGGTTGCAGCGTCAGCGTTCCACCGCTCAATACCCGGCCCGTCCCCATATTGGTGAGGCTATTGCTGGTTAAGGTGGCGGCGTCGTTGCCCTGGATCAGGCCCGTGTTGGTTAAATCATTGGCGTTCAGCGTCAGCGTTTTACCCGCCAGCGTGCCGCCGTTGGTCACCTGTGGCGCATCGAGTTGCACTCCGCGGGTGGCCGCCAATTGACCGCCTGACTGGTTATTCAGATTTTGCGTATACCGCGCAGTAAGGTCGCCGCCGCTGATTTTGCCGCTGTTATCCAGCGTTTTACCGCTCAGCGTCAGGGCGTTCTGCGCTTGTAATGTGCCTTGTTGTGTCAGGGTATCGGCCTGCGCGTTAAGCGCATTATCGGCGGTGATAGTTCCCTGATTCGCGATATTCGCCGCGCGCAGGTCGATGTTATTGGCCCCTAACGTCGCGGCGTTATTGAGCGTGCCGCCGGTGAAATGCATGTCACCCGGCGTACTCAGTGAACCGTTCAAGGTGGCCTGCTGCGCCGCACTGATATCCAGCGCCTGTTTAGCCTGCGTCTTCGATCCCGCGCCGGTGGTCAGTTGACCGGCATTCAGCCCCAGCTTGCCGTCGGTAGAAAGATAGCCGTTGAGGCTGGCGTTATCCGCGGTGAGCTGGATATCGCCGTCGCTGGTCAGCGAAGAATCACCGCTGGTAGTCAGCGCTTTCGCCTGCGCGCCGATCCCCTGTAAACCCTGCGTGGAGCCCGCAAGTTGCATCTGTCCGGCAGTGGCGTTCAACCAGCCGTCGGTATACAAGGATCCGTTGGCGGCGTTATTGAGCAAGCCGTCGACGGTAAACGTCAGCCCGGTTTGTGAACCGATCAGCCCCTGGTTATTCAACTGGCCCGCATTAAAGAGCGAGACGCCACCGCTTTGCATTTTGCCGAGGTTATTAAGGCGATTACCGGTAAAACTCTGCGAGCCTAAGGCCTGGAACAGGCCGCCATTATTCAGGTTATTGATGGCTAACTGGCTGTTTTTATTGGCGGCCAGCGTCCCATTGTTCGTGAAGTCACCGGCATTGAGCGAGAGATTTTGCCCGGCGATCGCGGTGCCATTCCACAGGCTGTTGCCTGTCGCCAGTAAACCGATATTTTGCTGGGCGGAAACCTGAGCATTGGCTCCCGAATTGATGCTGTCACCCTGCAATTGCAGGTTTTTACCGGCGCTGAGTTTGGCATCGAGATCCATGCGGCTGGCGGTGAGTGCCGCGTCACCTTGCGCGGAAATCTGCGCGCCGTTGCGGGTGGTCAGCGTGGCGGCATTCAGCGTCAGCGCATCCCCGGCGTCCAGCGTACCCTGCAAATCTGCGGCATTTTTCGCCGTGAGGGTCTGGCTTTTACCGGTTTGGATTTTGGAGCCCGCGCCGGTCGCGAAATCGGTGGTATTTAGCGCCAGCGCACCGCCGGTTATCAGGCTGCCATTGAGCACCGTGGTACCGGCGTTAAGCCCAATGTCGCCGTTGCTGCTGAGCAGACTGTCTTGCCCGCTGTTTAGCGTAGCGGCCTGAATGTTCAGCCCATTTTTACCACTCGCTACTCCGTTTAACACCAACTGGCCGGTGGTGATATCCAGCCCGTCACCGGCAAACAGTGTCCCGCGATCACCGACCGTTAAGCCGTCACGCAGGTTCAGCGACAGACCAAGCTGCGAGCCGATCATCCCCTGGTTATCGGCCTGATTGCCTTGCAGGGCGAACGCGCCGCCAGACTGCAGTTTGCCGCTGTTCGACAAGGTGTTAGTACGGATGTTTTGGTTGCGTTGTGCCTGAACCAGCCCGCTGTTGCTCAGGCTGTCGGCGGCGAGTTGAAGGTTGCCGTTGGCCGCCAGCGTCCCGCCATTCGTAAAGTTCCCGGTGTTGAGCTGCAGGTTGTTGCCCGCAGTAAGACTGCCTAACCACTGCCCGCCGTTGCTGGCTTGTGCAGTGACATTGCCCTGCGCCGATACTTTTCCTGATGCGGCTGCATTCAGGTTCGCGGCGCTAAGTTGCAAATTTTGTCCGGCACGCAGGGTACCGTCGAGATTGAGTTGATTGGCGCTCAGCTGCGTGTCTTTTACGCTGTCGAGGGTGGTGGCGTTATCGACGCGTAGCTGGCCTTTGGCATTCAGGCTCATCGTCTGGCCGCTGCTAAGGGCAGCGTTTTGCGCGGTGATGTCCCCCTGACTGTTCAGCACCATGGCATCGTTGGCTTGCTGTTTGCCGTTCAGCGCGATCTCTTGTGCATTGGCGGTTAGCTTCCCACTGGCGGCGCTGTTGTTAAGCGTGAGTTTGCCACTGGCATCGAGCTGAATATCACCCTGCACCGCATTGAGATCACCGAGGTTAACCCCGACGCCTTTATCGCTGGAGGTGAGATGAATACGGTTGGCGTACATGCCGCCGAGCGCGCCGGTATCAAGCGCTAACTGCGGCGCAGTGCCTGCCGCTATCGGTGTCGCATTGCCCTGCGCATCCACTCGATTGGCACCTAAGGTCACGTTCAGATCTTTGGCGTGCAGACCGGCGTTGATCGTCGCCGCGCGCGAGATCAGCGAGAAGTAATCGCTCTGGCTGGCGTCCAGACCCTTGCCTTCGACCGTGATCGCGCCCTGCGTCACTTCCAGCGCCTGCACCTTGCCGTCCGGCCCAAACACCGGTTTGCCGGTAGTTAAGGTAGCGTTAGGGGTGTTGAGGAATCCGCAGCCGTTACAGGTAATGCCGTACGGGTTAGCGACCATCACGTTGGCGGCTTTGCCCGCCACTTCCATATACCCGTTGAGCTGCGAACGGTTGGCCGACACCACTTCGTTAATGATGCCCTGCGCTTCTTTGCCCGCTTGCAGATTCGGGTTGTTTTGAATCAGCCCGCCGAGCTGGGTCTGGGTCAGCTTTCCGGTGGCATTGTTGAGGATCAGCCCTTCCTGACCGACGTTAAAATCGTTGTACTGGTTATGAGAAATTCCAGCCTGATTGGGCGTCGCGATATTGACCACCGGCACGCCGTTGCCCGCCTGATCCACCTGCGTATTGCCGTTCGCCACGGTGACGCCAGCGGCAAAGGCCGGTAGCAACGGCTGAGCCGCCAGCAAAGTGACCAGAGTGTAGGTCAAGAGTTTGCGCCACGTTGCTACTGGGGGTGTGATCAGATCGTCCATCCCTGAATTCCTCATAAAATAAATAAGTTACAGCGCAAAACCGATGCGGTAATACACCGTGACGCGGTCAGGCGACAGTGAGTCCGGGTATTTCAACGGCCAGCCGACGGTAAATTGGCTGGAGAAGTAGCGGTTACTGTTGGCAAGCCCGATAGCCGCGCCCCATAAGGTGCCAGAGGCATTGATGTCATCGTTATCTTGACGCAGATAGCCGCCATCGACCGCCGCAATGGCCGTGATTTGGCCGAGCAGCGGTAGCGTTGCCAACTTTGTGTCGAGTTCGTTACGCCAATAGCCGCCGTTATCGCCGGACAAATACTGTTCTTTGTAGCCACGCACCGAGCTTTCGCCGCCGATACTCAGGCGTTCGCTGCCATAAAGGCGGTCGTCAGTTTGCTGGCCGACGGCGCTGGTGAGCCACGTAATGCGCTCGGTCAACGGCAGGTAATAACTGGAAGCCAGAGTCCATTTGCTGAACTCGGCGCGCGGGGCGTCGCTGGCTTTGTGCTGGTCATCTTCAGCGCCCAACCAACTCACACCGCGGCTAAAACCAGGGTTCAACGTGGCGTATCCGCCCCACAATTTTTGGCTGTGATTAATGCCGGTATTAACGCTAGTCAGGCTGCGGCTGCTGCTTTTTAGCGGCGCATCGTTGAGGTAATTACGGTTGAGGCGGTGGGTCAGGCCGAGGGACAGCGCGGTTTTCATGTCGCCATTACGAAACAGCACGCGGGACATCGTGAAACGGTGCGCCTGACTGTCACCACGTGAACGCCAGTCAAACCCCTGCGATTCCAGCGTGGTCAAATAGTCGCTGTAGCTGTAGTTGTAATCGAAATTCCAGTAGCCGTAAGGCAGGTTAACGTCGGCCTGCACGCTTTGGGCGTCGTGATCGTTGGCAAAGTCGCTGCTGCGCGCCGCGCTGACCGACCATTGGTCGGCCAGCCCGAGCAGATTGTTGCCGGTCAGCGAGCCGTTAATTTGCCCGACGCCGGTACTTTTCTGCCCGCTGTTGTCAAACCCCACACCGACCTGTAGTGGGAATTCCGGCGTCGAGGTCAGGTTAACAATCGAGTATCCCGGCTGGCTGCCCGGCTGGATTTCAATCTGTACCGGCGTTTTGCGCAGGCGGTTAATTTGCTCCATACCCTGCTCAATATCGCGCAGGTTGAGCACCTTACCGACCAGGCCGGGAAAGGCCATCGCCAGCATCGCACCCCGCTGGTTTTCCATCTTGATCTGCTCAAGTTTGCCTTCCATCACCAGCAAATTAAGACGGCCCGACGAGAGATCCTGCTCAGTCAAAAAAGCGCGGCTGGTGATGTAACCCTTGCCGATGTACCAGTCAGACACTTGCTTGACCAGCGCGTTGATCTGGCCGATATCCAGACAGCGATTCAGGTAAGGCTCAGTGATTTTTTGCTGGACGCTGGCCGACATTTTTTCGGCGCCGCTGAGGGTGATGCTGTGGATGTCAAAGCATGGCCCGCCGGGGCGAACCGTCACCGGCGGCGTGCTGATCGCGGGGCTATTACTGCGCTGGAGATCCTCACGCTGCTGCTGGTTTTGCTCCAGCAATTGCCGCTGTTGCTGCCCAATGCTGTCGCGATCGGCGGGGCTCAGTGGCGCAGCCAATGCGCTCAGGCTGACAAACACCGGCACGGCCACCAGTATTTTGGCCAAGCCGGAATGACCTGAAAACCGGTGCTGGAAATAATGATGATAAAACGCTGAAAGAGATCTAATGATTTCCATATCCTGCCGTTTTTCTGATCGTTACCCTCTCCGAGCGGCTGCCGGATATGTAAGCAAGTCAGAATAAGATTTGTGCATCCAGCTGCTATCGGCGCCAGTAAATTTAACTTTAGGGATTTATTGCGCGGATTTAATGTCAATATGTGTAAATTGTTACACTTTTGAAATAGGTTAGCCGGTATGGAGTGTTGAGCAACAGCGATGCAGGCTCGATAGCTGACCAAGTAAGCCGTTGGTGTTGTGATGACGATTCCAGAATGATTGCACTTTCATTAAACACAAATGTATTCGCGGCTATGGAAGGTATTAAAGGCAGTGCTGAGGGTGCGGCCTCCATCAATCTCGCAGTATTGAAAGCCACCATGGGCGAAGGTGCATGACCCGACGGCTTGATTATAAAGCGCGCAGGAGCGGCGCTTGTCGCCATCGTTTGCGCTGGAATCGTCGCCGCGGCGCTGATTTTAATCTTCGTAACCCGCGCACGTAGTTGCTAAACAATCCGTTGCGCTAAGTTGACGTCGTAATAAGAAGGGATGACGTCAAGGCAGCCCGGATTTACTCCCCTGCCCTGAATTTTTAACGCCGGAACCCAAGCCTGCCGCCAATCAAACCTCTGTGCCAAAACCCAACGTTCCCTGCCAGTTCAGTCATCTAACCTCCGCCAACAGAGATCTATTATCCGTCGTGGCTGACCAGCCCCAATCCAATCGAAGGTCTCTTCAGGTAAAGGGGGTGATGGCCTACAGCAGGTAGGGTTTAATAATTGTTGCTGATTATTTCCCCGAAATGTGAAGAGAATCATAAGAATTGGTCAAGGAGAGACAATTTTTAGCGGACTAAATTATCTTCTAACGAAACGGTTGATCTATACTCGTTTCAAGCAGGGATAGTCAGTATTTTGTTTTTTTTTGCTCAGAAATATGAGGATGTCGTTATGGAAAAAAAATTCATCTGTTTGTTGTGTTCAGCAGGAATGTCTACCTCGCTACTGGTTTCAAAAATGAAAGAGATCGCAGAGAAATATGAGGTTCCTGTCACCATTGAAGCCCATCCTGAATCATTGGCCGTTGAAAAAGCGTCTAACGCAGATCTGGTGCTGTTAGGTCCACAAATCGGTTATAAATTAGAAGAAATCAAAAAAGTATTACCTGGCAAAAAGATAGAAATTATTGACTCAGTCATGTACGGCAAAATAGATGGACTGGGTGTCCTGAAAGCCGCAGTGGCATCCATTAAGGCAGCAACCGCAGCAACGCAGTAATTTTGAATATTATTTTTAAATTTTGTTTTAATTAAAAGTCAAAGAGAACTCCAGTCAAAGAGCGAATTTCATCCCTCTGGCCGCCTATTCGGCGGCATTAAAGGAAAATACCAATGAGCAAAGCCATTGATTCACTTGAAAAGATACTTCTTCCTTTTGCCGTTAAAATAGGTAAACAGCCACACATTAATGCGATTAAAAATGGTTTTATTCGATTAATGCCACTGACGCTCGCTGGCGCCATGTTCGTGTTAATTAATAACGTATTCCTGAACTTTGGTGCCGGTTCCTTCTTTTATTCGTTGGGTGTTCGTTTGGACCCGTCAACAATTGAAATGCTCGCCGGATTAAAAACCATTGGTGCCAATGTTTATAACGGTACGCTAGGTATTATGTCATTAATGGCGCCCTTCTTTATTGGCATGGCATTAGCCGATGAACGTAAAGTAGACTCCCTTTCGGCAGGCTTATTAGCCGTTGCAGCTTTTATGACCGTCACACCTTACAGCGTCGGTGAAGCTTATGCGGTAGGTGCCAACTGGTTAGGCGGGGCGAATATTATCTCCGGTATGATTATCGGACTGGTGGTCGCCGAGATGTTTACCTTTATTATCCGCAGAAACTGGGTCATTACGTTACCCGCCAGTGTGCCGACCTCCGTTGCTCGTTCATTCTCTGCATTAATTCCAGGCTTTATTATTCTGTTTATTTTCGGGGTGATTTCCTGGTTGCTCGGATTATATGGCAACAACTTCCACCAGATCATTATGGACTCCGTCTCCAAACCGCTAGCGTCAATGGGTGATGTGGTCGGTTGGGCGTATGTGATTTTCAACTCCGTGCTGTGGTTCTTCGGTGTCCATGGTTCTCTGGCCCTGACGGCGCTGGACAACGGTATCATGACCCCGTGGGCGTTGGAAAACGTCGCCTTGTATACCGAATACGGTTCGGTGAGTGCCGCGATTGAAGCAGGGAAAACCTTCCACTTCTGGGCCAAACCGATGCTGGATTCTTACATCCTGCTCGGCGGTTCTGGCGCGACATTAGGTCTGATTATCGCCATCTTTATCGGTTCACGCCGTGCGGACCACCGTCAGGTGGCGAAGCTGGCGCTGCCATCAGGCATCTTCCAGATTAACGAGCCAATCCTGTTCGGTTTGCCGATTATCATGAACCCGGTGATGTTTATCCCGTTCGTGCTGGTACAACCCATTCTGGCGGTCATTACCATCGTGGCCTATAACCTGGGCATTATTCCACCGGTGACCAACCTGGCACCATGGACCATGCCAACCGGTCTGGGCGCATTCTTTAACAGTAACGGCAGCATCGCGGCATTGTTAGTCGCACTGTTCAACCTGGGTGTCGCGACGATGGTGTATATGCCTTTCGTTATCCTGTCGAACAAAGCGCAGGCGATAATCGAAGAAGAAACAGAAAGCGAAGAAGATATTGCCGCTGCACTGAAATTCTAACCTGACCTGTAGCGGGAAGGTGCCCCCTTCCCGCTGCTAACTGGCTATCACGGAGAGATGTAGATGATTGATTTAGATTCCATTGTTAACACCGAAGAAGAATTGGATGGCCTCGAAGAGGTGGTGATGGGCTTGATTATCAATTCTGGGCAAGCCCGCAGTCTGGCTTACGCTGCACTCAAGCAAGCTAAAGAAGGCGACTTCACCCAAGCCTGGGAGTTAATGACCCAGTCAAAACTGGCACTGCATGAAGCCCATTTGGTGCAAACCAAACTGATTGAAGCCGATGCAGGAGAAGGGAAAACCAAAGTCAGTCTGGTACTCGTTCATGCACAAGACCATCTTATGACCTCCATGCTGGCTCGTGAGTTGATCTCCGAACTCATTGAGCTTCACGAAAAAATCAAATAAGTTAGGGATCATAATGCAGCCACCGGTATTAAGTATGGAAATGACCACCGCAAGAGAAGATCAACTTTTTGACGGCCAAAACTTCCATATGTTTATCTACAACAAAGTAGAGAGTATTACTGGCCTGCATGAACATGATTATTATGAATTCACCGTGGTCATGACCGGAAGATATTACCAGGAGATAAATGGTAAACGCGTACTGTTGGAGCGTGGAGACTTTGCTTTTATCCCCTTAGGTTCAAACCATCAAAGTTTTTATGAATTTGGTCCGACAAGAATATTGAACGTGGGGATCAGCAAGGTGTTTTTCGAGCAACACTACTTGTCCTTATTACCTGCTCATTTTGTCGAGTCACAAGTTTATAAAATTAAAAATGATTTTCTGACCTTTATTGAAAGTGTCGTCGCTTCGCTGAATTTCAGAAACGGCGAATTTAATGAGTTCTTAGAAACGCTCACGTTTTATATTGTTAATAGAATACGTCGCCATAGAGAGTCGGAAGTCGTGACTGATATCCCTAACTGGTTGAAGCTCACCGTTGAGAAAATGCATGACAAAGCACAGTTCAGTGATAAAGCCTTGTCGAACATGGTGGAGTTATCGGGGAAATCCCAAGAGTATTTGACCCGTGCCATGCAGCGTCACTACGGTAAAACGCCGATGCAAATCATCAATGAGATTCGGATTGACTTTGCTAAGAAACAATTAGAGATCACCAACTTCTCAATCACGGACATTGCTTTTGAGTCGGGCTACAGTAGCCCAAGTATATTTATTAAAAACTTTAAAAAGATTACATCCTTAACACCAAAATATTACAGAAATAAATTATGCAATATCCAATAACCTATAGCTGAATGAATGTAGGTTTATTAAAAGCCTTTACTCCTTTATCTATATCGTTTTATTCATTTGCAGTGCAATGATTTGCACGGGAGCCCCTATGAGCAAAAAACTGAAAGTAGTCACAATTGGTGGCGGAAGCAGCTATACCCCAGAATTACTCGAAGGTTTTATTAAGCGCTATGATGAATTACCGATTACCGAATTATGGTTGGTCGATGTGGAAGCCGGAAAAGAGAAGCAAGATATTATCTTTGCACTGTGTGAGCGTATGGTTGAACGTGCCGGCGTTCCTATCAAGATGCATAAAACCTTAGATCGCAGAGAGGCGTTAGTCGACGCAGATTTTGTCACCACCCAGCTGCGTGTCGGCCAATTAAAGGCCCGTGAACTCGATGAACGGATTCCACTCAGCCACGGCTATCTGGGCCAGGAAACTAACGGCGCAGGCGGTTTATTCAAAGGATTACGTACTATTCCGGTGATCTTTGACATCATCAAAGATGTCGAAGAGATCTGCCCTAATGCGTGGGTGATTAACTTCACCAATCCAGCGGGTATGGTCACCGAGGCAGTATTCCGCCACACCAATTTCAAGAAATTTATTGGCGTGTGCAACATCCCGGTTGGCATGAAAATGTTTATCCAGGATGTGCTCAAACTCCAGCCGCAGGATGACCTGTCGATGGACCTCTTTGGTTTAAACCATATGGTCTTTATCAAAGATGTCATCGTTAATGGCGAATCCCGCTTCGCCGAATTACTCGACGGTGTGGCTTCCGGCAAACTGACCGCAGGGTCGGTGAAAAACATCTTCGACTTGCCGTTCAGCGAAGGGCTTATCCGCTCTCTGAACCTGCTGCCATGTTCTTACCTGTTGTACTACTTTAAACAGAAAGAGATGTTAGCCATTGAGCTGGGCGAGTTCCACAAAGGGGGCGCACGTGCAACCGTGGTGCAAAAAGTGGAAAAACAGCTGTTCGATCTGTATAAAAACCCTGATTTGAACGTGAAACCGAAAGAGCTGGAACTGCGTGGCGGGGCCTATTATTCCGACGCGGCGTGTGAAGTGATCAGCGCCATTTACAACGATAAGCAGACCGAACACTACGTCAACTTCCCACACAAAGGGCATATTAAGAACATCCCAGAAAATTGGGCTGTCGAGCTCACCTGCACTATTGGCCGCGATGGTGCAACGCCAACGCCGCGCATCACCCAATTTGACGAAAAAGTGCTGGGGCTCATCTACACCATCAAAGGATTTGAGATTGCCGCTAGCGAAGCTGCGTTAAGCGGGAAGCTGAATGATGTGCTGCTGGCCCTGAATCTGAGCCCGTTGATTCACTCGGATAAAGATGCAGAAAAACTGGCTCGTGAGATGCTGTTAGCTCATGAAGCACTGTTGCCAAACTTTGCTGAAACCATCGCTGCGCTGAAGTAATGACTAAAGTATTGTGTGTCCTCCCATCTGGGAGGACATATAAAAGGGACATTTATGGACAAATTACTGATTGTTAATGCCGACGATTTTGGGCTGTGCAAAGCGCAAAATTACGGCATTATTGAAGCGTTTAATCACGGCGTGGTGTCATCCACCACCGCGATGGTCAATGCTGCGGGAAGTGAACATGCAGCAGTGTTGAGTGCCGCCAACCCGCATCTGCCCGTCGGTATGCACTTTGTCCTGACGCTCGGCCAACCCCTTTCCCGTATGCCAGGTTTGGTGCGAGATAATGGCCAGCTAGGCAAGTGGATTTGGGAAATGGCCGACGAAGGCAGGCTACCCTTAGACGAGATTGAACAGGAACTCGAGTGCCAATTCACGCGCTTCCTCGAACTGTTTGGCCGACCACCGACGCATATCGACAGTCATCATCATGTACACATGATCCCGCAGATCTTCCCTATCGTCGAAGCCTTCGCGAAACAAAAAAATATCCCTATACGTATCGACCGTGATGCAGTGAAAAAAGACTCGATTGAGCTAAAGGGGGCACGCAGCTCCCAAGGTTTTGACAGCACGTTTTATGGCGATGAGATCACAGAAAGTCTCTTTCTGAATACGCTGGATAACGCGATAAAGCGGGACGAGCGATCATTAGAAATAATGTGTCACCCGTCATTTATTGATAGCACCATACTCGCCAGCAAGTACTGTTACCCCCGTCTCACCGAACTCGACGTATTAACCTCAACCACGCTTAAAGCGGCTATTACTGAACACGGTTTTAAGCTCGGATCGTTTAAGGATTTGTGAGAGCGTTTCGCAAAGAGTTTGGTTGGTGAGAATACCCCTTGGCATACATTATGCCGCGCACGCAGACAAACCCCGCGTAACCTCTGTTACACGGGGCTTATTTATCAGGCGCTATGCTATATATGTCGTCATATAATTACTTATTTTCAATACTTACAACGTATTTTCTGCCGAGTAACTCGCCTTCACCATACCAGTTAAAACCGTCCAAGGTTAATGTCACGGAATCATTTATTTTAGAATAAACATAACCACCATCACTAGAGAACTCCAGCAGGCCATCATGCATTTCTTTCAAAATATAATGTTGGTTACCCATAGGGTTTTCCGCGATTATTTCAAAATAAGCAGGACTAAATTCACTTGCGAGGTTAATAATGTCCCGCTTAACATTTGCAATACTTTCAGGTGGTTTTCTTTCTAATTTCTCAGACAGAATTGAGAAGAAAATGGCATTAGCATTCATCACCTGAAGCCTTTCTGATAATTCTCGCGCCAATAACGTATTATCTATCTGTACAGCTTCTGACGCATTTTTGCTCTTATCTGTAAGATTTTCTATTGCAGGATTCGTAAAGGCCGATGAAACCCTATAAGCCATACAGGCCGCTTGCATTTGTTTAAGATCTCCATAAGCTAACAAATGAAAGCCCGGATCTTTACTGGCTAATTCAGATAACACGATACCTTTATTGATGAAAAACTGGTTAAACTGATCTTGAGTTTTTTCCTTTTTGGCCAAAGCACACACTTGCTGCATAATAATGTCATTACGCTGACCACCAAATGTAGGGGATAGAGATAAAACCGACTCTTCCATTAACGGCAGCGAGGCTATTTTGATTACTCCGCCTTTATTATCAACGGCAGACGCACTCTCTCCACCCTTCATATCACAACCAGCCAAATTAAAACCAAAGGCTGCAATTAAAACACTTAAAATACGTTTTCTCATGACATACATCTCAGCTAAATCGTACAAAAGAAATACGACCCAACCTTTATTAATTAAAAAAATATTAATCGGTGTGCCGTGAATAGGCACACCTTTTTTAATAACTATCTCTTATTTACCACTGATAGCCGACACCGACAGATACACCATAGTCACCCTGAGTATTCGTACTCCCTTGGACTTTAGTTACCCATTTGCCGTTTTCAGACACTTTTGATGCGCCGATAGCCATTGCTGACTGACCATTATAGGTACCGCCTCCCATGGACATCATGCCAGCGCCAGCGCTATAAGGCTGAGGTAAGGAACCCATCGCCATGGCAGAGGCAACACCACCACTCAGTTTGTCTTTCATGTCCTTCATACGCTGCCCCAGCTCACGGAAGTTCTGGTTAGTCGTATTCGTCAATGATGACAACCCTTCATTGAGTTGCTCTACGTTAACCGCATCCGTAGCGGCGGTGCCGCGCGCAACATTAGTGATTTGACGTTCAGCCCCCATAGCACCGACAGACAAGGAGTTATCACGATCGGCTACCGAGCCGTTACCTAAAGCAATAGTATTCTTTCCTGAAGCATGAGCATTACTACCCAGTGCTACTGAGTTTTCAGCAGATGCCTTAGCTCCTCCACCTAAAGCAGCACTGTCTTTGCCACTGGCTACTGCTTTAACCCGGTTGCTGCTGTTATTCGTGGAGACATTACTCGATACCTTCGCAATATCTTTTACCTGACCCACAGTCGCAGCATCGTTATCGGCTATACCATTAGCAACTCCCGTCAATACACGATCGCCTTCGGTACCCGTAAGAGAAACAGAATTCCCCCCTTTATCTTTGCCTACCGTAATTTGTTGAGTTGCCGGATCCTGCTGGACTAAACCAACAGTGCCGTTGGCGATACCCTCAACATTATTTTTAATATCGCTGATATCAGAGGTATTTTTATCAACCTGTTGTTTGACTTCATGTAACTGACCGCCGTTAACAGCATCAGTACTCCCTGCCGAAACAGTACCCTTTGCCACATTTGTCATAGTGACGGGTCCCCCTTTCGCACCCCCTCCCAGGGTCACTTTATTTCGAGCATCATCATCGTAACGAATGACATTCGTCATATTGGTATTGATAGCGCCCATTCTGGCATCCAGCGCCGCAAGTGAATCACTCAGGTTGTACGAAGTGCCTTGTATGTTATAGCGCGGGCCTTTGATTTTACCGTTAGTCTCATCAATTAAGGCATCACTAGCACCCAGTTCGTCAAAGAGGTTCTTTAGTTGGCTGACATTGACCGCATCGTCATTTGTCCGCCCCGCTTTTACCCCGCTCAACACACGGCTACCATTAATTCCAGCTAATGACATTGACGTTCCGCCAGTACTCGCCGCTACGGTCAGGGCTAAGGTATTAGCATCTTGTTTCACCAGACCTACATTGCCTGAATTAATATCTTTGGTGATATTGGCAATACTGGTTTTGTTGGTATCCACGCCGTCGTTCAATGCCGTCAGTGCACCACCGACGCTGTTCACTTTCTGGCCCTGCACGCTGTAGCTTGGGGCAACAACGTTGCCATTGGCATCAATAGATGCACCGCCACCGAGACTTGCTACGACATTGCTTAGGTTTCCAGAGGTTTTCTTAATATCCGCCGCGTTGCTGGCAATATCGGTTGTGTTGATATCTACCGCTGCATTGGTGGCAAACAGCTGACTACCGTTGACCGCTTCGCTGCTGTTGGCATTCAGCATACCGGCTTTAACTCCGGTTAACTTACGATTGCCATCCGTACCGGCCAGTGACATCGACGTTCCGCCAGTACTAGCCGCTACGCTCAGGGCTAAGGTATTGGCATCCTGTTTCACCAGACCCACGTTGCCTGAATTAATATCTTTGGTGATATTGGCAATGCTGGTTTTGTTGGTATCCACGCCGTCGTTCAGTGCCGTCAGTGCACCACCGACGCTGTTCACTTTCAGGCCCTGCACGCTGTAGCTTGGGGCCACGAACTTGCCGTTCGCATCCACCGAAGCGCCACCGCCCAGGCTTGACGCCATACCGCTGACGTTATCACCCACGTTTTTAATGCCCGCCGTGTTTGCCGCGATATTGGTTTTGTTGGTCACAATGTCAGACGTGTTCAGCGCAATAGTCGCTTTATTCGTCGCGATATCGGCCGCATTAGTGGCAATTTTTTCACCGTTCTTACTGATATTACCGGCGTTGGCCTCGACGTTCGCGTTGGTGGCAAACAGCTGTGCGCCGTTCACCGCCTCGCTGCTGCCTTTGCCCAGCACGCCCGCTTTGACTCCGCTCAATGTACGATCTCCAGCGGTCCCCGCCACCGACATGGTTGTGCCGCCGGTGCCTGCGGCAACCGTTAGCGCCAGGCTCTCCGCATCCTGCTTCACCAGGCCCATGCTGCCTGAATCAATATCTTTGGTGATATTGGCAATGCTGGTTTTGTTGGTATCCACGCCGTCGTTTAATGCCGTCAGTGCACCACCGACGCTGTTCACTTTCAGGCCCTGCACGCTATAGCTTGGGGCCACGAACTTGCCGTTCGCATCCACCGAAGCGCCACCGCCCAGGCTTAACGCCATATTGCCGATGTTATCCGCAGCACTTTTGATGCCCGCCGTGTTTGCCGCGATATTGGTTTTGTTGGTCACAATGTCAGACGTATTCAGCGCAATGGTCGCTTTATTCGTCGCGATATCGGCCGCGTTAGTGGCAATTTTTTTACCGTTCTCGCTGATATTACCGGCGTTGGTCTCGACGTTCGCGTTGGTCGCAAACAGCTGTGCGCCATTCACCGCCTCGCTGCTGCCTTTACCCAGCACGCCCGCTTTGACTCCGCTCAATGTACGATCTCCAGCGGTCCCCGCCACCGAC
>Ga0105856_1000449_pt1 | contig 22023 bp, 19 predicted proteins | sample OrgsoiDNA_201060_FD_89681 | JGI IMG/M metagenome (GOLD analysis project Ga0105856, IMG submission 89681) | Permafrost soil microbial communities from the Arctic, to analyse light accelerated degradation of dissolved organic matter (DOM) -... | ecosystem: Environmental > Terrestrial > Soil >...
AGTGAGCGAACTGACGTCGACCGGTCGACTGTCTTTATCTAATACTGGTCGCTCGCCGCGAAATTTGCCATTCCAGATAGCCAATTGCCGCTCAAAATCACGAAATGTGCTGGCCGGTTGCAGGTCGAACCCTGCCAGACGAGCAGCTTTTTGCATGGCGATAAAAGCCTGTACCGCCTCGGGTTGCAGCCGGTGTGGCCCCTCATGGATGGGCGCTAAGTGCGCCATCGACCGGCCGGTCAGCATCTGATGGTCGATCATGCGACCAACTGTTCCATGATCCGCTGATACATCCGGCTCAGCAGTTGCAGGTCGGCGGCATGGACGCATTCGTTAATCTTGTGAATAGTGGCATTGACCGGCCCCAGTTCGACCACTTGCGCGCCCATCAGGGCAATAAAGCGTCCATCGGAAGTCCCACCGGTGGTTTGTAGCTCAGGGGTGATTTCACTGTAATGGCGTACGGCGTTGATCACGGCGTCAACCAGTTCGCCACGCGATGTCAGGAACGGCTGGCCTGACACCACCCAGTTTAGCGTGTATTGCAGGTTGTGGCGGTCAAGCAGCTCAGCCACGCGTTGCTTAATCAGCGCATCAGTCAGTTCGGTGCTAAAACGGAAGTTGAACTGGACATAAAGTTCGCCCGGAATGACGTTATTGCTGCCGGTACCGGCATTAATATTGGCAATTTGCATACTGGTTGGCGGGAAGAATTCGTTGCCCTGATCCCACTCGGTGGCGACCAGCTCATTGAGGGCAGGCATAGCGCGATGCACGGGATTATCGGCAAGATGTGGATAGGCAACGTGGCCCTGAACGCCATGAACATGCAAGTTGGCCGTCATTGAACCGCGGCGGCCATTCTTCACAATGTCGCCGACGCGCGTGGTACTTGACGGTTCGCCGACCAGACAAAAATCCAGTCGCTCACGGCGTTCCATCAAGGCATTGACCACTTTTACCGTACCATTGATTGCGCTGGCCTCTTCATCGGAGGTGATAAGAAAAGCCAGACGGCCCTGATGGTTTGGATTGCTGGCGACAAAGCGCTCAGCAGCCACCACCATCGCAGCCAGTGAGCCTTTCATGTCGGCGGCACCGCGGCCGTACAGCATACCGTCGCGCAGGGCGGGCTCAAACGGGCCGGTCACCCACAGGCTATGGTCGCCGGTTGGCACCACATCGGTGTGTCCGGCGAAAGCCAGAGTTTTGCCCTCACCGCGCGTGGCCCAGAAATTCAGAGTATCGCCAAAATTCATGGCTTCAATCTTGAAGCCAATCGCCTTGAGGCGTGCAATCATGATCTCCTGACAACCCGCGTCATCGGGGCTCAGGGAAGGGCGGCGAATTAACTGTTGGGCTAAATCGAGAACGGGGCAAGTCATGTTATTTCACCTCAGTGACAAATTGCTGGTAGCTTTCAGGCTTAAACCCAAGCAGAGACTGGCCGTTGGCCGCCAGTAAGAACGGGCGTTTGATCATCGCCGGGTGCGCTAACATCAGTGCTTTCGCCGTTGCCTGATTATTGCAGGCCGTCCGCGTTGCCTCGTCCAGCTTGCGCCACGTGGTTCCTTTGGTATTTAACAGCGCTTCCCAACTCTGTTTGTCGATGAGCTGTTGTAGCAGGACATCATCAAGGCCGTCGGTGCGGTAATCGTGAAAACGGTAGTCACTGCCGTTTTCATCCAGCCAGCGACGAGCTTTTTTGACGGTGTCGCAATTTTTAATACCATAAAGGATAAAAGGAACCGCTGAGGAGGTTTCTGCCATGGGGAATATTACCTGTCTATAAACTGAAAGTGCCTGTCAACCAGCCATTGGCCGGTGCAATGATGAGGCACATAATGCGGGAAAAATCGGTCGGGATCCACTTAGGCAGGATAATGAAAGATTTAATTCAAATGGTAAGAAAATTATTAAAAATATTAATGTAAGTTACTGGCGGCTATTATTCGATGCGGTCCAAATCATCGCAGTAAAACGCAATGGCTTTTTGGTAGCGGATAATTTCTTCGCTGGAGTTAGTGTCCATCATGAGCATTAATAATTGCGCGACCGCTTCTTTTGCATGGCCGAGGTTATATAAGGTTATCGCACGGAACATTTTGATTTCGCTGGCATTTGGAAATGCCTGCAAGCCGGTGTCAAACGTCTCAAGAGATTCGTGATAACGGCCCAGTGCGCGGTAAGTGCTGCCGAGTCCCAGATAGGCGTCGCGCAAATCTTGCCCATCGAGTTGGTTACGAATGGCGGCCTGATAGAAAGGAATGGCCTGTAGTTCTAAGCCGAGGACGTCATATAACGATGCGACTTTATACAGCAGTTGCGGATGCTGATCGGACAACGGCAGCATATCGAGCGCGCGCTGAAGCGCATCTTCATAACGGCCTTCGAGCCTTAATTTTTCAATGGTTTGTAGCATTGCTCTGACCTTACTCGTACTTTTCGATGGATGCGGGAACAGTGGCGGTGAGCTGACAAGTCACTTAAGGCAAATAAAATAACCTTTCACGACGAAGAGGGCAATTAGCTGATGATATTTTAAGATTATCGCTAAGCTTCTGATTCGCCTGATTACCGGTTTTACAACTGTGATCCTGATTAAAATATCGTTAATAAGAATTTGTGAGGTTAATTTTTCACCGTATAATCCCCAGCGTCAATTCAAGGGGAGTAACATGGTCGAACAAGAATTAGTTAACTGGAAAGACTTTATCGATGCCATGCTGCGCGGTTAATCGCCAGAGTGTCACTGAGATAAAGCCATAATAAGTCCGTCAGTTTGAATACGATGTCATTGTCCCATTTAGCTTAAGATTTATATGACACCAACGGGTCCGAATTAAGTTTCAACCTAAGTTTCAACTTGTGTTTCAAATAAGCAAACCGCATAAGACGGTCTGGTAAATAAAAAGGCGCTAAGTAATTAGCGCCTTTTTTTGCCTGTTGCTCTCGATTGTCAGCCGCTATTCGGGTGGGTGCTGATGAGGTGCAGACTCGACGATATCACCGATAAGCGGCGTGGCTGACGGTTTTACCGGGAAGCGGCGGCGTACCAGCACAAAGAACAGGGGCACAAAGAAGATCGCCAGCACGGTCGCGGAGATCATCCCACCAATAACGCCGGTACCGACGGCGTGTTGGCTGGCAGAACCGGCACCCTGGCTGGTCGCCATCGGCAGAACCCCGAACACGAACGCCAGTGAGGTCATCAGAATCGGGCGTAAACGCATACGGGATGCCTCGAGCGTGGCTTCCAGCAACGCCTTACCTTTCATATTGAGGTCGTTGGCGAATTCAACAATCAAAATGGCGTTTTTCGCCGATAGCCCAATGATAGTCAACATCCCCACCTGGAAGTACACGTCATTTTCCAGCCCGCGCAGCCAGGTGGCAATCACCGCACCGATCACACCAAGCGGAACGACCATCATGACCGAGAACGGAATGGACCAGCTTTCATACAACGCGGCCAGACAGAGGAAGACCACCAGTAACGAAATGGCGTAAAGCGCGGGGGCTTGAGCACCTGAAAGACGTTCCTGATAAGACAGGCCGGTCCATTCCAGACCAAAGCCGGTAGGCAGTTTGGCGACCAGTTTTTCCATGTCGTCCATCGCGGTACCGCTACTGACCCCGACCGCGGCTTCACCGACAATCTCTACCGCCGAATAGCCATTATAGCGCTCAAGACGTGGCGAACCGGTTTCCCAGTGAGACGTCGCAAAGGCTGAGAAGGGCACCATGGTGCCGGAGCTGTTGCGAACGAACCATTTATTCACGTCATCTGGCAACATGCGATACGGCGCGTCGGCCTGCACATAGACTTTCTTCACGCGGCCACGATCCACAAAGTCGTTGACATAGGTCGATCCCCACGCGGTGCTTAAGGTGCTATTAATGTCCGCAATAGCCACGCCTAGCGCCTGTGCTTTGGCCTGATCAATCTCGATTTGCAACTGCGGGCTGTCATCCAAACCGTTGTGACGAACGCGGCTCAAATTCGGATTTTTGCTGGTCATGTCGAGCAACTGGTCGCGCGCATTCATTAAGGCATCGTGGCCCAGACCCGCATGGTCCTGCAATTCCATATCGAAACCTGCGGAGGTACCTAATCCGTTAATCGACGGCGGCGCACTGGCAATGACGCGGGCCTCTTTGATTTTACGGAACTCTTTAGTCGCACGTTCGATGATGTCGAAGGCCGAGTTTCCGCTGGCTGTTCTGTCATCCCAGTCGGTTAATCGCACAAACATACGCGCGACGTTTTGACCGTTACCGCCGGGGCCTGCGCCCAAAGTGGCGAAGACTGACACCACATCTTTGGTTTCTTTGGTCAGCAGATAATGTTCAATCTTCTCAACCACTTTTTGCGTCTGTTGCAGCGTCGCGCCCGGGGGTAACTGAACCTGAATCGTAAAGACGCCCTGATCTTCCTGCGGTAGGAAAGACGTGGGTAATTTGATGAACAGGAAGGCGAGAATACCGAGGATCAGCAAATATCCCAGCATATAACGCAGGCTGTGTTTGAGAACGCTGCCTACGCCTTTTTCATAACGGTTGGCGTTACGGTCAAACATGCGGTTAAACCAGCCAAAGAAACCGGTTTTACCGTGATGATGACCTTTTGCGATAGGTTTAAGCAGGGTCGAACACAGCGCTGGCGTCAGTGTTAATGCAACAAACACTGACAGCACCATGGCCGCGACGATGGTGATGGAGAATTGCCGGTAAATCGCCCCCGTTGTGCCGCCGAAGAAGGCCATCGGGATAAATACCGCCGAGAGCACCATGGTGATACCGACCAGCGCACTTTGTATTTGGCCCATCGACTTGCGGGTGGCCTCTCTGGGGCTAAGCCCTTCCTCACTCATCACGCGTTCGACGTTTTCTACCACCACGATGGCGTCATCAACCAGCAGGCCGATGGCCAGCACCATCGCGAACATGGTGAGGGTATTGATGGTATAACCGAACTGATGTAACACCACGAAAGTGCCGAGTAAAACCACCGGTACGGCGATGGTTGGAATCAGCGTCGCACGGAAGTTTTGCAAGAACAGATACATCACCAGGAACACCAGCACGATGGCTTCGAACAGCGTTTTTACGACATCGGTGATCGCGGCTTTAACGAAAGGGGTGGTTTCATAGGCAATGCGCGTTTCCAGCCCGTGCGGGAAATAGTGCGACAGTTCGTCAAGACGTGCGCGGACCAGCGTGTCGGTTTGCAATTCATTAGCCCCCGACGCCAATTGCACGCCCATACCGGATGCCGCCTGGCCGTTGTAACGGCTGAGAATACTGTAATCTTCAGCTCCCAGACCAATCGTCGAGACTTCACCGAGTTTGACCTGTGAACCATCGGCATTCACTCGCAGCGTGATATCGCGGAACTGTTGTGGTGTTTGTAATTGGGACTGCGCATTAACCGTGGCATTCAAGGCTTGGAAATCAACGGAAGGCGCGCCACCCAACTGACCGACCGCCACCTGACTGTTCTGCGCTTTGATCGCGTTCACTACGTCGGTGGTGGTCAGTTGGTAATTATTAAGCTTATTTGGGTCAAGCCAGATACGCATCGCGTACTGCGAACCGTAGGCGGTGATACTGCCGACGCCATCGATGCGGCTTAGCGGATCCTGAATATTAGAGGCAACGTAGTCGGCAATGTCTTGTTTATCCATGCTACCGTCGGTTGAGACAAAGGCCACGGTCATCAGGTTGGTATCACCGGTTTTAGAGACGGTAACCCCTTGCGTTTGCACGTCCTGCGGCAAGCGCTTTAAGGCCTGTTGCAACTGATTCTGTACCTGCTGCAAGGCCTCGTTTGGGTCGGTTCCCGCAACAAAACTTAAGGTTATCTGTGATTTGCCGTTGCTGCTACTTTGCGAGGACATGTACATCAGGTTGTCTAAACCCGTCATGTTCTGTTCGATAATCTGCGTAACAGTATTTTCTAATGTTTGTGCCGACGCGCCGGGGTAGGTCGCGGTGATACGCACGTTAGGTGGTGCTAAATCCGGGTACTGTTCGATAGGCAAAGAGTGAATGGCCAAAGCACCGGATAAGGAGATGATGATCGCCAAAACCCAGGCAAAAATCGGGCGATCGATAAAAAAGTTGGCCATGCGTCAAAAACCTCGTGATCACCCAAAACAGAGTGAAGAACCTCAGTAAATAAACAGAATCGCGCTAACCGGTTGGTGTCGCCATATTCTGATAAGTGAATCAGCGCTCAAAAAGAAATTCCCAGCGCACCGATGCTCTGGCATCGAATAATATTATCGAAATCCCATCATGCGGCCGCAACGCAACCTATGAGCACTTTACCCGTTACCCACGAAGAAAACGTGGAGAAATAAAGGAGATAATGTAAAAAAGCCCCGCTCTGACACATTATCCAACCGACAATTTTCTTATGTTCAAGCTACTATTTTATGACAGGCGTTTTTGCAAAGAGTAAAGCGTAATAAATCGCTAATGCAATCAAAAAAATGACAGAAAGCAGGAGCTATTATGACCTTGAATACCGAGTTGAATTCAGTGTTTGCGCGCCGGTTATATATTTGCTGGCTGCTGAAAAAAGAGCCGCGTCTCAACGTGCCTAAATTGATGACGCTGACGGGCTGGCCGAGAAGAACCTTGCAGGACGTGCTCAAAGCGCTGCCCGGCATGGGTATTGAACTGACATTTATTCAACAAGGTGTTCGCAATAACGACGGTTATTATCAGCTCACTGGGTGGGGGCCGCTGGATGCCGACTGGATTGATCAGCATTCACAACAGATCCTCGAGGCGATCACCTAAGGTGAACGCCCATAATTATTTTGGCATACCGGCCGCAAGGGGCCTATTATGGCTGGCTTCTCTCACAAACTTTTTTATGAGCGGGGACGCGGTATGTCATCAAAGATTGAAAACCTCAAGAACCAGTTACTTTCTGATAATTGGTATGTTCTGCGCAAATATACCTACGATCTGATCAAGAAAAATGGCGAGCGCCAGCCACAATCCCGTGAAGTGTATGACCGGGGAAACGGCGCCACCATTCTGCTTTATAACCGGGCGAAAAAAACCGTTCTGCTGATTAACCAATTCCGCATGCCGACTTACGTTAACGGTAATGCCAGCGGTATGTTGCTGGAAACCTGCGCGGGGCTGCTCGATAACGATTCGCCGGAAGATTGCATTCGTAAAGAAGCCATTGAAGAAACCGGTTACGCCATTGGTCATGCCGAAAAACTGTTTGAGGCCTATATGTCGCCCGGCAGCGTGACGGAAGTGGTGCATTTCTTTGCGGCGGAATATGACGAATCTCAAAAAGTGAATGCCGGTGGGGGCGTGGAGGATGAAGACATTGAAGTGCTGGAATTGCCGTTCACTGAGGCCTTAGCGATGATCAAAGACGGCCGTATCAAGGACGGTAAAACCATCATGCTGCTGCATTACGCGCAAATTCAGGGCTGGATGGCGTAAGGTTTTAATAAATTTCGTAACAAAGGGCACCTCGGTGCCCTTTGTTCATTCTTACCCTTTATCCCGCATTTATCGACGGTCTCGCATTATTGCGGTAAATCGAGCTTTACGTTACCGACATGACCGTTCACCGAAGGCCAAGGTAATATTGACCAGTCAGGGCTTTCGCAGGAACGCATCACGCGGGCAAACGTCGGGCCGAAATAGATACCTTTGGCGGTTAAATACCATGCCGGAAAATGCCAGACCTGCGCATCAGAGTAATCACAGTCATCATCGCTGTCTTCTGTCGGTTTGGTCATCTCTTGCGGATGCGCCTTAGTCATCTCTTTTACGAGCCACGGGGCAAATTTTTTCTCGCGATAAGCGGCAAAAGTATCAAAGTCGACGTCGCCGGATGCAGGCGCAGCGCGATCTTCCGCTTCGTTATAATGGAAGGGTTTACCTTCACCGATCCACAGCACATCTTCGAGCGTCAGCGGTTCCGCGGTTTTTGCACTGAGGTTGATCGGCGCTTCGCCGAAGTCAGGGTGCGCACCGCCGCAATCGTAGTTGGTGAACACGCTGATGCTAATCACTTCCGGTGATAAATAGGTCGGGGTGACGGTCTGGCTGTAATCGCCTTCGCCAAAACGTGTCGCGCCCAGCATACAGGCGTGCCAGCTAATCACTTCTTGCCATAAACGGGTACGCAGTCTGGCGTTAATGGCGGTTAACTGCGGTTGGGGATAACCTGACACCACCTCAAACAGGCTGATGTGTGACTGCGGTTCACTCCACCATTGCAGCGTATACCCCATAAAGTCCTGACGCTTTCCTTCAACCAGAGTGAGGCCCGACAGGCGCAAATACTCATAAGGATCGCTATGCAGCAGCGAACCAGGATAGCTATCGTCGGCAGTGTCGGGAAGGACTGCCGGCGTCAGCATGACGGGCAGTGATATGCCTTTCGGATCGGTCCAGGTGCCTTGCCAGTTGCCCTTTTCATCATGTTCAAGAGTGATGGTCGGGCGCGGGGTGTCGTCGAAATCATCGGTGCCTTCCATCAGGCTTAATTCATTATCTTTGAGCGTGCCGTTCAGCGGCAGATCCAGTCGATGCTTTTGATAGAAATAACGCCCGGTGACCTCTTCAGGTTTATTAAGATCGAGTTCCACCACCACATTGGCTTTTCCCAACGTACCGGTGAAGACCGTGAGCGGTTCCTCGGCGAAGGCCGACAATGAAAAAAACGCTATCCATACCATCCAAAACTTCATCCGTATCTCCTGAAAATGCGACTTTGCTTCCCGCACGGTTTTTATGTGTTCGGTCCTAGATTGTTGTGCTACAGAATATCAGGCTACTCAGCCAGTGAAAGTTTTACGACATAATTAATTTTAAGAACTGACCTACTCTTACGCTATTATCAGCATGACGAATTCAAAAAAAGAGCAGAAAGTCATGATCTCCCATTGGATAACCGCCCCCCTTTTTGTGCTGACCGGTTTACTCGCCGGTAACGCTTATGCCGATCCCCTGCAAACCACCTACAACGATTGGCAAGTCAGCTGCAATAATCTGAACGATTGTTCAGCCCGAAACTCGCAGGATGGTCAAGAACTGGTCCTGAATATTTCACGTGAAGCAGGTCCAGAAGGGCGCTCAGCCGTCAAAATTGATTACCAGCGCAGCGGCGATGAACAAGGCATTGAACAGCCTATCGTCAATCGTTTACAGCTTGATGGCAAAACGCTGACGTTTAATCATCGCGAATGGGATATCAGTAAAAAAAGCCTTTCAACGACTAACCGCGTGGTGGTCAATGAATTCATTACGGCTATCCGTGAAGGCAAAGCCATTCAACTGACGGGAAAACGTGAATCGTCACAAACGGTGCAGCCGGCGGTTTCTCTCAAAGGTCTGAAAGCAGCACTGTTGGCGATTGATGCGCAGCAAGGGCGAGTGGGGACGAAAACCGCCTGGGCGAATCGCGGCAATAAAGCGGCCAATACTGTGCCTTCTGCGCCCATTGCCCCTGTGCAGCCGCGTTTTAGCGAACCGCACCCGTTGACTGACAATGAGATTTCCGCCATTACGCAGAATGCTGCGGCAACTATCGATAACAACGATTGCAGCCTTGAGTCCTCTGAGCGCGAAGTCCATTTGTTTGCGCTAAGCAATGATAAAGCGCTCATGACGGTTAACTGCGATATGGGAGCCTACAATTTATTTGTCCTCGGCTTTACCGTTTCACGACAGGCACCCTATAAAACAGAAGACTTAGCGTTAACAATGCCGTTCAAATTGGGTGATCAAGAAGAGTCACCTGAGCTGATTAATGCTGATTTTGACCAAAAAACGGGGGAGCTTTCGACCTTTGATAAAGGGCGTGGCCTAGGTGATTGTGGCGTGTCATCGCGTTGGATTTATGACGGGAAGCAATTCCAGTTAACCGCTTTTTCCTCCGAACCTAGCTGCGATGGCTACAGTTCGGCTGGAGACTGGCCTGTACTTTGGATCACCCAAAAGCGTTGACGTCATGTCGCTTTATCAATAGTTAGGCAATAAAAAGGCACCTCGTATGGGTGCCTTTTACGTTTAACGCTTACTTTGAATGTGTGAAAGATTTATTTAAGCAATGCTTGGGCTTTTGCCACAACATTATCCACGGTAAAGCCAAACTCTTTGAATAGCAGCTCGGCCGGTGCGGATTCGCCGAAGCTGTGCATGCCCACCACATCGCCGTTAAGACCCACGTATTTGTACCAGTAGTCAGCAATTCCCGCTTCAACAGCAAGGCGTGCAGAAACGGCTTTCGGCAATACAGACTCGCGGTAAGTTGCATCCTGCTTGTCGAAAGCGTCGGTTGACGGCATCGACACTACGCGTACTTTACTGCCCGCTGCAGCCAGTTTATCCGCTGCCTCTACCGTAATGCCCACTTCGGAGCCGGTCGCGATGAGGATAATGTCCGGTGTACCTTCGCTATCTTTTAGCACGTACCCACCACGAGCAATATTGGCTACCTGCTCTTGTGTGCGAGGCTGCTGCGTTAAGTTTTGGCGCGAGAAAATCAGCGCTGCGGGGCCATCATTACGTTCGATGGCATATTTCCATGCCACTGCCGACTCAACCTGATCGGCCGGACGCCACGTGCTCATGTTTGGCGTGACGCGCAGGCTGGCCATTTGCTCAACAGGCTGGTGCGTTGGGCCGTCTTCCCCAAGACCGATAGAGTCATGGGTGTAAACAAACACGTTGCGGATTTTCATCAGTGCAGCCATGCGTACGGCGTTACGGGCGTATTCTACGAACATCAGGAAGGTCGCTGAATACGGCAGGAAACCACCGTGCAGGGCGATACCGTTGCTGATCGCGGTCATACCGAACTCACGTACGCCGTAGTGAATATAGTTACCGGCCAGGTCATCACCAAGGGATTTGGAGCCAGACCACATGGTCAAGTTACTGGGTGCCAGATCGGCAGAGCCGCCGAGGAATTCAGGCAATACTTTACCGAAGGCTTCCAGCGTGTTTTGCGATGCTTTACGGCTGGCGATGTTGGCCGGGTTGGCCTGCAATTCTTCGATGAATTTCTGGCTGTCAGCTTGCCAATTGGCGGGCAGTTCGCCATTAACACGGCGTTTGAACTCTTTAGCCAGTTCCGGGTGGGCTTTTGCATAGGCATCGAACTTGTCATTCCACGCCGCTTCTTTGGCTTTACCGGCTTCTTTGGCATCCCATTGGGCATAAATGTCCTGTGGGATCTCAAATGCCGGAGAGTTCCAGCCAATATTTTTGCGAGTTGCTGCCACTTCATCCGCACCCAGCGCTGCGCCATGGGCTTCATGAGTGCCCGCTTTGTTCGGCGAACCGAAGGCGATCACCGTTTTACACATCAACAATGACGGTTTGTCTTTTACGCTGTGAGCTTCATCGATGGCTTTTTTGATGGCTTCAGAATTGTGTCCATCTACGCCACGAATGACGTGCCAACCATAGGCTTCAAAACGCTTGGCCGTGTCATCCGTAAACCAGCCTTCAACGTGGCCGTCGATGGAGATACCGTTATCATCATAAAATGCAGTCAGCTTGCCGAGTTTCATGGTACCGGCCAGTGAGGACGCTTCGTGCGAAATGCCTTCCATCATGCAGCCGTCACCTAAGAAAGCGTAGGTATGGTGGTCAACGATATCGTGGCCTGGTTTATTGAACTGTGCGGCTAGCGTGCGCTCGGCAATAGCAAAACCAACGGCGTTCGCAATCCCCTGACCCAGCGGGCCAGTGGTGGTTTCAATGCCCGGTGTATAGCCATATTCTGGGTGGCCTGGGGTTTTCGAGTGCAACTGACGGAAGTTCGCCAATTCGCTGATAGGTAAGTCATAGCCCGTGAGGTGCAACAAGCTGTAAATCAGCATAGAACCATGACCATTGGACAGCACAAAGCGGTCGCGGTCAGCCCATTTTGGGTTGGTGGGGTTGTGATTCATATAATCGCGCCACAGCACTTCGGCTATGTCTGCCATACCCATTGGTGCACCCGGGTGGCCAGAGTTCGCTTTCTGTACGGCGTCCATGCTCAGTGCACGGATAGCGTTGGCAAGATCTTTACGAGAAGGCATTATTCGACTCCATTTAGTTACAGCTGAGCGGCCAGCATGTCTTCCAGCTTTTGCTGGTCAACGGCGAAAGTACGGATGCCTTCAGACAGTTTTTCAACCGCCATGGCATCCTGATTGTTCTCCCAACGGAATGCGGCTTCTGTCAGTGGGGCAGGCTGCTGGAGGCCTTGGCTTGACGGTTCGAGTTTGCGCTCAACCGCAGATTGACTGGCTTTTAATTCTTCCAGCAGGTTAGGGGAGATGGTCAGACGATCGCAGCCCGCTAAGGCCAGAATCTGTTCCACTTTACGGAAGCTTGCCCCCATGATCACCGTCTGGTAGCGGTGAGATTTGTAGTAGTCGTAGATAGCTCGTACTGACTTCACGCCTGGATCTTTTTCCACATCGTAGGCAGCGCTTGGGTCTTTGGCTTTGTACCAGTCATAAATCCGGCCAACAAACGGGGAAATCAGGTAAACACCAGCTTCGGCACAGGCCCGAGCCTGAGCAAAGGAGAACAGCAAGGTCAGGTTACAGTTGATCCCTTCTTTCTCCAGTTCTTCAGCCGCTTTGATCCCTTCCCATGTTGACGATAACTTGATAAGGATCCGAGATTTATCAATGCCTTGCTCCTGATATAGGCCAATCAGTTTGCGGGCTTTTGCCAAAGATAATTCACGGTCGAAGGAGAGTCGCGCATCGACCTCAGTGGAGATACGACCCGGCACGCTTTTCAAAATCTCCAGACCAATGTTGACCGCGAGTCTGTCACTGGCATTGATAATTTGCTCTTCTTTGCTGCCACCTTGCTTGCGGGCGTAATCCAAAGCGTCTTTGAGCAGTCCCTTGTATTGCGGGAGATCGGCGGCTTTAAGGATTAAAGAGGGGTTGGTCGTGGCATCCTGAGGCTCGAAATGACGGATGGATTCAATGTCGCCACTGTCGGCAACTACGGTAGTCAGTTTTTTAAGTGCATCAAGCTGGTTCATTTTTACTCCTTCTATCCCCAGTATCTTTCAACGTATCGGCATGTTTGATGCCGTATCACCGTTTGAAATCAATCGGGTCTCGTTTTCAAAAACTCAATCAAACGTCGTGCAGTTCTTGTTCACTGGGCTCATTGCCGTAGGGGTCATACCCTGCATCAAGTTGTTAACAAGTTGAATACGCTTTTTCTGATTGTTGTGATGGGTCAGAGCAATGAAAAAAGCAAAAGCTAACGCAAGGCTGAACTTTCAACCTGAGTTGTGCAAGGGGGAACTCTAAGCGTAGTTCATTTTTGCGAGATGTCTTCCGTGAACGAAAAGTAATCGATGTAATGCGTCGTGCTTGATGGTTTGTCGTGCTGGGGTATCTATACTGTTGAACAGGAAAAGTGGGCGGTAAGGCTTTTTCTGTACCCAACAAAGACCTCATAACAAAGCTCGTGACAACAAAAAGGGCCCTACGATGGATGAACAACTGAAGCAAAGTGCGCTCGATTTCCATGAGTTCCCCGTGCCGGGAAAGATTCAGGTTTCACCCACTAAACCGCTGGCGACACAGCGCGATCTCGCCCTGGCGTATTCACCGGGGGTGGCAGCTCCCTGTCTTGAGATCCAAAAAGACCCGCTCGCCGCCTATAAGTACACCGCAAAAGGCAATCTGGTTGGGGTGATTTCCAACGGGACCGCCGTTCTGGGGTTGGGTAATATCGGTGCGCTTGCCGGAAAGCCGGTCATGGAAGGCAAGGGCGTTTTATTCAAGAAGTTCGCCGGTATTGACGTATTTGATATCGAAATTGACGAACTTGACCCCGATAAGCTGATTGAGGTGATCGCGGCGCTAGAGCCGACGTTCGGGGGGATAAATCTTGAAGATATTAAAGCGCCCGAGTGTTTTTACATCGAGAAGAAGCTGCGTGAGCGCATGAATATTCCGGTGTTTCATGATGACCAGCATGGCACCGCGATTATCTGTACCGCCGCAGTGTTAAACGGTTTGCGCGTGGTAGGTAAAAATATTTCTGACGTGCGTTTGGTGGTGTCTGGGGCGGGAGCCTCGGCGATTGCTTGTTTGAATCTGCTGGTAGCTCTGGGGCTTAAACGACACAACATCACGGCGTGTGATTCGCGGGGCGTTATTTTTAAAGGCCGTGAAGCGGACATGGAAGAAACCAAAGCCGCGTACGCTATTGAAGATAACGGTCAGCGTACGTTGGCTGATGCCATTCCTGATGCCGATATTTTCCTCGGCTGTTCTGGCCCCGGTGTTCTCACCCAGAATATGGTCAAAACAATGGGTAAAAGCCCGTTGATTCTGGCACTGGCAAACCCTGAACCTGAGATTTCACCTCCTCTGGCGAAGGCCGTTCGCCCCGACGCCATTATCTGTACTGGACGTTCTGACTTCCCTAATCAGGTTAATAATGTCCTTTGCTTCCCGTTCATTTTTCGTGGGGCGCTGGACGTGGGTGCCACCACCATTAATGAAGAGATGAAGCTGGCTTGTGTGCATGCCATTGCTGATTTGGCGATGGCCGAACAAAGTGACGTGGTGGCATCAGCCTATGGTGAAGAGGAGCTTTCCTTCGGGCCTGAATACCTTATCCCTAAACCCTTTGACCCACGCTTAATTGTAAAAATCGCACCTGCAGTCGCCAAAGCCGCGATGGATTCTGGCGTTGCCACGCGGCCTATCGAGGACTTTGAAGCCTATATCGAAAAGCTCTCTGAGTTTGTCTACAAAACGAACCTGTTCATGAAACCTATTTTCTCTAAAGCCAAGACTGATGCCAAACGTGTTGTGCTGGCTGAAGGCGAGGAGGAGCGCGTATTGCAGGCGACACAGGAGTTGGTCACGCTCGGGCTGGCGAAGCCCATTTTGGTCGGGCGTCCAAGCGTTATCGCGATGCGACTTAAAAAACTCGGGTTGCATATGGAAGCCGGTAAAGATTTTGACGTGGTGAATAACGAATCTGACCCACGCTTTAATGAATACTGGAGTGAATATTATGACCTGATGAAGCGTCGTGGCGTTTCTCAGGAACAGGCCCGCCGCGAAGTTATCGGCAATCCAACGCTCATCGCCGCCATTATGCTGCTGCGCGGTGAAGCCGATGCGATGATTTGCGGCACGATCGGCACCTATCATGAACATTACGACGTGGTAGAAAAAGTCTTCGGTTTTCGCGAAGGAGCGACCGTCGCGGGGGCGATGAATGCCTTGCTGCTGCCGAGCGGCAATACGTTTATTGCCGATACCTATGTCAATGATGATCCGACACCTGAGCAACTTGCCGAGATAACGCTGATGGCGGCGGAAACCGTGCGTCGCTTTGGTATTGAGCCAAAAGTCGCGCTGCTTTCCCATTCAAGCTTCGGTACCTCTGATGGGCTGACGGCGTTAAAAATGCGTAAAACGCTCGCGTTGGTGAATCGTCTGGCACCGGAATTGGAGATTGACGGCGAGATGCACGGAGATGCGGCGTTGGTTGAAAGTATTCGACAGGACATCATGCCGGATAGCCCGCTGAAAGGGGCAGCGAACATTCTTATCATGCCCAATATGGAAGCGGCGCGGATAAGCTATAACTTGCTGCGTGTCTCGAGTTCTGAAGGCGTAACGGTAGGGCCGGTGCTGATGGGTGTAGCTAAGCCGGTGCATATCCTGACACCGATCGCCTCAGTACGGCGTATCGTTAATATGGTGGCATTGGCGGTGGTCGAAGCACAAACCGAACCGCTGTAACCGACGTGATGCGAAGGGGAGGAGTGCAGATACGTTGACAAATAGGCACCGATGTTGAGGCGGTGCCTATTAATAGCGGAACTTTTTTATAGGAATTTTTTATCGAAGAAAGTTTAGAACTCAACTTCGCCAATACGCTCGAGGGCATCTACGATCAGATCCCAGAAACGGCCATGATCTAAGGTGACAGCAACTTGCGTATGGCAGTCAGGCGGCGGCGGGGCGCGGAAGTCGGCGACGGTCATGCCGAGAGTCAGCGTACCCGTTAGCTCAATATCTACCGGCACTTTACGCACCGTCATGACGGATGGGTCAATCACATAAGCGACTGCACAGGGGTCATGCACCGGTGGTGCAGCAAAACCTTGCTGGTCTTTGTAGCTCTGGCTGAAGAAGTCGAGCAACTCGGTGACGAATTTGGCAGGGCGAGTCCCGACCACGGCGATCCGGTCATAAACCTCAGGGGTAGCCAGTGCCTGATGGGTGAGGTCTAGCCCGACCATGGTCAGCGGCCATTTTTCGTTAAACACGATATGCGCGGCTTCCGGGTCAATTTTGATATTGAACTCGGCAACCGCACTCCAGTTACCCACATGGTAACCGCCTCCCATCAACACCACTTCTTTAACGCGCTCAGCAATACGTGGTTCTTTACGCACGGCTAAAGCAATGTTGGTCAGACCGCCGGTAGGCACCAAGGTGATGGTTTTCGGTGGGTGTGACATGATCAAATTGATGATCAAATCGATGGCATGAATCGGTTCGAGGTGCAGAGTTGGCGCAGGCAGCACTGGGCCATCAAGCCCTGACTCTCCGTGGATTTCGTCGGCAACCTCAACCTGACGAACCAAGGGGCGCGTGGCACCGGCGGCAAACGGCACGCCGGTAATATTAGCGACGCGGGCCACGGCAAGGGCATTGCGCGTCACTTTTTCCAGTGTCTGATTGCCTACGACGGTGGTAACGGCCAGCAGTTCGATTTCAGGGTTGCCGTGCGCCAGCAGCATGGCGATAGCATCGTCGTGTCCCGGGTCACAATCGAGTATGATTTTTTTAGCCATTTCATATTCCTTCAAATAAATACCTAAAATAATTCGAGTTTCTGGTAAATGACAGTCGCTCAGACACCGGTGACCTTAAGTATGACGGGTATCAGCGTTTGGCTTGCTGCAGCCATTTGTCCAGCTCGTTGGCAAATTGCTGACGGTCTCGTTGGTTCATCGTCGCAGGGCCACCCGTTTGCACGCCACTGGCGCGCATAGTGTCCATAAAATCGCGCATATTCAGGCGCTCTTTGATGGTTTCGGTGGTGTAGCGCTCACCGCGAGGATTTAACGCGACACCGCCTTTTTCGATCACTTCTGCGGCCAGCGGAATATCGGCGGTGATCACCAAATCACCGGGTTCGGTCCGCTTCACGATTTCATTATCGGCCACGTCAAACCCTGCTTCGACCCGTAAGGTGCGCAGGTATTTTGAGGGCGGTGTGCGGATAATCTGATTCGCCACCAGCGTCACCATCATGCCGGTGCGTTCTGCGGCGCGGAACAACACCTCTTTGATGACGTTTGGACAAGCATCGGCATCGACCCAAATTTGCATCAGTTTTTCTCCCCGTTAGCCAGCCAGTCACGTACCGGTAAAAAATCACGATAAAGCGCCGCTTCCGGGCTGTCTGGCTGCGGCTGGAAGTTATATTCCCAACGCACCAGCGGCGGCATCGACATTAAAATTGACTCGGTACGACCACCCGTTTGCAGGCCAAACAGCGTGCCGCGATCCCACACCAGATTGAATTCCACGTAACGCCCGCGGCGATACAACTGGAATTGACGTTCGTTCTCACCCCACGTCAGGGATTTTCGTTTTTGAACGATCGGCAGATAGGCATCCGTAAAACCGTTGCCGACGGCTTGCATAAAAGCAAAACAGGTACTGAAATCTGGCGTATTCACATCGTCAAAGAACAAACCGCCGATGCCGCGCGCTTCGTTACGGTGTTTGATAAAGAAGTAATCGTCGCACCACTTTTTGTATTTCGGGTAGACGTCATCACCGAACGGGCGACACAGTTTCTGGGCGGTTAAGTGCCAGTGACGGGCATCTTCTTCAAAGCCGTAAAAAGGGGTTAGATCAAAACCGCCGCCAAACCACCAGACGGGGGGTTCTCCCGCTTTTTCGGCAATGAAAAAACGCACATTAGCGTGGCTGGTGGGAATGTACGGGCTGAGGGGATGAATAACCAAAGAGACGCCCATAGCCTGAAAACTGCGGCCGGCCAGTTCGGGGCGATGTGCGGTGGCGGACGCTGGAAGCGTTGCGCCATGCACATGGGAGAAATTGACGCCCGCTTGTTCAAATACCGCGCCTTGTGTCAGTACGCGACTGCGGCCACCACCGCCTTCTTCGCGCACCCATTCATCTTCTGCAAATTGTGCCTGACCATCGGCGGTGGCTAATTGCTGACAGATATTGTCCTGCAAGGAGAGCAGGAAGGCTTTTACTTGGGCGATGTCGGGGATGGGTTGGCTCACGAGTTAACTCACAGACGTTGACTGAAAAGGCTTTCAGTGCTGAATCAAAAAAATGGGCATCAGTATATACCCAAAATGAGGGGAGATGCAGAAGGGCGGCAAATGCCGCCACTGTTGATGACGGGAATGAATTAGCGTGGTTTACGTTCAGTGGCGTCAAAATAGCTAAAGAAATTGACGATCCCCTGTGAAATCGCCTGGGCTATCTCTTTTCGAAACGCGGTGGTGCTGAGTAACTGCTCTTCCTGATGATTGGTAATGAATGACGTTTCGACCAAAATCGACGGAATGGAAGGGGACTTCAGCACGGCAAACGCCGCTTGTTCGGTTTGTTGGCTGTGTAAATGGTGGATTGGGCGGATCCTGTCCAATACGTGGTGGCCTAACGTCAGGCTATTTTTGATGGTGTCGGTTTGGACTAAATCAAACAGCACTTGTTGCAGGTAATTGTTGTCTTCTTTAGCTACTTTCGCCCCTGCCACCAAGTCAGCGTCATTCTCTTTTTTGGACATATAGCGCGCCATCGCGCTGCTGGCTCCGCGATTGGAAAGGGCAAAAACGGATGCACCGGACGCCGTGGGGCTGGTGTAGCCGTCGGCGTGGATCGAGACGAACAAATCAGCCTGATGCTGGTGAGCGATTTCAACACGTTGATAAAGCGGGATAAAGTGGTCTGAGTCGCGAGTAAGCTTCACTTCTATATTGCCGTGTGATGCGAGGTACTCACGAACATAGTTAGCGATTTCCAGCACCACATGTTTTTCTTCCGACCCTTCATGGCCCACAGCACCTGAGTCGATACCACCGTGTCCCGGATCGATCATCACCAGCTTTTTGGCATTGGCAGGCTTCGGAGCGGGTGCCGTTTTAGTGACGTGCAGTTGTTGAGCTGCCACGGCAGAACGGGTGCCTAAAACGCCGAACGCCAGACCCAGACCCGACAGCAGAAGTTGTCGGCGAGTCGCCGTTGCAGGAAGAGGCTGGAAGTGCAGGAACTTATTCAGGGGATTTAGCATGGGCCATACCGTCAGCATCAAACAGAATGAGTATGTTATAGAGTATCCGTTCCGCCGTTTCGATCTGATAACTATTACGTTTTATGAATTTTGTGTCGTTAATAAATAAATTGATGGGAATGTATTTCGTGGAACACCCCTTATTCGATAGGATTTCACTCCCTCTGGCGCTGAAAACCCTGCATTTAAGCCCATGCCTTGCCACTTTAATATTGCGTATCAGGCAGATCACGCGATAATTAAATCAATCCTTATCACCTCATTAACATAACAGCGGCGAACAGTGATGGAAATTCGCGTATACCGGCAAGATGATTTCGACGAAGTGCTGACTCTATGGGAGCGCTGTGATCTGCTGCGCCCGTGGAATGATCCTGAAATGGATATTGAGCGTAAGCAAAACCATAGCCCTGAGTTATTTTTAGTCGCCGAAGTGGGCGGAGAAGTGGTGGGATCGGTGATGGGCGGTTATGACGGGCATCGCGGTTCGGCCTATTATCTTGGCGTGCACCCCGATTATCGGGGACGTGGCATTGCGAATGCGTTGATTAATCGCCTGGAAAAAAAGCTGATTGCGCGCGGGTGCCCAAAAATTAATTTGATGGTGCGTGCCGAAAACGATGCCGTGGTCAGCATGTATGAGAAGCTCGATTACGAAATTCAAGATGCGCTGACGTTGGGCAAACGCCTGATTGAAGATCAGGAATATTAAGTTCTCGGCCCGTATACAAAAAAGCCCCAGGCAATGCCTTGGGGCTTTTTTGTATACGGGCTACGAATCGAATTACTTGATGATTTTGATGGATTTAACGTCAATCTCGACCGAATTCCAGTCTTTATCCACTTCACCTTCGAGACGCACTTTATCTTTGGGGGAGACATTTTGTCCCTGCCAGCGGTCGTTATCGATGTCGACATTGATCGTGCCGCTGTCGTCGCGGAAAATGTATTTGTCGTGGCCGGTACGCTGGTCGATATAGCCTTCCAGCATCACCCACTGATCGTCTTTCATGCTTTGCGCATCTTTCACGGTGCTGAGCGCGGTGGTGTTACCGGTGAATCCGCCTTGAGGAGCCGCCTGAGTTTGTGCCGGCTGCGCGTCAGGACCTTGGAAACCACCGCTTGGTTGTGCGAAGGCCGGAAGGGTGCAAAGTGCGATGAGGGTTGCCAGAGTGATCTTCTTCATCATAATAGGTCGTCCTTAATTAACTGGGTCTGGTGAGTGTAGCAAGGCATCTTTCAATTCCGATGTCTTGCCGTGTTGAGAAACATTAAAGCAGACTGTTCTTAACGGTTTCTTAAGCTGAGTTGGTTACTTTGCGTTTAACGATAAATCGAAGGAATTTTTTCTGAGGCTATGAACCCAGATGATTACAACAGCCACGGTATGCTGCGTTTGCCGCTGTGGTTCTGGACTATTTTGATTTTGCAGGCGCGTACTTGGTTATTGTTTGTGATGGCAGGCGCTTCCAGCCAACAGGGTAATGACTTACTCAAACTGTTTTATCCCGACCCGCAGAGTTTTTGGCACGGCATTATGCTCGGCTTACCGCCCGCGCTGGTTTTTCTGCTCAGTGGGAGGCGGCATCTTTTGCCACGCCTGTGGCATAGTGGCTACTGGCTACTGTTGGCGGGGATGTTTGTGACCTTTGTGTTGCAGGGCTATGGGTTGTGGCAGGGCGCGGATACGCCGTCGTTAATTGATTTAGCGTTGGCGTTGCTTGATGCGGCTGCACTGGCGTATTGGCTTCTTAGCCGCCGGTTACGCGCCTGTTTTGATGCTGCACAACGACTGCAATAAGGCTTATTACGTGGAAGGCTGAACTTTTCCAGCCCATTAACACTCGAACTGCCGCTGACCGATGAGCCCATTCTGTTCCTTTACAGTGGAAAGGTTGCCGGCAGACTGAAATGGACATAAAGGAGTGAACCGAATGACGACTTTTTCGCGAGCGGTGAGTCACCCGCTCAAAGCCCTTAGCCCGCTGCTATTGGCTCTACCGTTATTGTTAACAGGCTGTTCAACGATATCTCATATGTCGTGGCCGAGCATGAATCCGATGAACTGGTTTGGCAGCAGCCTGAAAGTGACGGATAAAGGCGTCGGCGATGTCACGGCGGCGACGCCGTTGCAGGAAGAGGCATTAAACGATGCACTCAATGGCAATTACCGTCTGCGCGGCGGCCTGTCGATGAACGACGGTAAAATGCTGGCGGTCTATCAGGCAATGACCGACAAAGACGTGAAAATGACCTTTAGCGGCGAGCCGAAAGGCAATGTCCAGCGTATTGATGTCACCGACAGCAACGTCGCCAGCGAATGGGGCGTTAAGGTTGGCACGCCATTTAGCGATCTGTATACCAAAGCCTTTGACGTGTGTATGAAAGGCACCGGCGACGATACGCAGAACGTAGAATGTAAAGCGCCGCAAAGTACGCATGTCACTTACGTGTTCAGCGGTATCTGGCATGGTCCAGAAGAGCTCATGCCTTCCGACGACGCGTTGAAAGAGTGGAAAGTCAGCAAAATAATCTGGCGTGCGAACGCGGCAAAATAAACGCCTCGAGCAGACCACTGAAAATCCCCAATGCCTTGCGTCCGCGCAAGGCATTTTTATTGACTTCGGTTATGATAGTCGCCGTCAAATTTATGAGGAAAAAACATGACTCAGGTACAGAGTG
>Ga0105856_1000450_pt1 | contig 21989 bp, 20 predicted proteins | sample OrgsoiDNA_201060_FD_89681 | JGI IMG/M metagenome (GOLD analysis project Ga0105856, IMG submission 89681) | Permafrost soil microbial communities from the Arctic, to analyse light accelerated degradation of dissolved organic matter (DOM) -... | ecosystem: Environmental > Terrestrial > Soil >...
GCGCGGCGCCGGCCGCGGGGACTCGGTCTGGTTAGCCCAGCAGTTCGGCGTCGAGACTGATCTCGGCCTTCAGCAATTTGGAGACCGGGCAGTTCAGCTTGGCCGCTTGCACCAGATGGTCGAAGGTGGCCTGGTCTGCACCCGGTATGCGGGCCTTGAGCGTCAGGTGCACGCCGGTGATCGCGAAGCCTCCATCGGCGGACGCCAGCGTCACGGCGGCGTGCGTGTTGAGCTGCGTGGCGACGAGTTTGGCTTCGCCCAGGATCAGCGACAGCGCCATCGTGAAGCAGCCGGCGTGGGCCGCGCCGATCAGCTCTTCGGGATTGGTGCCAGCCTGGCCTTCGAAGCGGCTGCCGAAAGCGTAGGGATGGGCATGCAGCGCGCCGCTTTCGGTCGAGATCGTGCCTTTGCCATCCTTGATGCCGCCTTGCCAAGCGGCGCTGCCGTTACGGGTGATTTTCATAGGATTCCTTGTTTGTGAGGGAAATTACGGCGTCGGTCACTGCCGGCGCCTCGGGCGCGGGTGCGCCGTTTCATTACTTGAGCCGAAAGCTGCATGCGCGCACGGCGTCGAGCAGGCGACGACGCCCGCCCAAGGCTTCCGGCCCCGAGACGCGCTCGGCGGCCTTGTCTCTCCAGTTCGCTGCGCTGATACGCTGACCTCGTTCGAGCGCCTCATCACGCCATCGTAGCCAGCTGGCGCAACCGAGTCGAACGGCTGGTACTGATCTATGTGCCGCACGATGTCGCCGGCCAGGCGGATTTTGACTTCGCTCGCCACGGCCGGATCGGGCCAGCCGACCAACAGGCCCAACACCGCGATCGATTCCGGCGGCGGGGCCAGAGCATTGGCCACCTGCTCGGGGTGGTCGTGCATGGCACCGATGAAGCAACTACCGAGGCCCAGCGCTGCCGTCGCCGCGTTCTGGCCCGCCAGCGCAATGTCGATGATGGCGGCCACGAAACTCTCGAAGTAATCGAGGGCTGTCGCCGGCGAACCAACATAGTCTTCCAGCGCGCGAGGACGCCTGAGATCGGCCACAAACACCCGCCGCAGCGGCGCTTGTTCGATGTGCCTTTGCTTCCCGACCAAGCCGGCTAAGCGTGCCTTCAGCGCCGCCTCGCGTACTGTGACCACGCTCCATGCTTGCAGATTGGACGAGGTCGCGGCTGATTGCGCTGCCGCGACGACGGTCCGCAGCTCGTCATCGCTAACGGCCACGTCGAGGAAGGCGCGAGTGGAGCGCCGTTCGAGCAGGAGGGCGCTAAGCAGGGTGTTCCAATCGGCCCCAGCTACGTTCGGCATTTGCATGCCGTAGCGCTTCTCCAGCGCCTGCTGGCGTTGTTGCGTGATCGAGGCGGTCATTGCGCAAATCCTTGTGGTTGCGATGCGGAACTGAGGCATGAATTATTAGCTTCACATATTGAAGTTAATTGGCACAGTGGTCAAGTAGCCAGCGCGTTATGCGTTGTTAAAGAGATGTCAAATTATCCATGTTGAAAATTTACTTCAAAAATTGAAGTAATTGACTTTGATCTGGTGTATAACTTCACGTAGCGGGCCAGCATAGAGTGGGCGCACTTGTTCCGGGGCGTCATTTCGTCCGGATAGATCGAATCGAAAGGAGTGGTAATGACACGGGATAGGACGCGCCGCGCGGCGCAGATCGCCTATGCGCTGTCGATAGTGGGTGATCGCTGGACCTTGTTGTTGTTGTGTGAACTTCGGCTGGGTGTGCAGCACTTTGAGGAGATCCGTGCCCACACCGGCATGTCGTCACATTTGCTGCGCAATCGGCTACGGCGCATGGAGGCTGACGGCGTGATCGAGCGCCGCCAATACCACGAGCGGCCCCCGCGCTACGCCTACATGGCGACGGCGATGGGGCGCGATCTGGACGTGATCTTGCTGGCCTTGCATCGCTGGGGGTGTAAATGGGGAGGCAAGCCCGTTGCCGTGGTGACGACGGTGCTCGGCGAAACCTTGTCGCAGGAGCTTGAAGTCCACGCTGGCCTTTGTCAGCGTTGCGTGCGCCTGCCGGAAGCCATGGACGACTAAGCGCTTGTAACTTGCCCGGCCGGTGACCATTCGGTTGGCGCAACACAAATTAACTTCAACAACTTCAAATGTTGAAGATACTATGGAGAGGCTGCATGGCGCCGCTCCCAGAACCGGCGACCTTGCAGTCTGCCCGGTGTCTGCGCACATCGCAGCGGACACTACTCCGTTTCTCTTTATTTGAAGGTAATCCACATGAGCACCTCTCTCTACCAGGCCGATCGCACTGCATTGCTGATGGTCGATCCGTATAACGACTTCATGAGCGAAGGCGGCAAACTGTATAACGCCATCAAGGAGACCGCCGAGGCCTCCGGTATGTACGGCAATCTGCGCAAGATCCTGCCAGCCGTGCGCGCCGCCGGCATCCAGGTCGTCATCGTGCCGCACCATCGTTCGCATACCCACGGCGATGATTTCGCCGGCTGGCAGCACGCCAACATGTTCCAAAAACAAAATCAGCCGCTGAAGGCGTTCGAAGTGGGCACCTGGGGCGGCGAGTTCAACGCCGAATTCGGTCCGCAGCCGGGCGACGTCGTCGTCAAGGAACACTGGGCCCAGAACGGTTTCGCGAACACCGACCTGGACCACCAGCTGAAGCAGCGCGGCATCCAGAACGTGATCGTCGTCGGCCTGATCGCCAACAGCTGCATCGAGTCGACGGCGCGCTATGCCATGGAACTGGGTTATCACGTCACGCTGGTGCCAAGCGCCACCGCCGCCTTCAGTCCGGAAGGCATGATCGCCGCGCAAGTGAACGCGCCGATGTATGCCCACGCCATCGTCGGTACCGACGAATTGCTGGCCCAATTGCCGAAGGCCTAAAGCCGCCGGCTGTTCTCCGCCTCGCCTGGAAAATCCATATGATCACTTTTAAATTGAACGGCGCAGCCGTTAGCGTTGACGCACCGGCCGACATGCCCCTGTTGTGGGTGGTGCGTGATTTGCTTGGGCTGACCGGCACGAAGTTTGGCTGCGGCATGGCGCTGTGCGGCGCCTGCACGGTGCATCTGGATGGCGAGGCGGTGCGCTCCTGCACCCTGCCGGTGGGCGCCGTCGGCGCGCGCGCCGTGACAACTATTGAAGCGGTCGGCAGCACTGTCGCCGGTCGCAAGATTCAGAGCGCCTGGGTGGCGCTAGACGTGGTCCAGTGTGGCTACTGCCAGCCAGGTCAGGTGATGTCGGCGGCCGCACTGCTGGCCGCCAAGCCCCAGCCGAGCGATGCCGACATCGACCTCGCCATGGCCGGCAACATTTGCCGCTGTGGCACCTACAACCGCATCCGCGCCGCCATCAAGCACGCGGCCCAGGAGGCCTGACATGAGTTGTCATCCATTGCCGGCCGAGGTGCCGGACGCGCTGTCGCGCCGGGCATTTCTCAAGTTGGGCGTGTCGGTCGGCGCAGCCGTTGGCGGTGGCTTGATGCTGGGTTTCAGCCTGCCGGTGTCTGGTCGCGGCCGCGACCGTGTACCCGCTGCGATGTCGGTGATCGCCGGCGATGGTATCGACACGCCGCAAGCCGGCGTGTTCTCGCCGAACGCCTTCATTCAGATCGATGCCGACGGCATCGTCACACTGTTGATGCCCAAGGTCGAAATGGGGCAGGGCATCTATACCGCGATCCCGATGCTGATCGCCGAAGAACTCGAGGTAGCGCTCGACGCGGTACTGATCGCCCACGCGCCGCCGAACGAGGCGCTGTTCAAGGATCCGTTGCTGGCCTCTCAGATGACGGGCGGATCGACCTCGATCCGCTATGCGTGGGAGCCGATGCGCCGTGCCGGCGCCACCGCGCGCACGCTGCTCGTATCGGCCGCCGCCGCGCGCTGGAAGGTCGATCCGGCCAGCTGCCACGCCGAGCGTGGCGAAGTGGTGCATGGCGCCAGTGGCCGCCGCCTCGGCTACGGCAAGCTGGCCGGCGCCGCCGCCAAGTTGCCGGCCCCGGTGGACGTGACCCTCAAGGATCCCAGGAACTTCAAGCTGATCGGCTCGCGTGCGCGCCGCCTCGATGCGCCGGAAAAAGTCGCTGGCAGCGCCGTGTTCGGCATGGACGTGCAGGTGCCAGGCATGGTCTACGCGGCCATCGTCAGCTGCCCGGTGTACGGTGGCAGCGTGCTGTCGGTCGACGAGCGCAGTGCCCGCGCCATCGCTGGTGTGCGACAGGTGGTTCGGCTCGACAACGCGGTGGCCGTCATCGGCGACCATACGTGGGCCGCCAAGCGCGGCGCGGCGGCCTTGCGCGTGGAGTGGAATCCCGGTCGTGGCGCCGCGTATTCGACGGCGGCGATGCGGCAGGAACTGCGCGCTGCGGTACAACGCAGCGGCGGCGTGGCGCGCAAGGACGGCGACGTCGTGGCGGCCATGCGCAGCGCGGCACAGCGCGTCGATGCCGTCTACGAGCAGCCGCTGTTGGCGCACGCAACCATGGAGCCGATCAACTGCACGGTCTCGGTGACGGCCGACGGCTGCGACATCTGGGTCGGCACCCAAGTGCCGGGCCGCGCCGTCGGCATCGCAGCGGCCGCCACCGGCCTGGCGCCGGCGAAGATTCGTCTGCACAACCACTTGCTGGGCGGCGGTTTCGGCCGCCGCCTGGAGGTCGATTTTATCGGCCAAGCCGTAAAAATTGGCATGCAGGTCCCTGTGCCGGTCAAGGTGTTCTGGACCCGCGAGCAGGACATCCAGAACGACATGTTCCGACCGTATTATTACGACACGATCTCGGCGGGCCTGGATGCTCACGGCAAGCCGGTTGCATGGCAGCACCGCATCGCCGGTTCGTCCATCATGGCGCGCTTCGCGCCGCCGCTGTACCACAACGGCGTTGATCCCGATGCCGTCGAGGTGGCCGCCGATCTACCGTACGCGCTACCGAATCAACTGATCGAATTTGTGCGGCAAGAGCCGATGGCGGTGCCGACGGCGTTCTGGCGCGGAGTCGGTCCCAACCGTAGTACCTTCGTCGTCGAAAGCTTCATCGATGAACTGGCGTTGCAAGTGAAAGCCGATCCGGTGCGCTACCGGCTCGACTTGCTGACACACTCGCCACGTTCGCGGGAAGTGCTGCAAGCGGTGGCCCGCATGGCCAAGTGGGGCACGCCGCTGCCGCACGGCCAAGGACGCGGCGTATCGGTGATGGAGGCCTTTGGCACCTTCCTCGCACTGGTGGTGGAGGTGGCCGTCAACCCGGCTGGCGAGGTGGCGGTGACGAACGTGTTCTGCGCCGTCGATTGCGGCATGGTGGTCAACCCGGATACTGTGGAGGCGCAGATACAGGGCGGCGTGATCTTCGGTATCACGGCTGCGCTCTATGGTGAAATCACAATCGAGAATGGCCGTGCGCAGCAGTCGAATTTTCATGATTACCGCATGTTGCGCATCAACCAGTCGCCACCTATCGCGGTGCACATTGTCGCCAGCGCCGAGGCGCCCGGCGGCATTGGTGAGCCCGGCACGGCCGCGCTGGCGCCGGCGCTGACTAACGCCATCCACGCCGCCACCGGCAAGCGGCTGCGCGTGCTGCCGGTCGGCGCCCAGTTACAGACCGCATGAGGACGGCAACGATGTTAAAGACGATTTTGCAGAAAACAGTATGGTGTTGCGTCCTGGCCTGGGCCGCCTGCGCGCAAGCGGCACCGACGGCAATGCCCAACGCGGTACCGAGTGCGGCGCTGATCGAACGTGGCGCGTATTTGGCCAAGGTCGGCGATTGCATCGCCTGCCACACGGCGCCGTCCGGCAAGGCTTTCGCTGGCGGCTTGCCGATGAAGACGCCTGTCGGCACCATATATTCGACCAATATTTCGCCCGATGCACTGACCGGCATCGGCTCCTGGACCGAGCAGCAGTTTGAGCATGCGTTGCGTCACGGCGTGGCCAAGGACGGCCACAATCTGTATCCGGCCATGCCCTATCCCTCGTATGCGAAGGTTAGCGATGCCGACGTGACGGCACTGTACACTTATTTCATGCGCGCAGTCCCGCCAGTGCGGCAAGTCAACCGCGAGGCCGCCATCCGCTTTCCGCTCAATATGCGCTGGCCGCTAAAACTGTGGAATATGGTTTTCCTCGACGGCACGCCCTATCAAGACAAGCCGGGCAGGAGCGCCGAATGGAATCGCGGCGCCTATCTGGCGCAAGGTCTGGGGCACTGCGGTTCGTGCCACACGCCGCGCGGCGTCGGTTTCCAGGAGAAGGCGCTCGACGAGAACGGCGCGGCTTTTCTCGCGGGAGCGGAACTGGACGGCTGGTACGCCTCCAATCTGCGTGGCGATCCCGGCCACGGACTTGGGCGCTGGAGCGCGCCGGAGTTGACGGCTTTCCTGCGCACGGGTACCAATGGCCACGCCTCGGCCTATGGTTCGATGACGGAAGTGGTCAACAACAGCACCCAATATTTCAGCGAACGTGATTTATCCGCCGTGGCGGTTTATTTAAAGTCGTTCGGCGCCGCCGCACGCGTGGCGACCGTCACGTATTCGCAGAGCGCCGTCGTTGCATCGACGTCTGGAGCACGGGTCTACCAGGTCTATTGCATGCAATGCCATGGCGTTGATGGCCGTGGCTATGCGCCGTTGTTGGCACCGCTGGCCGGGAATCCAACGGTGATCGACAGTCACGCGTCGTCGCTGATCAACGTGACCCTGAATGGCACGCGCGATCTGGTGATTGGCGGCGTGCCACAGCCTTATCCCATGCCTGCGTTCGGCAAGCTGCTCAATGACCAGCAGGTCGCCGATGCGCTGAGCTTCATACGTTCCAATTGGGGCAATGGGGCGCCGGCCGTCGCGCAGCAGCAGGTGGCTAAGATACGCAAGGAAACGCAGGCGCCGCACCAATAGGGCGAGGGCGGACCTGTCGGCTCAGCATGGCATCTAGCGGTCAGCCGGGCTACAGGAGTCAGGCTATGCGGTCAGCGTGAACCGCAGGCTAATTCAGGCTAGGCGGCGAGTTTTCCCAGCGGTCTTAGCCACCGCTTTTGGCGCTGTTTTGGCTGTCACCGTGGCGCCTGCTTTTGACGGGGTCTTTAGAACGCTGGTCTTTGCGGCCGATTTTTTCAATGGGCTGGTTGTTCCCGCTGGCCTGGCCGATTTTTTTTCTGGCGTTCCGGAGGGCGTCGCAATTTTCGCCACCGTCTTCGTTTTCGGCGCGACTGTGGTTTTTGCTGCGGCCGTCGCTGCCTTTTTTGCCACAGCCTTCAGCTTGGCGCCAGCTTGGCGAACCTTAGATACCGGCGTATCTGAATAGAATGCGGCGCGTCGTCGCTCCCGTTCGGCGGCGAAGGTAGGACCTATCGATGGATCGACGTCGTCGAAGGTAAAGTCGCGGCCGCCCTGTGGTATCTGCCATAGGTCATCGAGTTCTATGCCACTGGCCCTATGCACCAGCGCCACCGCCGGCTCGCCCTCTGGACAGTCACCTACCCATTTCCGGCCCCAGGTACGCAGCATCATCAACAGCGGGTCGAGTTCCTTGCCCATCGGCGTGGTGTGATATTCGTAGCGCGGTGGACGCTCCATGTAGAGGCGCCGTTCGATAATGCCGTCGTGCTCCAACCGTTTAAGCCGCAGAGTCAACAAATGCGACGACATGCCGGTTTGGGCTTGTAGCTCGTCGAAGCGATGCATGCCCATCGCCAGCTCACGCAAGATCAACATGGTCCAGCGGTCACCCACAATTAACAACGACTGCGCGATCGGACAGACACTGTCGCTGATTTCGTCCCAACTCATACCTATACCTCCAAACGGAAGTTTTTATTCTACACGCTTAACATCGTTTAACCAGCCGGGAAGCCGCTGCGATCTGATATGGCATAACTGCGCATGCCACCGTGACGGTACTGTCATGGATCATATTTTTATACACTTCAAAAAATGAAGTTATAATGCTTGCACCCGCAAGGCGTCGTTTCCTGCGCTTGGCGGCACGGCGCATCACGCCGGACTGACATTCCAACTTCATCGCAGGAGACCCATCTTGAAATTATTCCGTTATCTGTCCGCTGCAAGCGCCCTTGTGATAGCACTCGGCCATGCCGCCGCAGCTCCTGTCGCCCCCGTCGTTGACTACAGCGCCGCCAATACCGCCTTGCTGATCGTCGATCCCTACAACGACTTCATGAGCAAGGGGGGCAAGCTGTACGACGCCATTAAGGGAACGGCCGATGCCTCCGGCATGTTCGAACATCTGCGCCAGATCATTCCAGCGGCGCGCGCGGCCGGGATGCAGATTTTTATACTGCCGCATCACCGTTCGCTGCCGGACGGCTCGGACTACGCCGGCTGGCAGAACGTCAACCTGTTCGAGCAGAAGACTCACGGCCTGAAGGCGTTTGAGGTCGGCACCTGGGGTGGCGAATTCAATCCGGAATTCGGCCCGAAAAAGGGTGATGTCGTCATCCGCGAACACTACGCGCAAAACGGCTTCTCCAATACCGATCTCGATTTCGAACTCAAGCAGCACGGTATCCGCAAAATCATCCTGGTCGGCGTGATCGCCAACAGCTGCATCGAGGCGACCGGCCGCTACGGCATGGAAATGGGATACCACGTCACGCTGGTCAGCGATGCCGTCGCCGCTTTTGACGAGGACGGCATGCGCGCGGCCAAGACCAACGCTCCGATGTTCGCTCATGCCGTCATGAACACCAGCGAGCTGTTGGCCAAGATGCCCCGGCCTTAAGCCGGCGCAGTTCAATCGAGCAGGGTGGCCGTCATCGTGAGGTCAACGCGGATGATCTTGGAGAGCGTGCAATTGGTGCGGGCGCGTTCGGCGCAGTGCTCGAACTGGGCCTGCGTGGCGCCAGGCACTGAGGCTTCGACGGCAACGTGCATGCCCTGGATCGCGGGACGGCCCTCCGCATCCTGTCCCAATTCGACGGTCATCGAGGTGGCAACATGATGGGCGACCAGTTCGAGCATTCCGAAGTTATTGGCCAGCGCCTGGTTGAAGCAAGCCGCATGCGCGGCTGCCAGCAATTCTTCGGGACTGGCGCCGGGAGCACCCTCGAAGCGGCTGGCATAGCTGCAGAGCTGGTTTTTCAAGACCGCACTGGCGGTCGACACGGTGCCGTCGCCCTGTTTCCAACTGCCTTGCCAAGTGGCGTAGCCGATTGCTTTCATGGTGATTCCTTTTAGTGAAAATGGTTGAGTGTCTTGGGATGGTATTTACTTTAAAAATTGAAGTAATTGATGCAGCATACGCCGCAACAGTATTGGGAGCAAGCGGACGGATTCTCTGGCCGGGTTCGGCGAGTGATACCGGCTTGACTTTTACAACGTGTAACTTCATTATTTGAAGTGTTATGCCGGTCTACACCGCAAAAAATCTGCGGCACATCATTTTTGAACATTACGTCCGAGGTCTGTCTTGACTTTTTCCATGCTTTCCGCCGCGACCAAGCCTTCGTCCGCGGCAGGGCGCGACTACCGCTTCGGCCCGTTTCTTCTCATGCCAGCGCAGCGTTGCCTATTGAATGGGGTCGACGAGGTACGGCTGAATAAGCGTGCCTTCGATCTGCTGGTGATGCTGGTGCAGCGCGCCGGTAGTGTCATCTCCCACGACGAACTGATCGCTCAGGTTTGGTCCAGCACCGTCGTCGAGGAAGTCAATCTGAGGGTTCATATATCGTCCCTGCGCAGCGTGCTGCGCGAGGGCGGTGAGCAGCAGCGTTACATCGACAATATTCCGGGCCAGGGATATTGCTTCGTCGCGCCGGTGGTCGTGTACGACGAGCAGGCGCTCGAGCTGGAGTTGTCGCCGGCGCCGCTGCTGGGGCGCGATGCCGACATCGCTCGCTTGGCTACCGACGTCCCGCAGCGGCGCTTTATTTCCATCGTCGGTACCGGAGGCATCGGCAAGACGGCGTTGGCGCGTGCGGTGGGCGCTCAATTGGCGGCGCAGGCTTCGTACCGCTTGTGCCGGATCGATCTGGGCGCGCTGGCCGATGGCACCACGGCGCTCGGTGCGCTGGCCCGGTCGGTCGGTGTGCCGCAAATAGCTGATGCCGATGTCGTCTCCGCGCTGGCGCGTGGCCAGGCGAATCGGCCGCTGCTTGTCGTGCTCGACAGCTGCGAATACCGGCTGCAGGAGGCGGCCGCGCTGGCCGACGCCTTGCTTGAGGTGCCACGGCTGTCGCTACTGACGACCAGTCGCGAACCACTGCTGGCCCATGGCGAAACCATTTTCCGACCGGCACCGTTGGCGCTGCCGGCGATCAGGCCTGGCATGGGGGCGGCCGAGGTGCTCGCGGCGCCGGCTGTCGCGCTGTTCGTGCAGAGTGCGCTGGCGCACGATCGCAGATTCGTCTTGCGCGACGAGAATGCGGCCGCGCTGGCGTCGCTTTGCCAGCAGCTCGACGGCTTGCCGCTGGCGATCGCCCTGTCGGCCGAACTGATTGCGTCGTTCGGCGTCGACGAGTTGCTCGCCAAGCGGCACGACCGCTTCTGCACGCTGGTGGCTGACGCGGCGCTGCGGCCGCCGCGCCATCGGACGTTATGGGCCTCGCTGGAGTGGAGTTACCAGCGCATGTCGCTGCAGGAGCAGATTGTGCTGCGCCGGCTGTCCGTGTTTCGCCGCAACTTCAGTTTCGCCGACGCGATGCTGGCGATCCGTTGTGCGCGTCTGTCGACCGCCGCCATCCTGGACATCCTGATGGCGCTGGTGGCCAAGTCGCTGATCAGCGTGGTTCCGGGCTTGCAGGGGACGCAGTATCGCCTGTTGAATACGACGCGCACTTACGCGTTTGAAAAACTGTGCGCCGCCGGCGAACAGGGGGGGCGCGCTGTGGACGACGGACCGTCCAGCAGAATCGGCTTGCTCACGTCTGACATGCGCATCGCGGGTCATGAACTGGTGTTTGCTCCATGATGCGGGTATCCACAGCCGGCGAGCAAGCTGCGACGGTCCGCTACCGCTTTCATCATTTCGAACTGGTGCCGTTGACGCGCAGCCTGTCTTGCGGCGGCTGGCCGGTACGCTTGAGTAGCCGCGCTTTCGACGTACTGGTTTATCTGATTGAACATGCCGGCATCCCTATCAGCAAGGAACGGCTGATCGCACACGTCTGGCCGTCTACCATCGTCGAGGACGTCAATCTTCGAGTGCAGATGTCCAGCTTGAGGAAGGCGCTCGACGATGGTGAACACGGCTTGTGTTACATCGAGAGCGTGCCCGGCAAGGGCTATAGTTTCGTCGCGCCGGTGGAGGTCTGCTGGTCGGATCCTGCCGTTACCCCGATGCCACTGCTGCCAGCGTCCGGAGAACTCCAGCAAGCCGCTCCGTGGTTCATGTCGTGGGCCCGGCCGGCACTGGGACGCGCCGCCGTGATCGCCGAGCTGGTACGCGACCTCCCGGAGCGCCGGTTGCGCACGATCGCCGGACCGGCCGGCATCGGCAAGTCTGTCGTTGCGCGCGAGGTGACCGGCCGCCTGGTGGCGCAGTTCGGCATACGCGCTTGCGTGATCGATGTGGGCGCGATCAATGACGCTTGCTCGCTGCCCCGGGCATTGGCGATTGCGCTAGGGTTGCATTGGCACGAAGCCGTTGGCATCGCGCCGATACTGAAGGAACTGCGGCGGCGGCGCACGCTGCTGCTGCTTGATAGCTGTGAATGTCGCCTGCAAGAGACAGCGGCGCTGGCGGCGCAGCTGCTTTTGCTGGTGCCAGAACTTTGGATGTTGGCTACCAGTCGGGAACCCTTGCTTGCGCGTGGAGAGGCCGTCTATCGTTTGCCGGCGCTGGCAATGCCTGTTGGCATGACGGGATTGTCGATCGATGAGGCGCTCCGTTATCCAGCCATCGAATTATTTTGCGAGCGAGCACGCGCTCGTTCGATTGATTTCGTGCTGCGTGACGGTGATGTCGACACTTTGGTTGAATTGTGTGCCCGTCTCGACGGCGTGCCGCTGGCGATCGAACTGGCCGCGGCGCGCACTGAGCTGTTTACTATCGACGAAATACTCCACCAAATGGACTACCGCTTCCATCTGCTTGCCGACGGCCGGCGCACTGGTTTGCAGCGCCATCGCAGCATGTGGGACGCTCTGGACTGGAGCTTCCTGCGGTTGCCTGCGCAAGAGCAGATCGTACTGAGGCGTCTGTCGGTGTTTCAGCATGAATTTGGCCTGAAGCAGGCCATTGCCGCCGTCAACTGTCTGTTCGTGCCGGGACGGTGCGTACTACCGGTGCTGGCCAATCTCGTGGCCAAGTCGCTGGTCGTAGCCGAGTCGGACGTGCCGCGTCAGTCCTATCGCTTACTGAACAGTACGCGTGCCTACGCCCGTGAGCAGTTGCTGGCGTCGAAGGACGAGGAACGATTCCCTGCGCGCTGGGAACCGCGTTAGAGACAGCTTGCGTTCTGGGGAGAGCCATCGCCGGCCGTACGCCATGTTGACCAGTCGCAGCGTTCTGCGGCGCCACGGCCTCAGCGTATCCCAAGGCTGATTAAATCAGCGCCGCCTTGGCATTGTTTAACCAGCGGTGAGCCGCTGCGATCTGATGTGCCAGAGAGGCGTGCGGGGCCGTGGTTATGTTGAGATGGATCAGATTTTTTGGCTTCAAAAAATGAAGCTATAATGAACGCAGCCGTCCGGGCTATTTCCTGCGTCTGGCGGGACTGCGCACCGTGCCGGACTGGCGTTCCGCCTGAAAACAAAACTAAGAAATTTTATGATAATCACTATTTGGCGATCGGCATTCTATTGCCCCCAGAAAGGAATCCAGCGTGATCCAAATCAGTAAATCGCACGCGATCGCTACCGCTGCGTGCAGCGCGCTTCTGAACCTGCGCCTGTACCTGCGCCCCAATCTGTATCTGAACTTTATGCGTGTCGCTGCGGCCATCACCGCGCTCGCCCTCGGGACGGCGCTGACGCCGGCATCGGCGCAAACGGTCGATCCGTCCACTCTGATAGGCAAGGTGCTGGTAGGCTACCAGGGCTGGTTCCGCTGCCCCGGCGACGGTTCTCCCGGCAATAATTGGAGCCACTGGAGTAGCAATAACGCCGTGCCGAGCGCCGCGACCATCACGGTCGATGATTATCCCGACCTCACAGGCATGGACCCGGCCTCGCTCTGCCCGGCAGTCAACTACACCATCCAGGGCAAGCCCGCCTACCTGTTCTCCTCGTATCCGAAGCAAACGGCCGAAACCCATTTCGCCTGGATGCAGGAATACGGTATCGACGGCGTGCTGGCGCAGCGCTTCATTGGCGAAATTCCCAACCAGGTCGCCGAACATGAAAATAGCCTGCGCAACATCATGGCAGCCGCGCAGGACCACGGCCGGGTATTCGCTGTGGAATATGACCTGAGCGCCGACTATACCGGCTATAGCAACGCCCAGATCCTGGCGGTACTGCAGAACGATTGGAACCACCTGGTCAATGACCTTGGCATCACCCGAAGCCCAGCCTACCTGCGGCACAACGGCAAGCCGCTCGTGTCGCTGTGGGGTATCGGTTTGACTGGCAACCACATTTCCGATCCCGTGCTGGCGCGGGAGATCATCACCTGGTTCCAGCAAACCGCACACGCGACGGTGATGGGCGGCGTTTCGAACGGCTGGGCCACTCCGGGCCAAAACGGCTCCGCACCTGGCGCCGGCTGGGCGGCGGTCTACGCCCAGCTTGACGTGATCCAGCCGTGGACGGTCGGCGTCAACAGCACCATTGCCGACGCCAACGCCTACCTGACCCAGCACTTACAGCCGGAGATGGCCCTGACCGCCAAAAATCACCAGCTGTATATGCCGGTGCTGATTCCTGGCTCGGCCGATCATAACGCCGATCGCAGCTCGTATCCGAATGGCGCCGCGCGGCTAGGCGGCACGCTGCTATGGCAGCAAGCCTACAACGCCCGCAGCGTCGGCGCCCACGCCGTGAAGATCGCCATGTTCGACGAAATCAATGAAGGCACTGCGATCTTCAAGGTCGCGTCGTTGCGCTCGCAGGCCCCGGACCAGGGTTACTGGCTCACGCTTGATGCCGATGGCGATGTGCTGCCGTCGGACTTTTATATGCGCCTGGCTTATGAAATTAAACGTACGCTGGCCGGTACTATTCCGAATTCGGCAACCCTGCCGGCGACGCCGTGGCTGACGACTGCGGCCAACTGCGGCGTGCTCAAGTCGCTGCAAAACCTGACGCCAGGGCGCTCGATTTCCTCCTGTGACGGACGCTTCAAACTGCTGCTGCAGCTCGATGGCAACCTGGTCATCTATCAGGGTAGCCGCGCGATCTGGGCCAGCGGCACCGTCAATCAGCGGGTGGCGCAAGTGCTGATGCAACACGACGGCAACTTGGTCGAATATACCGCGCTGGGCAAAGCGGTCTGGTCGAGCGACACGGCCGGCAACTACGGTGCTTTTATCCGGCTGCAGGATGATGGCATTCTCAGCCTGATCGGCAGCAAAGGCGTGGTCCGCAGCACCGCCCAGTAAAAATAAAGCGCTTGGGGCGACGCGGACTTCATCAGTTTTTGGATGAGAGGAGCGCCGTTGCAACAGCTGGCCGGTTGCGTTTGCTACCGGTTGGCCGAAGAGATCCCCGTGTAGCGCTGCAGCAGGCCCAGTATGGCGCATTGCCAGCGAAGGTTGCCCTCAGGACGCAACTTGGTTGGCAGCTATTCTAAGTACAATGTCCGGCTTCATGTCAAAGAACCAGTTCTTGCCGTTCTTCGACTGGTGTAGTTCCTCGTCGCGCTTGCCATCCCGGTTCTTGATCGATGGCGGCGCGGCGGTCAGCAGCGTCAGCCATGGCGTGTTGGCGTCTATCTCGCAAGAAATACGTTCGCGCCCGGTCAGCCTCTTGTTGTTGGCGTACTCGATGTCCGAATAGCTCGACCGCATCGCTAGTTCTCCCATGCGGTAGCCATCATGGTGCCAGCGTCTCCATGATTCGGGCCCATACCAGCGATTGCCCCTGTATTTCCTTCAAATCGCTCTTGCGCCATCGCCATCACACCGGCGTTATCGATGGCCCCCGTTGCGCCAGATTAAGCCGATTTACCGATATTGAAACATTGCTGCTACATCGCTGACCGGCCTGTTAAAATATGTTAAAGGTGTAAAATATGAAGTGACTTAGATTGTTGAACAGAAGGTAACTCCATGAGTTGGGATGAAATAAGTAACAGTGTCTGCCCCATCGGCCGGTCGTTGGGCTTGGTTGGGGATCGCTGGACATTGTTGATATTGCGTGAACTGGGCATGGGCGTACATCGCTTCGATGAGTTGCAAGCGCAGTCGGGCATGTCATCGCATCTGCTCGCGGCGCGCTTGAAGCGACTGGAGAAGGATGGCATCATCGAGCGCCAGCTCTATACCGAACGGCCGCCGCGCTACGAATACCACGCCACCGCCAAGGGCAAAGAACTCGATCCGATCTTGATGATGCTGCGCAGTTGGGGACGCAAGTGGGAGGGCGACTGCCCGCCGGGCGAACCATCCTGCCGGCTGGTGCACAAGAAAAGCGGCATCGAACTGGACCACCTGTGGCAGGTGCCGCAGGAAGATCAAGCGACGTTTACCTTCGACGACGTAGAGCCGACCATGGGGTCTTCTTTCGCCGCCGAACGGGAAGGGCGCCGCGCCGATTTCCAGGCTGCGCAGTTGGCGGCCAAGAAGCAGCGCGCCGCCAAGCGTTAGTTAAAGAGCGCCCGCATTAAAGAGCGCCCGCAGCGCCGCTTGGCGCAGGCGCCCGACGATCAGCTCTGCGGCAAGCCGTGGCGCCCCAGCGCCTGCCGCACACCGATGCCATAGGCTGGATCGGCCTTGTCGAAATGGCCGAGCTGGCGCTCCACCGTAGCCGGAGTGGCTTTTGAGAGCGCGCCAGCCAAATTCTCGAACAAATGGTGCTGCTCCTGCGCGGGCAGCAGACGGAATAGATTGCCGGCCTGGGTCCAGTAGTCGTCATTGCCGCGTTCGTCATAGCGGCCGGCCGCACCGGACAAAGCCCAGCCTGGATCGCCATGGCCGCTCGCATGCGGCTGCGTGCCGGTCGCGTGTACCGGATCGTAGTTTTGCGCCGCTGCGCCGTTGGCGATGGCCATCTGGCCGTCGCGCTGATGGTGGTGGAACGGGCAGCGCGGCGCATTTACTTGCAGCTGCTGGTGGTTGGTGCCGATACGATGCAGTTGCGCGTCGTGATACCCGAATAGCCTGCCCTGTAGCATCTTGTCGGGAGAGTAACCCATGCCGGGCACCACGTTGGCCGGCGAGAAGGCGGCCTGTTCGACCTCGGCGTGATAGTTGACGGGGTTGCGGTTGAGCTCAATGACGCCGACCGGCTGCAATGGGAAATCGGCATGCGGCCAGATCTTGGTCAAGTCGAAGGGATTCCAGCCCGTGCGCTGTTCCCATGCGCTCAGTTCGCCCTTGCTTGCCAATTGCACGCTGACGTCCCAGCGCGGGAAGTCGCCGTCGGCGATGGCGAAGAACAGGTCGCGCTGGGCGTAGTCGGGGTCGCTGCCGGCCAATTCCGTGGCGCGCTGCGCGGACAGGTTGCGGATGCCCTGGCGCGTGCGCAAATGCCACTTGACGTAGGTGGTGTCGCCCTTGTCGTTGATCAGGCTGAAGGTGTGGCTACCAAAGCCGTCCATGTGACGGTAGCCGTCCGGCGTGCCACGGTCCGAGAACAGCATCGTGACTTGGTGCAGGCTCTCCGGCGCGCGGCTCCAGAAGTCGAACATCATGGCGGCCGATTTCAGATTGGTGTGCGGGTCGCGCTTCTGGGTGTGGACGAAGTCCGGGAACTTGATCGGGTCGTTGATGAAGAACATCGGCGTGTTGTTGCCAACCAGGTCCCAATTGCCTTCCTCGGTATAAAACTTCATCGCGAAGCCGCGCGGATCGCGCTCGGTATCGGCGCTGCCGCGTTCGCCGCCGACAGTCGAGAACCGTACAAACATTTCAGTCTTTTTGCCGACTTCACTGAGCAGCTTGGCCTTGCTGTACTTGCGGATGTCATGCGTCACCGTGAAGGTGCCGTAGGCGCCGGAACCCTTGGCGTGCACCACGCGCTCCGGTATGCGCTCGCGGTTAAAGTGCTGCAGCTTTTCGATCAGGTGGAAGTCTTGCAGCAATAGTGGTCCGCGCGGGCCGGCGCTGATCGAATTCTGATTGTCCGCGACCGGGATGCCGGAGGCCGTTGTCAATTGTTTGGGCTGGCTCATGAAGATCGATGTTCAGGTTGTGTAGGAAAGTTGATTATAGGAAGCGCCTTGACTGTGATGAAGGCCATTTTTGTTTAATGTTGTTAAGCCATATGAGGCGGAAATTCGTTTAACAATCATTAACGCTCGCCTATCTGCGGTCTTTTATAAGATGCGTTGCATGACAACCCAAGATAGGAACGCCCCCATGGACTACCGACTGCTAATTGATGGCGAACTGGTGCGAGGCAACTTGGCCCTCGATGTGATCAATCCCGCCACCGGCCTGGTGTTTGCCAGTGCGGCCCGTGCCGATGCGGCCCAGCTTGAGCAGGCCATCGACGCCGGCCAGCGCGCCTTTCCGGACTGGTCGCGCCGCAGCTACGTCGAACGCAGCGCCTACCTGCAGCGTTTTGCTGCCGGAATCGAAGTGCGACTCGAAGAGTTCGCCCATTTGCTGACCCGCGAGCAGGGCAAGCCGTTGGTGCGTGCGCGTCACGAAATGACGGTGACCATCGCCGCGCTGCGCTACTACGCCGCACAAGACCTGCAGCCGCGGGTGCTGCGCGCCAGCGCCGACGAACTGGTGATCGAACAGCGCCACGCGCAGGGCGTGGTGGCGGCGATCAGTTCCTGGAACTTCCCGGTGATCCTGCTGATGCACAAGGTCGGCGCGGCCCTGATCAGCGGCAACTGCGTGATCGCCAAGCCGGCGCCGACCACGCCGCTGACGACCTTGCTGATGGGCATGGTGGCAGCCTCCACGCTGCCGCCCGGCGTGTTCCAGACCATCGTCGACCAGAACGATCTGGGCACGGTGTTATCTAGCCACCCGGGCATTGCCCACGTTAGCTTCACCGGCTCGACGGCGACTGGCAAGAAGGTCCTCAACAGCACCGCCGATACGCTCAAGCGCTTCAGCCTGGAGCTGGGTGGCAACGACGCCGCCATCATCCTCGACGACGCCGATGTCAAGCAGGTGGCGCCGAAAATCTTTAACTCAGCGATGCTGAACGCGGGACAGATCTGTTTTGCCAGCAAGCGCGTATATGTGCCGCGCGCCATGCTCGACAGCGTCTGTGCCGAGTTCGTGCGGCTGGCGGGCGAGGCGCGCGTCGGCGACGGCATGGACCCTGCGACGACGGTGGGGCCGGTGCAGAACCGTGCCCAGTACGAGCGGCTGCTCGGCTATATCGCCGAGGCGCGCACCGAGGGCACCATCCTGGCCGGCGGCAACGCGGTTGGCGGCGGCGGGTATTTCATCGCGCCGACCATCGTGCGCGATTTGCCCGACACCGCGCGTCTGGTGCGAGAGGAACAGTTCGGTCCCGTGATGCCGGTGCTGGCCTACGACAACGAGGACGAGATGCTGGCGCGCGTCAACAACAGCGAGTATGGACTGGGCGGTACGATCTGGACCGGCAGCGCGCAGCGCGGCATCGCGCTGGCCGAGCGGATCGAGACCGGCACGGTGTGGGTCAACCGCCATATGGCGCTGCACCTCGATGTCGCGTTCGGCGGCGTCAAGCAGTCGGGCGTGGGCCAGCAGCAGGGCATCGCCGGCATCGAGGAATTCACCGATCTGCGGGTGGTGAGCGCGGCGCTGAACTGAAACCGAACCGAGATTGTGTGGAGGCGGGCGGTCGCGGCACGGCGGCCGGGCTGCGCATCAAGGATCTTCGGCGTGGTGGTAGCGCTGCATGATACGGGCATAGCCGCCATCGCGCCGCAGCGCCTGGAAGGCATCGCTCCACTTTTGCATCTCGGCCGACGCCATGCCGGGCGCGCCCGCCAGGTAGACATCGACCCGGTCCAGCACGGCGCCTTCGCGCAGATGCGGGGCGCTGGCGTCCGGCATCGCCTCGACGGTGGCAAACAGGCCGCCGAGCACGACGATCGCGTCGATGCGTCCGGCAATCAACTTGCTGACATTGTTCTGGTTGTTGGTGGTGGTCTGGATCTGCGCGAAGCCAATGCGGCGCGCCACCGCTTCGGCCGGTCCGCCCAGCATCACGCCGACGCGCAGGCGCTTTGCGGCCGGGACGCTGCTGATATCGATGGCCGAGCCGGTCAATGTCACCAGCGCGATCGGTTCCTGCATCAGTTTGACCGGCCACGAAAACAGCGCTTCGCGTTCGGGCAGCCGGGTGACCGAGCCCAGCGAATCGGCTTCGTGCAACAGCATCTCGATCTGGCGCCGCAGCGGCACCACATGCACTACGCCGCTGTGGCCGGCGCGCAGCGCCGTCTCATGGATCAGTTCATACACCAGGCCGCGCTGCGGGGCCCCTTCCAGGTAGGCATATGGCGCCACGTTGCCGACATACAGCGTGGTCTCGGCGCGAGCCGCCACGCCTGACAGCAACGCCGCCACGACATAGGTCAAACGCAGTACACCGTGCTTGGACATCGCTGCACCTCGGTCGGGAATGGAGAGCTGCTATGGGTAAGTTGACTGCGCTGTTACTTAATATATTGAAGTCGAAATTCTGTGAAGTCAAGCCTTCTCGCGATGGCGGCGGATTTACTTATTTTAACGAGTTCAAAAGTTGAAGTCATTCTAGAATGAAGCGACCGACCGACCGGCCCGCTGTGGTCCTTTTTCACTTCCTTTCCGACGAGGAGTCGCGCTTGAAAATCCTGTTCATCATTACCAGTTCCCCCATGGGCACGTGGTTGCCCGAAGTGACGCGCCCGTATTGGCATCTGGCCGAGCGCGGCAGCGAGATCGATTTCGCCAGCCCGGCCGGCGGCAAGATCGTCTGGGACCGCATGAGCGACCCCTACACGCCCGGCTCCTTCGAGCCGGACTGCCTGGTCAGCAAGGGCTTCCTGTCCGATCCGGCGCTGGTGGCGCGGCTGGGCGCGACGATCGCGCTGGAGCAGATCCGGGTGGCGGACTACGATGCCGTACACGTGGCCGGCGGCACCGGCGCCGCCGTCGACTTGTATCCGAACGCCGAGGTGGCGCGGATATTGGAGCAGTTCTGGTCTGCCGGGAAGGTGGTCGGCACCATTTGCCACGGCTCCATCGCGTTGGGCAATATCGCCACGCGCGTGGCGGGCCGCCGCGCCACCGGTTTCACGCTGGCCGAGGATGTCCAGGCCGAGGCGCTGTACGGTCCCAACTTCATTCCCCACTATCCGCAGCCCGTCATGGAGGAGGCAGGCATCCGCTTCGTCCACGTCCAGCCGCAGGGTCTACGTGTGGTGATCGACGGCCAGCTGGTCACCGGCCAAAATCAGCAGTCGGCGTCGGAGTACGCGCTGCAATTCAATCATTTGCTGCTTGGCTCCAGCCCGGTGCTGGGGGCTTGACCGAAACGGCCCGCGCGGCACGGCAAAAATGGAAAGATTCACTTATTTTAACTACTTCAAAATATGAAGTCGTTGATAGAATCCAGTTATGCCGGGCCAGTTCCGGCCCGACTCCTGACCCGAAAGTGACCACACCATGAAACAGCTCGCAAACAAGATCGCCCTCGTGACCGGCGCCTCGAAAGGCATCGGCGCGGCCATCGCCATCCAACTGGCGGCCGACGGCGCCACCGTCATCGTCAACTACGCCAGCAGCGCCAGCGGCGCCGACGCCACCGTGGCCGAGATCCTGCGGGCCGGCGGCAACGCCATCGCACTGCAGGGCGATTTCTCCAAGGAAGCCGACATACTGCGCGTGTTCGGCGCCATCGAGCAGCAATACGGCAAGCTCGACGTGCTGGTCAACAACGCCGGCGTCTACCAGTTCGGTCCGCTCGAAGAGCTGACCGAAGCGCAATTCCATGTGCACTTCAACCTCAACGTGATGGGCTTGTTGATGGCCTGCCGCGAGGCGGTCAAGCTGATGGACAAGGCGGGCGGCTCCATCATCAATATCGGCTCCGTCGTTGGCCGCATGTCGACGCCGAACGCGGTGATCTATTCCGCCACCAAGGGCGCCGTCGATTCGCTGACCGTGTCGCTGTCGAAGGAACTGGGCGCGCGCAACATCCGCGTCAACGCGCTCAACCCGGGCATGATCGCCACCGAGGGTACGACCAGCATCGGCATCACCGAAGGCGAGTTCGGCGACTACATGGTGGCGCACACGCCGCTGGGCCGCATCGGCCGCGGCAGCGACGTGGCGCCGGTGGCCTCCTTCCTCGCTTCCGACGGCGCGGCCTGGGTTACTGGCCAGTACATCATGGTCAGCGGCGGCGTGACGTTCTAAGCGTCCCATGAGCGATCAGGACGAGGATGACTTCAAGCCCCGGCAGTGGGCGCCGTCCGAACGGCCATCCACGCCGGGCGCGCCATCGACGCCGTTGCATTCGACGCCGCGGCGCTGGGCCTATGGCATCGTCGGCCTGATCGTCGCGTTGACCGGCAGTCTCGGCAACGCGCTGGTGACCGCCAATCTAATCAACCTGCAAGGCACGCTGGGCGCCTACGCGGCCGAGATGCAGTGGCTACCGACGGCGTATGCGATGACGTTCGTGTCGATGAACCTGGTGCTGGTCAAATTCCGCCAGCGCTTCGGCCTGCATTCGTTCACCGTGACGTTTTTGCTGCTGTACGCGGCCGTCGCCTGCGCCCATCTGTTGGTCCACACGCTGGGCGCGGCGATCGCGGTGCGCGCCGCCCACGGCATGGCCGGCGCGGCGTTGTCGTCGCTGGGTTTGTACTACATGATCCAGGCCTTTCCCGCTGCGCACCGGATCCGGGCCATCGTGCTCGGACTGGGCTTTTCGCAGCTGGCGCTGCCGTTGGCGAGGCTGTTCTCGTCGCGCCTGCTGGAATA
>Ga0105856_1000452_pt1 | contig 21958 bp, 24 predicted proteins | sample OrgsoiDNA_201060_FD_89681 | JGI IMG/M metagenome (GOLD analysis project Ga0105856, IMG submission 89681) | Permafrost soil microbial communities from the Arctic, to analyse light accelerated degradation of dissolved organic matter (DOM) -... | ecosystem: Environmental > Terrestrial > Soil >...
ACACAGCTAATCAACTTCCTTACACCCGCGTACTGGTGGTTTGCGAAGTTCAGCGGGGAAGATTCGTACCGGCAGAAAGGGGATCGGATGTTTGCCCACGGAGTGGACGTGGAGCCGTGGTCAGGGAAGGAATTCAGCCAGGTTTTTAAGTGGAGTCTGAGGGGACTGGCGTGGCGACCACTGCAGATTGACCCAGTGGTCCAAGAACTACAAGACAAAGGCGGGGTTCAGGAGCGTCTGCTGTGACTTCAGAAACCACAACCAAAATTCAGGGCTCGGGTTTCTATTCGCCGAGCATAATCGCTCAGACTAGCTACGAGCCGCTGCTGCAAGGAGACCCGGGGAATTTACCTATTGACCGGCAGCCCTAATCACGCGGGCAGGGCTGCCAACCGCCACGGAATTGGGGGGAATCGGGCGCGATACCACTGAACCGGCTCCGATCGTCGAACCCGCGCCTACGTCCGACATGACGACGGCCGCCGCGCCAATCCAGCAGTCCGCGCCGATACTCACGGAAGTGAACACCCCTTCATGGCTTCCCGTGATCCGGCCTTCCTCGCGGCGGGCATGTTGGTGGCTACCACTAACGATCTGGACACCGGAGGCGATTTGTGTTCGTGCGCCGACTTCCGTCTTGCCGATTATGCAGTAGCTGCCGATGTAAACGTTTGGCCCAAGTCGAACCTCGGGATGGGCGAAGAACGAACCGAACGAGATTCTGCTGGAAAGAGCGCACTCAGATAGAGTGAGCTTGTAGTAGGCAATTCGGAGGTAGTCTCCGGGAAGGCCGGGAACCGTTGCGAACAGGTGTGCAAACAACGTATACGGAATCGTCCAGCGCCCGAAAGCGCTCGCCGCCGCCGGCAGCGCCACTGCCGCCAGCACGGCAATCATTGAGGCGGATTTTAGTATGCGTTTGAGCAACAGAGCGGCCTTAACTAAACTGAATGAACCTCTGGCAGCCTGACGTTTTCTCCCCAGGTGAAACAAGGCCGATTGAGGATGCGTTGACCCGGCGTTAAATCGTAATCTCTACCGCGACCTGACGAAAACCCCTGGTGGCGCCTACGATCTTATAGGTGCGCGTGTAGGCGCTCGAATAACTAGTGAGTGCTCGGTACTCGTCCAGTACGGCGTCGAATTCATCAAACACGATGATCGTTCCTTGATTGATGATGCGATCCAACGCGGTCAGGCAGTATAGCGTCGATGAATACAAGTCACTGTCGTTATGGATAATTATCTGATTTCCCTTCGGCCTGTATTCCGCCAAGAAGCCTGATAAACTCCTTTGGTACCAGCCAACCACAAACTGAACGCGGGAGTCTGCGATTTGCGGCAACTTGCCCAAGGTAGTGAAAGTCCCTTTCGGATGTGCGGGGGACCAATCCTCCGGGAGCCCTTCAAATGAATCGAATCCAAAGAAACGGCTATCCGGATGTGTGTTCGCTTGACACCACATGCGGAGGGACGCGCCCTGATAGACGCCGAACTCCATATAGTCGACCGGGCTGCTACCACAAAACTCTTTGTGCACGAATGCATGCAGACGTTCGCGACTGGAAAAGGTGGGCACGTCGCCCGCCTCTTTCAGCGTTGCGATCCACCGCGCGTTCCAGTTGAGTTTGTCGAGGACGACCGAATAATACGGGAAGACGCATCCTGCGATGCGCTTCTTTGCTGTAATGCCGAGCCTCATTCTTCGCCGTTTTATTGGAACCCGGTAGTTCCCCTCCCCGACGTCGTGCATCGGGACTCCGCTGCTAACTCGCTTGCCCGTGGCACTGCCCCCGACCGCATGCCAACGCGCCCGGCGCATGGATAAGAGCACCAGCCGGGCTGCATGCCGCTATCATGTCGCTGAAGCAACTGGGCACACTGGAAGGACTACCCGGGTCCAATATACCACAAGCCTCTCACAGGTCCCTCGCCAGAATTGTCCGAGGGTGCGCGACCTGAAAGTGGTGAAATGGCTGGTTTCTTTTTTTGTGCCCAATATCCTAGCGTATGTAGTACGCTAGGATAGGAGGCTGCTCCGATGACGACCCCCAAGTCTCTGGAATTCCTGGAACAACAGCGCATCGACATTACCAATCAGATCGCTGCTCTCGGCGATCTGCGTTGTGGATCGATCACTTCCACCTCTGGCCGATGTGGCAAACCCAACTGCCATTGCCATCTGCCCAAGGATCCAAGCCACGGTCCCAATCTCCGCCTGACCTTCAAGATCAACGGCAAGACGGTTACCGAAGCCCTGCCCGACCAGCCCGCAACGCGAAAGGCCGAACGAGAAATCGCTGAATTCCGGAAACTGCAAAATCTGCATAAGGAACTGATTGAGGTCAACGCGCAGATCTGTCAACTGCGCCCGTCCGAACCGGATGTGCTTTCGCCAGAGGGGAAAAAACGTCGGCAGCGATCCAAAAGGAAGTCGCCCGCGAAGTAGACCGGTTGTTGCGTGTCATCTTTAGCGGTCGCCGCAAGTCGGGGCACCTCGATCTGGAGGCCATCGAGATGGCTGTGCGCGCGGCCATGCACCACGCCGGGGCAACCGCACTGAGCGAACTCCTGCAATTCCCGGCGCCGGCCACCGAGCAGCGCACCCTACCTTGTGCTTGCGGCCATCGCGCTCATTATCGGGAACTACGTTCCAAACCGGTTCTGACGGCGGTGGGCAAGGTGGAGGTATTGCGGCCCTACTATTTGTGTCCGCACTGCCATGCGGGCCAATTCCCCGCCGACGCTGAACTGGACATCGAAAACGCCGACTTCTCTCCGGGAGTGCGCCGCATGCAAGCGATGGTGGGACAGGACGCCCCCTTCGATCATGGCCGCCAGCAAATGCAACTACTCGCCGATCTGGAGGTGACCACCAAGTCGGTGGAGCGCACGGCGGAGGCGATTGGTGCAGACATCGCCGCACGAGAGCAAGTTGAAATCCACAGAGCCGCGCAGTTGGAGCTACCCATAGTGATGGGAAAGCCGATCCCATTCCTGTATGTGCAACTGGACGGGACGGGAGTGCCGGTAGTGAAAAAGGAAACGCTGGGCCGAGCAGACAAGACGGAAGGGCAACCGGCCCACACGCGGGAGGCCAAGCTCGGGTGCGTGTTCACGCAATCGACATGGGATGAGGAAGGCTTTGCCCTCCGCGATCCCGGCTCGACTACCTACGTTGGTGCGATTGAAACGGCGCAAGAGTTTGGTCTGCGCCTCTATCTGGAAGGCTGCAAGCGTGGTTGGAACCGCGCCGAAAAGAAGGTCGTCATAGGCGATGGAGCGGAATGGATCTGGAATATTGCCGAGCAACACTTCCCCGGCGCGATTCAGATCGTCGATCTTTATCATGCCCGACAACACCTCTGGGAACTGGCCCGCAAACTGTTTCCCAATCAGCAGGCTGAGCAAGAACGCTGGATGGTTGTCCATAAAGACACGCTGTTGGATGAGGGGAAGATTGAAGATCTGGTGGCATCGCTCCGTTCCATCGTTTCGTCCAATCCGGAGTTGTCTGAGAAGATCCGCATTGAGGCTGACTACTTTCAGAAAAACACCGAGCGCATGCGCTACGCCAAATTCCGCGCGCAACATCTGTTCGTCGGCTCAGGCGTCATCGAAGCCGGTTGCAAGGCCATCATCGGCTCCCGCTGCAAGCAGTCAGGCATGTTCTGGACCGTGCGCGGGGCCAACGCCATCCTGGCATTGCGATGCTGTCATTTCAACGGACGCTTCGAGGACTACTGGGAGGCGCGTCGCTCGGCGGCTTGATCTCCACTTTTATGTCGCACACCAATTGTCCGATGCAGGATGATCCTGAATCGGAATCTGGTCCGCAGTTCGCCCTTCAGCCCCGCCATTGTCCACTGGGAGCTGCGCGTATCGATGACCGAGGCCGAGATGGAGATCATCCTCGAAGGAGCCAAAGAGACCCTCGGTGGTCACCGCAAATCCGGCCATAGAGGGTCACCTCAAAACCGGCCAATGGGCCGCGGCCAGGACATGAGATTGTTGTACCGCGTCGGTGGTGTCCGCGGCAAGAAGTTTTTGAATTGTACAGCCGAGCCTTGCAATCCCCGCTATACTGGCTTCACCTGTGCGGAGGATAGTGGCAACGCAGGGATGCGACCCGGGCGCCGACCCAGGTGCCGGAATGGCGGGGCGGCGTCCAGCCGCCCCAGAAGTTAGCCATTCTGGCGCAAAAGCGCTAAATCCCAGGGGTTTGGGGACAGAGTCCCTAAGTAGATTGATCAAGGGCTCTTCCTTTTTGATTTCGGTACCCCGCCGGTGGTGGCCAACTCCACGCCAAAGTCGGTGGTCACCCCGTTGGCCGGTTTTGCGCAAGCGGGGCAAGCATGAGCTCCGCCGGGCGGTTGCACCCGCGCCACGCCCCCCCACGTTCACTGCGCCGCCGCCGCTGCTTTGGTGCGCCAGCTTCGCGGGCCGCACTTGAGCACGTGACCGTGATGAAGAATGCGGTCTAGCATGGCGGTGACCGCCGCCACGTCACCGAGCAGTTTGCCCCAGTCTTCGACTGGCCGATTTGACGTCAACAGTGTGCTCGCGCGCTCATAGCGGCGCATGACGATCTCCAGCAGATCCTCGGCCGCGGTGAGCGGCAGTTTGCGCATTCCGAAATCGTCGATGATGAGCAGCGGCACAGTGGTCAGCGTCTCCATGAACTGCTTGCGCGTGCCATCCACAACGGCTTCCGACAGATCGTCGAGCAGCACATGGGTTTCGCGATAGAGCACGCGGTAGCCCTGCTGGATGGCGGCCTGGCCGATGGCCTGCGCCAAGTGGCTCTTGCCGGTGCCGCCCGAGCCAGAAACATAATGCCCATGGTTCCGAGGTCATCAAGATTCACTACCCGTTTCACCCACTACATGGTCAGAGCCTTCGCGTTGAACGGCGAGCGAAGCTCCCAAAAGGTGAGTACATTTTCTGCGGGTTGCCCGACGGCACCATCGGAGGGTTCCCGTCGTGGATTGCCGACCCTGCGAAGAGTCCCAACTTTACTGTTGGGCCGGCGATGACGTCGGCGGCCGCACTCGCCGAACTTCGGAAATTGCTGGACAGCTTGCATTCGAACTCCCAACGCGGTAACGCATCACTGAAAGAGATGCGACGGGAGGACACGAATGCTACCGAGAAGAACACCGGAGACGACCCAGATGAACCTGATGTTTTGTGACAGCAAACCGATGATGTTACCTGACGACAAGAAACGGGAACTGGCAATCGCACTGGCCGACCTGTTGTTGAATGCGGCCACTGAACCGAGCGAGCCGGATTCTGGGGAGAATGCATGAATCCCAAAATATCGGCGGACCATTTGAAGCGGCGAGCCATTGTCTATATTCGTCAGTCATCGCCTGGACAGGTGATTCACAACCAGGAAAGCCAGCGCCGGCAATATGGCTTGGCCGACCACGCTCGCCAACTTGGCTTCCAGCAGGTCGAGATAATCGACGAGGATCTTGGACGCTCTGGGTCCGGCCAAGTGGAGCGCCCCGGATTCCAGCATCTGGTTGCGGAAGTCTGCACGGGACACGTCGGCGCCGTGCTTTGCATTGAGGCTTCGCGCCTGGCCCGTAACGGTCGAGACTGGCATCATCTCATCGAACTCTGCGGCTTAGTACGCGCCATCGTGATCGATCCAGATGGCGTCTACGATCCGGGCATCCTCAATGATCGGCTCTTGCTGGGGCTCAAAGGAACGATGAGCGAGTTCGAACTGAACTTGCTGCGGCAACGATCATTGGAGGCGATTCGCCAGAAAGCTCGCCGCGGGGAACTCCAGTTCCGATTGCCAGTCGGTTTCCGGTGGGCCCCCAACGGCAAAGTCGAGATCGATCCCGACCGTCGTGTGCAAGAGGCAGTGCATCTGGTCTTCACCAAGATGGTGGAGTTGGGCAGCGCCCGGCAAGTGCTGCTGTGGTTTCGGGGCGAGAATACGAATCTGCCCGCGTTGGTTCTGGATACGCCGGGACATGACGTCGTCTGGAAACTGCCGGTGTACAACACCATCTGGCACATGCTCAGGAATCCGATGTACGCGGGCGCCTATGCCTTCGGCAAAACGGAATCCCGAACCAAGGTCATCGATGGACGCGCCCGAAAGAGCGAGGGGCATTTCAAGTCGCGTGATACATGGATGGTCTTGATTCACGACCATCATCTCGGTTACATTTCTTGGGAGCAGTTCGAACGCAACCAGGCGATGCTTTCCGATAACGCGCATATGAAATCGCGCATGGAGCCGAAGGCCGGCCGTGGAGGCCGGAGCTTATTAGCCGGGCTGTTGCGCTGCAGGCGGTGCGGGAGGATGCTCCATGTAGCCTACAGCGGCACGCATGGAGAGGTGCCCCGATATCATTGCCGCGGGGCGCAGATCAATCACGGAACGGACTGGTGCATCTCGTTCGGCGGATTGAAACCGGATCGAGACGTCGCGGCAGAGATCCTCAAGGCGGTGGAAGGCAACGCCATCGAGGCAGCATTGGAAGTCGCGGCTCGTGCTGCCGAACAACAAAGCCAACGGCGTCGCGCGCTGTCATTGGAGCTGGAGCAAGCGCATTATGAAGCGCGCCTTGCAGCCCGGCGATATGAAGCCGTCGATCCAGATAACCGTCTGGTCGCAGGGGAACTGGAGGCGCGTTGGAATGCCGCTCTCTCCACCGTAGGACAGGTAGAACAGCGATTGCGGGACAACGAACTGCCGGCCAATGCCAGTCGGATTCCCGATAAAGAGACGCTCTGCAGCTTGGCGCAGGACCTGCCTGCCGTGTGGAACTCGCCGGGGACAGACATGCGCCTGAAGCAAAGGATCGTCCGGATTCTGATCGAAGAGATCATCGCCGATGTGGATGACGCTGCCAGTGAGATCGTGTTGCTAATTCACTGGACCGGAGGCCGGCACTCCGAGCTTCGCATGAAGAAGAACCTCACCGGCAGGCACAGCCGCTGCACAGATCTGGAAACGATTGAAGTCCTGCGCCGGATGTCCGGCAGGTTTCCGGATGACCAGATCGCCGCGACCTTAAATCGGCTGGGGTTGAAGACCGGAACGGGTAACACCTGGAATGAAGGCCGCGTCCGCTCGGTCCGTAGCTATCATGAGTTGCCCGCCTGTAACGCTGCCCTGGCGCCACGCCAGACCGTCACCCTGGAGCAGGCATCCAAGCGGCTGGGCATCAGCCACAAGGTCATACGGCGGCTGATCGAATCAAACAGAATACCGGCTACTCAGGTCGTGCCGTGGGCACCGTGGGAGATTCCGATAGAGGCGATCGAATCTGCGGAGGTTGTGCAGGAAGTCGCCCGCGCGAAACGCCGTCCACGTCACTTGACGACCGTTAATGGACCATCCATGCCGATGTTTGCTGAAATTGGGGAAGATACTGGAAGTGGGAGTAGGGAATGACGGCCCGTCGGCCTGAAACCGACGGATAAATATCTATTGATTTCAGCTATGTAGCAAGGAGGTGCAGAATGTCGCAGGATCGCACGGCCCAAGAAACAATGCATCTTCGCGCTTGCCGATGAAGGCGCACGTAGCCAGGTCGAAGACCAGGCTGCGATTCATCTTCGGATTGAAGTTGAAGTCGAAGTGGTCGAGCGTCTTTTGTGGATCGCGGAAGGCGGCCTGTTTGCGCCGCCTCTCCAGCAGGCGGTCGCCGCGCCGGGTCAGTTCGTCGGCGACCAGGCACGAGATCAGATCGATCGGCGCCATGGCCTCAGCCTGCGCTTGGTGCAAGCGCGTTTCCAGCACGGTGGCGATGCCGCCCAGCCGCAGTTGTCGTAGAGCATGTTGTAGTTCGATGAGGTTCACGGTTTACTCTCCTTTGGTTTTGTTTTCGATGAGGTCGCGGTACTCGGTCAGTTGGCGGATCATCGGATCGACCTGATGCAAGCTAAGCGGCAACTGCGGCTGGCGCTCCAGGTAGCGGCGCACGAAGCGGTACTCATAGGAGCCCACTTCGAGCGCGGCGGCGCAGGCATCATCGACGCTGGCGACGCCGTATTTCTTGGCCAACGACAACACACCCAGAATGCGGCGCACCGCGGTCTCACCTTGCTCGCGGTGCATGGTGCGGCAGAGCGCGCCGATCTGCTCGCCGGCGTGGTCGGCGCGGCATAGCAGTTGCTGCGTGCCCAGCGGCGTATGCTTGGGGCGGTCCTGGTCTTGGATGCGATGGCCGCCGCGCGCCTGGCGCAGGTGCTCGCGCAATAGCTGGCCGGTGCTGGGGTTCAGCAGGCGCACATGCCGGAGATCCCACTGCACATTGACGCGGCGGCCGATCCAGCCCGGAGGCGCGCCATAGTAAGCAGCTTCGACCTCGACGCAGCCATCCAAGTGCACCGTGCGTTCACCGTATTGGTAATAGCGGAAGGGCTCGATGGGCAGTGGCAGCAAGGCCGGCCGCTCTTCGGCGAACATGGCAGCGACCTGCCGCTTGGTGGTGCCATGGATGCGCGTGTCGGCCCAGCGTGCTTCCCAATGGTCCAGGTAGGCCTGCGCCTCTTGCGGGCTTTCGAAACGCATGCCCTTCAACGGTGTCTTCTGCGCATGGCCCACGCCGCTTTCGACCTTACCCTTACGATCCGGATCCGCCACGCGGTAGGGCATCGCGACCACGCCGTAATGCCGCAACATGTCGGCCTACACAGGGTTGAGAGTGGGATCGTAGATATCTGGTTTGAGTACGCCCTCGCCAAGGTTGTCGAGCACTACGACTCGCGTGCAGCCACCCAGCCGCCGGAAGGCCTGCTCATGCAACTCGGCCCAGGTCTGCGTGCTGGATTGGAACACCAGAAGGCGGACCGACTTGCGGCTGTAGCCGAGGGTCAGCACGAACAGGCGCATCCGGCGGTACTTGCCGCTGTGCGGATCGCGGACCATAGGGCCGGTGCCGTAATCAACCTGGGCTTCTTCGTTATGGAACGCGTTCCATAATGAGGATTATGGTAAGTCCCGCGTCATGGTAAGAGGCGGCGCAGCCCCGAGCCTTTTGGCCGGGAATCTCCGCCGCGTTCCGGGCTTGTACGTTACATAATGCGCTACAGAGCTTCGAGCCACTCGATGAGGCTCGATGATAGACGGGGAGTTGGTGCCTGCGTCGGTTGCGGGCCGTTTGAGGAGTCGAGAGCCTTGCGTTTCATCTCGAGATCCGCCTGGACGTAGACTTCGGTGGACTTCATATCGACATGTCCAAGGAAATCTTTGACCATGACGAGAGGCACGCCGGACTGGAGCAGGTGCATTGCCTTTGTATGTCTCATGGTATGGGGACTGATTCCCACGCGGGCCAGAGTGGGCATGGCGGTTGTGGCCCTGCGCAGGTACTTCAGCAGAATGTATCGTGCGCCGTGGCGGCCCAGTCGGCCGCCCCGCCCGTTTTGCAGGAATGGCAGTTGGTCGTTGAGTTGACGCCCCTCAGCGGACAGGAACTGTCGGACTAGCCGTGCGGATTGGGGCAGCAATGGGCATAAGCGCTCCCGACGTCCCTTACCTCGAACACAGACGAACGGCGGCGATTCCAGATGAAAGTCACGCGGTGTCAGATCAAGCAGTTCCTGGATACGGGCGCCGGTGTCATAGAGTATGCTGAGGAGCACGTAATCGCGTTCTCCGCGCTTAGCCAGGCGGTCGATTTGAGCCAGCAGATGACCAAGTTCCTGCTCGCTGAGATAGCCGTGTAAAGGGCGAAGCGCCTTCTTTGCGGGAACAGACAAAACAGGGCTGCAGGTAGCAGCCAGAGCTGGTTCTCGCCCCGCGACGTAGCGAAAGAAAGTTTGAACGGCCGCCAGGCGCGAATTGCGCGTGCGGATCGTGTTGCCGCGGCTGGTCTCCAAGTCCGCGAGAAACTCCAATACTACGGGGGCCGTGAGATCTTCGATCACGAGCTGATCAACGGAGCGTCGACACCGCCCGGCCGCAAACTGAAGAAAAAGCTTCATGGCGTCGCGATAGGATGTCGTCGTATGGGGGCTGACGCCCCGCTCGGCGGCGAGATAACGAAGAAAGAATGCCGAGAGCAGAGTCGGGAGTGTGGGCAGGCTCATCAAAGTCCCCCTTCGTTGATCAGGTAGCCGAAGCGGGCTTGATGTCGCCGGGTGACTTCGCCCATGAGATCCTGGGTCAGTTGCAGGTAGCGCTGAGAGCTGGCTAAGCCGACGTGCCCAAGGTACGTTGCCAGAAGCGGCAACTTTGCGCCGAGATCGACGTTCTGTTCACACCACAGCAAAAGACGGAGAACGGCAAACGAATGTCGCAGGTCATGGAGACGAATGTGCCGGTTGCCGCTCGTGCGTTCGATGCCGGCGGTTTTCAGTGTCTGATGGAAGGCATCGCGCAGGGCGGTAATCGAATACCGTCCCCCGCGTGGGCTGGGAAAGAACGGCTTCTCGGGAGCGCCGGCGGCGAAGCGCTTGGTTGCCAGCGTTCGGCAGCGCGCCAGTTGCTGAGCCAAGTCCGGGGCAATCGGAACCATTCTGGACTTGTCAAACTTGGTATGGCGGATATGCAGCAGGCCTGCGTCGAGGTCGACATCGGCCTGTGTGAGTCGCAGAAGCTCTCCGGCCCGGAGGCCGGCAAGATACAGAAGGCACAAGGCAGCGCCCAGGACTGTGTCCCGAACTGGCGATGTCCGTCCTTGCGGCAACTTTTCACAAGCTTGCAGGAAACGTTTACCCTCGTCTCGGCTGAGCACCCGTGGCACAAATTTCTGGCGCACAATCCGCAAGGAGCGGCGATCCGGTACGACTGTCCGGGCGTCTTCGAGCCGTAGGAAGCGGCAGACTTCCCGCATGAGCGTCAAACGATGCGCGCGGTTCGACTCCGATTCAGTGCCCCTTCGAGCTATGTAATGTAATCGTGCACAATCTCCAGCGTGATAACAGGATCTTCTGGTGATAGGCGAGTGTTGAGAAAGCGATCCAACTCGCGCAACGCGCGACCCTCCTCTCTATAGCGGTAGCCCATGGCGTGCTTTTGAGCGAGGAACTGTACCAGCTTTTGGGCCAACGGCGATATGAATCCGGGGGAGGAGTTTGCTGGCAAGGCGTTCATCGGATTACCTCCTCCGCGGAGATGGCCACGCTCCGCAAGCCGGCCACCTCGACCCGGGTGTAGCCGTAGGTGGTCTGGGTGGACGCGTGGCCCAGCACGTCGGCGATCGATTTGAGAGGATCCCAGCAGCTAGCAACTGAGTCGCGAGCGTATGGCGAAATAGGTAGAGGCCCCGGCGCCCTGGTCGGTCGGCAAGGCCGGCGCGCCGAAGGGCATCGCGCATGATCGTGGCGAGGTTGTTCTCGGCCGCGAACGGCTCGAACGGTGCACAGTGGCGAAGAAAGATGGTACGGTTCGTCGATGCTGGGCGACCGTCGAGCAAGTATGCGCTGAGCGCATCTGCGACGTCGGGGAGGAGCGGCAGTGCGAGGGGTCTGCCGGTCTTGACTTGCCGGAGATCAATCCGGGCCTCACGCCAATCGATTTCGTCGAGGGTCAGTTGGCGAATGTCACAGGGACGCAATCCGTATCGAGCAGCCAGCACAAGGACCGCATAGTCACGCCGGCCGAGCGGAGTTGATCGGTCCACCGTGGCCAGGACGCGATCCACCTCAGCCTGACCCAGCACGTCTGGAAGGCTGACATACCGATACTGTCGCGGTCGCGGGACCGCATCACACAGGGAACTGGAGAGCCATCCCTGCACCGCGGCCCAGCGGAAAAAGACCCGAAGGGTGGAACCATACGAGCGTCGAGGAGCCTTATTCTTGGCATTCTCGTAGAACTCACGAACGTGCCCTGGCGTAATCTGGTCGAGTTCTGTGATGCCGTTGCCCTCCAGGTACTGGGCGAACGCCGACAACTTTTGGGTGTACTTCCTGGCCGTTTTCGCCGCCAGTCCGCGATGCGTTTGCACAAACAGCAAATACGGCGTCAGAATCGGGGCAAACCAAGCCGGGGTCAGAGGAGGAGAGCCAACACGCCGGCGAAACTGCCCTCGTTCGTCTGTTTCGAGGAAGATTCTGACAGAGGCCCGAAGAACGCGTGTGCGGCTGGCACTTGTCTTCGCGGTACGCCGGCCAACGTATTGCCGTACCGTGTCGGTGCCTGTGGCCGGCAAAGGCAGACCACATTCCTCGAGGTGCCGGGAGAAACGCAGCCATTCGTGAAGATGCTGGCGGATTACGTCATTCGCGTAGCGCAGTTCCAACAAACTACTTCCAACTTGGTCCATGCGCTGCTTGTGCGGTGACGTGCGATACTGCCCGCACTCGTCACCAGAAAACCAGTTTGAGAACATCGAAGACTCCTTAGCGAAGTGAAATCAGAGAGCCCCAATATTCTCGCCGTGGGGAGATTATGGAAAGAGCGAGTTGGATAAATTGCGGTGGTACGCCCGAACCGCCAGGGAATGCAAGCGCCTCTTACCATGACGCGGGACTTACCATAATCCTCACCGGCCGCAGTCTCGATCACAGCGCAAGCTTCCTTGGACGGACCGCCGACCAACTTGCGCACGAAGCGCTTGACGCTCTGATAGCCGCCGGTGAAGCCGCGGATATCGACCAGATCCTGCCAGATGGCCATGGCATTGCGTCCGCGGGAGAGCCCCAGTTCGATGGCGTCCCGATGCACCGCGCAGGTGCTGGCCGACGACGGCGCCGCCGCCGCTTCGGCAGCCGGCGCTACGCCAAAGTCGGTGGTCACCTCTATGGCCGGTTTTGCGTGGGCCGAGTCGGCACCAACCGCGGTGGCTGCGTCGGCAGGTGCCGCGCCGGTAGTCAAATCGGCATCCGGAGGGGCTCCGCAGGAACCAGCCGGTGTCTCCGACTCCGCGCCAAAGTCGGTGGTCGCCTCTACCTCTATGGCCGGTTTTGCCGACGGTGGTCCGGCACCGGCGCCAGAGGCCGTTGTAGGCAGGAGTTCGGCGACCGCCTCATTGGCCGCCGGGTTTGCAGACCGATGTCCCCACAAACCTGACGGTCTTACGGTGACCCCAGCCTCCCGCAGATAGGCTGCCGCCGTTTCCCGGCGGACGCCCGTGGTCTTCTGAATGCGCCGCAGCGACCATCCCAGCCGCCCCAGCGCGATGACTTGTTGTTTCGTTTGCTCGTTCAAGACGTTGCTCACATCGACGCAGGGTAATCGCCCTCACGTCTGAGTTAACGTCCTGGTTTAGCGGTTTATCGTTGGCCGGTTTTGTGACCCTCTATGGCCGGTTTTCGGTGACCCCCGAGGAAAGAGAAACACTCCGATGCGAAGCCGCGAATTTATCTCCGACAACGGGCCGCAGTTCGTCAAGGACTTCAAGTCAAGGAATTCATCCGGACAAAGTCATTGGGCTGACGCCGTCTGCTGCCGGCGTTTTTTGCCGCTGCTGGCGCGCCTCTTCCAGTTTGCGATCCCGCGCGGCTTGGATCTCCGCCTGGCGCCCAGCCAGCATATCGGGTGGGCGACTGGCTCGCGCCTTGGTCTCGAAAGACTGCTGCCCCATTCTCGAAACACTCCTTCTGCTAACGATAGAAGACCGTCGGCTGGAGGCCCAGTTCATCGTGGAGCTTCGAAATCGGTTCCTGGTCCAGCAAGCGCCGGCGCAGAATCGCGACCTTCTCTTCGGCTGTGTAGTGCATGAAAAAGGTACGGAGACACGGCTGGCGTTAACGTACTGAGGGGAGGATTCAAGCTCAAGGTCCCACCTGAAGACGCGGTGGGTGTCAACCACACAGACACCCGCGGCGGACTCGCAGGGTGCCCCTGCACATCACCGTCTGGGCGCTCTGTCAATCGTAACCAGAGTAATCGGGCTCATTAGCCCCATATTCCACGTCATGCGCCCACGCCGATCTGCGTGCGGGAGGGGCCACTATTCTTGAGCCTTGGGCTCGACTGCCTGTGCTGCGGACGGCAAGCCAATATCCTTGAGGAAAACGCGGGCCGGGTTCCCGACTACCAGGGCGAAGGGCGGCACGTTTGCCACGACCACGCTGTTGGCGCCAACGATGGCCCCTTCGCCAACAGTAACGCCTTTCAAAATGTGACTGCCGTTTCCGATCCAGGCGTTCCGGCAAATCCGGACCGGCCTGATTTCATCCAATGGCGGCGGTTGATTGGCGGCACGCAGGTCTGCCTGTTTGGGGTGGGCGTCGCTATCGGAAATCCGGCAGTCGTATGCCACGCGTGCGTGGTCCTCGATGATCACTTCGCGATTGACGGTGATACGCACATTCCAGCCGACCTCTGCGCCGTGGCCGATCACTAGCCTGGGTTGGTCGATCATCCTGCCTGAACTGATCGTAATTTTCCCGCCAAGCCAGACATCGTCGCCAATCTCGATTTGCACATGGCCTTCCACAAAGGGCAAGCCGTCAATGGAGAGGTTCTTCCCGATCCTAGCGCAGCGGGCACTGAAGACTGGGCCGCGGTAGAGGAGGGTAAGGAGGAATCGTGCGAGGACGATTAACTGGTAGTGGAGCTCATACAGAAATCGGAAGAACGGATTCGCAAGCCGTGGGAGAGGGCGTACGGGCGGCCGATGTATAAGCATTAGGGCGCTTCGAAGGAAGCGGTGAAATGGTGTATTCCCCCTCTTAACGCCGAGTATCAATTTGCTGATCGTATCCAATTTGAGCTCTGAGATTACGTTCGCACCCGCGAGGCCGCATCGCTTGGCGACAGTGGGCCCGTCTGCGATTCACAATAGGTAAAGCGGCAGAACTCGTGCAAGAGGTCGTACCCGTCCCAAAACCGATTGAACTGCAGTGCCTGCCCTACCGGAACGATCCGGTCGACCGCTCTGCCGCCAAAACGCGCCGCCAAGTCACGAAGTTCCGGTCCGTCGAATCCGAAATGGGTCAGTGTCTGGTGATGGCGTCTCAGTACCGGGACTAGCTCCTTAAGACTGTCAATCCGGGCTGTAAAGAAAAGACCTCCGCCCGAATGCTCGTGCGGCTGCGAAGCCAGCGCGTCTAGTTGCAGGACCGTTGCCTCCGGATCGCGCCTGTAGTTTGCGACCGGCAAATCAATAATCGCCTGGCAAGAAAACACTAGCTTGCGCATGTGGACAGCCGCCGGGGATTCAAACCCCTTCATCTGGGTCCAGGCGCGCAGGGCATCCCAGAACACGGCGGCCGCTTGTGCTACTGTGTCGGCAGAGCCGACCCACACGACCAGTCGCGGTGAGGAGCAGGCCATTTGGTCGAACCAGTACGCATCGTTGAAGAACAGGTCGGCCAGCTTCGAGCGGCCAGCCTCATCCAACTCGGAATAACGGCCGGCATGGATCACGGCGAGCGAAGCCCGATCTGTGAATGTCAACTCACGCGCGTGGGGAGATAATGGAGCGGTGCGGATGGCGGTCACGGTATGATCGCCGCCCCAGATGACTCGAACGTCGCACGCGAGCGACAGGGCACGTGTCACTTCATCACTGTGGCCATAGCTCAGGACGACCGTAGACTGCGCGATTTCCGGCGCAGCTTGAGAGAGCGAATCGCGCCACAACCTCAGCAAAATGTCCGACTGCGGTGAGCGGCGTGATGACATTCGGATCATATTGCGATTTCCAGTTAGTGCGGCCAGAAGCCATGAATAGATGAAGATGGTGTCGACGTTTCCTGGCGGGATGTGAAACACCAGTCCGCGGGGCATGGCGACTATATCGGGCCGTGCCGCCTTCCCGAAGTCGGTCCGCAAGCGCGCCAATTCGGCTCTGCGCATCCAGAACGCCAACGAAGCGAGTTCAGCATATAGGGAGGCCTCGCGGTCGCGGAAAATTGCTTGTGATAACTCGGCGCAGAAATCGACGATCAGATCCGAGAAAGGAGGGAGTGGAGCCTGCGGTGCGGCAAACTGCGAGACGACTTCTTCAAGCGGAGCGCTGCGGATCTCCGGGACCAGAATCTGCAATTCCATCACTCCACCCCCGACGTCGTGATGACATCGCTGCAGCCACGCAATTCCGCTCGCGGGAGCCTTCCGATCACGGAGAATGCTTTGCCATGACGCCCGCAGGCGAGACTGTCGACAGAATGGATGACGCCAAGGTCCTCGGTGAGGAGCGAGTGCCCAGGATAGCTTGTCGGCAGCACACTGAGCACTTGCAGAATTCCCACATTGCCGTGCGGCAGTTCTTCAAACGTGATGGGGTGGCGCACTATCACGTCGGCGAAGTTGGGCGGATAGAGGTAACCGTCCTCGCCCTCCAGGTAAACGCTTCCAACTTGTTCCACCATGCCATAGAAATTATAGATTCTCGATAGTCGCGTCTCCGAACAGAAGCGCCGCCGCAGTTCTGCCGGGCTAACGGCCTCTTCCTGAAGTTTCTTCCATCCTCCGCTGTGAATCAGGATGCCGTTTGACAAATCCACGTTCTGGCCGACTAGGCGCAGCAGGAAGTACTTCCAGGTAACGAAGGTGAAGCCAAACATCAGGAATGGTTCGTGCCCGAAGCGAGCGAGAAACCCTCGCACCTCTTCCGGGTCGAGCTGCATCTGATCATCGAGTGCATAAGCGTGGTCACGCCCGAAATTCATCATTCCCAGCAGGCCCGCCGCGCGTGCGTTGATTCGGTGACGATCCTTAATTAGAGACGGGCTTTCGATAAGCAGCATCGGCAATCGCCGCGGGCCGAGTAGATGGGTCATGATGCGGCTCAACGCGAGGGTCTGTCGCTGGGCGGTTTCGCGATCCAGCACGATGCGGCTGGGCTGTTGCCCCGTAGTGCCGCTCGATTGCAGGATCTTGAAGACATCGGCTTCGGGTACGCTGCGAAGCACGTGCGATTTGAAGAGTCCGACTGGCAAATACGGAACGTCGCCCAGCCGGGTGATGGGTGCAGAGCCGGGATACAAAACCCGCATCAAACGGTCGTACTCGCCACAATTGCGCCGATGATGTTCGGTCAACACGGCGAGTTGGTCAACGAGCACCCTTTCCTTTTCCGGTTGGGGCAACGAGAATTGTGGGGCCCGCAACAGTTCGGTGACCGTCATTTATCTTCCAGTCTCGCATAGTCGATTTTTCCACTGTTGCTGGTAGGTAGGCTGGCGATTCTCCGAAGGTCGAGAGCGCTTGAGTGGAGCCGTAATTGCGCCGAAACGGTGCTCTGCAGGCGCTGGAGTTCCGCCGTGGTTCCGAACTCACAGTACGCGATCAGCTTGTCCTTGCCGCTTACGACGGCCACGGGTCCGTGTATCTTCAGCATCGTTTCCACCTCGTCCAGGTTGAGGCGCAGGCCAAAAACCTTGGCGTCCCGGCGAGCGCGGCCTACGATGTGGACATAACCGTCGGAGTCCAGGCTTGCACGGTCGCCAGTATAGAGTATCCCACAGAGGTCGTCACCCTTGGCCAAGTCCGCGCGGTCGAGTCCATAGCCCAACATGACATTGGGTCCGCTGTAGACGAGTTCTCCAACAACTCCCGGATGTGTGGTCAAGCCTTCGTCTGTCAGGATGAGGAGCTTTCCACCGGGGATCGCGATGCCGGCCGATCCCAGTTTCTCCGGCAGCATACGTGCCGGAAGAATCGAAATCCGTGCGGTCGCTTCCGTCTGACCGTACATGACCCAGAAGGTGCCGTTCCGTGCGGCCATTTTTGAGTGGAATTGCGATATGGCGTTGTCGTCGAGCTTGCCGCCAGCCTGAGTCATGGCCATGACTGAGCGCGCCGAAAGCTTGTCGAGATCCAGCCGGCTCAGCATCTGATAAGTATAGGGCACTCCCGCGAGTGAGGTAACTTGGTATTCCACAACAGTCTTCCAGAAGTCTGGAGAAATCAGACTGTTGGTAGTCAGGACGGTGGTTGCGCCGACCGCCAGGTGGCTGTTGATCACCGACAAGCCGTAGGAGTAATGCATCGGGAGGTGTGCGATAGGGCGATCATTGTCCGTGAGCTCGAGGGCCTGCAGAATCGAGTTTGCGTTGGCCTCCACGTTTCGCCTGGTCAGGCGAACCATCTTTGGGCTTCCAGTACTTCCCGAAGTGGAAAGCAGAAGCGCCAGTTCCGGATGAATGGCTGGACCGCCGACCTCGGGGCCCCGACGCCAGAGACCCGGCGCGTCCGTAGGATGGTATTCCGGACCGGGCTGTTCCGGCAATAGCACAAATTCGGGCCGAAAGATGTCGAGTATCCGCTCCCGAAGACTCGCGTCTAGATTCTGAGCGAGCAAAGCAATGGCGTGGCCCGCTTCCATGCTTCCCACATACCAAGCAACAGATCGTAGCGTGTTGCTGCAGAACTGAAACACCAGAGCCTTTGAGGCGGTGGTAAGCGAGTCCCTGCAGCGGTTGACCTCCTCGGACAGTTGGCGGTAGGTCCAATTTTGGCCGGAAGACCCGTCGATCAGAGCGACTCGGTGCAGCCGGGCTTCGTCGTTAATCGCAAAGATCATGGGCCAAGGATCAGACGATCATCCCGCCGTCCACCCCAATTACCTGGCCCGTGATGTAAGACGCCATTTCCGAAGCCAGAAAAAGGATTGTCTGCGCAACTTCCTCGGGTTGGCCTGCCCTGCCCATCTTGATGGATGCGAGGGCATCCTGCCTGCGGTTTTCGGGCAACTGTTTGGTCATGTCCGTGTCGATCATGCCGGGAGCCACCGCGTTCACCCGAATCCCCTTGGGAGCCAGTTCTTTGGAGGCGGAAAGCGTCATCCCGATCACGGCGGCTTTGGAAGTGGCGTAGACGGCTTGTCCGGCCTTGCCCCATCGTCCGATGATCGAAGTCAAGTTGATGATCGATCCACCTTTGGCACGCGTCATCAATCGGGCAGCGCCCTGTAGATGGAGCAGGGAACCGGCCACATTGGTTTGAAGCACAAGGTGAATCACGTCGGCGGAGATCATGCCTATCAAGGCGTCCTGCATGATGCCGGCATTGTTCACCAGCACGTCGAGCTTCTTGTGTTGTTTGAAAACCTCCGAGTAGCAGGCTTGCACCGCCGCCGCGTCTGTGGCGTCGGCAGTCACTGTCCACGCCTGCACGCCGAAGCGTTGGCGGATCGATTGCCGACGCTGTTCCAGGAGATCGCCGGAACGGGCGTTGAGAATCAGGATCGCGCCGTGTTGTGCAAACAACTCCGCTGTGGCCCATCCGATTCCGCGAGTGGCTCCGGTAATCAGGCAAACCTTGCCTTCGAGCATCACTCGAATACCACTCCATGCCCGCCTAGGATTTCCTTGGCTTTCAGGTAGCTGCTCAAGCCTACCACTTCGTCGGTCTCCAGCATGACATCGAACGCGCCATCGATCCCCGCAACGAGGGACATGTGGGCGACCGAATCCCATCCGTCCGTCTTGCCGTACTCGATTTCGTCAAAATTGACCCCTGGGGCGAGTGGAAGCGAATCTCCGAACGTTGTTTTCAGTTTGTCGATATTGGTGTTCACGCGAAACTGGATCCCTTCTGTTCTGCCCAGTTCTCTGCCGCCGATTGAGCTTAATGCATGAGTCTCACAGAGTTTCCCGGCCGAAAAGTGGTCGCCAGGATCAACCGAAAGAAACGACTGAACCTTTTACATTTTAGCATACCTGTTACCAGGAGAAGACCAATGCTGGATCCCATTTAATACCTGAGCTATGCATTGCCGATGAGCCTGCGATTGCGGGCGGAAGCGTAGTGAACCATTTGGGGACCCCGCGGATATTGGGAAGTGGCAGGTTAACGTTGCAACTCCGCATATCAATGGGACTGCGCTTATTTTTCTTCCATCGACCGGCTCGATGGCCACCAACACGCGCAGTCGAATCCGAGGGACATTCGTCCCGTGAGGATTTGCCGACATGCCTGGATTGGCAAAAACGGCTCCCACATCATGAAGGGCGTCACCATAGGCGAGGGCGCGGTCATTGGGGCCAATAGCGTAGTGATCTCGGATATACCGCCCTACTGCCTAGCGATGGGAAATCCAGCGGAAGCCTACTTCCGCAACTTTGGACGCCCTTCGAAGAAACCCGCTGCTCCTGTGAAGTGAATGCTAGCCCCAAGGCGAGTTCTGCTTTGGACCTTCTGAGGATCTAAATTAGAATGGAGGGGGGAGAGTCCACTTGCGGCATCATCCCCCCCGACTTCTTCGATCTAACTGCGAACGAATCTACAGTGAAGACTAGACCTCTCGGCGGCGGCGCAACATGAGACAGAGCCCAGCTAGTCCGCCACCAAACAGCGTGAGGCTGGCCGGCTCGGGCACTGCTGACGGGACGGCGGAGAACTGGAAGTCGCCGGCATAATAGCGGTTCGACGGACCTGTATCCCGTGTCTTGGGAAATGTCACCGGGTTCGGCAAACTTCTGGGCACCGATCCGAAGCGCGAAACGCCGCCGAAGGTAATCAACCCGCCGCCAGTGTTCTCAAGGGACAGAGGTAGTGGCGCGACTCCGTTATTTCCGTTCTTTTCAAGTGCGTTATAGCCCTGCGCGACGATGGTGTAAAAGCCAGGAAGCAGCTCGAACGGAGTGATGTTCTGAAAGAGCCAGTCGTCGGTCACGAGGTAGGTTGTGCTGGTCAGAAAAGATACTTCGGTCGGCGCAATGATCGCGCCGGAGGTGGCCGTAAAGGAGGCAATCGAGAAAATAGCGGCGTTTAAGTCTGTCCGAGGCGCCGCAGTCAAGTGGCCGAAGGCATTGTTGGAGAATACCCCAATCTCCGTCACCTCTATCGGGTCCAGCACCTGGAAATCCACACCGAGGGATCCAAAATAAGCTTGGTTCCCGGTGATTCTTACAGCCACATCATACGCAATCGTGGTCGAAAAACCGGAGGACGCGGTCAATAACGCCAGCACGACAACCCGCTTAAACCCCCAGGTAGCTACAGCCGTCAACATTTTCTCTGCCATTGAAATTCCTCCGTTCTTTGCCACGGGCTCGTAGTGGGAACCCCTGACAACAAGCTTACGATAGGCCTTCAAACAAATCAACCTTGAATCCTGGTCATTTAAGTACCAGTGGTGGCAATTGGTGTTGAGTTACACAAATCTTTTGGGTGTGGCTACTTTACGACGACGCCAGGAAAAATCGGGTGACACCTCGGCGTTATCTCAGCGCAGTAGAAGGGATTGTGGCTCCGAACCCCATCCAACCCGCGATCATGCCTCCCGACAGGGGATATTCTGATATCCCCAGTTTTCGTTCACTCTTGCAGCGTGCGGTCGAACCCCAGGTCATTCATTTTGCAGGTATTTATCCGTCGTCGTAAAGTAGCCACACCCAAATCTCTTCCGCTCACCCAGATGCCCATGTGATCGCAAGGGGGCATATACTGTAAACCCTGGGCGACCTCCCAGGTACCGTGCGGTCGTTTGGATCCGACGGACGCACCAGGGAGATTTTGGTCTGTTCGGGGGGGGAGCCCTGCCCCTTGCGGGCCAACTTGACGAAGGTGCGGCGCACGTCGTTGAGGGCGCGAGATCTACCCAGCTCTTTGCCGTAGCAGTCGACGACCCCGCAGCTCGACTGGGCGCTCACGCCCTAGCCGGTTGTGGGCCGCCCTTGTTGACGGCGGCCAGCACCCGCCCGGTCGCGATTCCCGCTGCGGCTAGCCAGTCGCCCGATGGCGGATTTGGTCCAAGGGGGCACGGGCATGGTGCGCACGCGATCTCCCTTGCCTGAGAGATCCCCTGCGCACCGGCGACCGTCGCGCTGCTGAATATCCCCGATCCGCAAACGGTGCGGGAGCAACCGCGAACTGATGCTATAGTACAATATTGTGATACAGCTTCGGCGTTCACCAAGCGTGACCCACTTGTGCTCGATTAGATTGACCCACACGGAGAACACAGTTTGGCGCAGTGCAAGGAAGGTGCAAGCGATTTCATCCAAAACACTCCGTCAACACTGCTGGTTCCCGAGCGCCGGAGTGATGCACCTGACGCATCGGATCCAAACAGTTGTTCGGGAAAAAGCCGGGCCTTCCGGCGCGATAGTGCTTTTGGTGCTGTTAGCAATTTCT
>Ga0105856_1000453_pt1 | contig 21898 bp, 22 predicted proteins | sample OrgsoiDNA_201060_FD_89681 | JGI IMG/M metagenome (GOLD analysis project Ga0105856, IMG submission 89681) | Permafrost soil microbial communities from the Arctic, to analyse light accelerated degradation of dissolved organic matter (DOM) -... | ecosystem: Environmental > Terrestrial > Soil >...
AATTATCAGTTAACCGCGCAGGCGTTAAAAGAAACCCTGCCAACGATTTCCGCCAATTGTATTTAGGTACCGAATACTAGGAGTTATTCTGATGAAGAAAAGAATAAGCTGGCTATGTATAATACTCTGTGCTTTCGTATTTTTTAACGTAGCACAGGTTAAAGCTGACTCGGATATTTATATAACCCCGGGCACAATAAACCTGCCTACTACAAGCAATAAAGTGATAATTGACGCCGAAAAATTTGTATATACCGGAAGTCCGTCAGTTGGTTCCGACGCTGATGGTGGATATATACAAAACAGGCCAGACTCTTGCTCGGTTACAGTGCGAGGCTATTGCGGAGTGCCACAGGTAGGCGATATATCTGCAGTATTAGGAGTAAGACATAATGGGGTTGTCCGTTGGGGCAGTCCGAGCCAACTTGGAATTATTGCGAAAAATGATGTCATCGTAATACAAATCCTCACATCTGAAGCAGGTCAAAAAGTAAAAGATATTCAGGGTAGCTGGAAATTTCCGGCTACCGATCTTGGAGACATTTATGACATAAGGAACAATAGAGTTTCTACTATACATTTAGAGTCAATGACCTTAGTTATTACTAAAGAAACATGCGCAGTAACTACGTCACATGATATGGCCTTTTACTGGACAGATTTAACGCCCAATGAAATAAGTAACGGTAATACCCAGATAAAAAATGCTCCCATTAGTCTGTCATGTAATACCAGCAATGTTGCACCTTTACAGGTGACGATTACTTCTAGTCAGGGCACGAACAGTGTTGCTAACGGTGTCATCAATACCAATCTGCTAAATCTGGGGATCAAACTGACCTGGGCCAGCAACGGGCTGCCGGTAGCACTTGAGACACCTATTGATTTTCCTGCAGCCACGAGTTCTACAGAAGACCTGAGCATCAATGCCCAACCGGTGCAGACAGGCAGCGGCACAGTCGGCGCCGGGGATTTCTCCACAGCGGTGACCATGAACATTGAATATCGCTAAGGGGAATACGATGAAAATAATAAAACCTCTGTTACTCGCGGGCCTGTTATTCAGCAGTTACAGCTTTGCCCTCAGCGAACAGGTCGTGATGCACTATAGCGGCACAGTGGTTATTCCGCCCTGTGTCGTCTCCACACCCTCTTTGTCGGTTGATTTTGGCGATATCATGGCGAGCACTCTCGCTAATTCGGGATCGGCTACGGGCTGGAAAATGACCACCGTGCGATTAAGCAATTGCACGAACGTAACTGATATCGCGATTTTGATCAATGCAACGATGTCCACGGCCAATGCGGATTACATTGCCTCAACCGGAACGGCGCAACATGTTGCTGTGAATGCTACCGTTGGCCCCGCGGGTACGGCGGTTAAAGACGGACTTACCCTTGCGGGTATCAATATGGCAGGGCAGTCTGACTATTCGACAGATTTCTATTTGCAGGTAATCAATGACGGCACAGGTTCTGCAACAGCAGGTTCGGTGCAATCAGCCATTACATTAACCTATGCGTTTAAATAACGTATTCAAAGTAACTTCAGTAAAAGGCCTTCAGTAATGAAAAACATTTCTTCAATTACCGCTGCGGCATTATTAATTCCTGCAATGTTTATAACATCTGCTATCGCAGCCGACACGACTGTCATTAATATTAAAGCGAATATTGTGGCGACCTCCTGTCTGGTGACAACCACCGTGCTGAATATTGACCTCGGTAATATACAGGGAGGCACTATCCAAAATGCCGGGAGTTCAACCCCATGGTCAGGCGAGAACGTTATTGATCTGACCGGCTGCCCGCTAGGAACGACCTCTGTCGACGCCAAATTTACCGGTACAACTGCACCCAATGATACTAACGGTTATAAAAATACCGGAGGTGACGACGCCGTCAGCGTGCAACTGGGGGACGGGGCGAGTACGCCAAAATATTTCTCCAATAATACAATTATCAATCAGCCTATTGCCAACAATGGAGCCCAGATAAAACTTCATGCCAGACTATATACCAGTGGCGTTGCCAAACCGGGCGCAGTTAATTCGACAGTGAATGTCGAGTTCAGTTATAAATAGCACTTCGGGGGGATAAGCATGTTTCACTTTAAAATACTTTCCTGTCACGGTGTGGCCACTGCGCTGACGCTGGTCTTACTCTATTCACCACTGGTTACCGCGGCGGATACAGTGGTGAATGTCACGGCGAATATTCTGGCCTCCTCCTGTGATATCGCTGCGGGTTCGGCGGATCAAAACGTGGACTTAGGCAAAGGCCGTCTCGCAGACTTAACTCATGCGAAAGATGCCACGCCCTGGACCTCTTTCTCCGTTGAGCTAACCCACTGCCCGACCTCCGCGTCGACAGTGACAGCCACAATGAGCGGCACACCCGTTCAGAGCGCACCGGAATATTATCTGAATACCGGCACTGCAACCGATATTGCGATTGAAGTGATGGATGAAGCAGGCCAGACGCCGTTAGGCAACGGCGCTACACTGAATATACCCGTGGATGCGCAGCGCAATGCGGTATTCAGTCTGAAGGGACGAATGATCTCGCTAACGGGAAAACCGACATCAGGGACGGTTGCCGGCGTGATGGACCTCAGTTTTACCCTGAAGTAATCAAAGTGCAAACAGGCGCCTGATGCGGGTTGCCTAAACCGATCATCAGCTATACCGCAGTAAATTCTTTTGCTAAAAACCAAGATTTTCCAAGGGGAATTAACTGCCGCTTTGCAGTGACTTCACCCGGTTCGCATAGCTCTTGCGCAGCTTTTGCAGTTTTGGCGGGATCACCGCCATGCAGTAACCGTTACGCTGCCCTGCGCCGTCCCAGTAATTCTGGTGATAATCTTCCGCCACATACACGTCGCCCAGCGGTTCGATGGAGGTCACTACCGGCTGGCTCTGGTCCGCCTGTGCGCGCAGAATGGCGGCTTCGGCTTCGGCATGTTGCTCTTCACTGGCCGGGAAAATCACCGAACGATACTGCGTACCTACGTCATTCCCCTGGCGGTTAAGCTGGGTCGGATCATGGGTGACAAAATGGATATCCAGCAGATCGCTGTAGCTCAGTTTTTCCGGGTCGAACCCGACGCGGATGGCTTCGGCGTGGCCAGTAACACCGGCGCAGACCTGCTCATAAGTCGGGTTGGGTCTGCGCCCGCCGGTGTAGACACTCTCTACCGACTCCACGCCAATCACATCTTTGAATACTGCTTCTGTACACCAGAAACACCCGCCGCCGAAGATGGCATATTCGATGGTCATATTCTCTCCCAAACTCAGATCGTATGAAGGACAAAACGTCTGATGAACCTCACCAGACGTTTTAAAAGAGTAAAACTATCCGCGCCTAAAATGCAAAGCAGGAACAGCCCAGCGCGCCCCAGAAGGCGTTATCGTCCGAAACCGGCACCGATGACTTTCGCGCGACATCATGTGAATGTACATGGACACCGCAGGGCCCGCTACATTGATGCATCTGCGTCATCCCCACGCGGCCATTAGTCCGCGGCGGGGCGCTGCGGTAGTGGCCTGGTACATTGACTACCGGCGACCAGTCCGGCAACACAGGGATCGCTGGCGGGGCCAGCGGAGTGAAGCTGCCCGCCGCGTAGACAATTTTACCGTCAACCATGGTCAGCACGGACTCAATCCCTTTGATCTCCTCCTCCGGAACGCTGAAGTAATCTTTCGACAACAATACCAGATCCGCCAGCTGGCCGACCTTAATCTGCCCTTTTTTGCCCTGCTCGCTGGAGAACCACGAACTGCCCTGCGTCCACAGCATCAGCGCCGTTTCGCGGTCCAGACAGGCATCGTCGTCGTACATTGTCATTCCACCCACCGTCCGGCCGGAGACCAGCCAGTAGAGCGCCGTCCACGGGTTATAACTCGCCACGCGGGTGGCGTCAGTACCGAGCCCCACCGGCAGATCCGCATTGAGCATTTTTGCCACCGGCGGCGTCTGCTTCACCGCATCTTTGCCATAACGGTCGGCAAAATATTCGCCCTGAAACGCCATGCGGTGCTGTACGGCAATGCCCCCACCGAGCGCTTTCACGCGTTCGATATTAGCCTCAGTAATGGTCTCCGCATGGTCAAAGAACCAGTGCAGACCGTTGAACGGAATATCACTGTTCACCTTTTCAAAGACGTCGAGCATCCGGCTGATGGACTCGTTATAAGTCGCATGTAAACGGAACGGCCAGCGGTGCTCCACCAGATGTCGCACCACGCGCTCCAACTCATCTTCCATGCCCGGCGCTAAATCCGGGCGCGGTTCGAGGAAATCTTCGAAGTCCGCCGCCGAGAACACCAGCATCTCACCGGCGCCGTTATGACGATAAAAATCAGTGCCCTGCCCCGGTTCAAGCATATCCGTCCAGCGCTCGAAATCTTCGAGCTCCTGCCCGGGACGCTGGGTAAACAGGTTATAGGCGATGCGCAGCGTCAGCTGTTTTTTCTCATGCAGTTCGGCAATGACCGCGTAATCGTCGGGATAGTTCTGGAAACCGCCGCCCGCGTCGATGGCGCTGGTCAGCCCCAGGCGGTTCAGCTCGCGCATAAACTGGCGGGTGGAGTTCACCTGCTGCTCCAGCGGCAGTTTCGGGCCTTTGGCCAGCGTGGCGTACAGCAGCATGGCGTTCGGACGGGCGATTAACATGCCGGTCGGATTGCCATTGCTGTCGCGCTGAATTTCGCCGCCCGGCGGATTGGGGGTGTCACGCGTATAGCCCACCACCCGCAGCGCGGCGCGGTTGAGCAGCGCACGATCATAAAGATGCAGAATAAACACCGGCGTATCCGGCGCGGCGGCGTTGATTTCATCAAGCGTCGGCATGCGCCGTTCGGCAAACTGAAACTCCGTCCAGCCACCGACCACGCGCACCCACTGCGGCGAAGGGGTACGCAGGGCTTGCTCTTTCAACAGCCGCAGGGCATCGGCCAGCGAGGGGACACCTTCCCAGCGCAGTTCGAGGTTGTAGTTCAACCCGCCGCGGATCAAATGCAGGTGGGAGTCATTGAGGCCGGGGATCCCGGTGCTGCCCTGCACGTCAACAATTTGGGTTGAGGCGTCGGCGAACTGCATCACCTCGGCCTCGCTGCCGACGGCAATGAATTTGCCATCTTTGATGGCCACCGCCGTTGCCTGCGGTTTCTCACGATCAACCGTGTGAAATTTACCCTTCGTCAGAATCAATGATGCTGTCTTCATTACCGTTCTCCAGAGCAGATTAGCCGCGCGGACTGAGCCAATTTTTAAGCAACCGCGTAACCACCGGCATCCACAAATAAACCACCAGCGCGACCACGCTGGCATCGTTAAGCAGGTGTCCCCAGAGCGTGCCTTTGGCGTCCGGCAATACGGTGCTCCAGAACCAGGGAACCAGATTGGTCGAAGGAAAAATCACCGCCAGCGTCACCAGAAACTGCTTCCAGCGTGCGGGTGCAGGCCGTGCTGCCGTTGCAGGCGTAAACCAGAACGCCGCGCCGGGGCGAACCTCAATGTGCTCCTGCCCGCTGAGCAACGCCGCCAGTTCTGCCACCAGTGCCTGCCGCTCGGAAGATTGGATCCAGCGGTACAGGTTATCCACGTTATCGAACCTGATCAGTATGGTATAGGTGGTTTCACCGTGCACCGGACGCAGCACATTCACGCCCAGATGCCCGGTGAACAGCGCCGCTTCGGGCATGATTTTTTCCAGCCAGAGTTCGTAATCGGCCTGTTTACCCACCAGCACGCTATGGGTGATCACCAAAGTAATGTGCTCAGGTTGATGAGGATACGCCACGGGATTTTCCTTCTTTTTACCCCGGCGATGCCGGGGTCGACGTTATGAATAAACGGAGTTTCAGGCCTGACGTGCCGGGGCTTTATGGACCATGGTGTAAGCGTAGTCCACGCCCATGCCGTAAGCACCGCTGTGCTCACGTACCAGATCCATCACCGCGTCGTAGGTCTCTTTGCGTGACCAGTCGCGCTGGTATTCCAGCAGCACCTGCTGCCAGGTTACCGGCACCGCACCGGCCTGCACCATGCGGTCAATGGAACGTTCATGCGCGTCCACGCTGGTGCCCCCGGAGGTGTCGGTCACGACATAAATTTCATAACCGGCCTTCAGCGCCATCAGGGCCGGGAACGTCAGGCAAACTTCGGTCCACAGAGCCGAGATAATCAACTTTTTGCGCCCCGTCGCTTCGACCGCCTGCACAAACGCGGCGTCTTCCCAGGAGTTCATCGAGGTGCGTTCTATCGGCTTCACGTCCGGATGAACCGCCAGTAATTCTGGCCAGATATAGCCGCTGAAACTTTCGGTTTCGACCGAGGTGTAAATCACCGGCACGTTAAAAACTTTGCCCGCTTTCGCCAGAGCGACGGTGTTATTTTTAAGCTGCTGGCGATCGATATTGGCGACGCCGAAAGACATTTGCGGCTGATGGTCGATGAAAATCAGCGTGGAGTTGGTGGGGTCGAGCAGGTCGAGTTTGGACATTTTGCATTTCCTCGTTACTGTTGGTCGGGTTAACAACTTGTTGCGTTGTGTGATCAAACAATACGAATTCAGCCTGATTCTTGATAACGGAAAGATTTTGGGTTGTTGTTCAATAATTTTTGGGTGGAGGGAGAATGCGTTTAAACCTTGAGGCGCTGCTGATTCTGGATGCTCTGGACCGTCATGGCACCTTCGCCGCCGCCGCGGCCAGACTGTTCAAAACCGCGTCAGCGCTCAGTTACACCGTGCAGAAGATGGAAAGCGATCTCAATATCACCCTGCTTGACCGCTCGGGCCACCGCGCCACCTTCACCCCCACCGGCCGCCTGATGCTGGAGAAAGGCCGTGTGCTGCTGAGAGCCGTCAGTGAATTGGAGCAGCAGGCGCAGTACGTCGAAGGGGGTTGGGAGAGTCAGCTCACTATCAGCGTCGATGCCTCGGTACCTTTTGCCCTGCTCACGCCGCTGGTCGCGGCTTTTTACCAGCAACATCAGCATACGCAAATCCTCTTCCGGCAGGACGTACTGGCCGGCTGCTGGGAAGCGCTGAATTATGGCGAGGCGGACATCGTTTTTGGTGCCGTGCAGGAACCGGTCACGCGCAGCGATATCGGCTGTGTGCCGATTGGCTGGCTGGAATATGTATTTGCCGTCGCGCCGCACCACCCGCTGACGTCGTTGCCGGAGCCCTTGCTGCGAGAACAGATCCGCCAGTACCGCGCGGTAGTGGTTCACGACTCATCGCGCCACGGTGCGGGCGTTGATCTGCGCGTACTGGATGACCAAACCACACTGAGCGTGCATGACTTCGACGCTAAAGTTCAGGCGCAGGTGGCCGGTCTCGGCTGCGGCTATCTGCCACGCTATTTGGCCGCACCGTACCTTGCTGACGGCTCGCTGGTTGAACGGCATCTGGACTGCGAACCGCGCCGCGATCAGGCCTTTCTGGCGTGGAATAAAAACGCCACCGGCAATGCCGCCCTCTGGTGGCGCGAGAATTTACAGTCATTCGACGGGATGAGCACAATTTACCGCCCGGAATAAACATCATGATAATAAAGCCAGGATAATTGTTCCGCCTTTAACGTATTCAGGTTTTGTGAGCAGTGGAGTTTTCCAATAAAGAGGTCAGATGCTCGATTTTTTGTTTTAAATCAGCAATCTCTTTTTTGGTTATATTATCCACTTTGTCATGTAACGCCGTTATTTCGAGATCGGCTTTCACATTGATATCCGACTCCATTTCATTACGGATCTGATCGTTTTTTGCCTGACGCTTTTGATTCATCATGATCGCCGGTGCCGTATAGGCTGACTGGAATGAAAGAAACAGATTAAGCAAAATAAAGGGATAGGGGTCAAAAGCCGCCTTGCGAATAATAATGTTATAACCCGTCCACAGAAGGATCAGCGACGTCTGTACAATGATGAACTTCCAGGTAGCAATCGCACTGGTTATCTTCTCCGCCAGCACTTCGCCGTAGGTTGCCTCCGTTTCAGCATCCTCCGGGTCAGCCATCAGCGTAGCATGCGTCTCCTGACTTTTTTCGCGTAAAGTATCGAGATGTTCTTCGTCTTTACTGTCCATCATCTTTTCCATTATGAGTTTCCTGGTGGCGGGATTAGATAATTTAATTTTAGTTGGTGGATGGAATTTATCTATTAAAGCACTCCCGACAGGAGCCAAATTTATTATATTCAGAATCCCCTCAAAATCTTGTACACGAAAATAGCGTTGTATCGATTTTCGCCAAGATAAATGGCTTAACGTTTTTTCAAGGGACTCATTATATTGCATAAAATAAAACAGCTGAGGTGAATGGCTGGAGTGAGCATAGGAATTTGTCAGATGATTTTTTGTTATTTAAGATGCCCGGGTGACGTTAACAAGTAAACAATGAATAAACGAACTGAAAATAAATAATCCCCTGATCGGACAAAATCGACCGGCTGATGCAAAAAAGCAAAGACGCCATTCGTTACGGTTTTTAAGTGCATCCTGCCGGTAAAACTGATACTAAAAAGGCCAGCGACTTCCTGTTGCTGGCCTTTTCACTTTGCACCGGAACCCTTAATGCCAACAACTTTCATGCCGATTAAAACGGTAAGCCGCATTGCTGAACTTCCCGCCGCCGAGTGGGATGCGATGGTGCCTGCCGGTCAGCCATTTGCGCGTCACGCTTTCCTCTCGGCGCTGGAAGAGAGTGGCAGTCTGGGAGCAGACTCAGGCTGGCAGCCCGAACATGTGGTGTGGCAGCAGGATGGCAAGATGCTGGCGGCTATACCCGGTTATCGCAAAATGCACTCCGCCGGAGAGTACGTGTTTGATCAGGGCTGGGCGGAAGCCAGCGAACGGGCCGGAATTCGTTATTACCCGAAATGGCTGGGCGCGGTGCCCTTCAGCCCGGTGACCGGCGCACGGTTACTGGGTGACCCGAGCGCCGCCGCACTACTGATTGAAAATCTGCCCGCCTATCTCGCTTCGCATCATCTTTCCGGTGCGCATATTAACTTTACCGATACCGCGAACAGCCAGCTGATGAGCGGCAGACCTGAATGGCTGCAACGTACCGGCCTGCAATATCACTGGCACAATCAAGGCTATCGCGACTTTCAGGATTTCCTCGATACCCTCGCCTCGCGTAAGCGTAAACAGATGCGCAAAGAGCGCGAACTGGTGGCCGCGCAGGGCTTTGAATTTGAGTGGCTGGAGGGCGCGCAGGTCAGCGAGGCGCAGTGGGATTTCGTCTACACCTGTTACGCCAACACCTATCTGGTTCGCGGCCGTGCGCCTTATCTGACACGGGCATTCTTCAGTTTGCTGGCCGAGCGTATGCCGCAAAATCTGCGTCTGGTCCTGACCCGGCTTGGCGGCCAGCCGGTGGCGATGGCCTTCAGCCTGGTGGATGGCGATACTTTTTACGGCCGCTACTGGGGATGCCTGGCCGAGTTCGACCGGCTGCACTTCGAAACCTGTTTCTATCAGGGGATGGACTACGCAATTGCGCATGGACTGTCGCGTTTTGATGCCGGGGCCCAGGGCGAACACAAATTGCTGCGCGGCTTTGAGCCGGTGATCACCCATTCATGGCATCATTTACGGCACGGCGGGTTGCAGGCAGCGGTGGAAAATTTCCTGACGGAGGAGCGCGCGGCAGTATTGGTGTGGGCTGAAGAAGCCCGTCAGGCTCTGCCGTATCGCAAAGCCTGACGGTAGTTTTCATTCTACTTTTGTATCAATCCGTGCCGACAAAGCCGCCGGTCTGATGCTGCCACAAGCGGGCATACAGGCCGTTATGCTCCAGCAATTCACTGTGGCTGCCCGCTTCAACGATCTGACCTTTCTCCAGCACAATCAGCCGGTCCATTTTAACGATGGTCGACAGGCGATGAGCGATGGCGATCACCGTTTTGCCCTGCATCAGATGTTCAAAACTTTCCTGAATCGCCGCTTCCACTTCGGAGTCCAGCGCTGACGTGGCTTCATCCAGAATCAGGATCGGTGCGTTTTTTAATAGCACGCGGGCGATGGCAATACGCTGACGCTGCCCGCCGGAGAGTTTCACACCGCGCTCACCCACGTGGGCATCCAGCCCGGTGCGGCCCTGCGCATCATAAAGCTGAGGAATAAACTCGTCGGCGCGCGCCTGACGGATCGCCAGCAGCAGCTCCTCTTCCGTAGCACCCGGCCTGCCGTACAGCAAGTTGTCACGAATGGAACGGTGCAGCAGCGAAGTGTCCTGCGTGATCATGCCGATTTGCGCGCGCAGACTCTCCTGCGTCACCTGCGCAATATCCTGCCCGTCAATCAGAATGCGGCCGCCGTCGAGGTCATACAGGCGCAGCAGCAGATTCACCAGCGTCGATTTCCCTGCGCCCGACGGGCCTATCAGGCCAATCTTCTCACCGGGACGGATCGCCAGATCCAGATTGTGGATCACCCGGCTGCCTTTGCCGTAGTTGAAGTCGATGCGATCAAAGTGGATCGCACCCTGATCGACTTTCAGCGGCTTGGCCTGCGGTTTATCCGTGACGGTCAGCGGCTGCGCAATGGTGTGCAGGCCATCCTGAACGGTGCCGATATTCTCGAAGATGCCGTTCACCACCCACATGATCCAACCGGACATGTTGACGATGCGGATAACCAGACCGGTCGCCAGCGCGATAGCGCCGACGGAGATCAGCGATTGTGTCCACAACCACAGCGCCAGACCGGTGGTGCTGACAATTAGCATTCCGTTCAGCGTCGTAATGGCAAACGCCATGCCGGTCAGCAGACGGCCTGCCAGCTGGGTTTTGTGCGTCTGATGACTGATCGCTTCGCGGGCGTACCGCTGCTCGAGGTCACTGTGGGCGAACAACTTCAGCGTGGAAATATTGGTGTAGCCATCCACGATGTAGCCCATCAGTTTGGAACGGGCTTCCGATGACTCGACCGACCGCTGCTTCACGCGCGGCACGAAATAGCGCAGGCACAGACCATACAAAACGATCCAGATAATGAGCGGGATCATCAGCCGCCAGTCCGCTTCAGCAAACAGGAACAGCGCACTGGCCGCGTAAATGGCCACATGCCAGATGGCGTCTACCGTTTGCACTGCGGAATCCCGCAGCGAACTGCCGGTCTGCATAATGCGCTGGGCGATACGTCCGGCAAAATCACTCTGGAAAAAGTTCAGGCTCTGCCTGAGCACGTACTTATGGTTTTGCCAGCGGATCATACTGGTCATGCCGGGAGTCAGCGTCTGATGCACCAGCAAATCATTCAGCCCGAAAAACACCGGGCGCAGGATCATCGCCACCGCCGCCATCCAGATCAGTTCAGCCGCATGGTCAGAGAAAAAGCTGTCGCCCGGCGTCTCTTTGGTCAGATCGATAATCTGGCTGAGATAGCTAAACAGCGACACTTCAATCAGTGACGCAATCAGCCCGACCACCAGCAGCGCGGCAAAGCTCGGCCACACCTGACGCAGATAATAGAAATAGAAAGGCCAGACTTTATCAGGCGGCTCAGCGCCCGGCGCCTCACGGAAAATATCAATTATTCGCTCAAAACGGCGAAACAACATGGCACACCTCTTAAGTTATTTATCGTCAGGGCTGTCCCGCCCTGATGTTTTCCCAGTGAATCGGTATGGATTTTCTTGCACAACCTTTAAGACTAGCTGCTGACTGGCCTTTTCGTTTGATCTTTATGCCATAGCTTTTATCATGAAGATTACATTCTGAGCACCACCATAAGCACCACGAGAGGGATTTATGTCAGTAAAGTTAATCGCAGTCGATATGGATGGCACGTTTCTCGATGATAATAAGAAATACAATAAAACCAAATTTTTGGCGCAATATGCGCAATTAAAACAACGGGGTATAAAATTCGTGGTTGCCAGCGGTAACCAATATTTCCAGTTGAAATCCTTCTTTCCCGACATCGCCTCTGAGATAGCTTTCGTTGCCGAAAACGGGGCGTATATCGTCAACGAAGGTCAGGATGTCTCTGTCGCTGAAATCAGCAAAGACTCGGTCGGGAAAATCCTTGAATTCCTCGATAACACGCCCGGTTTACGCACTGTAATTTGCGGTAAAAACAGCGCCTGGATCCAATCTTCACAGCCCGAAGATTTTTATCTCAAGATGAATCGCTATTACCACCGCCTGCAGAAAATCGAAAGTTATGAGGAAATTGACGACACGATTTTCAAATTCGCGCTGAATATCTCCGATGAGCATCTGGCGGAATTTATGACCACCCTCGACAACGCCCTCGGCCATATCATCACCCCGGTTTCCAGCGGCCATGGCTCCGCCGACCTGATTATCCCCGGCCGCCATAAAGCCAACGGCCTGCGCATCTTGCAGGAAATCTGGGGCATCGACGACAGCGAAGTGGTCACTTTCGGCGACGGCGGCAACGATGTCGAAATGCTGCAACAAGCCGGCTTCGGATTCTCCATGGCGAACGCTATGCCGGTGGCGACGGCAGCTGCACGCTACAGGACGGTCTCGAATAATGAAGAAGGGGTGTTAACTATTATTGATAAGGTGTTATCAGGGGAAAAACCGTTTAATTGATGAATGGCGATTCATGAGCGCTTTTAAATTCAAAATCCACTTCAAGACCTTGGGTTGCCACCCACACTGGCTTTAAGAGGCGCCTATCGCCGCGCCTCTTAGAATCTCCGGCTCTTGAACTACGCGCTTCGCTGAATCGGGATGGCCCTGTTCCAGTTGCCACGGTGATAGCCGCAAAATGTCAGCCCTGACGGGCTGCCCGGCTGCGGGTTCGAGCCAACGGTAAAGATGTTGTCTCTCCACCGACTTGCCGGTGACATTTTTGAATGCGGCCTGAGCTTTTGAAGTTCAAAGTCTGTTTTGTGGCTTTTGTGGCTTTTGTGGCTTATGCCTTATGGCTTATGGCTTATGCCTTATGGCTTATGGCTTTATGCGAAATAGAACCAGGCGGTTTCGATCAACCCTTCTTTTATTTCAAATATGGCGACGCTTTCGATGGGTTGTTCGTTTAAGCCATGAATTTTTTCGTGGTCGAAAACTTTATTACCCAGGACGGAGCGGGAGATCAGTTCCGCGCGCAATGCCGGGTTATTGAAGCGATGATTGGCGTAGAAATCGCGCAATTGCTCTTTCCCGACCGTAGAAGGCTCAATAGCAGGCATACGGTAACCTTTGAAGGTGTCGCTGAAACAGGCGACAAACTTGTCGAGATTGTGTTCGTTGTAAGCATAAAACTGTTGTTCTACTGGCGTTAATGGACTGGACATTCCGATCTCCAAATTGAATATAAATGTTATTTATGTGAATTAAAATTCAATATGAATTGATGGCGTATTGTTGTCAACCGCGCGGTTTTAAATCCCATAACGCTCTTACTGTTGCCATTAATCCTGACGTTCCTGCTGCTATGGACAGATCCCTGATACTTTCTGAGCCGAAGCTGACCACGGTTTCCAACCCGGCTTCATGGCATAATACCGCACCGCCCGCGATATCCCACAGCGTGGTACGCCGCTGCAGGTGGCCATCGGTAATGCCTTTCGCAGCGAACACCATGCCAATGGTGGTACAGCGGTAACACTGTACCGACCAGTCTGCGGCACGAAGCCCCTGATAAAACGCCGCAGCTTCATCGAGTTTATCGTCAGAGCTGTCGCCCAGCGATACGATCTGCACATCGCCAAACCGGCTGTCACGCACGAAAGGCAGCCCGTTACGGAATATCCCATGGCCGCTTTCGGCAGCAAATTGTTCGTTGAGCACCGGCAACGCCACCACGCCAATCACCGGTTTTTTCTCTTCCACCAGCCCGAGTGAAACACCCCACAGCGGCGAGCCGCGCAGGAAATTAGAGGTGCCGTCGATGGGGTCGATCACCCAGCAAGCCGCGTCGGTTAAAGCACCACCCAGCTCCTCACCAATAATGGCGTCCTGCGGAAAATGCTCCGCCAGCTGCGCGCGGATAAACTGTTCGACCGCCACATCGGCCTGCGAGACGAAGTCCTGCACCTTTTTGCTGCTGATCTGAATGTCGTCGCGGCGGTTAAAATATCCCAGCGCCAGTTCGGCGGCCTGCGCCGCAATCTGGCTGGCTTTCGCCAGACGCACGGACATCTCGTTGTTAATCATCCCATTCCCCTGTTTTAAAATCGGTGTAACGCAGTCTTTCATGGAAAGATATCATTGAAATGACAACACATCAGAGACTTGCCAAAGCAGCCCAAAAAGCTCTATATCTGTTAGTTAATTATTTGTTAAGCGCCCGCCTTTTCTACCCCCGGAGAATGCCATGCCTGATGCCGCCCATCTTTTACCTTTCATGTTAATTGCCCTGGGACTGGTGCTGACGCCCGGACCTAACATGATTTACCTGATCTCCCGCTCGCTGTGTCAGGGGCCGAAGGCCGGTCTGATCTCATTGGCTGGCGTAGTCATAGGCTTCGTGTTTTACATGGTCTTCGCAGCACTGGGGATCACGGCATTACTGATGGCGGTACCTTTTGCTTATGATGCGCTGCGTTTATGTGGCGCCATGTACCTGCTGTATATGGCCTGGCAGGCGGTAAAGCCGGGCGGACGTTCACCTTTCCAGGTTAAACCGTTAGCCCATGACAGCCCGAAAAAGTTGCTTACCATGGGTCTGCTCACCAATCTGCTGAATCCGAAAACTGCCGTACTTTACCTGTCATTGTTACCGCAGTTTATTGTCCCGGAACAGGGACATGTCCTGATGCAGTCACTGGTGCTCGGCAGTACGCAAATTCTGATCAGTATGACCTTCAATGCCCTCATTGCCCTTTCCGCCGGCTACATTGCAGCCTTCCTGACGGGCCGCCCACTGTGGATGCTGGTTCAGCGCTGGCTGATGGCGACGGTTCTCAGTAGTCTGGCGGTGCGTATGCTGGTTGAAGCGCGTAAGTAATCTGCCGTTTCAGAAAACGGTTGGGTTTTGATCATATTCTGACGAAGCGTATCGCTATATAATCCTTTGCACAACGAATCAGAGGATATTACCGTGCGCGCTTTTACTTACGTATGTCTGCTCGGCCTGACGCTGAGCTTTGCTCCGCTTTCATCATGGGCTTCCCGCCAGGTTACCGACCAGCTTGGCCGGCAGGTGACCATTCCCGATCATGTCGATCGCGTCGTGGTGTTACAGCATCAGACGCTGAACCTGCTGGTGCAGCTCGACGCCACTGATGAGATCGTCGGCGTGCTTAACAACTGGAAGAAACAGCTTGGCGGCGGTTATGCCCGCCTTGCCCCTTCGCTGGAAACCAAAACACAGGTCGGTGACCTGACCAGCGTCAATTTGGAAAGTCTGGTGGCGCTGCATCCGCAGGTGGTGTTCGTCACCAACTATGCACCGCAGGAGATGATTGATCAGATAAGCCAGACCGGTATCGCTGTCGTTGCCATTTCGCTACGTGAAGATGCTAAAGATCAGGCCGGTAAACTCAATCCGACGCTGGCAAATGAAGACAAAGCCTACGACGAAGGGCTGAAAAATGGCATCAGGCTGATTGGCGATGTGGTTAACCGTCAAAAACAGGCGCAGGCATTGATCGACTATACTTTTGCTCAGCGTCAGTTAGTGAGCCAGCGTTTGAAAGACATTCCGGCTGACCAGCGCATTCGCACATACATGGCCAATCCTGAATTGACCACTTACGGCTCCGGCAAATATACCGGGCTGATGATGGCGCATGCAGGCGCGATGAACGTCGCCGCGGCGACGGTTAAAGGCTTCAAACAGGTCGCGATGGAACAGGTGATCGCCTGGGATCCCCAGGTGATCTTCGTGCAGGATCGTTATCCGGAAGTGGTGGATCAAATTAATCAGGATCCGAAATGGCAGGCGATCGACGCTGTGAAAAACCACCGCGTCTACCTGATGCCGGAATATGCCAAAGCCTGGGGCTATCCGATGCCAGAAGCCCTGGCCATCGGTGAATTGTGGATGGCGAAAAAACTCTATCCGCAAAAATTTACCGACATTGACATGCAAAAACAGGCCGACGAATATTATCGGCGTTTCTACCGTACACATTATCTACCCTAAATAATTCGAGCTGAAGGCAGCCAACGCACCAGCAGCTTGAAGTATGACGGGCAGACGCGTGCGGGGGACAAGCCTCTCCCCTGACGCTTTAAGAGTGAGGCGACAAGGAGAGATCATGGCGAATCCAATCAAAGTGCTTGCCGCGGGGAGTTTGCGCCGCGCATGGGGCCCCCTCTGTGAGGCTTTTCAGGAAGAGACGGGCAGCAAAGTCGTCACAGAGTTTGGGCCTGCCGGGCTGCTGCGTGAACGTATTGAACAGGGTGAAAAAGTGGATCTGTTCGCGTCAGCGAATACGGCACATCCGCTGACGCTGCAACAGCATGGCAAAGCGCTGAGTGTTGACACGTTCTGCGGCAACAGCCTGTGCGTCACTGCGCGCAAAGGGCCGGAGCTGGAAACCCTTAACTGGCTGAGCGTACTGCTCGACCCGCGCTTTCGCCTCGCGACCTCCACGCCGCAAAGTGATCCTTCGGGGGATTACACCTGGCAGATGTTTGAGCTGATTGAGCGACGCCATCCGGATGCCGGAGCGGTTTTACGTAATAAAGCGCTGCGTCTGGTGGGCGGTGAGAAGTCGGCAAAAGTACCGGAAGGGAAACTGGCGGCCGAGTGGCTGATTTGCAGCGGGCAAGCCGACGTGTTTATCGGCTATACCAGCTATGCCACCTTGCTGCGTGAAAATGATGCGCTGGAGGTGTTTAACATTCCTGCGGATTACAACGTGCGCGCCAACTATGCGCTGGCAACCTGCACGGAGAAAGCCAAACCGCTGGCTGAATTCATTCTTTCAGAAACTGGCCAGCATATTTTGCAGAACGCCGGTTTTTGCGGCCGTGATTCAGTGATGCGCGAGTAGTCCAGTCCCGGCCTTCAAATCAGTCGTTGAAATCACGTTCCTTCAGCGCACGCTGACGGTCATAATATTCATCTTCGGCGGCGATGATCTCATCAAGCAGTGAATCCACGTCCGCTTTCGAGGTATCTTCAGCAAACTCGCCGGTCAGTACGCTTTCCGGCGTCAATTTGCCGTCTTCATACAATGCCCAGATCTCCTTGGCAAACCGCGTTTCCAGCAGCTCTGGCGCAAACTGACCGTAGTAGTTGCGCATATTGTTCACGTCGCGTTCAAACATCGACTCGGCGTGGTTGTTGGCAGAAGCATCTACCGCCTGCGGCAAGTCGATGATCACCGGCCCGTTGGCATCCATCAGCACGTTAAATTCTGACAAATCCCCGTGCACGATACCGGCACACAGCATACGCACAATGTTGCGCACCATCGTCTCGTGGTCGGCGACCGCCTCTTCAGGCGTCAGCATGACGTCACTCAGGCGCGGCGCTACCAAGCCTTCGGCATCGGTGATCAGTTCCATCAGCAATACGCCATCAAGGCAAATGTAGGGCTGTGGAACGCGCACACCGGCGTTGGCGAGACGGAACAGGGCATCCACCTCGGCGGTCTGCCAGGTCTCTTCCTGCTGCTTCTTACCGAATTTCGAGCCTTTCTGCATCGCGCGGGCGCTGCGGCTGTTACGGACCTTACGCCCTTCCTGATACTGTACCGCCTGCTTAAAACTACGCTGGGTAGCTTCTTTGTAAACCTTGGCACAACGGATCTCTCCACCGCATAAGACGGTGTAAACGTCGGCTTCTTTGCCGCTTTTTAGTCGACGGACCACATCGTCTATCAGGCCGTCATCCACCAGAGGTTGGATTCTATTTGGGATTTTCATGCAGCCTTGTACCTTATTTACGCGCGCGTGGGAATCACCAGCTTAATATTCCCTTCAGGGCCCTCGATGAAGCCGTCTGATTTCATGCCGTTATCGGCATACGTTACGCTTACTGTAACACTTCGCGCGCTCTCATTTTTCGTGCGCACCTGTTTATCCAACAGTTTATCTTAATGCGCAGGCAGTGCCTACTTCCTGCGCAAAGTCCTAGATCAGCGGCGTGATCTTTGCACCACTAACCGGTCTGTCAAAGTCAGCCTAACAAAAACCACAGCTGGCAGACAAAGCCGATTTAGCCACAGCGCTTCACTTTTGCAGAAAAACGGCATGTAAAAGCCATTAAATTATTCCTGAGTCTGCTAATTTAACTGGCGCCTTACCTGGCGGCGTTTTTTGTATAATTAATGAATGCTCTCTATTACCAGATGTAAAAAACAACCTTATTTTATCTTTTCCCTTACCTGCTGTAATAACCTGCATTATTTATCGCTCGACTTCGTTTAGCCCACGTTTATTTATCAGCGGACTTGGTATACATGCGGTTTACAATGGCAGTGATACTGTGCCGGAACTTTCTCGTTACAGGTAATCGTTATGCCAAACATTTTAATTACCGGCGCATCAGGCTTTGTCGGCGGCGCCGTGGTTGAACATATTCTTCGCCAATCTGCTATGGATACTGTTCAATTACTTTTACTGGTCAGGGCAGACGATAAAACGGCAGGACTCGGCCGGATCATTAATAACCTGAAGAAATTTGAGTTAAGTGAAAAACAACTTTCTTTCATCACCGAAGACTCAATTTTAGTCGGCGATCTTGCTGAACCAGAAAACTTTATTGAAGACCCGCGCCTTGAGAGCGTTACGCACGTGATCAACTGCGCCGCCATCGCCTCTTTTGGCAACAACCCTGTCCTGTGGAAGGTTAACGTGGATGGCTCGCTGGTCTTTGCCAAACGAATGGCGCAAGTAAAAGGCCTGCAACGCTTCGTGCACGTCGGCACCGCCATGGCATCAATGCCCGACAAAGACAGCGTTTTCTACGAAGATATGCCTGATAACTCGCACAATGAGGATCTGGTACAGTACACCGCCTCCAAGCGCGCCATCGAGAACCTGATCCGTCAGGAATGTCCGGATATGCCGTTTGTCGTTGCGCGTCCTTCAATCATCGTGGGTCATACTCAGTTCGGTTGTCGTCCATCCAGCAGTATTTTCTGGGTGTTCCTGATGGCCATCAAACTGAAAAAATTCACCTGTACTTTTGACGCTAACATCGATGTTATTCCTGTCGATTATTGCGCAATGGTGCTGGTTAACCTGTGTCTGAACGATGATATTCAGCACGATTTCTACCATATTTCATCCGGCGAAGAGATGTGTACCCCTTTCCATGAAATAGATACATTTGTCGCCAAAGCGGGGAATACTAAAAAGATTGTCGACGAATATAAACAAATAACGTATCAGGATTTCACCGGCATCAGAAAACAGTTCAAAGATATTCTTGGCCCCTGCAATGATAAGATTATCTTACGTGCTATAAAATTATACGGTGGATTTGCTGAATTAAATGTCAAATTTGATAACCAGCGTTTAATGGATATGGGTATGCCAAAACCCGCGCCGTTCAGAAGTTATATTGATAAATGCGTGACATCCACGCGCGGCCAGTCAATTTCAGAACTGATGATGGTAGATTTTAAATAATCCGCCCCACAGAAAGAAAAATACGCTGAACTGAGACGGCGCGGAAATTCACCTTTCCGCGCCGTTTTTTATGTTACGGAGTGCCGTTGCGTCCGAACAGGCGAAAACCTTCGCGCTGATTCAGTCTTTCATAATAGGCCGTGACCGCAGGCAACGCCGGGCGCGACATCGGCGTCATCGACCAGCGGTTGACCGATAGCCCAACCGGAATATCGGCCAGCGTAAAATTATTCCCAAGAATGTAGTCGCCGCTGCGCTGTAACTGCTCTTCAATCATCTGCACATGGCGATTCCAGTCGCTGACACCGGCCTTAATGAGGGTTTCGTCAGTATGCTGCGGGCTGTTGCGCGCCAGCGCAGGAAAGGCATAGCGCCACGAGTTATTCAGTTCGCCCGCCTGCCAGTCCATCCATTGTTCCGTCAGCGCGCGGGTTTGTGGATCTGCCGACAGCAGATCGGTACGCCCTTCCCTGACGGCCAGATAACGGCAAATCACGTTGGATTCCCACAGGACAAAATCCCCGTCAACAAGTACAGGAACCATGGCATTCGGGTTAAGCGCCTTAAAGTGCGGCGTATCTGTTGGCTGAAAACCGGTGCCAAAATCTTCACGCAGATAATCCAGCCCCAGTTCGTGGCAGGTCCACAGCACTTTGCGCACGTTTATTGACGATGCTTTTCCCAATATTTTCAGCATAAGCCCTCCTCACTAAAAGAAAAACTTCCGGTATTACTTCCGATGTGACTTCTGTTCAGTTATGACTTTCGGTATTAAAAGCGCGGTCCGCTGCGTTTGAAAATACGCGTCGCGGCACCGTGATATAACGCGTCACTTTGTGCAACAAAGCCACATTTTTCGGCCAGCCGGACAGAGGACTGATGCTCCGGATCAATAATGCAGCACAGCTGGCGATCCAGATGAGCATCCGCCCATTCCAGCACCCGACGCGCGGCTTCAAACGCATACCCTTTGCCGTGAAAAGCAGGGGAAATCACCCAGCCCATTTCGGCCAAACCGGCAAGCGAGGGGGAAATCTCGCGCTGATAATCTGCCAGGCCAATCTCGCCAACGAAGGTGCCATCTTTAAGAGAAACAACCCAATAACCGAACCCCATCATCTGCCAGTGGCCCGGATAGCGCAGCAGGCGGCTCCAGCTGGCTTCGCGTGAGGACGGCGTGCCGCCAATATATTTCACCACGTCAGGATCGGCCCATTGCGTGGCAATAGCCTCGAAATCGTCCACGCGGTGGGCACGTAAAATAAGGCGTTCAGTTTCTAAAACGGGGGCAGCAGTATGCATGGTTCAGGCTCATTAACGATCAATGAATCATAAGCTAGCACTGAATAAAGGCAGGGGGAATGGGGTTTTGCGGGCAGATTATTTTTGGCGCAGCGCCGTCGGGGTCATACCGCGCATGGCTTTAAAACGGTTGCTGAAATGACTGGTTGAGCTGAAACCGCACTCAAGGCCAATCGAAGTGATGTCCATCGCGCTATTCAGCAATAGGTTTTCGGCCTGAATCAGACGCGCATTCATCACATATTGGTGCGGTGCCAGCCCCATACTTTGTTTGAACATGCGGGCAAAATGGAATTCACTCAGGGCGGCGATAGCAGCCAGTTCAGCCAGCAAAAGCGGCTGGGACAGATTGGTATGAATATACTCTTTAACCCGGTTAAGCACCGACGGGGACAACCCGCCGCGCACCGTCGGCAAGGCCCATTGCAACTGCGTGTAGTTCTTCGCCAGATGCGCCATCAGCAATGTAGCGGCGCTGCTGAGCATCAACTGATTGCTGTTCTCCTGCCACTGGCTGCTGAGCAAAAACTGGCGATAAAGCAGCGTAATTTGCGGATCTTCAGCGAACGTGCGCTCTTCCAGCTGAATACTGGCCGGACTGCGTTCCCATGTTTGTTCCACCAGATGCCGCAGGTGCTGGTCACTGCAATACAGGTGTACAAACGACAGGTCATCGCGCACGTCCCAGCTCGACATGCTGTTTTTCGGCATGATGCAGAACCGGTCCGGGCCGCCGCCGTTGCGCCAGCCCGCGCGCGTCTTGTGGTAGGTTTCGTAGCCGTCGGCGACATACAAGCTGAGCGTATGGTGGTCTGGATTTTCCTGCGTCACGCAGTCATTTTTATTCGACCAGGCCGCAAGCTGAATGCCAGAGCCTAGCTCCACGCTGTCATGCAGCACAGCGTTGTGCTTCCTGAGCGTTTCGAAAGCCTGATATCCCTTGGTCATATCGCGCACCGTCTGAGTGAATAAAGAGCGCCAGTGTACCGTTTGAGTAGGCCTTACAGCCAGATGTTGCTGCCCGGCGGGGCAAAAAAAAGCGCAAGAATATGCAACCGGCAGCAAGGGG
>Ga0105856_1000456_pt1 | contig 21859 bp, 22 predicted proteins | sample OrgsoiDNA_201060_FD_89681 | JGI IMG/M metagenome (GOLD analysis project Ga0105856, IMG submission 89681) | Permafrost soil microbial communities from the Arctic, to analyse light accelerated degradation of dissolved organic matter (DOM) -... | ecosystem: Environmental > Terrestrial > Soil >...
CACAGACGCGGGATGGAGCAGTCTGGTAGCTCGTCGGGCTCATAACCCGAAGGTCGTCGGTTCAAATCCGGCTCCCGCAACCAAACATCAAAAAAGGCTGCTCGAAAGAGTGGCCTTTTTTGTATCTGTTGAAAAAGTCCTTTCGCAACAATGATCTGTCACTGTGCAGTGAACCGTTTGGGATCACCTACAGTCTGAGTTCAGACTATGCTCTGTGCCAGACAGGCCCTCTACGACCGATGACGTGCCATCACCCTAAACCGGTGAGAGGCGTTAATATTTGTGATTATTTTTTTCTACAGGGATTGGTAACTTGGCTCGATACCTCCATCCTGTCGCGCACAATCCAAGAGGTGATTGATGCGCGCCAACTCGTCTGATCCACAAGACACCGTCACAGCGACACAACCTATCAAGGCCGAGCGTTTGCGCCTGCTTGATCTGGTCAGCAAATACCGTCAGCCCATCGGGCTTGCGGTCACTTTGCTATTGTTCGCTATCGCGCTGATTGCCTGTCGCCATCTATTAAGCGAACTCGATCTGTATGCGCTCCACGACTCTATTCTGGAAGTCCCTAAACCGGCATTGATCGGCGCATTGGGCGCGACCGTCGTCGGCTTCATCATTTTGCTCGGCTACGAATGGTCCGCCAGCCGCTATGCCGGCGTCACATTGGCGCCACGCACGCTGGCCCTGGGCGGCTTCACCGCATTCGCCATTGGCAACGCCATCGGTCTGTCGATGCTGTCGGGCGGCTCGGTTCGCTACCGTTTATATGCACGTCACGGTCTGGGGGCTTCCGATGTCGCCCACATGACGCTGTTCGCCAGCCTCTCCCTCGGTTGCGCCCTGCCCCCGCTGGCGGCATTGGCAACCCTGAGCAACCTGCCCGCCGCGTCTGCCGCCCTTGGCCTCTCAGAGACCTTGCTGGGTGTGATCGCCGCTGGCGTCCTGCTGCTGGCGACCGTGCTGGCGATCGGCATTTATCGCCGGCGCCTGCCGGAGCAACCTTACCCGGACAACCTGCTGGTCAAGGCCGGACGTCGCACGCTGCGCCTGCCAGGTCGTCGCCTGACGTTCCTGCAACTGGTGATCACCGCTCTGGATGTGGCCGCTGCCGCGACCGTGCTCTACCTGTTTCTGCCGGAAGCCCCACCGTTTGGCGCCTTCATGCTGATCTATCTGCTGGCCCTGGCCGCCGGCGTACTCAGTCATGTGCCCGGCGGTGTCGGGGTATTCGAAGCGATTCTGCTGGCCGCGTTCGCCGACAAGCTCGGCGCTGCACCCTTGGCCGCCGCCCTGCTGCTGTATCGACTGATTTATGTGGTGCTGCCATTGCTGGTCGCCTGCCTGCTCTTGTTGATCAACGAAGGCCAGCGCCTGTTCCAGTCCCGCCAATCACTTCGGGCGGCCTCGGGTCTGGCGGCGCCGATCCTGGCGTTGCTGGTGTTCATGTCCGGCGTGGTGCTGCTGTTCTCCGGCGCAACCCCGGAAATCGACACTCGCCTGGAACACATCGGCTTTCTGATTCCACATCGACTGGTTGATGCCTCCCACTTCGGCGCCAGTCTGGTCGGCGTGCTGTGCCTGTTGCTGGCCCAGGGCCTGCGTCGTCGATTGTCGGCAGCGTGGATGCTGACCACCATTCTGTTGCTGGTCGGCGCCGTGCTTTCGCTGCTCAAGGGTTTCGATTGGGAAGAAGCCTGCCTCATGACCCTGACCGCGAGCCTGCTCGGGGTGTTCCGGCGCTCGTTCTATCGCGCCAGTCGCCTGACCGAACTGCCGTTCTCGCCGCTGTATCTGGTCTCAAGCCTGTGCGTACTCGGCGCTTCGATGTGGCTGCTGCTGTTTGCTTATCAGGACGTTCCGTACAGCCATCAACTCTGGTGGCAGTTCACCCTCGACGCTGACGCGCCCCGCGGCTTGCGTTCGCTGCTGGGTGCCGCCGTGCTGTTGGTGGTGGTATCGCTGACCTGGTTGCTGCGTACTGCGCGCCCGATCATCCATCTGCCGACACCGGACGAACTGGATCGCGCGGTAAAGATCCTGATGGCCTCGTCGCAACCCGATGGCGGCCTCGCGCTGACCGGTGACAAGGCGTTGCTGTTCCACCCCAACGATGAGGCGTTTCTGATGTACGCCCGCCGTGGCCGCAGCCTGGTGGCGCTGTACGACCCGATCGGCCCGACCCAGCAACGGGCGGAAATGATCTGGCAGTTCCGCGACCTCTGCGACCTCCACCACGCCCGCCCCGTGTTCTATCAAGTGCGCGCCGAGAACCTGCCGTACTATATGGACATCGGCCTGACGGCGATCAAACTCGGCGAAGAAGCCCGGGTCGATCTGCTTCGCTTTGATCTCGAAGCCAAAGGCAAAGAGATGAAAGACCTGCGTTACACCTGGAACCGTGGCACCCGCGATGGCCTGTCGCTGGAGATCCATGAGCCGGGGCAGGCACCGATGGACGAGCTGCGGGTGATTTCCGATGCCTGGCTGACCGGCAAGAATGTCCGCGAGAAAGGCTTCTCCCTCGGCCGCTTCAGTGATGATTACATCAAGCATTTCCGCGTCGCGGTGATTCGTTTCGAAGGGCGCCCAGTGGCGTTCGCCAACCTGCTCGAGACCTACAGCCATGATTTGGCCAGCCTCGACCTGATGCGCGCGCACCCTGATGCCCCCAAACTGACCATGGAATACATGATGGTCGGCCTGATTCAACATTATAAAAATCATGGATACGCGCGCTTCAGCCTGGGCATGGTGCCGCTGTCGGGTCTACAACCCCGTCGTGGCGCACCGCTGACCCAGCGTCTGGGCTCGATGGTTTTCCGCCGTGGTGAGCAGCTCTACAACTTCCAAGGCTTACGCCGCTTTAAAGACAAGTTCCAGCCTGACTGGGAACCCCGTTATATGGCCGTGCCCGCCGGACTCGATCCGCTGGTTGCCCTGGCCGATACTGCTGCCCTGATTGCGGGCGGCTTGACTGGATTGGTGAAACGCTGATGATTCAACGCTCCTTGCGGTACGTACTGGCCACACTGGTAGTGCTGGCCCTGATTGTCGGTGGCGGTTACTGGTACATGAAACGCCCGTTACCAGAACCGACCCTCGAACTGCTGACGCCGGCTGACGGCATCACGCTGACCCGAGTGACACCCGGCACCAAGGCAAAGGCCCAGGTGATCGTGGCTGTCGCCGACGAACAAAAGCTCAGTGACCAGCAACTCAAGGCATTGAGCCGCAGTGCTTCGGCACACATCGTCCAGGTGATTCTGCCCAAGGACTGCCTGCTGCAAGACCGCGCCCTGCAAGCGGCCGAGCGCGAGCTCAAAGCTCCGGCGACCCTGGTCAGCGGCATCGGCCCTGGCGCCGTGCTGGCCTGGCGCTGGCTGGCCGAGCAGAAGGACGACAAGGCCCAGGCCATCTCGGTGGACCTGGCGCTGGAAAAGGCCACCTGCACCAATAAGCTGATGCCGAAGAAAGCGGCTCACGGCCACTGGCTGGTAGCCTGGAACGACAACCCGGACGACACCAGCGCCGGTTTCGTGCGCGACCAACCGAATGCCGAAACCAGCATCAGCGACTACGACATCAACCTGCCGCAAGTGCTGAACAACGAACTGCGCAAAATCCTCGTCGGCACCGACAAGGGCAACGGCGGCCTGCAAATTCCAGTGGTTGAAGTCCCGGCCGGTCAGGCCAAGGACACCGTCACCCTGTTCCTGTCCGGTGACGGCGGCTGGCGCGACCTGGACCGCGACGTTGCGGGCGAGATGGCCAAAATCGGCTACCCGGTGGTCGGCATCGACACCCTGCGCTACTACTGGCAGCACAAGAGCCCGGAGCAAAGCGCTCTGGACCTGGCCGAACTGATGCAGCACTACCGCCAGAAGTGGGGCACCAAACGCTTCATCCTGACCGGTTACTCGTTCGGCGCTGACGTACTGCCGGCGATCTACAACCGTCTGGCAGAGTCGGAACAGCAGCGGGTTGATGCGATCATCCTGCTGGCCTTCGCCCGCACCGGCAGCTTCGAAATTGAAGTCGAAGGCTGGCTCGGCAACGCCGGCAAAGAAGCCGCCACCGGCCCGGAAATGGCCAAGCTGCCACCGGAAAAAGTGGTGTGCATCTACGGCGCAGAAGAAGTCGACGAGAGCGGCTGCACCGACAAGACCGCCGTGGGCGAAGCAGTGAAGCTGCCTGGCGGCCACCACTTCGACGAGAACTACCCGGCGCTGGCACAGCGCTTGGTGGACATCATCGTCAAGCGTCAGGCCAAGGACGCGGCGACGCCTGATACCGCCGCTCAAGAGTGATCTGAGCGACGCGTAACAAAAAGCCCCCGCAGCCTTATGGTTGCGGGGGCTTTTTTCATTCCGGCAGAGACACCACCAATCCCCTGTGCATTCCGGTGATGTGACCGAAAAAAAAAGCCCCCGCCACCATAAGGCAACGAGGGCTCTTTATTTAGAGCCGGCGCTCTGCAGCGTCGTATACCTCTTCGTCACGCCGGGCACCGACTGCGACGATTAACACCTGGATAGCTTTGCCATCGACCCGATAAACGATACGCGTGTCGCCTGTCCGAATCCTTCTACATCCTGCAAGGCTGGCTCTTAGCGGCTTACCGCTCTTGTCCGGCTCGCCGTTGATAATGCGCTCTTCGATGACATCAAGAATACGGTTTGCTGCTACAGCCCCCAGTAGGTCCAGATCCTTCTGGACCTCTGGATGATAGATAACGCCCCAAACCATCCACAGCTCCTTTAGTCTTTCTTCGCGTACCGAGCCCGCATATCGTCGTGACTGACTGCCTTCGACTGATTAAAACCGCTCAGTCGCTCTCGGGCGGCAGCTTCAATTCGTAAGTTATCAAGCTCGTCGAGCATTTCCTGGTACGCATCGACGTTGATAATGACCGCTGCCGGTTGATTGTCCTTAAAGATGACCAGCCTCTCGGTAGCGCGGCTAGAGATTTCTTTAAGCCTCGCACTGAATCCCCTGACCATAGCGGTCACCGATATCGCCTGGTCAGCACGCTCTAATAATGCCGTCATACTTACCTCTCTACACGATCATGCAAATTCGAACACACAGTTCTACGCAGAGTATTGCGTCGAATTTGACGTACAGCAAGCTACAAAAACGCGAATCTACTGAACAGCGTACTTATGCGAAAAAATAGCAACACAACCTTACGAGTCAGCCAATTGACACGCGCCATACAAAAAAGCTGCAACTGTCCTCAGTCCCAGGACAAAGGACAGTTGCGAACCGAGGCCCAATGAAGAATCAAGCGGTACTTTTGCTGTTCAAACTGATCTGCCTGGAACAGGCAAGCTCAACTGTTTAGGAACTCCGCCAACCTATAAAATCTCTCGCCACTCAGTTTCGTTCGCTAAAAGCTGTCGCAATATCAGATGACGCCAGCCGAGGTTGTAGGCAAACTCCGAGAATTGCGTAGTGGGTGCGTTTGGGCACTTTGCTGCCTTGTTGGCTTTCTCTTCGACGGGATACTCTCCGGACGTCGCTGCAAATGCAGTGATCGGGTGTGGTAACCCGACGAAACCAGCGCAACAGTGCAGTCATTACGAATACAGGCAGTTTCTTGTGCTTGTCATCGCGATATGGCGGCTGTGCGTGGGACGTCTTCGGACGTGCCGGTTTCCTTGGTTCCCGGTTTACCACCCTGCGTACAGCTGCCACCCTTTCGTGTGGTAACGAAAGCGGCAGCTCCTAGCCTTGAACCCAGGAGTTAAACCATGACCAAAACAAATCCGTCCACGCCTTCGGACCTGAAAACCATTGGCACGCCATTGATCTACTGCCCAGACAAACCTCTGTTCCACGTCAGCGCCGGCGTCCCGATTGGCGACGCATTGGCACAAGCCTCCGACCTGCTGTCCCTCGCCAAATCATTTACCGAAGATGCCGCCTACGCCAAAGACACCGACCGTCACGCCTGGGCTGCGCATTACCTGACGGCCATGAGCAAGGCTGTGATCGATGATGTGGTGAAAGTGCTGACACCGCGACCTGCCCGGACAAAGACCGAATCCGAAGCAGAGCGGCCTGAAAGCAACTAGACGCACCGAGACGAATACACCGCCCTCCTGTGGGAGCGAGCTTGCTCGCGATGAGGGACTAACCTTCACCATTGATGTTGACTGATAGGCAGCCATCGCGAGCAAGCTCGCTCCCACAGGGGATCTTCATTGCCTCCGGGACGAGACGCCAGACACAAAAAAGCCCCCGCTACCTCAACGGCAACGGGGGCTTTTTTGATGGGGCTTACATCTCGACCTGAGTACCCAGCTCAATCACCCGGTTCACCGGCAGCTTGAAGAAGCGCAGGTTGCCGTTGGCGTTCTTCAGCATGAAGGCGAACAGCGCCTCACGCCAGCGCGCCATGCCTTCGAGCTTGGAGGCGATGACCGTCTCGCGGCTGAGGAAGTAGGTGGTGCGCATCGGGCTGAAATCCAGCTCGTCGAGGTGGCACAGTTTCAGGGCTTGCGGCACGTCCGGCTCGTCGGTGAAACCGAAGTGCAGGATCACCCGGAAGAACCCTTCGCCGTAGGAATCGACTTCAAAGCGTCGTTGCGCCGGTACCCGCGGGATGTCTTCGTACACCACGGTCAGCAGCACCACTTGCTCATGCAACACCTGGTTATGCAGCAGGTTGTGCAACAAGGCGTGGGGCACAGCGTCCGGGCGCGCGGTCAGGAACACGGCAGTGCCCTGGACCCGATGCGGCGGCTGCACACGGATACTGCTGATGAAGATCGGCAGCGGCAGGCCGCCCTCGTCCAGTCGATCCACCAGCAGCTCTTTACCGCGCTTCCAGGTGGTCATGAGGATAAACAGCACGATCCCCGCCAGCACCGGAAAGGCACCGCCCTGAATGATTTTCGGCACGTTGGCGGCGAAGTACAGCCCGTCCACCAGCACGAAGCCAATCAGAATCGGCACCGCCAGTATCGGTGGCCATTTCCATAGCAGCAACATCACCGCCGACACCAGAATACTGGTGATCAACATGGTCCCGGTCACTGCTACACCGTAGGCCGAAGCCAGGGCGCTTGAAGATTCAAAGCCAATGACCAGCAGGATCACCCCGACCATCAGCGCCCAGTTCACCGCGCCAATGTAAATCTGCCCCTGCTCGGCACTGGAAGTGTGCTGAATGTGCATGCGCGGGATGTAACCCAACTGGATCGCCTGGCGGGTCAGCGAGAACGCGCCGGAAATCACCGCTTGCGAAGCGATCACCGTGGCCAGCGTCGACAACACCACCAGCGGAATCAACGCCCAGTTCGGCGCCAACAGGTAGAACGGGTTACGCGCCGCTTCCGGATCACCCAGCAGCAAGGCGCCCTGACCGAAGTAGTTCAGCACCAGCGCCGGCAGCACCAAGGCGAACCAGGCACGGGCGATCGGTTTACGACCGAAGTGGCCCATGTCTGCGTACAAGGCCTCGGCACCGGTCAGCGCCAGCACCACGGCGCCGAGAATCGCCAAACCCATGCCTGGATGCACCGTGAAGAACCGCACGCCCCAGACTGGATTCAGTGCATTGAGGACTTCTGGATGCTTCAGGATGCCACTGACACCGAGCCCGCCCAGCACCACAAACCACAACACCATGACCGGGCCGAACAACTTGCCGATGCGATCTGTACCGTGCTTCTGGATCAGGAACAGTGCCACCAGCACCACCAGCGATAACGGCACGACCCAGCGTTCCAGTCCATCGAACGCCAATTCGAGACCTTCCACCGCCGACAACACGGAGATCGCCGGGGTGATCATGCTGTCGCCATAAAACAGCGCTGCGCCGATCAGCCCCAGAATCACCAACACCGCACGCAGTCTCGGATAAGGCGAAGCCGCACGACGAGCCAGAGCGGTCAGCGCCATAATCCCGCCTTCCCCCTGGTTGTCGGCGCGCAGAATAAACAGCACGTACTTGATCGAAACGACCCAGATCAACGACCAGAAGATCAGCGCCAGAATGCCGAAGACCCCGTCATGGTTGACCGGCACACCGTAATGCCCAGAGAAAACCTCTTTAAGGGTGTACAGCGGGCTTGTGCCGATATCGCAGTAAACCACCCCGACCGCCGCAACCAGCATGCCGATCGGTTTTGCTGTCGAATGCTCGCCGCCCGCTGCCTGACTACTTGCCTGCCCCATCCAAAACTCCTACTACTCAGACCCGGACTTCTTATAAGAAGCACTATGCTTTGCCGTGCAGCATGCGCTGTTTTACGTAAGGTTACAGACGATTTGTTGACTGTAAAAATTCGGTAAAGCGTAACGGCGCGAAGCATAGCGCAGCACTCGTCGCATTTCCCTCATAATGCTGGTCAAGTGCGCGTCTCATCGCTAGAATTGCGCACTTTTTGATCAGAGGCGCACAAAACGTCCTGTCTCGCGACTCACTGCTGCTTTTTGACGACGTCAAAAACAGCGTATTCACGAGACAGGACGTAAGCGCCCGTTCGTCGCCTTGCCGATCACGGCTGGAGGCGTCACAAATACCGAGGTTAGACATGTCCACCACTCCTGCGCCGGCCAATCCAAAGGTTGGCTTCGTATCCCTGGGTTGCCCCAAAGCACTGGTCGACTCCGAGCGCATCCTTACCCAGTTGCGCATGGAAGGCTATGACGTTGTGTCCACTTACGAGGACGCCGACGTCGTGGTGGTCAACACCTGCGGCTTCATCGACTCGGCCAAGGCTGAATCCCTGGAAGTGATCGGCGAAGCCATCAAGGAAAACGGCAAGGTCATCGTGACCGGCTGCATGGGCGTCGAAGAAGGCAACATTCGCAAAGTACACCCAAGTGTGCTGGCCGTGACCGGTCCGCAGCAGTACGAGCAAGTGGTCAACGCCGTGCACGACGCCGTGCCGCCGCGCCAGGATCACAACCCGCTGATCGACCTGGTGCCGCCGCAAGGCATCAAGCTGACCCCGCGCCATTACGCGTACCTGAAGATTTCCGAAGGCTGCAACCACAGCTGCAGCTTCTGCATCATCCCGTCGATGCGCGGCAAACTGGTCAGCCGTCCGGTCGGTGATGTGCTCGACGAGGCCCAGCGCCTGGTCAAGGCCGGCGTCAAAGAGCTGTTGGTGATCTCGCAAGACACCAGTGCCTATGGCGTCGACGTGAAGTACCGCACCGGTTTCTGGAACGGCGCGCCGGTCAAAACCCGCATGACCGAACTCTGCGAAGCCCTGAGCAGCCTTGGCGTCTGGGTTCGCTTGCACTACGTTTACCCGTACCCGCACGTTGACGAGCTGATCCCGTTGATGGCCGCCGGCAAGATCCTGCCGTACCTGGACATCCCGTTCCAGCACGCCAGCCCGAAAGTCCTGAAAGCCATGAAACGCCCGGCCTTCGAAGACAAGACCCTGGCACGAATCAAGAACTGGCGCGTGATCTGCCCGGACCTGATCATCCGTTCGACCTTCATCGTCGGCTTCCCCGGCGAAACCGAAGAAGACTTCCAGTACCTGCTGGACTGGCTGACCGAAGCGCAACTCGATCGCGTCGGCTGCTTCCAGTACTCGCCGGTCGAAGGCGCACCGGCCAACCTGCTGGACGCGGCTATCGTGCCGGACGACGTCAAGCAAGACCGTTGGGACCGCTTCATGGCGCACCAACAAGCCATCAGCTCGGCGCGCCTGCAACTGCGTGTCGGCCGTGAAATCGAAGTGCTGGTGGACGAAGTCGACGAGCAAGGCGCAGTCGGCCGCTGCTTCTTCGACGCCCCGGAAATCGACGGCAACGTGTTCATCGACAACGGCAGCAACTTGAAGCCAGGCGACAAAGTCTGGTGCAAAGTGACCGACGCCGACGAATACGACCTGTGGGCTGAACAGATCTAAACGCAAAAAATACGAAAAGCCCCGCTCTCTTGACGAGATGCGGGGCTTTTTTACGCCTATCGTTTTGTGGAGAAAGGACTCGCATCATTCACAAAACGAGGGGCATCGGGCCATGCGCCGACATTCGGTCATCCATACACCGAAACAGAGCGACTACGAAGAACTCACCCGGGTCTGGGAGGCCTCGGTGCGCGCCACCCACGACTTTTTGCCGGACAGCTACATCGAGCTGCTGAAGAACATGGTGCTGACCCGCTACCTCGACGCGGTGATGCTGGTCTGCACCAAAGATTCGCGCCAGCGCATCACCGGGTTCGCGGGTGTCGCAGCGGGCAAGGTCGAAATGCTCTTCATTGATCCGGCCCATCGCGGCCAAGGGCTGGGCAAGCAACTGCTGCGCTATGCCCTGGAACACCTGAACGCCGATGAACTGGACGTCAACGAACAGAACCCGCAAGCCCTGGGGTTTTACTTCAAGCAGGGTTTCGAGGTGATTGGCCGCTCGGAAGTCGATGGTATGGGCCAGCCTTATCCGCTGTTGCACATGCGTATGCGCCAAAATCAACAACTGGCGCGCAATGGCTGAACACAAAACAGTGTGGGAGCGAGCTTGCTCCGGGCGGCGTTCCGACGAATGCGGTGTGTCATTCAACAGATGTTTTGACTGATCTACCGCTTTCGCGAGCAAGCCCGCTCCCACAAAAAGCCATATGGCGCAAATGGAGCCGGGATTAACCGGCGCCCAGCAGGTACAATGCCCACCCCCTTTTTGTTACGGCCCTGTCATGACTGACCCGATTCGTCTCTCCAAACGCCTCATCGAACTCGTCGGCTGTTCCCGTCGGGAGGCTTAGCTGTTCATCGAGGGCGGCTGGGTCACCGTGGACGGCGAAGTCATCGACGAGCCGCAGTTCAAGGTCGAGAACCAGAAAGTCGAGCTCGATCCGCAGGCCCAGGCCACTGCGCCGGAGCCGGTGACGATTCTGCTGAACGTGCCCGTGGGCGTGGATGCGGAAACGGCGATGGCAACCATCAGCGCCGAGACCCTGAGCGAAGAACACCGCTTCAGCAAACGTCCGCTCAAGGGCCACTTCCTGCGCCTGACCGCCAGCACCGACCTGCAGGCCAACGCCAGCGGTCTTCTGGTGTTCACCCAGGACTGGAAGATCCTGCGCAAGCTCACCGCCGATTCCGCGAAAATCGAACAAGAGTATGTGGTCGAAGTTGAAGGCGAGATGGTGGCTCACGGCCTCAATCGCCTGAACCATGGCCTGACTTACAAGGGCAAGGAACTGCCGCCGGTCAAGGCCAGCTGGCAGAACGAAAACCGTCTGCGCTTTGCGATGAAGAACCCACAACCGGGCGTCATTGCCCTGTTCTGCCAGGCCGTTGGTCTGAAGGTCGTCGCCATCCGCCGCATCCGCATCGGCGGCGTGTCCATCGGCAAAGTGCCGCTGGGGCAATGGCGCTACCTGTCCGGCAAAGAGAAGTTCTAAGACTTTTCCCGCCGCCCTACATCTCGGCGCCGCTGTTTATGCGGCGCCCACTGCCGAATATCAGGATTGCACACCATGATTCACAACGACGTACTGCGCAGCGTGCGCTACATGCTCGACATCAGCGACAAGAAAGTCATCGAGATCATCAAGACCGGCGGCATGGACGTGCCCATGGAAGACCTGCTGACCTACCTCGATAAAAAAGAGGAAGACGAGGAAGGCTTCGTACGCTGCCCGGACGACGTCATGGCGCATTTCCTCGATGGTTTGGTGATCTTCAAGCGTGGCAAGGACGAAAGCCGTCCGCCGCAGCCGATCGAAACGCCGGTGACCAACAACATCATCCTGAAGAAACTGCGCGTGGCCTTCGAACTGAAAGAAGACGACATGCACGCGATCCTCAAGGCCTCCGAGTTCCCGGTGTCCAAGCCTGAGCTGAGCGCGCTGTTCCGCAAATTTGGCCACACCAACTACCGCACCTGTGGCGACCAGTTGCTGCGCAACTTCCTCAAGGGCCTGACCCTGCGCGTTCGTCCGCAGTAATCGGCGCGGCCCCTGTAGGAGCTGCCGCAGGCTGCGATCTTTTGATCTGGACCTTAAAAATCAAAGTCAAAAGATCGCAGCCTGCGGCAGCTCCTACACGGATGGTGGCGGTTCAGGGCTTAGCCGTATGGCCCCCCATTCCTCGCAAAAATAGTGGCTCCGCTTTTGGCGGCTGACGGCTAGGGTGTATTGACCCTCCGCACTCAGGATTCGCCATGCACCCCTACTTTTCCCTGCAAGGCCGCACCGCCCTGGTGACCGGCGGCACCCGTGGTATCGGCAAAATGATCGCCAAGGCTTATGTCGAGGCCGGCGCCACGGTGTACGTCTGCGCGCGGGATGCCGAGGCCTGCCTGCAAACGGCCGAGGAGCTGAGCGCGTTTGGTCGCTGCCACGGCTTGGCGGCCAACCTGGCCACCGAAGAAGGCGTGCTGCAACTGGCTACGCGGCTGGGCGAGCAGATCACCCATCTCGACATTCTGGTCAACAACGCCGGCACCACGTGGAGCGCGCCGCTGGAAAGCTACCCGATCAAGGGTTGGGAGAAGGTCATGCAACTGAATGTGACCTCGGTGTTCAACTGCATCCAGCAGTTTCTGCCGCTGCTGCGCAAGGGCGGATCGGCGGCGAATCCGGCGCGGATCATCAACATTGGGTCGGTGGCAGGGATTTCTTCCTTCGGTGAACAGGCTTATGCCTACGGGCCGAGCAAGGCGGCCCTGCATCAACTGTCGAGGATTCTGGCGCGGGAACTGGTCAGCCAGCACATCAACGTCAACGTGATCGCGCCGGGACGTTTCCCGAGCAAGATGACCCAGCACATTGGCAGTGATGAGAAAGCATTGGCGGAGGATACGGCGTTGATTCCGATGAAGCGCTGGGGCCGGGAGGAAGAGATGGCGGCGCTGGCGATCAGTTTGGCGAGTACGGCTGGGGCGTATATGACCGGGAATATTATTCCGCTGGATGGTGGGTTTAGTCTCTAGATCGGCGGCGCGGCCTTCGCGAGCAAGCTCGCTCCCACAATTGATCCGGGGTGGTCACAAATTTTGTGAACCCAGCAGGTCCCCTGTGGGAGCGAGCTTGCTCGCGATGACGGACTGACAGGCGCCACCGAACCTGAGGGCGATCGGGTTATCATGCCCGCCTCCTACCCCGCTTCGACCCCAGACCATGACCTACAGCGTTTCCCCCATCGGCTTCGTGCGCTCCTGCTTCAAGGAGAAATTCGCCATCCCGCGCCAACCGCAACTGGCCCCGGCCGCTCGCGGTGTGTTGGAGCTGGTGGCGCCGTTCGATCAAGGCGATGCGGTGCAAGGGCTGGAGCAGGTCAGCCATGTCTGGCTGCTGTTCCTGTTCCACCAGGCCCTGGAAGAAAAGCCACGACTCAAAGTCCGCCCTCCTCGCCTCGGCGGTAATAAATCCATGGGCGTGTTCGCCACTCGTGCGACGCATCGGCCCAACGGGATCGGCCAGTCAGTGGTCAAACTGGACAAGGTTGAAGCCAATCGGCTGTGGATTTCCGGGATCGACTTGCTCGACGGCACGCCGATTCTCGACATCAAACCCTACGTGCCTTACGCCGACATCATCGACACGGCGTCCAATAGCATCGCCAGCGCCGCGCCGCAACTGATTCCCGTGAAGTGGACGGATTCGGCGCTGCAACAGGCTCACGCACATGCTCAGCGCCTTGACGAGCCGTTAGTGGCGCTGATTGAGCAATGCTTGGCACAAGACCCACGTCCGGCGTACCAGATTCCTACGCCGGAAAGGGAATATGGCGCACAGTTCTGGGATCTGGATGTGCGCTGGCATTACCCGGAGGCCGGGGTGATCCGAGTCCTGGAAGTCATCCCGGTTCCCAACACGTAGGAGCAGCCTCGTTTCACTCGTCAGCTCCTACGGAGGATTGTGTCAGGCATAAAAAAGCCCCCATCGCCTGCACAGGCAATGGGGGCTTTTCAGTGATGCGGTGTGCTTACTTCTCGACGAACGCACGCTCGATCAGGTAGTCACCCGGCTCGCGCATCCGCGGCGAAACTTTCAGGCCGAAGCTGTTCAGCACTTCGCTGGTTTCGTCGAGCATGCTCGGGCTGCCGCACAGCATGGCGCGGTCGTCCTGCGGGTTGATCGGTGGCAGACCGATATCGCTGAACAGCTTGCCGCTGCGCATCAGGTCGGTCAGGCGACCTTCGTTCTCAAACGGCTCGCGGGTCACGGTTGGGTAGTAGATCAACTTGTCACGCAGGGCTTCGCCGAAGAATTCGTTCTGCGGCAGGTGCTCGGTGATGAATTCGCGGTAAGCGACTTCGTTGACGTAACGTACGCCGTGGCACAGGATCACTTTTTCGAAACGCTCGTAGGTTTCCGGGTCCTGAATGACGCTCATGAACGGCGCCAGACCAGTACCGGTGCTGAGCAGGTACAAATGTTTGCCAGGCTTCAAGTCATCCAGCACCAGCGTGCCGGTAGGCTTCTTGCTGATGATGATCTCGTCGCCTTCCTTCAGATGCTGCAACTGCGAAGTCAGCGGACCATCAGGCACCTTGATGCTGAAGAACTCGAGATGCTCTTCCCAGTTCGGGCTGGCAATCGAGTAAGCGCGCATAAGCGGGCGGCCGTTGGGCTGTTGCAGGCCGATCATCACGAACTGACCGTTCTCGAAGCGCAGGCCCGGGTCGCGGGTGCACTTGAAGCTGAACAGAGTGTCGTTCCAGTGATGAACACTGAGGACACGCTCGTGGTTCATGTTGCTCATGTACGTCGGACTCCTGGAGATTGGTCTGCGCGTGCTCTGCGCCTGCTCCACAAAAAAGAGCGGCTGCGCGCAATTGCATCGCATTCTAATGGCAGCCACAATATCTGTTAACTGGATTATTAAGATAAGGGTTATCGGTTATATCGATATGCGATTTACTCTGCGTCAACTTCAAGTCTTCGTCGCCGTCGCTCAGCAGGAAAGCGTGTCCCGTGCTGCGGGCCTGCTCAACCTCTCGCAGTCGGCGGCAAGCACCTCGATCACCGAGCTAGAGCGCCAGTGCAGCTGTCAGTTGTTCGACCGCGCCGGCAAACGGCTGAGCCTCAACGCCCTCGGCAAGCAGCTGCTGCCCCAAGCCGTGGCCCTGCTCGACCAGGCCAAGGAAATCGAAGACCTGCTTAACGGCAAGTCCGGTTTCGGCTCGCTAGCGGTCGGCGCGACCCTGACGATCGGCAATTACCTGGCGACGTTGCTGATCGGCAGCTTCATGCAGCGCCATCCGGAAAGCCAAGTGAAGCTGCATGTGCAGAACACTGCCAACATCGTGCAACAAGTCGCCCACTATGAAATTGATCTGGGTCTAATCGAAGGCGACTGCAGCCACCCCGACATCGAAGTGCAAAGCTGGGTCGAAGATGAGTTGGTGGTGTTCTGCGCCCCCCAGCATCCGCTGGCCAAACGCGGCACGGCGAGCATGGAAGAGCTGACCCATGAGGCCTGGATCCTGCGCGAACAAGGCTCGGGGACGCGACTGACTTTTGACCAGGCCATGCGTCACCATCGCAGCGCGCTGAACATTCGCCTGGAGCTAGAACACACCGAAGCGATCAAACGCGCGGTGGAGTCAGGCTTGGGGATTGGCTGTATTTCGCGGCTGGCGCTGCGGGATGCCTTTCGACGCGGCAGTTTGGTCGCGGTGGAGACACCGGATCTCGACCTGGCGCGGCAGTTCTATTTCATCTGGCACAAACAGAAATATCAGACATCGGCGATGCGCGAATTCCTCGATCTGTGCCGCGCCTTCACCGCAGGGGTTCAGCGCAGCGACGAGATCGTGCTGCCCACCATCGCTTAAAGCAGAATGACCGCCCACACCAGCGCAATCATGCTCAACGCCACGAATTGCGCGGCGCTGCCCATGTCCTTGGCGTTCTTGGAAAGTGGGTGCAATTCAAGGGAAATGCGGTCGATGGCCGCTTCTACCGCCGAATTGAGCAACTCGACGATCAGGGCCAGCAGACAGACGGCGATCAACAACGCCTGTTCGACGCGGCTGACGTTCAGGAAGAACGAAATCGGAATCAGGATGACGTTGAGCAACACCAACTGACGAAAAGCCGCTTCGCCAGTGAAGGCGGCGCGCAGGCCATCCAGCGAGTAACCGGAGGCGTTAAGGATGCGTTTTAGGCCGGTCTGGCCTTTAAAAGGTGACATATCGTGGGCAACTGAACCAAAAAGGAGTGGGAAAGCTAGAGTAACGAAAGTCAAAAAAGCGTGAATAGGCCACGCCTTAATGGCTCGAAATTGACTCAAGTTGTTGCAAGAGTAACGCTGCCTGGGTCCGGGTCCGCACATTCAACTTGCGGAAAATCGCCGTCACGTGAGCCTTGATCGTCGCTTCGGAAACGCTCAGCTCGTAGGCAATCTGTTTGTTCAGCAAGCCTTCACAGACCATGGTCAACACCCGGAACTGTTGGGGCGTCAGGCTCGCAAGCCCTTCGCTGGCAGCCTTTGCCTCCGCCGAGACGATGACGGCTTCGAACGCCTGGGGCGGCCAGAAGACATCGCCATCCAGTACCGCACGCACGGCTTTTTGAATAACGCTCAGGTCGCTCGACTTGGGAATGAAACCGCTGGCGCCAAACTCACGAGACTTGACCATGATCGAGGCTTCTTCCTGGGCCGAGACCATCACCACCGGAATCTGCGGGTACTGACCGCGCAACAGCACCAGCCCGGAAAAACCGTAGGCCCCCGGCATGTTCAGGTCCAGCAGCACCAGGTCCCAGTCGGCCTTTTCGTCCAGGCGGGTTTCCAGCTCGGCAATGCTCGCCACTTCCACCAGACGGACATCCGGGCCCAGGCCCAGGGTCAACGCTTGATGCAGGGCACTACGAAAAAGAGGATGGTCATCGGCAATCAGGATTTCGTATGTGGCCATTTTTCAAATGATCCTGTTTTTTATGGGACGCCTGATGCATTCAGGCCTCACCAAAACAACTCGAGGTACAGCCACGGAGCTGCACCAACAGGGCACGTTCAACGCCAATCACGTGGCTATCACGTAAAGAATACGGCGTATCAAACCTTGGCCGCGCCCTAATCGGCGCCAAGCATGCCCAGCGAAGCCGGGGTGGTCAAGTTGCGTGGCCCGCCCCGCTGTTTGCAGTATGGGCGACTCTCAGCACATCACCGGCGCCGCGCCTTGAACGAAGGGCATCAGTTCCGCGTGGGCCGGGGTTGAAACGTTCATATCCAGCTGACGCTTGGCGTCCAGGTAATGTTGGCTGAACACATCGAAGTAAGCGTCCAGTGCCGATGCCGCGTCGTTATCCCCCGCCAGATCCAGGCACAGCGCCGCCACTTCGGCGGTGCACAGATGCTCGCTGCGGGTCGAGCGACGCAAGCGGTAGCGGGAGAGTTTTTCGGGCAGCAGGCTGAGGATCGGCAACCGGTCAAAGTAAGGGCTCTTGCGGAAGATCTTCCGCGCTTCAGTCCACGTCGCGTCCAGCAGAATAAACAGCGGCCGCTTGGCGCTATCGGTGTCGACCGTATTCGTTACCCGCTCAGGCTCGACATATTCGCCCGGAAACACCAGGTAAGGCTGCCATTGCGGGTCGGCGAGCAGATCCAACAGTTGCTGATCGACTTCGGTACGCGACCAGATGAACGCATGGTTGTCGCGCACCACATCAGCGATCAGCCAGCCGGTGTTGCTCGGTTTGAACACTTCCTTGTTGGTCATGATCAGGCACACGCCGGAGCGGGTTTCAACCTGCGGACGCCAGGCGCACAGGCAATGGCTCTCGATCACCCGGCAGGCACGGCAACGGGTGGCGCGCCAGCCACGGGCCTGAATCGGCTTGATGCCGGCCTCTTCACGCTCATCGCGCAAACGGGCGACGGCGTTTACCGCAAACTCAGCAGGGACGGAATTCATCGCAGGCAACGCCGACAGGTAAGGAAAATCGACACAAAAAGCACTCGGCAAGGCAGAAAAGTGCAGGCAGTTTACCAGAGCGGCCGGTGCAAGCCTGTACCGTCCGGGCCTGCTCCCCTATAATTCGCCGCCACTGAACGCACAGTCATGTGGCTGGTCGAAACCACCAGTCACTGAACCAGGAGAGTTTCATGCTGCGCCTTATCGTTCCCACCGCTGCCATTTTGCTGGCGTCGTCCTTCAGCGCTCAGGCTGCTTCCTTAAGTGAGCAGAATCTCAACAGAGAGCTGCGAAACGTCGCCGCACAAAGCAGCGCCGGCACGCCACGGGCGATCAACGAAGACATTCTTGATCAGGGCTACACCGTCGAAGGCAATGTACTGATCAACCACTTGAGCGTGCAAAGCAGCCATGCCGACCAGATGCGTGCCGATCCAAAAGCTGTGTATTTCCAGCTGGGTGCCTCTGTCTGCAATAACCCATCGTTCCGCAAACTGATGGCCAAAGGCGCGGTCATGCGTTACGACTTCACCGAGGTGAAGACCAACCGCTCGGTCGGCTCCGCCAGCTATCAGGAATCTGATTGCCCGAAAGCCACACCTGCGAAGAAGAAGTAACTATCGAGCATTAGCGCGCCGCTGTTCATCTTCGGCGCGCAGTTCTGCCAGCAAGGCCTGCAAATACCGCGAACGGCGCTCGCCGCCGCCCAGACGCCGGCAGCACTCCTCCTCAAGACTCAAATGATTGGCCTCGGCTGACGATTTCAACAATCGATACAGTTGCGCATCGATCTCCAGAGTCACTCTGGCCATGATTTCCCGCCTCCCTGCACACTCAAATCCCTGAACTGCGCGAACCTTGCGTACTGCCATTGACGCAAAGTTGTCGTGTCACGCCTGTAACTTAGTAAATCAGAGCCGCAGCTACCGGGCTTGCCTTCAGACGAGCGGTGAAACTACGTTGCGAATCGTCAATAAGCGGTTGCCAGGAAAGACTTTGCGGCGCAATGATCAAGTCAGCGCAAATCACCGCGAAGGTCTAGATTCAGATAGTCATGTTCACTTTTCAGGGCCGCAAAGGGGCCGCCCATTACGCGTCTTGTTGTGCGAATGTTTCTTTCATCCAAGGGAAAAACAGAGCCTGTATGGATGACTCGATTGCAACTCGGGTCAGGTGGAACGCCCAGGCAAGGGCTTGGGCAGACAGCGACACACGGAGTGTCGCGGCGACGACTGTTTTGTCGGAGCCAAGGGTTCTGTGCATAAGGAGAAGTTGAATGCCTTACCAACCGAATGACCTCCTCAGCCGTCATTTCGAAGAAAGCGGCCACGACCTCACCAGCAAGGTCGAAGAGCAACTCAACCTGGTTTCACCCAACAGCCCCAACATCCCGATTTACCGCGACATGATCCTGACCGTGCTGCGCATGGCCCAGGAAGATCACAACCGCTGGAACGCCAAGATCACCCTGCAAGCCCTGCGCGAACTGGAGCATGCTTTCCGTGTGCTGGAACAGTTCAAAGGGCGGCGCAAAGTCACTGTGTTCGGCTCTGCCCGCACACCGATCGAACACCCGTTGTATGGCATGGCCCGAGAGCTCGGCGCCGCGTTGGCGCGCTCGGACCTGATGGTCATTACCGGTGCCGGCGGCGGCATCATGGCGGCAGCCCATGAAGGCGCCGGCCTGGAACACAGCCTGGGGTTCAACATCACGCTGCCCTTCGAGCAGCATGCCAACCCTACTGTCCAGGGCACCACCAACCTGCTGTCCTTCCACTTCTTTTTTACCCGCAAGCTGTTCTTCGTCAAGGAGGCCGATGCGCTGGTCCTGTGCCCGGGCGGTTTCGGTACGCTGGACGAAGCACTGGAAGTGCTGACCCTGATCCAGACCGGCAAAAGCCCACTGGTACCAGTGGTGTTGCTGGATACGCCGGGTGGCAAGTTCTGGCAAGGCGCACTGGACTTCATCCACCATCAACTGGAGGAGAATCGCTACATCCTGCCCACCGACATGAAGCTGGTGAGCCTGGTCTACAGCGCCGAAGAGGCGGTGGAGCAGATCAACCAGTTCTACAGCAACTTCCACTCCAGCCGCTGGCTCAAGCATCAATTTGTGATTCGCATGAATCACAAGCTCAGCGACGGAGCGCTCGAACACATGCAGACGGCATTCGCCGACCTGTGCCTGAGCGACCACTTCCATCAGCATACCTACGCCGGTGAGGAGCACGATGAGCCGCAGTTCAGCCATCTGGTGCGACTGGCCTTCACCTTCAACGCCCGTGATCATGGGCGCTTGCGGGAGTTGGTGGACTTTATCAACCTGCCGGAAAACTGGGCGCAGCCCAAACCCCAGGCGCAGCAGCGCACTCGGGAACCGTCCAAAGTGACCTAAATAAAAGGCAAAAAAAAACGGCCCGCTATCGAAATAGCGGGCCGTTTTTATTTAATCGTCCATTCCTCGACCGCTGAACAAGCGGTTGATCATCTCCATGGAAAAACCCCGATAAGCCAGGAAGCGCCCTTGCTTGGCACGCTCGCGCATGTCTATCGGTAAGTGCCCGGCAAACTTGCGCCGCCAGGTGTCTTCCAGTTGTTCGTGCCAGTTGATACCGCTTTCGCGCAAGGCAAGCTCGATATCGGTACGTTGCAGGCCGCGCTGGCCCAGCTCTTCACGAATGCGCAAAGGGCCGTAACCGGAACGGGCACGGTAGGAAACGAAGCTTTCGAGGTAACGGGATTCGGACAGCAGCCCTTCTTCCGTCAGCCGGTCGAGTGCTGTGTCGATCATTTCAGGGAGAGCGCCGCGCTGACGCAGTTTACGCGTCAGCTCGACTCGACCGTGCTCGCGTCGTGCGAGCAGGTCCATTGCGGTTCGCCGCACCGCGACGAGTGTATCGAGTACGGCGGTCATCGGATCAATCAGATATCAGCGTCAGCTAGGTCATCAGCAGTCTCTTTGACTGGCGATGCTTTGACGTCCGGCGCTGGAGTCAGCAGTTTGTCGCGCAATTGCTTCTCGAGCTTCGCGGCGATTTCCGGATTGTCTGCCAGGAACTTGGCCGAGTTGGCTTTGCCTTGACCGATCTTAGTGCCTTCATAGGCATACCAGGCACCGGATTTCTCGACGAAACCGTGCAGAACACCCAGGTCGATCATCTCACCGTTGAGGTAGATGCCTTTGCCGTAAAGAATCTGGAACTCGGCCTGACGGAACGGCGAAGCCACCTTGTTCTTCACAACCTTGACGCGGGTTTCGCTACCAACAACCTCGTCACCTTCTTTCACCGCACCAGTACGGCGGATGTCCAGACGAACCGAAGCGTAGAACTTCAGCGCGTTACCACCGGTGGTGGTTTCCGGGCTGCCGAACATCACGCCGATTTTCATACGGATCTGGTTGATGAAGATAACCAGGCAGTTGGCGTTCTTGATGTTACCGGTGATCTTACGCAGCGCCTGGGACATCAGACGGGCTTGCAGGCCCACGTGCATGTCGCCCATTTCGCCTTCGATCTCGGCCTTTGGCACCAGAGCGGCTACGGAGTCGACGATGATCACGTCAACCGCGTTGGAACGCACCAGCATGTCGGTGATTTCCAGTGCCTGCTCGCCGGTGTCCGGCTGGGAAACCAGCAGGTCGTCGACGTTGACGCCCAGCTTGCCGGCGTACTCAGGGTCGAGGGCGTGTTCGGCGTCGACGAATGCGCAGGTCGCGCCGGCTTTTTGAGCCTGGGCGATCACGGACAATGTCAGCGTGGTTTTACCGGAGGATTCAGGACCGTAGATTTCAACGATACGGCCTTTTGGCAAGCCGCCAATGCCGAGCGCGATGTCCAGACCCAGAGAGCCAGTGGAAATAGCCGGGATCGCCTGACGGTCCTGATCGCCCATACGCATTACGGCACCCTTGCCGAATTGACGTTCGATCTGACCCAGGGCCGCAGCCAAGGCTTTCTTCTTGTTGTCGTCCATTAAAGTCCTCACGTAATCAATAAGGCCTGAC
>Ga0105856_1000461_pt1 | contig 21615 bp, 17 predicted proteins | sample OrgsoiDNA_201060_FD_89681 | JGI IMG/M metagenome (GOLD analysis project Ga0105856, IMG submission 89681) | Permafrost soil microbial communities from the Arctic, to analyse light accelerated degradation of dissolved organic matter (DOM) -... | ecosystem: Environmental > Terrestrial > Soil >...
GGATCACGTCTATCTGGTGGATGGCAAACCGGTATTAACGTTCTGGGGATTTGTGAATGCCGATCACGCCTCTCGCCCCGATCCTCTCGATTGCTTACGTCCTGCGATCCCCGTTGCCGCTATCCCGCCCGTCACACCTTCTGCCTCGACTCTCGCCGCTGCCCCATTGCATGAGCCGCTACCGGTGCGTGAAAAACGGGTCTACCGCTGGTGGCATTGGCGTCGCTTCGGGTGGCTTTTGCCGCTGCTGTTATTGCTGTTGGCATTTTTATTATTGCGCGGCTGTGTACCGGGCGTGAACCTGCCCGGTTTTCCCGGTGCAGCAGTGACGCTACCGGACGTTTCCTTGCCAACAGGCCATGTTGCGCTGCCTCGCGGAGATGCCGCATTAAATTTGACTACGCCCCACGGCGTAAGCACAACGACCCAACCTGTTGACGGTACGCCAGTGAGTGCCGAGGGGCAGGGCGTGGCGATTGCTGAAGATCATAGCGCCGCGGGCAGTTAACCTCTGGCCCCTGCGGACACCCATGGGAGCACGCCGCCTTCGGCTGATCCCGCAGCGGATCCTGCGATTGACCCGGCAACGGGCACCGTCCCCGACGACGCCAACGGTCCCTTACCGCCGTTGGATCCCGCGCTAGCCCCGAACGGTGCACCGGTCCAACCGACGGCAGATAACGCGGCGGGCGCGGCGACACCCTTGACCATTCCTGGTGATGCGCTGAAAAACGGCTCGACCGGTTTTCTCAACGGTAACTGGAAAGCGGGCTCGGGGATCCAGGACCAACGTACGGGCAAACCGCTCAGTCTCCAGTACCAAATTAATGACGGTAAAGGCTCGGTTCAAATGACCCGTGGCGATGGCGTGACCTGCCGGGCGGGTGTTGACGCGCTGATCAATAACGGCGCTCTGGCGATTAATAATCAAGGCCAGGCGCAGTGCAGTGATGGGTCCAGTTACAAAATGCCGGAAATCGTATGCCAGCCGAATGCGCAAAGCGCAGCGGATTGTAAAGGTCGTTATGACGCCAATACGGTATTTCCTATGACCATGAAGCGAGGGAGTGAGTAAACCATGCTGGCGACGATTATTGATTATAAAGAAAGAATTACGCTGATCCGCGACAGCGGTATTCAGTTTTTGGACTTCGCCCTGAAACCGGTTTTACGCAAAGAGCTGCCGGGTGAGTTTGTGCGCCAGAGCGCCAACGGGCCGCTGATTCGACTGCTGTACAACGAGCGCGATGACAATTATCTGCTGCCTGCGGCGGCCGGTACGCTGCCGAAGGTCGCCAAGCCGGAATTGAGCATCCCGCTGGAGCAGTCGCTCAAACTGCTGGAAGGGATTTGGCTACCGCTGCCGTTTTTCCGTTTCAACCCGCCGCGCACCTTTAGCGGCGGCCCGGCTAACTGGGCGCGGGTGCAAATTTTAGCGCTGGAAACCCCAGACGAAGACGGTAATACCTACCGTGTCAGCATGGCGTTTGATACCAAAGTGCACCCGGTGCGCAGCAACACCCAGTATCTGGCGCCTAACGAAGATGACATTAAATCGGGCGTCGGATTTGCTCTGGCGCACCGCAGCAATGAGCTGGGTGATTTCCTCGATGCGAGCTGGATTGACGGCTGGTTGCGCGAAGTGTTTAGCGAACAAGCGAGCCGACGCTTGCGTATGCACCTCGATGATATCGATACCGCATTGGCTGATTTCGAATATCAGGCGCATTACCTCAATGTGCTGGATATGCTAGGGCGTCTGATCGCGGTGCCGGAAATCAAAATCAATGCCGTCGAATTGCAAGAACCGGCCATCAACGTTGACCTGATCCTTGACGTCGGGAACTCGCGCACCTGCGGGATTTTGGTCGAAGAACATCCGAGTGATAACAAAGGGTTGAAGCAACTTTATGAACTTCAGTTGCGTGACCTGAGCAAGCCGCATTATCTCTACACTGAACCCTTCGAAAGCCGTATTGAATTCGCTCAAGCCGAGTTTGGTAAGCAGGATTTCTCGGTCAAAAGTGGCCGTAACGACGCCTTTATGTGGCCGACCATCGCCCGTATTGGTCATGAAGCCAGCCACATGGCGGCACACCGTTTAGGCACCGAAGGCTCGACCGGCATTTCCAGCCCTAAACGTTATTTGTGGGATGAAGACAGTTATACGCCGGGCTGGCGTTTTAACCGCGCCTTCGTGAAATCTGACCGTGAACCGCTGGCAACCGCCGCGCCGCTGACCTACTTGCTCAACGATGCCGGGCAACCGCTGTGCGATTTACCGGCAGATGAAAAAATGCCGGTCTTTTCGCCGAACTACAGCCGCAGTTCCTTGATGACCTTCATGCTGTCAGAAGTGCTGGCGCAGGCATTAATGCAAATCAACAGCGCGGCGCAGCGCCTGAAAATGAACCATGCTAAAGCGCCGCGTCAGTTACGTAACCTGATCCTCACCGTGCCACCCGCGATGCCAAAACCTGAGCGCGAAATATTCCGCCAGCGGATGTATGACGCGATCTCGTTGATGTGGAAAGCCATGGGTTGGCACAGCGGCGATGGCCCGGTCAATACGCCAGAAGCGCAAAGTGAATGCACCATCCCGTTACCTCAGGTTCACGTGGAGTGGGACGAAGCCACCTGCGGACAGTTGGTCTATCTGTATAACGAAACGCAGATGAATTTCGGTGGCCGTACGGAAGAGTTTTTTGCCAGCCTCGCGCGTCCTGACAAGGTGCTGGGCGACGAGCTGCCCGGCAAATCGCTGAAAATCGCCTCGATTGATATTGGCGGCGGCACCACCGATTTGGTGATCACCCACTATCGTCTGGACGACGGCGCTGGAAGCAACGTCAAAGTCATTCCGCGTCAACTGTTCCGCGAAGGTTTTAAAGTCGCGGGTGATGACATCTTGCTGGACGTTATCCAACTGTATGTGCTGCCTGCGGTCAGCGACGCGCTGAAAGTGGCCGGCGTGGCTAACCCCAAAGCCCTGATGTCGAAGTTGTTCGGCAGCGAAGGGCGGGAAGCGCAGCAGCAGGTATTGCGTCAGCAAGCGACGTTGCAGATCTTCAGCCCGATCGGTTTGTCGATCCTCAAACGCTATGAACATTATGACCCGCTGGATACCTCAGCGGAAATCAACGCCACCTTCGGCGAACTGTTGGAAAGCCTGCCTACCGACAACGTGCTGGACTATATCAGTGCCGAAGTGCGCCGCAGCTTGCATGACGGCGATCAGCCGTTTGATATTTTGCAGGTACCGCTCACGCTGAGCCTGACTAAGCTGCACGGCGAGTTTTTAAATAACCGCATGAACATTACGCAGAGCATCCGTTCGCTGTGCGAAGTGCTGTATCACTACTCGTGCGACATTCTGCTGCTGACCGGACGTCCTTCGCGTTTGCCGGGGATTCAGGCGCTGTTCAAGCATCTGCAACCGCTTCCTCCGGGCCGTATTTTACCGCTGCACGGCTACCACACCGGCGGCTGGTATCCGTTTAACAAACTCGGCTGCATTGACGATCCGAAATCCACGGCGGCGGTCGGCGCGATGTTATGCCTGCTGGCGACCAACCTGCGCCTGTCGAATTTCTATTTTATGGCCAAGGATTTCCAGCCGTATTCGACGGTTCGCCATCTCGGCATGCTGGACTACAACTCCGTTACCGAGAACAACGTCTATTACCGCAATATCGATCTCGATAACGACGATTTTGAATTGGATCCCGAAGGGGGATTCGAAATGCGCGGCACCTTGCGTCTCGGCTTCCGTCAACTGGCGAACGAACGCTGGCCTGCTTCACCGCTGTACACCCTGTCGATCACTGACCCGAAACTGGCCCAGCGCGTTGCCAGTGGCGAGACGCTGCGCGTGCGTCTGGCCGTGGCGAGAAAGAACGCCGGTAAAGACTCGAAGGGGCAGGGCAGCCCGGAGCGTTTCCAGATTGAGGACGTGGAGTCGACCGGCAATGGCGGCAGCGTGTCAAAACGTTCTCTGCGATTGAAATTGAATACCTTGACGGAAAGCGGTCTGGGTGAAACCCATTACTGGCTTGATAGTGGGAGTGTAACCAGTAAATGAAATCCTTAAATCCCGAATCACTGGCCGCGCAATGGCGCGCCGTTTCCGAGGGCGCAGGACAGGCCATCGACTGGATTGAGACCACGCGTAAAAACGCGCCGCGCCTCAATACTGAAGCCGATAACCTGGTGGTGAAATTACGCCGCAGCCGCAACAAAGCGCGCAGCCTGTCGCAGGCTGCGCTCAAGCCGATGACGGTTGGCTTTTTCGGGCTCTCGCAAGCCGGTAAGTCTTACCTTATTTCCGCGCTGGCGGCGGGGGAAAACGGCAAACTGGAAACCTCGCTTGGCGGCAAACAGCTCGACTTCCTGACCCACATCAACCCGCCCGGCGGCGGTAAAGAAGCCACCGGGTTGGTCACGCGCTTTAGCCGTCGCGATGCGCAAGGCAATGACGCCTATCCGGTTGAGTTGCATCTGTTTAGCGAAGTGGAAATTGGCAAAATTCTGGCCAACGCCTTCCTGCACGATTTTAACCAACAAAAAATCGTCTATGAGCTGGATGAAAAGCGCATCGGCGAGCACCTGAAAACGCTCTCTGCGCGCCGTCAGTCCTCGCCGGTGGCGGGTTTAACCAGTGACGACGTGGTGTCGCTGTGGGATTACCTTACCCGTCATGCCGAAAACAGCCAAAAGCGTCTGGTTCCCCAGTTCTGGCCGGCGGCGATCGAGCTTGCACCCTATTTGAACATCGACGACAGGGCGAGCTTGTTCTCAGTGTTGTGGGCTGAAATCGGCGAATTAACCGATGCCTACTGCCGCTTTGCCCGTAGCCTGCACAGTTTAAAAGGGGCGCATAAAGTGTTGGCGCCGCTCAGTGCGTTGGTTAAAGAGCAGGGCGGTGTGTTGGTTCAGGCCGACAGCATCATGAATGTCGACATGCTCGAGCGCCTGAACAAATCGACGGATCAACGGATCCAGGTTTGCCCAATCATTGACAACCAACCGGCCGCGCCGGTCGAACTGTCGCTGGCCGAGCTGACGGCATTAACCACCGAGCTGGTGATCCCGCTGCTCTCCTCTACCCGTGAAACCTTATTTGAGCAGGTCGATCTGCTTGATTTCCCAGGGTATCGCGGACGTCTTGGCGTGGAGTCGATGGCCGATGTGCGTCGTGCGGTCAACAGCGACGACGCCAACCCGCTGGCGCAGTTGATTTTGCGTGGCAAAGTCGCCTACCTGTTTGAACGCTACACCGACACCCAGGAAATGAACGTGCTGGTGGTGTGTACGGCGTCGAGCAAGCAGTCGGACGTGAAAGAAGTGGGCGGCGTGCTCGACTACTGGATCAAACATACACAGGGTGAAAATGCGCAGGTCCGCGAGCGGCGTAAGCCGGGGCTTATCTGGGCGCTGACCATGTTTGATCAGCGTATCACTAACTCCCTTAGCCATGATGAAGCCTTGCTGCGTCAGTCGTGGGGCAAAGGCGGAATGGTGAAAATGGCGATGCTTGAGCGCTTCGGTCAATACCCGTGGATGCAAGAGTGGCAGCCCGATCAGCCGTTCAACAACACCTTCTTAGTGCGTAAACCACGCCATCCAGTGTCCTTCATCCGTACCCAAAATCAGTGCGAAGTGGCCTTCCAGGATGAAAGCGCCGACCAGCTGCAACTGATGCGCCGCACCTTTATTGACGATGAGGCGGTGCAACGCCATATCGCCAGCCCGGCCGAAGCCTGGGACGCGATGATGGCGCTCGATGACGGCGGTATGCAACGCATGGCGGCTTATCTGAGCACCGTGGCCCTGCGCGAAGTGAAACTTGAGCGTATTAGCGAGCAGTTGCAGGAAGTGCAGCGTGAGCTGGTCGATAACCGCCTCGGCGCGTGGTACCAGCCGGAAGGGTCGCAAGACTTCATCAAAAAGCAGCGGGTTGCCGAAGAGATCCTCAAAGCCTTGCAGGCGCGAACCGGCATTCATGGCGAGTTGTTAGACCGCCTGTTGCCAAGCCGCACTACGCTGCGCAGCTTATATCTGCAAGAGCAGGGCCTGTCTGTTGACGCCTCGGCGGCAGAAAACGCCACCGACGACAGCCAGCCTGCGGTCAGCAATGCGTTTGGCATTGGTGGCGATATCGACCTGTTTGGGGATATCACGCCGGAACCTGCGGTGATTTCCCACACGGCAGCCTCTGCGCCGGTCGCCTCCAGCCACGGTTACGAAGTGGAATATGCCCACAACGTCCTGCGCCACTGGATCAACCATCTGCGTAATTTGCCGGAAGAGTTGCCGTTAGTGGAGCTGATCGGCGTGGCGAAGCCGACGCTCGAAGCCTTAGTCGATGAGTTAATCACCGCCAGCCAGCGCCTCAATGTGCAAGCGCAGTTACTGCGTATTCTGGCCGGGACCGAACAGGTCGGCGTTCGCCGTGAAGATCTGGTCGAGCGGCAGGTGTCGCGCGTGTTAACCGTACTGAGTGATTTCGTCGCCTGGTTGGGCTATCCGCAACTGCCGGAGTCTGGCCGTCCTGATAGCCGTATCAACCGTGGGCGAAAAATCTTCGCCCTGCCGGACGCCGAACAGGTGCAGTGGGACGCGCCTTATCGCCTGCAACAACTGACGCCACAGCCGATTAACTACACCGGTTTTTATATCTATGACTGGCTGGTGGGCTTGCAGGAAGTGATTAAAGAAAACGCCGGTCATTCTGCCGGACGCGAGATCAGCGCCGAGCAAAACGATCGTCTGGGTGTGATCCTCAACCTGATAAAACCGTCGCTGTCGGAGTAATTCGTTGTGTTAAAGCTAGAACTTAGATCTGAAACCTCGGTCAGGCCGGGATTTGCCCAACTCTGGATCCGTAACTGGCAGGGTGCCAGCCACGGCGTGATGCTCTCCATCCTGCGTAATCAGGACCATTGTTATCTGGCCAGCGATGGTCAATGGGTCGGTAATGAAGTGCGCCATACGCTGGCGGATTTACAGTGGGATGACGACGCCGCGTGGGTGACCGTTGGCCCGGACATTGTCGATGCCGTGATGGCGGAACGCCAAATGGCCTACCGCCTGTCGCTGACGGACGGCAGCGCCACCGATCACGGCGTGCTGGTGATCGCCGCCGATGTGTTGAGTTCTTTGGCGAGTGGCAGCACTGAAATTGTTGATCGCGTGATCGCCGCTGCGCCCGTTATCCCCGAGCCGGAACCGGTGGTGGTACCACAACCTGAACCTGAGATCCCGCCCGAGCCCGTGACGCCAGCGCCGCCGGTGATTGACCCTGCGCCGCAGCCTGTGAAACCAACGTCTTCGCTGTTGTGGCTGTGGATTGCGATCGCCGTGGTGGTGATTGTCGGTGGCGCGGTGGCCGCATGGCTGTTGCTCAAATCACCGGCTACGCCAGCCAGCGCCCCGTCGGTTCCGACGCCAGCGGCTCAGGTAGAGCCGGTGGGTGCCTGCGCACCAGGCGCGATGAGCGCGGCGGGAGAGCTGGAATTTGTTAAAGCCTGCCTCAAAACCCAACCCAATAACGCAGAAGTGTTAGCCATCATTAAGCAGGCCAAAGAGCAGAAACAGTGCGAAGTGGCCCAACGGCTTTACGCCTATAAAGCGCAGTCGGGAGATACCGCCATCGCGCTCAGTTATGCCCACGAATATGACCCTTCTACGGCGGTAAGCGGCGGTTGCTTCCAGGCCGATGCGGAAACGGCCGTCTATTGGTATGAAACGGTCATTCATCAAGACCCTAAAAACGCCGAGGCGCAGGCGCGTCTCAGTGCCCTGAAAAAATAAGGCGAGTCGATGAAATCTCTTCTTTGGGTAAGTGGCGCACTGTGCGGTTTAGCCTTGGCGACGGGCGCACAGGCGGAACAGAAACCGTTATTGCAGGCGGGTAAACAGACTCTGTTCCAGCGCGTGTTGACCACGCCGGGCTGTGAACTGGCCGATGCGGCGGGCGGTAAAGGCAAAGTCCAGCCTGCCTTCAGCCGTTTTTATGTCTACCAGCGTGAAAAAGTCGGCGCGGACGAGTGGCTGCAAATCGGCCCCGACAGCTTCGGCAAAGTCACCGGTTGGATGAACGCCGCCTGTACCGTGGATTGGAAAATGCAGCTCACGCTGGCCTTTACCAACCCGGCAGGACGCGACCCGATGATGTTCTTTAAGGACAAAGCCGAGGTCGAGAAAATCCTCAATAGCCCGCACCCTGACACGCTGGTGAAGCCGTTGCAGGCGCAGTTGAAGGCCAATCAAAGCAATCCTGACGTGCTGGCCCGCGAGCCGGATTACATGATTGATCAGCTTAAAAACTTCTATTTGTTGCCGGTGCTCGATTCCGACGACGTGTTCACCGATACCGGTTTTCAGGTTCGGGTGCTCAACGTGGCGTCGGTGACCGAACAAAACAGCGCTAAACCTCAGGGCGCGGCGCAAAACACTGGCGATGCGCAGAATGCGGCCGACGGTGCGGCCAAAACCGATGAGCAGAATATGCTCAAAGGCTTCTCCGCTTCGGTGGTGTTCGTTATCGACTCTACGCTGTCGATGGGGCCGTATATCGACCGCACCAAAGAGGCGATTCAAAAGGTTTATCAGCGCATTGAAAAAGAGAACATGCTCGGTCAGGTCAAATTTGGTCTGGTGGCATTTCGCTCCAATGTGAAAGCCGTGCCGGGACTGGAATACGACAGCAAGATGTTTGTGGACCCGAATACGGTCAAAGACGGCAAAGACTTCCTCGCCAAAGTGAGCACGCTCAAACAGGCGACGGTCTCGAGCAGCAAAGTCGATGAAGATGCCTATGCCGGTGTGATGCAGGCACTCGATAAAGTCGACTGGACCCAGTTCGGCGCCCGTTACGTGGTGTTGATCACCGATGCGGGGGCGCTGTCGGGGGATGACGCGCTCTCGACTACCCACTTCGATGCCGCTCAGGTGCGTCAGGAAGCCGCCTATCGCGGCGTGGCGCTGTATGCGTTACATCTGAAAACGCCATCGGGAGTGAAAAATCACGCGTCGGCGCAGGCGCAATACGAAGACCTGACGCTCAACCCGTTCCTGCATAAACCGCTGTATTACCCGATTGATTCCGGTGACATCAACAGCTTCGGCACCATGGTGGATAATCTGGCCGGTGCCATCACCAGCCAAATTAAAACCGCGTACAGCGGTGAAGCGACGGTCGGCAGCGCCTTAGGGGCTGATGAAAAATACGGCGGCAAAGCGCAAGAACCGATTCTGGAAGATGCCACCTTGCTCGGTCACGCCATGCGTCTGGCCTATCTCGGCGAGAAGCAGGGCACGCAGGCACCGCCGGTGTTTAAGGCGTGGGTCAGCGATCGCGATTTAGTGAAGCAAAACCTGCCGACTACCGAAGTCAAAGTGCTGCTTACCAAAAGTGAGCTGAGCGACCTGAGCGAAGTGGTGAAGAAGATCGCTAATGCGGCCAACGAAGGGCTGATCTCTCCCGATGACATGTTCGCCAGCCTGCGTTCGATTGCGGCCACCATGGGCAATGACCCCAATCAGGTGAAGCAAAAGAATGCCACCAAGCTGGGCGAGTTGGGACTGCTGGGTGAATACATTGAAGGCCTGCCGTACCTGAGCGAAGTATTGGGGCTGGACGAAGAGACGTGGAAAAGCTGGGACGGTCTGGAACAGGAGAAATTCATTCGTCGCCTGAACACCAAGTTGCAGTACTACCAACGTTACAACCAGGATGTCGACCGCTGGATCTCGCTGGCACCGGGCAGCGATGCTCGCGACAACGTCTATCCCGTACCACTGGAAAATCTACCTTAAGTGTTAACCATCAAGGGAATGACCATTCAACGTGGTACGTCATCGCAAGGGTTTAGCGTCACTCTGCCTGAGTTACTGCTCAGGCCGGGTGAGGTGGCCGCGCTGACCGGGCCCAGCGGCTGCGGTAAAAGCACCTTACTGGAGATGATTGGACTGATCCTGACACCGGATCATCTCGACGTTTATCAGCTTGGCGCGTGCCAAACCGATGTCCGCGCGCTGCTGTTGAAGGCCGAACAACAGAGGCTTTCGGCGCTGCGCGCCAGCCAGCTGGGTTTTGTGCTGCAAAGCGGCGGCTTGCTGCCTTATCTCACCGTCGAGCAAAACCTGCAATTGCCACGGCGCATTCTGGGGCTGTCCCTGACGTCGGCGCTGACCGATGAAGCGGTGGGGCGCCTGAGTCTGACTCCGTTGCTGAAAAAATTGCCGCGCCAGTTGTCTATCGGCGAACGCCAGCGCGTCGCCTTTGTCCGGGCGATAGCCCATGAACCTCAACTGCTGCTGGCCGACGAGCCGACTGCCGCTTTAGATCCGTACAATGCGCGGGACCTGTTCACCCTGATGTTGCAGATGGTCAAAGAGCTGAAACTCAGCGTGCTGGTGGTCAGCCACGATTGGCAATTGGTGGATAACTTCGGCATCCGTCGTTTACATGCGACGTCAGAAAGAGGGGCCGGCAGTGTCTTCCAGCCGCAATAATTCTATCGCTAACCCGCCGTCGCCGGGGGCGGTGCAGCGTCTGCGTTTACTGCTCAGTCTGGCGGTTCACGACCTGCTGCATGACCGCAAAGTCGCGCTGTGCATCGTCTTTTCGCTGGTGGCGGTGATCGCTCCTCTGCTGCTGCTGTTTGGTTTGAAAAGCGGCATTGTCGGCCAATTACGCACCGAACTGCTTAACGATCCGCGCAATCTTGAAGTGCGGATGCTCGGCAACGGTAATTTTTCTCGCGACTGGTTTGAACAACTGGCCGCGCGGCCAGAAGTGGGCTTTTCGATTCCCCTGACGCGGGCGTTAAATACCCAGGCCGATCTGGTGCATAACAGCCAGAATTTTGTCGCCAATGCCGAGATTATCCCGACCGGCAAAGGGGATCCGCTCTTGGCTGATGTTGCGCAGCCCGAGGACGGGGAACATCTGGTGCTCAGTGCCAGCGCGGCCAAGCGCCTTCAGGTCAAGGTGGGCGATGCGCTCTCCTTTTTTGTCACCCGTAAACTGGACGGCGAAAACGAGCGCGGCAAGGTCAGCATGGTGGTGAGCGGTATTCTTGATGAGGCGAAATTCCCGCGTCCCGCGGCGTTTGTCACCTTATCGCGCCTGACCAGCATGGAAGATTTCCGCGACGGTATCCGCTTGCCCGAGTACGGCATCGATACCGGCAAATCGGCCACCGAGCGCCAGCGCTTTGCCAAGGCTCGCCTGTATGCTCGCGATATTGACAGCGTGGCCCCTTTAGCCGACTGGCTCAATCAACAGCATATCGAAACTGTCACCCAGCAAGCGCAAATCGAATCCGTGCGTTCCATTACTTACGTATTGGGGGTGATTTTTGCAGTGATCGCCTGGGTGTCGCTATTAGGCTGCATCGCGTCACTGATTGGCGCGTTTTTAGCCAACATCGACAGAAAACGCAAAGACATGGCGGTGCTGCGCCTGCTCGGATTTCAGGGGCAGGCAGTGGCGCTGTACATCGTGTTGCAGGCGTTATTGCTGACCTTAGCTGCGTTCGGCCTCGGTTTGTTGCTCTATTTTGTCGGCAGTTCGCTGTTCAATCATCAGCTTGGGCAACATCTGCCCGGCAATACCTTTGTTTGCCACCTTGAGTTCACCCACATTGTGCTGGCCTTAGTCAGCGCGCTGGCGATCGCCGTTCTGGTCGCCGGATTCGGTGCGGTGCGCGCTATCCAGATCCAACCTGCGGAGAGTCTTCGTGATATCTAAACCACGTCTGTTGTTACTTGCTACTGGCCTCACGTTAGCAGGCGTCTCTTTGCCCGGTCACGCGGCGTGGGATGAGAAATTTTACAACCCAAAACCCCTGCCGGATGACGTGATTTTACCGATGCCGTGCGATGGCGCGATGGTGTTTCGTAAGGTTGAGATCCCCCTCGGCAAGCCGCTGGAAGATTACAGCATCACCCTCGGTCAGGACGGCGATGAATGGGGCTATATCCAACAGGCGCGCGCCGAGCATATTGCTGGCAGCTTTGCTGAAGGTAAGAACGGCAAAAGCCGCTATTACCTGATGGCCAAGTATGAACTGACCGAACTGCAATATCAGGCGTTGATGGGCAGCCAGTGCCCGACGCCGGATAACAAAATGCGTTTGCCCAAGGTGAATATCGGCTGGGTTGAGGCGACGAATCTTGCCGACAAATACAACCTGTGGCTGCGCAAAGAGAAACCGGATGCGCTGCCAAGCGAAGATGGCGCAAAAGGTTTCCTGCGCTTGCCAACCGAAACCGAGTGGGAGTTTGCCGCACGCGGCGGGCTGGCGGTCTCCCCGGCCGAGTTTCAGGATCAGAAATTCCCTATGCCTGAAGGCATCAGCAGCTATGCGTGGTTTGCTGGCACCCAATCGTCCAACGGCAAATTACAGCTCGCCGGGTTGTTAAAGCCTAACCCGCTGGGGCTGCACGACATGCTCGGCAACGCCTCGGAGATGACTTTCGAACCTTTCCGCCTAAATAAGCTGGACCGTCAGCACGGTCAGGCGGGCGGCTATGTGGTGCGTGGCGGCACCTTTCTGACGCCACAAGGGGATCTGCGCAGTGCCCTACGCGCGGAAGAACCCTATTACACCAACACCGGCCCGAACGAGAATAAAACCATTGGCCTGCGTCTGGCGATGGTCACCCCGACCCTGACCTCGCGGGATCGGATCAAAGAAATTGAGCAAGAGTGGAAAGGTCTGGGAACGGATAAAGGCAAGACCAAGGCGGCGGACAACAGCCTGACCAGCCTCAATACCTTATCATCTCAAGTGCAAGATGAAGCGCTAAAAAAACAGCTTGAGAAGCTGCGAGCCGAGATGCGGGCCAATAGCCAGATGCGCGATGAACAGCGCGATCAGGCGGTGCGTTCCTCTTTGCAACTCGGAGCTTTCCTGTGCACCAAATTGAAAGATGACGGGGAGTTTTACGATCGGCTCAACGCGTTGTATGTCAAAAACTGCAAGGCCGGTGGACAGGTGGATGCGAACTGCTCGCGACGTCAGGAACAGCTCGACGAGCATCAGAAAGCGCTCGATTTCATCGTCAGCTATTACGCCGACACCGTGGTGGATAACGGCATGACCTACAGCGTCGACCAGATAAAACCGCAGGTCAGCGTGGTGCAGCAACAGATGGCAGCACGTGGAAAAACCAATCTAAACAATTATTTGTCGACCTATTGGCTGAACTTACAAGGCTATTGGAAAGACGGCAAAGTGTCGCGCAACGACTGGCTGGAAGCCTGTAAAAAGACCCAGTAGGGCGCAGGAAAAAGTGGATTTTTTTGGGGTAATAATAATGAAAAGGGGTAGTAAGTCATGAATATCAAACGTTTTTGGATGGTGCTTGTTCTGGGGTTCACCGTGGTTTTGGCAGGGTGTCAGAGCACCAGTTCGCTTACGGGGTCAGGGGATAAAACGGATCCACGTTTACAAAACAGCGCAGATTATCAGTTTTTCAGTAAGTCGGGCTGGCAGGCCTGCGCGGGCGGTGCGGCGGTGGGTGCGCTGGCTTGTGCCATCAGCAACAGCAGCAATAAAGCCGTGTGCATGGCAGCAGCAGCGGTCGCCGGTTGTGGTGTTGGCATGGGGGCGAATGCCTACCTGGATAACCAGCGTTCTAAATATGCCAATAAAGAGCAGCGTTTGAACGCCTCGATTGCTGACGTGCAGGCCGATAACCAGAAATTACAGCGTGCAACGACGGTGGCTAAATCGGTTATCGCCGATGATCGCCAGATGTTGACCCAGTTGCAAAAAGACATTGCGGCTAAAAAAGTCGATCAGGCTACCGTGACCAAAAAGCTCGGCGGCGTAGATGCCAACATTGCGTCACTGCGTAAAAAGCTGGCAGACATGAACTCCCGTGAAAAGCAGTGGAAAGATGTCTCTACCTTCGAGCAAAAAGACGGGAATAACACCGCTCAGCTTGATACTGACATCGGCCAGATGCGTACTCAGGTGGCGTCATTGCAGTCTGAACTCGATAGCCTCTATACCCAACGTACTGCCCTGAAAGTGAGCTAAGGAAAGCACCATGTTGAGTAAAATTCTGCCTATTTTGTTGGCTGCGGTGGTATTGAGCGGCTGTGCCACCCATGCCGCGGATTGTGACCCAACCACTGGCGATGTCAGTATTGTGGCGAAATTCAACTGCAACTATTCCGGTACTTACGACAAGCGTGTTGAAAGCAAACAACAAACGCTGGTGCATGAACAGGAATTGAATACTGAATTCAAAGCGGTGTATGCCGCGATTGAGCAGGAAAAAACACAGGTCGATGGCGATCTTAAAAAACGTCAGGCGACCGATGATGCGCTGAATAAATCGATGAATAACCTGCTGGCCCAGCTAAAGAAAAAGGCAGCCGGTCAGGCGCGATATAAAAAGCAAATCAGCGAGCTGGAAATCACGCTGCAACAATCCCAGAATCAACCGTCGAAATCCGTCATGGATAAGAAAATGGAACTGGAAGAGTTGCGCAGTCAGGTCGCCAGCCTGCAGCAGGATTTAGGGTTGTAATTCCCCCGACGACAATGTGCAGCCCAATAATATCGATAAAGCAGCCATGTCTTGCGGCTGCTTTTTTTGGCACTGCGCAAAATAAAACATAGCCTATCGTTGTGCCGTTGCTGGTGAAGGGGTTACGCCGGTGGTAAAAAAGTTAGCGATTCAAGTTAATCCATTTTCTGCCGTTATCTATGCTTGAATGAGATTCCCATTTTATACAGAGATCCCTATGAAACGATTATGCGTTGCCGTTATCACCGCCGGGCTGCTGGCAGGCTGTTCGAGTATTGATAAACCGGTCGGTGCCTCGGTTTACCGTCCGCTGAATGCCAGCGGAATCACGGGTGAAGCCAGTTATACCCAGTCAATTTTGCCGCCGCTTGAGCGGATGCGCCGTCAGGATACCTTCAAGAAGATCCACGATTTTTGTGGCGGGAAATATGACATTACCGGTGAGAGCAATGACGGACACGACGTCCATCTGTCGTTTTTGTGCACCAATAAATTCTCATGATGCTGAGAAAGGATTTCACGGGGCGTAGTTAAGCCCCCGAAGAGGGAACTAACTGGCTGAGTCGGCGAGGGAGCTCGCGCCAGTGCTTAAGGTGAACAGGGTGCCATTGCGCGTATCACGGATGACTTGTGAAGAGTTGGGGCCCAGTAACACATCGATATCCAGCGCCTTGGCGGCACTATCGCACGCGGGGCGAATGCAAAAGGGTTCGGCTCTGTCGAGTAAACCGGCGACAGCCTGAGGAACAGGAAGGCTAAATATGCCAAATTCGATGGCGATCAGCGCCAGTGCGCTAAGCGATATAATAATATTCGGCTTTGTGAGCCTGTTTTTCCGTTTCATTCCATGAACTCCATGATATTGAACGCGAGACTACGCGTTTAAAACACTCGTGACTTATCCCTGTTATTTGGTTGCCGGAAAATAATTGAAATAAACGGCGAGTAGTTGTGGGGTTATTATTTTTAGATAATCAATAACGATAATACTGCAAGGTTAACAAATAAGCTAAATTTATTTAGTTTGTTGTTTTAATTAAGCTATTTCCTACAAGATATATGGGGAATTTCCTACGAAGGTGTTCGCTTTTTCTTATTTTATTCAGCTAAAGGTGAATAGTCCCGTATCACGCCTCTCTTTATTCAGAGAGGCGTGAGGAAATAAGCGGGGGACTTTGTTGAATAAATCGAACTTTTGCCGCAATACGGTGGCTGTCGTCACATTACTTAACGTCGAGGCTCTCTTTTTATGCTGAATTTGCAATAATGGCGTTAACTTAGTGTCATTCATAACCGGAGAGACCATGTCTGAATCCCATTCCACCCATCAGGGACAATGCCGCTGTGGCAAAATCGGCCTGGCAATCAGCCGTCCGCCGATGATGACCGTAGCGTGCCACTGCACCGGTTGCCAGCGCATGACATCCAGCGCATTTTCGGTCGGTGCGTTAGTGCCCGCTGGCGCTTTTACGATCACGCGCGGCGAGCCGGTAATCGGTGGCCTGCACGGCGATTCCAACCATTACCATTGTGAATATTGCAAAAGCTGGTTATTCAGCCGCCCTAAAGGGTTCGACATGGTGGTGGTGAAAACGGTGATGTTCGACGACCTGCGCCACCTCGCGCCGTTTATGGAAACCTGGACCAGCGAAAAACTGCCGTGGGCCGCGACGCCTGCCAAGCACAGTTACCCGCAGTTCCCGCCGGTTGCCGATTTACCGAAACTGATTCAACAGTTTGCCTCATTAAAATAAACCCTTAGCTGAAGAATGGTGTGAATATTGATCGCGGGCGTCGGGATGTTTTGCATAACCAGCGCCCGCTATTTTTATTTATCCTCTCGGGCTTATCTCTCCTAAAGCTTTTCCTTCCTTGCGCCGATACTGTCAGGGGATGTAGCGCCGTGCTGCGTTGCTTCGTATCCTCTTGAACCCGTCTTTTGCGGCCTTTATCAGACTGACAACGCGACTCTTGAGCCATTTTCAGACACGTAATACGTGACGTTTCAATAGTGAGTGCCTTTCGATGAAAAGATGTTTTCTTCCTCTGACCATCATGTTGTTGAGCGGATGTAGCTTGTTTGCCAAGCCCTCGACCTATATCCCCCCAGTAGTCAAGGCTGATACCGCGAAATTTCGGTTAGCGGGGTACACCACGACCTACTCTATCGTGCAAAAGAACGCGCAGGGGATCATGGAAGGGGGGGGGGTTCTGGAGAAAAATGGGGTTTTAAATCTGATGCGCCACGTTCCCAAAGAAATAGGGATGCCTAAAGTAACAGGTAAAGTTTACGCGGAGAATGAATACGAAGTAGCCGTTTTGCCAGGCAAAGAAACCCGAGTGACGCACTCGACCTTGCAATGTACTGCCTCAATATTATTCATACCGCAAGCTAAAGGCTTGTATGAGTTTTATTACACCTATAATCAAGGTGAAGCCTGTGCGTTATATGGTAATGAAATTATTTTTGATACCGTAAATAATGTCTATGTTGAACGTGAGATTGATCAAATATGAAAATAAATAATGTGCTGGTATTCGTGGGCGTGATGTTGCTCAGTGGATGTCTTTTTGTGGGCGGTTCAGCAAAAGAAACAGCTCTAGGCCAATACAATGAGCAGACGATAAAAGAAAAAATAATTGTCGGTAAATCAACGAAGAAGGACGTTCTTTTGGTATTAGGTCAACCATCAACACCTAAAGATTATATTTCGAAAAGTGAATGGGATTATTATTCAAGTAAGACAGACAAGCTTATTATTCTGCTGGTTTCTATTATTAATGATAAAAGCCAATCTTTGCATGTGACCTTTGATGCTAATAATGTGGTAACCACTCTGGATTATAAAGAAGTGAAATAACCTAACATGAAATAGTTGAGGAGATCTTAGCCTAATGTAAGATCTCCCTCCCGCCTTACAGCACCGGATCATCCTGATAACGTGATGGGAACAGTTTTTTCAGTTGGGTTAATTTCGGCATATCGTTGATGGCGATATACGGATTGTCTGGGTTTTCGGTCATATAATTCTGATGATAATCCTCGGCCGGATAGAAGTGATTCTGGCTTTCGATTTTGGTCACCAGCGGTTTAGAAAACGCATGGCTGGCGTCGAGTTGCGCGATATAGGCTTTCGCCACTTTCTCTTGTGACACGTTCAATGGGAACAGCGCCGAGCGATATTGCGGCCCGCTGTCCGGCCCCTGACGGTTTAATTCGGTCGGGTTATGGGCCACTGAGAAGAACACCTGCAATAACTCGCCGTAGGAAATCTGCGTCGGGTCGAACGTCACCTGTACGGATTCGGCATGGCCGGTTTTACCGCTGCTGACCGTCTCATAATCCGCCGTTAACGCGGTGCCGCCGGTGTAGCCGGCCAGCACGTTGGTCACGCCTTTCACATGTTGGAACACACCTTCCACGCCCCAGAAGCAGCCACCGGCAAACAGCGCGGTTTCTGAATGTGAGGTGGTGGCGGGCGCTTCGTTTTGGATCGGCGGTTCAATCGCTACCGCTTCTTCCGCACCGCCGAACGACCAGGCAATGCTGCACCACATCAGCGCGGTGATAGAGATAAAAATTCCCCATACTCCCGAGCGACGAAGAGATAAAAAACCGTTATTTTTGCGGGTCATAGTAAGCCTCACTCGTGGTTAGCCGAAGGTAAAGGCGTAAGCCGTTACGCCGCTGTCTAAAAATTCAATGCTGAAGGTGTGGTCGCCCTGATTGTCTGACTGACGAATCAGTTGATATAAGCGTTGATCGGTTACCACGCCGTCACCGTCGGCGGAGACGTCGGTGCCGTGCATCGCGCCCGGCGCTTTACCGTCTAACAGCACTTTAAAGTGAACCGGTTTGCCGTCTTTGCTTGGGCCTAAGACCAGATGCAAATCACGTGCATGGAACTGATAGGCAATGCGCCCAGTCGGGCCGCTCAACTGCACATTTTCACCGCCAATCGTCCAGCGACCGGCCAATCCCCATGAGTTCAAATCCAGCGTGGCGGGCAGGGTGTACTCTGCCGGGGCATCGCTCACCGCGCTTTCGGACACAAAATTCTCGGCACGCATATAACCCAAATAGGTTTCAGGAGAGAGCGGGGCGCTGTTCTGATCAGCCGCCTGTTCCACACCCTGACCTTGCACCTGACTTATTGAGGTGGTGACGTTTTTCGCTCCGGCTTCGCGCAACAGTTGTTGAATCACCTGCTCGGACTGGGCGTAATCTCCTTCACCAAAATGGCTATGGCGAATTTGCCCTTTGGCATCGATAAAGTAGTGCGCAGGCCAGTATTGGTTGTTGAATGCGCGCCAGATGCTGTAGTTGTTGTCGATGGCAACCGGGTAATCGATCCCCAGCTTCTGCGCTGCTTTGGTGACGTTATTGATGTTGCGCTCGAAGGCAAATTCCGGCGCATGAACGCCAATGACCACTAAACCTTGATCACGGTATTTGTCCGCCCAGGCTTTGACATAAGGCAGGGCGCGTAAACAGTTGATGCAGGAGTAAGTCCAGAAGTCGACCAGCACCACTTTGCCGCGCAAGGATTCTGCGGTCAGCGGCGGCGAATTCAGCCATTGCACGGCGCCCGCGAGCGACGGCATCGGGCCTTCGTTATCGAGCAGCGGCGCGCCGTTTTCAGCCGTCGCCGCCGGTGTTTTCGTCGCCGCATTGGCACCGAATTTGTTGATCAGCGTCTGCTCAAAGCCGCCGGTTGAGGCGGTCGAAATGCGCGCCAGCACGCCTGTGTCCAGCCCGAGAGAAATCGCCACCACGCCGAGCAGCATGGCGGCACCCAGCCCGCGACGGATCCACTCGCCTGCGCCCAGTGAGCGTTTCATCGCGCTAAACACTTTGCCGCCAATCAGCAGGGCCAGCGTCAGCGAGGTCACCGCACCGGCCGCGTAGGCCAGCAGTAATAATGTCGAACCGACATTCGCGCCTTGCAGCGCAGCACCCGTTAGCACCAGACCCAAAATCGGCCCGGCGCACGGAGCCCACAGCAAACCGGTGGCGATACCCAGTAAAAATGAGGTGCCCATTTGCGGTTTCTTGCCGACGGTCAGCGCGTTGGTCATGCGGTTTCCCGCCGAGACCAGCGGATGCATCAGACGTTCACCGATGCGTGGGAACAGCAGCGTAATACCGAATACCGCCATCAACACCAGCGCCAGCCAGCGGCCATATTCGTTAGCCTGCACCACCCAGCCACCGCCGACCGCAGCCAGCGTAGCGACTAAAGTGAAGGTCAGCGCCATGCCCGCCAGTAAAGGCAGGCCGGTGCGGGCAAAGGATTGGTCAGAACGTGCAAACACGAACGGCAGCACGGGTAAAATACAGGGGCTGGCGATGGTCAGCACGCCGCCGAGGTAAGCAAGAATAAGGATCAGCATGTGGGTTCCTTAGTGAAGGGTAAGGGCGCAAATTATTATTGTTGTGGGCGGTTACAGCTTTTGTACGCTGCCAGTGTGCCAAACCAACAAGGGCCAGTGAGTGACGGCAGAATGACAAAAATGTCATAAATGCCGCTCTTCCTTCATTCTGCGCCGGTCGGAACCCTCTGAGATCTTATTAACGAAAAGTTTAACTCTGTCACCGATGTTTAACGGTTTGTTTAGGTGGGGTTTTTGATGAGGAATACTGAGTTTTGTTGAGTACATTCTCTGACTCAGTTTGTTTCACTATTGCGAGGACACACTCCGTGGGAAAGTATGGAAAAAGATGGGTATAAGACAGATATTGCAGCGAGCAACGCAGCCGTTGCCCGCTTATTTCAACTCAACTCAACTCAACTCAATCCGCCAGCCACACCTCCACCGTATGATTTACGCCGTCATCGTTAAGCGGGATCATCGCGTTGGGCAGCGGTTGTCCGTCCATCACCACCTGATAGGTACCTTCACCGCGTTTGACGGTGATGTGATATTGGCTGCTGCCCTGCTGGTAGGTCAGGCTGACCTGCGGCCAGTCGGCGGGTAGTCGGGTGTTGATGGAGATAAACCCGCCGTGACGTTTGATGCCGAGCAACGACTCGGTGATCAACCGGTACGTCCAGCCAGCGGAGCCAGTGTACCAGCTCCAGCCGCCGCGGCCGTTGTGTGGATCCACGGTGTAGATGTCGGCGGTGATCACGTAAGGCTCGACTTTATAACGCTCGACGCCTTGTGCGTTCAGGCTGTGATTGATCGGGTTGATAAGCTGCATCAGTTGCCATGCGCGTTCGATGTCGCCCATTTCGGCGAAGGCCATCACCGCCCAAATCGCGCCGTGGGTGTATTGGCCGCCGTTCTCCCGCACGCCCGGCAGATAGCCGCGAATGTAGCCCGGATTCGGCCCGTCGCCGTTAAACGGTGGCGTCAGCAGGCGGATAAGCCCGGTTTCATCATCGACTAAACGGTGGTCGAGCTGTTGCATCGCCTGCTGGCTGCGTTCTGGGTCACCCGCGCCGGACAGCACTGACCAGCTTTGGGCAATGGCGTCAATCTGGCACTCGTTGTTCAGGTGCGAGCCGAGCGTTTCCCCGCTGTCGAAATAGCCGCGCAAATACCATTCGCCGTCCCACGCATGGTCGTGCAGGTTTTGTTTTAAGGTGGCGGCTTGCTGATGGCACAAGTCGGCAATGTCCGCGTGGTTGAGTTTTTCGGCCAGCGTGGCAAAACGTTGTAGCACGTTGTAGAGGAAGAAGCCGAGCCACACGCTTTCGCCCTGACCTTTGATGCCGACGTTGTTCATGCCGTCATTCCAGTCGCCCGCGCCCATCAGCGGCAGGCCGTTTTTGCCAAATTTCAGACCGTGTTTGATGGCGCGAACCCCGTGCTGGAACAGCGATTCATTCAGTGGGCTGAGGGTCGGTTGCTCGTAAAATGACTCCTCTTCCGGCTCTAAGAGCCGTGCGTCGATATAGCCGACCGACTGCTCGGCGATACTGACATCCTCGGTGACGTCAATGTAATGGCATATCGCCAGCGGTAGCCACAGATAGTCGTCAGAGCAGCGGGTACGCACGCCGTTACCGGATGGCGGATGCCACCAGTGCTGGACGTCGCCTTCGACAAATTGAC
>Ga0105856_1000462_pt1 | contig 21586 bp, 20 predicted proteins | sample OrgsoiDNA_201060_FD_89681 | JGI IMG/M metagenome (GOLD analysis project Ga0105856, IMG submission 89681) | Permafrost soil microbial communities from the Arctic, to analyse light accelerated degradation of dissolved organic matter (DOM) -... | ecosystem: Environmental > Terrestrial > Soil >...
CACGACGACGATTAACCCAGCCACACAACGTCACTTCCTGGCCCACGTTGGACGCATTCAGTTTTCCACAATATACAGTACGCATAACGGTATCCTTTTGATCCTACTACCCGGCCACATGGCTCTCGGGCACAGAAACGGTTATTCACTCTGGTCGCTCACTCGCAAAAAATTGCGGCACGCGGAATAGGTTTTATAGGGTTCGAAAAAAGGCGGTCATTATAAAGGAATTTCCGCCTCAGGATAAGAGCGAAGACGCGCTGCACCCTGCTGATTTCCATCGTTAACCTCTGTCACACATAATTTAACAATATTATCCACATTTCCGTCCATGCCTTAGCATAAACTCGCCTGAACCTTTTTATAGGTAGCAGGCAAAGAATTTTAATGAGTGACCCCTTTTGCCTGACCTTTATCAGCCCCCGGAGCCCAAACCGATGAAACTCGACCCTAAAACCACCGCACTGGTACTTATCGATCTACAGAAAGGTATCTTACCTTTTGCCGGCGGCCCGCACAGCGCCCAGCAGGTTCTGGACAACGCTACCGGTCTGGCCACCCGTTTTCGCCAACTCGGTGCACCGGTAGTCATGGTACGTGTCGGCTGGTCTGACACTTTTGCCGAAGCGCTGAAACAGGAAGTGGATGTTCCGGCCAACATGCCTGAAGGCGGCTTACCGGCTGTGTGGTGGGAATTCCCTGAGCAACTCGCGGTGACTGACGGCGACATTCAGGTTGTTAAACGCCAGTGGGGCGCATTCTACGGCACCGATTTGGACCTGCAGCTACGCCGCCGCGGCATCAAAACCATTGTACTGGCCGGGATTTCGACCAACATCGGCGTCGAATCTACTGCGCGTAACGCCTGGGAACACGGTTATGAGCTGGTGATCGCTGAAGATGCCTGTAGCGCGCACAACGATGAACATCATCAGTCCAGCGTCAAAAACATCTTCCCGCGCATTTCACGCGTTCGTTCTACCACAGAGGTGCTTGCCGCACTGCCGCAGTAAGGTTAGTCTGGCAAAAGCTGAATCATTACGCCGCCTGTTTGGCGGCGTTTTAATAAGGATATTGCCATATGTATATTGGATTGCCGCAATGGCACCACAGTGCCTGGAATCGTATTGGCCTGCGTGATCTCGCTGATTATGCGCAATACTTTAACTGCGTTGAAGGCAACACCACATTTTATGCGCTGCCAAAAGCCGATGTGGTGATGCGCTGGCGCGATATGACGCCGGACACTTTCCGCTTCTGCTTCAAATTCCCTTCCGCCATCAGTCATAAAGCCGCCCTGGTTGATTGTCAAACCGAACTGGACGCCTTCTATCAATGCATAGCCCCGCTGGATGAGCGTGTCGGCCAGCTATGGTTACAGCTTCCTGCGGCCTTTTCCCCGACCGATCTGGACCGTTTATGGCAATTTATGGATGCCCTGCCGCAGGGATTTGATTACGGCGTCGAGGTGCGTCACCCGCTCTTTTTCAACAAAGGAGAAGAGGAACGCGCGCTGAATCAGGGTCTGCATCAGCGGGGAATTAACCGCGCGATGCTCGACAGCCGTCCGGTGCACAGCGCGAAACCACACACAGAAGCCGTACGTGAGGCGCAGCGGAAAAAACCCGTGTTACCGGTCCATGCACTGGTAACAGCTGACCGCCCGATAGTGCGTTTCATTGGCGGCGACGTGCTGGAAGACAATAAAAAGTTGTTCGCCGTCTGGATAGAAAAACTCAAACAGTGGCGCACCAGCGGGCATCAGCCTTATCTTTTTATCCATACACCCGATTGCAGCGATGCCCCGCAGCAGGCGCAAAGTCTGTGGCAACAGTTGCGTGTCGCCCTGCCCGATCTGCCAACCGCTCCGGACTGGCCGGAGCAGGACTCCCTGTTCTGAGTATTAAGATTCAACCTCAGGCTTTTTGATGCGCTTTTTGGGCGCATCAGCGGTATTATCCAAGACAGTGATTTGTTCCCCCGTTATTATTGCCCTGCATTTTTGCAGGCGAATGTTGCCCGCCGCCTCAGCGGTTTCCTGCATCGTCACTTTTTCGGTATAAAGATTAAGCGACCAGGGCAATCAGTCAATCCTGTAATATCGAGGTTGTAAAATGATTAGCGCGTTATATGTCGTGCTCGCTGCAGTGCTACTACTTAAATTATCTTTTGATGTCGTCAGATTACGTATGGAATATCGGATTGCCACGGGTGACGGCGGTTCGTACGAATTACAGACAGCCATTCGCGTACATGGCAATGCAGTGGAATATCTGCCGATCGGTTGTTTATTATTGATTATGATGGAAATGAACGGCGCGGAAGCCTGGATGGTCCACGTTTGCGGGCTAATGCTGATTGTTGGCCGCCTGTTCCATTATTATGGCCTGAAGCACCGCGAATTTACCTGGCGTCGTAACGGCATGGCCGCCACCTATATTTCCCTTCTGCTGATGGTGGTCGTGAATATTATTTATCTGCCCTGGTCTCAGTTTTTAAATATCCGCTGGTAAGCGTTTAACGTCCTCAGCGCGGCCGCCGTTATCATCAAAAACTCTGCGGTCGCGTAACAACGGGCACATTTTACCGGTATCTGCTCACCGCAGACTCTGTTAAAATCTGCCCTCAAAATTACGCCCCTTCAATTTTTGGTCTGACTCAGCACTATGGCTAACCACGATACTCTTTTTTCTGCACCGATAGACAAACTCGGCGACTGGACGTTTGATGAACGCGTTGCCGAAGTCTTCCCCGACATGATCCAGCGCTCCGTGCCGGGTTATTCCAATATTATTTCGATGATTGGTATGCTGGCCGAGCGTTTTGTACAGGCTGACAGCCGGGTCTATGACCTTGGGTGCTCGCTGGGTGCCGCCACGCTGTCGATGCGTCGCAATATTAAAGTGCCGGGTTGCGAAATTATTGCTGTCGATAACTCCCCTGCCATGGTCGAGCGTTGCCGCCGCCATATCGATGCCTTCCGTGCCGATACGCCGGTTAACGTTATCGAAGCGGATATTCTGGATGTCGAATTGAGCAATGCCTCTATGGTTGTGCTCAACTTTACCCTGCAATTTTTGCAACCGGACGATCGTCAGCGGTTACTTAATCAGGTTTATCAGGGAATGCGTCCGGGTGCCGCGTTGGTGCTATCAGAAAAATTCAGTTTTGAAGATAAAGATGTCGGCGAGTTGCTCTACAACATGCATCACGATTTCAAGCGCGCCAACGGTTACAGCGAACTCGAGATCAGTCAAAAGCGCAGCATGTTGGAAAATGTCATGCTGACCGATTCGGTGGAAGTTCATAAGGCCCGTCTGAAACAGGCCGGTTTTGAGCATTCCGAAGTCTGGTTCCAGTGTTTCAATTTCGGTTCACTGATAGCCCTTAAAGCCGGGGAAGCCCAATGATCGAATTCGGTGATTTCTATCAGCGCATCGCCAAAAGTCCGCTGAGCCCATGGCTAAATACCCTGCCTTCACAACTGACCGCGTGGCAGAAAGAGTCGCTGCACGGCAAATTTAAAATGTGGTTTAACGCCGTCGACCGTCTGCCCCTACTGCAACCGGAGAAACTGGATCTGCTGCACAGCGTCAGCGCCAGTATGCTGGAACCTTTGCCTCAGGGTCAGCGTGAAGGGGTTGAAAACCTGCTGCGTAACCTGATGCCGTGGCGCAAAGGCCCGTTCTCGCTCTACGGCGTGGAGATTGATACTGAATGGCGCTCTGACTGGAAGTGGGATCGCGTTCTGCCACACATCTCTTCCCTGGCGGGCCGTACCATTCTGGATGTCGGCTGCGGCAGTGGCTATCACATGTGGCGCATGATTGGAGCGGGCGCGCATCTGGCGGTGGGTATCGATCCGATGCAACTCTTCCTCTGTCAGTTTGAGGCTGTTCGTAAGCTGCTTGGCGGCGATCAACGCGCTCACCTGTTGCCTCTGGGCATTGAACAACTGCCTGAACTGAACGCCTTTGATACCGTGTTTTCGATGGGGGTGTTGTATCACCGTCGCTCCCCGCTGGACCATCTCTATCAGCTGAAAAACCAGCTGGTGAATGGTGGAGAACTGGTGCTGGAAACCCTGGTTGTAGAAGGTGACAGCCAGCAAGTGCTGGTACCAGGTGACCGCTATGCGCAGATGGGCAATATTTATTTCATTCCCTCAGCAGAAGCACTGAAAGGCTGGCTGATTAAGTGCGGATTTGTTGACGTGCGAATTGCCGATGTCAGCGTAACCACGGTTGAAGAGCAGCACCGCACTGACTGGATGACCAGTGAGTCACTGGCCGAATTCCTTGACCCGAAGGATCCGACCAAAACAATTGAAGGGTATCCGGCTCCCCGCCGCGCCTTGCTGATTGCACACAAGCCTTAACCCGCTGAACGTGACTTCTCTTTCAGAAAAGAAAATGGCGGTTTAACACCGCCATTTTCTGTTTTGACTTCCGGAACTACCCTGTCAGCCTTGAGCTATCTTCTTCAACATCCACGCTCGGCAACTGGCTTATCCAGGTGTGTTCAGTGAACACCACCACGCTGTCAGCCCGTGTTGGAGCGCCGCAGGAACGGCAAATAAGCGATTTCACCGCCACATCCATCGGTTTAGTTTTACTCACCGTAAAGCGATCGCACCCACAGCTATCGCAATAAATTTGCATATCAGGCATAAAATTTATGCATTAGGACTATGCCTATTGCAATCCTCACAGAATGGTAATTTTCTTACCTTTAAGATAGCCAAACTTCGTGAAAAATGCGAGTGCACAAAGGGCTTATTACGCTTTGAATGCCATTAAGCTTCAAATTTGTTAATCAATGAGCCTTTCCCTTACCGGCCAGTCTCCAGGGGCAAAAAGCATAAAAAAAGCCCCGACAAGATGACGGGGCTTGGTACTTGCGCAGGGCGACGCAATAAGGGTCCTGAGACCCGGTTAAATCAGCTGCGCAGAAAAAAACCTTTCTCCTGCGCATTCATTCATGCCGCACGTCACGCGCTACGTGACAGTTCATCGCCAAATTCTAATGCCGTTTTCATCGCTGCCACGATATCGCCGTCAACACAATAACGGCTGAACTCATCGAAATCGGTATCAGAACTCATGGTCACACCCGCTTTGCGGTAACGCATTGAAGACGGAACCTGACGTCCGGCTGAGCTGTGTAACTCGTTCAGACCGATGTCGACAAACTTCTGCAAGTTGGTCAAACGGACACCCGCACCGGCCATAATAGTTGGACCACGGCTCAGTTCATTCAGTTCCCGTAACATCGGTAAACCCACCTCGGCATTTTGCTGCTGGCCTGAGGTCAGAATGCGGGCCACGCCTAACTGGGTCAGTTGCTCCAGCGCTACTTTCGGGTTCAGACACATATCGAATGCCCGATGGAAAGTCACTGCCATATCACCGCAAAGCGCCATCACTTCCCACATTTTAGGCATATCAATATGCCCTTCTGAATCCAGAATACCGACCACCAGACCGGGAAAACCGAGATCGCGGATGCAGGCAACGTCACTTTTCAATACGTCAAATTCACTTTGGCTGTAGCAAAAGTCACCGCCCCTTGGTCGAACAATCGGATGAACCGGTATGGTTACTTTTTCCCGTGCCAGTTTTAAGGTTCCGTAACTTGGCGTGATGCCACCATCAGCCTGACTTGCGCACAATTCAACCCGATCGGCGCCAGCCTGCTCAGCTGTTAACGCACAGTCCACGCTATAACAACACACTTCTAACTTAGTCATGTGATTCTCCTGAATAACGGCATTATGCTACAACACTTGTCTGTAACGGGCCATGTCGCGTAGGCTTTAGCATGAGCATCCCGCCCAACTGCCTGCTTTGGAAAGTTAACTATGACACTCAATTTTGATCAATGGGTAGACCGTAGTCACAGTGACAGCGTTAAGTGGAACAAATATAAAGATCAGGATGTCATTCCTCTTTGGGTCGCAGACACTGACTTTACTTCCCCGCCCCAGGTGATTGCGGAACTGCAACAACGCGTGGCCGAGGGCGTTTTTGGCTACGGTTTTACACCGCCCGAACTGATCGCGCTTTTTGTACAACGTATGAGCGATCGTTATCAATGGGACATCAAACCCGAGTGGATTGTCTCACTGCCTGGGTTAGTCTGCGGACTGAATGTTGCCGTTCGTGCCAATACGACGCCCGACGAAACCAGCCTGCTGCCCTCACCTATTTATCCGCCGTTTATCGAGGCCGCGCAATCCGAAGGGCGCCGCTTTAAAAACATCCCAGTGAAAGCGCAACAACAGCGCTGGGTGGCTGATTTCAGCGACATCAGCCAGCAGCTTGATGGCAGTGAAAGACTGCTTATGCTCTGCAACCCTTATAATCCGGGGGGCACTGTTTATCGCCACGAAGAATTGTTACAACAACAGGCCTTCGCACAGGCCCACAATCTGGTGGTCTGTTCCGATGAGATTCATTGCGATCTGTTGCTGGAACCCGGGCTGCACCATATTCCGTTTGCGTCATTGAATGAGGATGCAGCGCAACGTTCAATCACCCTGATGTCACCATCCAAAACCTTTAACCTCGCCGGGCTTGGCGCCTCAATGGCGATTATTCCCAACGCCGCGCTGCGCAGGAAATTTAAAGATACGGCCCGAGGCATTGTTCCCCACGTCAATATTCTGGCGTACGTTGCCGCCACCGCCGCCTACCGTGATGGCGCGACGTGGCTGGAAGCACAACTCGATTACCTGCGGGAGAACCGGGCTCTGGTCACCCGACGCGTTAACGCTATGCCCGGTTTACGTATGCTGCCGATTGAAGGCACCTACCTTGGCTGGATAGACGCGTCGGTGCTGCCGGTAGAAGACCCTTACCGTTTCTTCGTTGAGGCGGGGGTGGGGTTCACTTCCGGAGCAGATTTTGGCAATGCGAAGTTTGTGCGCATTAACCTTGGCTGCCAGCGCGCCCTGCTGGAACAGGCCATGGAGCGCATGGACAACGCGCTGGCGAGCCTCAATCGCTAAGCTATAAAACGCTATGTTATTGAAGCGCCAAATTATTGAAACGCAAAGTTGCTCAAATGCTCAGTTATTCCCGTTCGCTGGCGACGATATCCCGCAGGCTGTGTGGGTGGAACTTGATGGTGACCGTGCCATCGGTAATTGCCAGCGTCGGGTTCGGCAGACGTTCATGTTCACCTTTGGGCGAACTCTGTTTTAACTTTATGCCCGGCGCCACTAAGGCCTCATCAGCCAGTTGGGCCAGTGCACGGGCATAGAACCCCTCTTCACCTCCGCTCAGTACCAGTTCGATATGTTCCCAGCCTTCATGCGGGTAGCGTTTTTCGCCAGGATACGGCAACTCGACCAGATCAATACTCAGCGGCCCTACGCTTAACGGCGAATTCAGTGAAAACAGGCAGATCGGGCGACCATTGATTTCGGTCTCATTGAGTAAAATGGCGCACTGCGCCAACCCCTCACGCCAGCGGTCAGCGGTAGTGTTCTGATGACAGCGCAGTGAAATGTGGTCTGCATGATAGGCAGACAAATCGAGCTGCAATTTATGAGCAAAGGCGCTCAGTGCCTCAACAAAGCGCGGCATATCAGTAACCAGATCGGCCAGCCCGGTGACCTCTTTCATGTTCAGCATGGTAGCTATTTCCTTTTCAGTTATCACCCTCGGCGGCTAATTTACACAGGCTTTCATTCCGTTGCCAGATACATGCCGCAGAATAGATTTTGCCTCCTTCTCTTCATGCGGCAATACTGACTCCGCAAGGCTAATATGATATAAACACGCATCATTTTCGGTTCTCCACATAAGTGGCGAATCAGTAAACAATCACGTTCCTCCCTTAATCATTCTTGTTGCAGGTAAGCGGTAAAGCGCCACTGTGGCATAAAGGATAACGGTGAGTTCTACTAAAGGTAACTCAGTGAATATACAGGCACTTCTTTCCGATAAAGTCAGTCAGGCGATGACCGCAGCAGGCGCACCTGCTGACAGCGAAGCGCAGGTCCGTCAGTCTGCCAAGGCACAGTTTGGTGATTATCAGGCTAACGGCATAATGTCAGTAGCCAAAAAACTGGGTATGGCGCCACGACAACTGGCAGAGAAAGTGGTTGAGCTGTTAGATCTGAGCGGTATCGCTTCCAATGTGGAAATTGCCGGTCCGGGTTTCATCAATATTTTCCTCGACCGTGGCTTCGTTGCAGCAAATGCCGACAGCGCGCTTCAAGATGCCAAACTGGGTATTTCGCCGGTTGAGCAACAGACTATTGTCATTGACTACTCGGCGCCGAACGTGGCGAAAGAGATGCACGTTGGGCACATCCGCTCCACCATTATTGGTGATGCTGCTGTTCGCACCAATGAACTGCTCGGCCATAAAGTGATCCGTGCCAACCACGTAGGCGACTGGGGTACTCAGTTCGGGATGCTGATTGCCTATCTGGAAAAAGTGCAAAACGAGAACGCCGGTGACATGAATCTGGCCGACCTCGAAGAGTTCTACCGCGCCGCCAAGAAAAACTATGACGAAGATGAAGAGTTTGCGGCACGCGCACGCAGCTACGTGGTTAAGCTTCAGGGCGGCGACGAATATTGCCGTCAGATGTGGCGCAAACTGGTTGACGTCACCATGGCGCAGAACCAACTGACCTATAACCGTTTGAACGTGACGCTGACGCAGGACGATGTGATGGGCGAAAGCCTGTACAACGATATGCTGCCAGGCATCGTGTCTGACCTACAAGCCAAAGGGCTGGCAGTAGACAGTGAAGGCGCGGTGGTTGTTTATCTGGACGAATACAAGAACAAAGATGGCGATCCGATGGGCGTTATCATCCGTAAAAAAGATGGTGGCTACCTCTACACCACAACAGACATCGCCTGCGCTAAATACCGTTACGAGACGCTGGGTGCAGATCGCGTGCTGTATTACATCGATTCACGTCAGCACCAGCATCTTATGCAGGCATGGACCATCGCGCGCAAAGCCGGTTATGTGCCTGACTCCGTGGCGCTTGAACACCACATGTTCGGCATGATGTTGGGTAAAGACGGTAAGCCGTTCAAAACCCGTTCCGGCGGTACCGTGAAGTTGTCAGACCTGCTGGACGAAGCGATTGAGCGTGCACGTAAGCTTATCACCGAGAAAAACCCGGAACTGAAAGACGCAGAAGAGCTGGAGAAACTGGTTAATGCCGTGGGTATCGGTGCGATTAAATACGCAGACCTGTCCAAAAGCCGCACCACCGATTACATCTTCGACTGGGACAATATGCTGGCCTTCGAAGGCAACACCGCGCCCTATATGCAATACGCTTATACCCGCGTGGCATCGATCTTCAAACGTGCCGATATTGACGTTAATAGCCTCACGCAACCTATGGTGATCAGCGAAGATCGTGAAGCTGCCCTGGCGACCCGTCTGCTGCAGTTCGAAGAAGTCCTGACCGTCGTTGCCCGTGAAGGGACGCCGCATACCATGTGTGCTTACCTTTACGACGTTGCGGGTCTGTTCTCCAGCTTCTACGAGCACTGTCCGATCCTCAATGCCGAAGACCAAACCAGCCGCAACAGCCGCCTGAAACTGGCCCTGTTGACGCAGCGTACACTGAAAACAGGACTGGATACGTTAGGTATCGAAACCGTAGAACGGATGTAACGCCTTTTCTCCTTCAGGCGCCTGAATACGGTCTGAAGGGTTTTGGAATATAAGGTTTTGAATAAGTAAAAGGGCGCTTAGCGCCCTTTTCTGTTTTTGTTTTCAGTCGCAGCTAAGACCACGTTAATCCAGACGGCGGGCAAACTCTTTAACACGAAAGCCCAGCAGCCCCAACACACCAAAGTAGGCCACCACGCCCACTACCACTACCGCCAGTAAGCGGACCAGACGATAGGCCATTCCACCCACATCCCAGTCCGGCATCACATACATCATGCCCAGCAGCGCCGCGGACATCACCACGACAGCAACGATGAGCTTAATCAGGAAGATACGCCAGCCCGGTTGCGGCTGGAAGATATCCTGCTTACGCAACTGCCAGTAGAGCAGACCGGCATTCAGACAGGCGGCCAGACCAATCGACAACGACAGACCGGCATGCTTCAGCGGCCCGATAAACGCCAGGTTCATGACCTGCGTTGAGGCCAGCGTGATAATAGCGATTTTGACCGGCGTCTTGATGTCCTGACGGGAGTAGAAGCCCGGTGCCAGTACCTTCACGACGATAAGTCCCATCAGCCCCACCGAATAGGCTACCAGCGCCCGTTGGGTCATCAGGGCGTCGAAAGCACTGAATTTTCCGTACTGAAACAAAGCAACGGTCAGCGGCTTTGCCAGAATGCCCAAGGCGACAGAGCTCGGCAGCGCCAGCAGGAAGCACAAGCGCAGGCCCCAGTCCATCAGGCGGTTATATTCCATATGATTGCCGCTGGAGAAACTGCGCGCCAGTGAAGGCAGCAGGATGGTGCCTAGCGCCACGCCGAGGACACCGGACGGAAACTCCATCAGGCGGTCAGCGTAATACATCCACGAGACAGAGCCTGAAACCAGAAATGAGGCGAAGATGGTATTGATGATCAACGAAATCTGACTGACGGAAACCCCGAGGATAGCCGGTCCCATCTGACGCATCACCCGCCAGACACCTGCGTCCTTCAGGTTCAGGCGCGGCAATACCAGCATGCCGATTTTCTTCAGATGCGGAAGTTGATAACCCAATTGCAATACACCACCGACCACCACGGCCCACGCCAGTGCCATCACCGGCGGATGGAAGTAAGGCGCAGCAAACAGTGAAAAACCAATCATGCTGACGTTGAGAAACGTTGGTGCAAACGCCGGGATCGAGAAGCGGTTCCAGGTGTTGAGAATAGCCCCCGCCAGCGATGCCAGTGAAATCAGCAGAATATAGGGAAACGTCACCCGCAGCAGCGCACTGGTCAGCGCAAATTTATCCGGGGAGTCGACAAATCCGGGTGCGGTGACATAAATCACCCACGGCGCGGCAAGCATGCCGAGAATCGTCACCAGCGCCAGTACCAGCGTCAGTAAGCCGGAGACATAGGCAACAAACGTTCGAGTCGCCTCTTCGCCTTTCTGAGTTTTATATTCGGCCAGAATGGGGACAAACGCCTGCGAAAATGCGCCTTCGGCAAAAATCCGGCGTAACAGGTTGGGAAGTTTAAATGCCACAAAGAAGGCATCAGTGACCATACCGGCGCCAAAAACGCGCGCCACAATGGCGTCGCGGGCAAATCCTAATACACGTGAAAACATCGTCATTGAACTGACGGCGGCCAAAGATTTCAGTAGATTCATGTCATTTTTCTTAGTTGCCAGTGGCTAAACAGACACGCCTGCAACAGCAGGCGTGGCAGGAAAGACCCGGCAGGGCTCTAACGTGCGCCATAGTCTACGCATACCGAATGCAATAGCTACCGGCAGTTGTTATATAATATTACCTGCCTGCTCTCAGGCGGTTATTCCGTTGCTTTTCAGAATGTTCCCGATAATGCGTTGGGCATAAATGCCCTGTTCACCGCTGGTTTGCGGGGCGGTCTGACTGGCGATTGCGTCAATAAAATGTTTAATCGCCCCTTCAAATCCGCGCTGGGCCAGCGTGGTCTGCCAGCTGGCGACCGGTAACTGACTGATGATCTCTTTTTTTTCTTCCTGCCACTGCTTCATGTCACTGATCTGATAGACCGCGCCCTGAGTGACCGCCTGAATGATTTCCCGCGAACTGCCAGCCTGGCGGTGCATGGATGTGGTGACCATACTGCCGTTACAGTTGAAGTGGTGCTCGGCGTAAATTAGCTGCTGCAGTTCGTTGACGGTAAGCTTTCCGCTCACTAAGTTTGCCTGACCACCGGCCAGCCACAGCGCGGTGTCCACTACGTGCAGGTAATCATCAAGCAGCGTGAAGCGCAGATCGTTGGGCCCGACGCTGTCTGAACGGTGTTTATCCATGCGTACTGAAGCCGCAGGCTGCTGTTCAATCTGTTGTTTAAGCTCGACATAGCGTGGAGCAAAACGCCGGTTGAAGCCCACCATCAGGGCTTTACCCACCCGGTGTGCTTGCTCTATCAGCTGCTCAGCCTGATCCAGTTCTGCCGCCAGCGGCTTATCGACGTAAACATGGACGCCCTGCTGCAATAGCTGGCTGACCACATCAAAATGCGTCGCGGTGCTGCTGTGGACAAACACGGCGTCACACTGCGCCGCCAGTTCATCCAGACGCGAGAAACAGCGCATACGGTAGCTGTCGCAAACTGCCTGAGCTTTCTGCTGATTTGGAGAGAACCCGCCCACCAGCGTCCAGTTCTCTTCATGGCTGAGCACCGGCAGATAGGCTTTTTGTGCAATGCCGCCAAGGCCGACAACGCCAATTCGTAATTTACTCATCTTTGTTCCTTAATCCGCCAGACGTTCCAATAGGTGATCCAGACGCTGTTTCAGTTCACATACTTGCGTTTCCAGTGCCGCGACACGCTCTTCAAGCGCAGAGCTGCCCACCGGCGGCGCTGCAAATACATCTTCTTCCGCCGCGGGGGCGATGTTTGTCACTTCCCCACTGAACAGATGCATGAAACGGCTTTCTCTTTTTCCCGGCTCACGCGCCAGACGCACGCAGAACGGGCCATCTTCGCGGGCCGTCAGTTCAATCAGAGTTTGTTCCACTTCGCCGACATCCGAAAAATCATGCAAGCGGTTAGTGCGGGTCCGCAGTTCGCCCGGCGTCTGTGCACCGCGCAGCAACAGGGTGGTGACGACTGCCACTTCCTGCGGTGAAAATTTCAAATTTCCAAATTCAGAGTTACAAAAGCGATGCTCATATTTCATTGTCCGGCTGCCGCTGAGGGTGCGGATAATATGTTTGCGCAGCAGCAAGTCCAGCGTCTGTTGCACATCATTTTCACTCAGATCCATCACCGGTTCACGGTTCGTTTTCTGATTACACGCGGTGGTGAGACCGTTGAGCGTCATCGGATACTGTTCAGGCGTGGTGAGCTGTTTTTCCAGCAAACAACCGACAACGCGGGCTTCTTTGGCACTCAGTTCATGTTTCATGCAGCTTCCTTAACGAGAGGCGGTCCATTCCTGATTAGTCAGGGCGGTCAGAATGTGATCTTGCCACTTACCGTCGATCAATAAGTAATCTTTGGCATAGCCTTCCCGCTCAAAACCTAACCGGGAGAGTAAATCCCCGCTGCGCTGATTGTGCGGCATATAGTTGGCCATGATGCGGTGCATTTTCTGCTGACGTTGCATGTAGCGGATAAGCGATTGCAGCGCCTCGAACATCAGCCCCTGCCCCTGCCATTTTTCACCCAACGAATAGCCCAGAAAACAGGCATGGAACGAGCCGCGCAGGACGTTACTGAAATTCGCCACGCCCTGAACGTAATTTTCATCGGGATCGAGCAGAATAAAATAGTAGGCATTACCCTGTTTTTGCATCTCGGTGATAAGCCCAAGACGCGCCTGCCAGCCGGACGGATAGCAGTGACTTTCGTCCCTGACCGGTTCCCAGGGTTTGAGAAAAGCGCGGTTCTCAACATAGTAATCCGCCATGCGGTGCGCATCCCGCTCATGGACTAAACGCAGGACCATCCGGTCAGTGGTAAGCCGCACTCTTGGTGTGGCAGATTTATAGCCAAACATCCCTTCCCTCCACAGTCCGCACTGGTCGATAAGAAGTATTGATAGGAAACAACCGATCGGGCGAGTCCAGCCACCGTCAGGTGGTCAATTCTGCCAGTCTCTGTGCGGCTTGACGATAAAAAAATATTATCTATAGCGCCCTATCCTATTGTTCGTTTGAGGTTCAGAATTATCACGGTACGATTTCTCCTCTCAGCGCCCGTCGGATCGGGTGCAGACAACCCTTCAGGTGAAGCATGTCATTGGTCTCGCAAGCTCGGAGCTTGGGTAAATATTTCCTGCTGTTAGATAATGCACTGGTTATTTTAGGCTTTTTTATGGTGTTTCCCCTGATCTCGATCCACTTTGTCGATCAACTCGGCTGGGCCGCGATGGCCGTCGGGCTGGCTCTGGGTGTCAGGCAGCTCACCCAACAGGGATTGGGCATTTTTGGCGGCGCCATTGCCGACCGCTTTGGTGCAAAACCGATGATCGTCACCGGAATGTTGCTACGTGCGGCAGGTTTTGCCGCGATGGCAATGGCGGATGCGCCGTGGATCCTCGTGGCCTCCTGCGTACTGTCCGGCCTAGGCGGTACCCTGTTCGACCCACCCCGCACGGCGCTGGTGATAAAACTCACCCGCCCCCATGAGCGTAGCCGTTTTTATTCATTGTTAATGATGCAGGACAGCGCCGGCGCCGTGATTGGCGCGCTGATCGGCAGTTGGTTGCTACAGTATGACTTCCACTACGTCTGCTGGGCCGGTGCCGCTATTTTTGTGCTCGCCGCGGCCTGTAACGCCTGGTTGCTGCCGGCTTACCGCATCTCCACCGTGCGTGCCCCGATGCGTGAAGGGATGATGCGCGTATTGCGCGACCGCCGTTTTGTCAGCTACGTACTGACCCTCACGGGTTATTACATGCTGACCGTACAGGTCATGCTGATGTTGCCGATTGTAGTCAATGACATAGCAGGCAGCCCGACGGCGGTAAAATGGATGTATGCCATTGAAGCCGCCCTGTCGCTGACGCTGCTTTATCCGATTGCCCGCTGGAGCGAAAAACGTTTTCGTCTGGAGCAGCGCCTGATGTTTGGGTTGCTGATCATGACCCTGAGCCTGTTGCCGGTGGGGCTGGTGACGTCCATTAATCCGTTGTTGCTGCTGATTGGCTTTTTCTATATGGGTTCAATTATTGCCGAACCCGCCCGTGAAACACTGGGAGCTTCACTCGCTGATGCGCGGGCGCGCGGTAGTTATATGGGGTTCAGCCGGCTCGGTCTGGCGCTGGGTGGGGTTATTGGTTACACCGGCGGAGGCTGGATGTATGACACCGGACGCGCGCTCGAGGTGCCTGAATTGCCGTGGTTTTTACTCGGCATTATCGGGTTTATCACGCTCACCGGTTTATACTGGCAATTCAATCTGCGTCGCATTGAACCGGCGATGCTGAGCGGTAATTAATGCGGTTTAGCCACCCCTGCCTCAGGGTGGCGGTTTGATCTCACTGCATTCTTTACCCATACTTCATAATGCGTCGTAACCCGGCAGACCTTTTCATCCACCCTACAGGCCTGCCACGGATAAAGGAGCATTGCATTATGAAACTTTACATCTACGAACATTGTCCCTTCTGCGTTAAAGCCCGCATGATTTTCGGTCTGAAAAACATCCCGATAGAAATAAAAGCCCTGCCAAACGACGACGAAAAGACCCCTGTTTCGATGGTTGGTAAAAAAATGGTACCTATCCTGCAAAAAAAAGATGGCAGCTTTATGCCGGAAAGCATGGATATCGTGCATTTCATCGATAAAAGCGACGGCAAGCCGCTGCTGACCGGCGCCACCAATCCGGCGATTGCCGCCTGGCTGCGTCAGGTATCGGAATACACGGCAAAATTACTGCTCCCGCGCTTTGCTCACGCTCCCCTTGAGGAGTTCGCCACCCCTGCGGCCCGCAAATATTTCACCGAGAAAAAGCAGGCACAAATTGGTGACTTTAAGGAGCACCTGCAACACTCCGAGGGGCTGGTCAAAAAGATCAGCAACGACCTGCGGGCGCTGGACAAACTGATCGTTGAACCTAATGCCGTGAATGGCGAATTATCCGAAGATGACTTCAGCCTGTGGCCGCTGCTGCGCTCGCTGTCTATTGTTCAGGGCGTGGAGCTGCCCTCCCGCGTTCAGGCGTACCGCGATAATATGGCGAAACAAACACAAGTGAATCTGCTGACCAGCATGGCCAGCTGAACCTTTTCAGCCGGAGTTCTGCTCCGGCTACTTCCCTGCGCAGGCACATTTTCCTCTTTTAATCCCGACCTCAAGCACTTAGGCTATTCGGCGTTGTCTGATTGGCATTAGATTTTTAATAGACCATGCTGGCAAGGTTGTTCATAGAGAAAGGGTTTACCTGTCTTGCCGCGTTACGTCGCTGTCGCAGAGGAATAAATGAGAAAGCTATTTTTAGGGGCCGCTGCCCTGATGTTCGCCGGCCTGCTTGCCGGATGTAACCATCTCACGCAATACACACTGAGTGAGCAGCAGGTGAATGATTACCTGCACCAGCATAATGATTTTCAGAAACAGCTGGGCGTACCCGGCCTGGTGGATGCCAAAATCACCCTGACCAATCTTAACAGCCAGATTGGCCGCGCAGAGCCAGGTAAAGTTACCCTGACAGGTAATGCCAGCGTGGATATCACCTCGCTGTTCGGGCCGCAAAAAGCCGACATGATCCTGACGCTGAAAGCGCAGCCTTCATTCGATAAAGAGAAAGGGGCGATTTTCCTGAAAGATATGGAAGTGGTGGATTACACTATCAAGCCGGAAAAAATGGATTCCGTGATGAAAGGGTTGATGCCTTACCTCAACCAGTCGCTGAAATCTTACTTCGACCAGAAACCCGCTTATGTGCTCAATGCCGATCACAGTAAAGGCGAAGCGATGGCGAAGAAACTGGCGAAAGGACTGGAAGTGAAACCAGGTGAACTGGTGATCCCTTTTACTGACTAAACGTTGCAGGTTGCATACAAAAGCCCGGCATGAGATTTCATGGCCGGGCTTTTTATTTGTTATTTAAGAAGAATTACTGCTCGTCTTCCTCGTCGCCTTCAATATCCTGCGGCGCTGCTTCTTCCAACTCATCACGCATAACCTGCAAGGCTTCACGGCTGATTTCAGCCAACGTACGGTAGAAACCGCTGGTCGCGTGGGCTTCAACTTTACCTAAAAATTTACCGCACCACGGGAACAAAAACTCATCAAAAAGCGTGGTCTGGGCCACGACTTCATCTTCTGTTGATTGATCTTCGAGCCAAGACGCAGCCAGCAGCATAGAACCAAAATGGTCCGCCGGTGTTTCGCCAAGCGGCATACCGCGCTGTTGCAGGAAGGTACGTACATCCACTTCGTTCGCGCCCTCAACGTAGTCACTGCGGTACGGGGAGACTGCGCATTCTGTGCCGACAAACAGATAATTAAACTCGGCAGACAGCGCCTGTGGATCGGCACTTTGTTGCAGGCGGACCAGCAAGGCATCTTGCTCCAGCGGCCAGTGTTCCAGCAACTTCCCCTGCTGGATCAGACCAAACAGCGGCTCCAGCAGCGGATCTTGCGGCTGGCGGTAAAACAATGTGCCGAGGACGCGGCAAACTACGGAAAATTCATTCATATCGGCAACCTGCTTACCAGAAGATAAAGGGGATATTCAAAACGGCCGTGACAATGTCACAGTTCGCTTAATTCAGCAATGGGTGCGCGGCCACGCATGACCAGAAAATCCAGAAAGCGGCGCGGGCTGACGTTGAGGATGCGTTCCTCAGGGAAGCCAACTTCACGCAGAATTCTTTCACAATGTTCAAATCCGCCAAGTGAATAAGCAATATGTGAGTCTGAGCCCAGCGCCAGCCAGCCGCCGGCCTCTTTTACGGCCTGCACGATGGCGCGACAGTTTGGCTCACTGCCTTTACGCGAATGGGTAAACGACGAGTTATTCAGTTCCAGCGCTACGTTATATTGCGCGGCAGCGGCGGCCACGGCAGGAATATCAATCGGATAACGCGGATTGCCCGGATGGCTGATGATATGGACTTCGCCACCGGCCATAGCCGCGATCATCGCCGCCGTATGGGTCTCTTTATCAGATGGCGGCATGACCGGTTCGTGGAAACCGGCAATGATCACGTCAATGGCGGTCAGCATGGGTCCCGTGCAGTCGATATCACCGTCAATATTTTTAATGTTCGACTCAATCCCTCGCAGGATGCCGACGCCATCCACCAGACGCGGCCAGACATGCATATTCATAAAGTGCCAGTAATGCGGCGCATCCGCCATGTCAGGGCCATGATCAGTGATAGCAAATAGCTTGATGCCCTTTCCTTTCGCTTCATCAATATAGTCATGCAGCGTGCTGTAAGCATGGGTGCTGGCGACGGTGTGCATATGTAAATCAACCGGATACGGCATAGTGGCTCCCTGAAGTTAGCAGCCACGACGGCGATGTTCATCGTGGCTGAATTAATTTTAGCAGACTCTTACGGGTTATCGGGCCGGTGAGACGGTGCTTAATAACCGCGCGTTAAGTCCACCAGTCCCGTCGGCGCATGCCCCTCTTCCATTGCCATGATATTGGCGGCGATGTTGTCCATCGCCTGCTCCGGTAAGGTATTGGCACCGATGTGCGGCGTAATGCTAACACGCGGATGTGACCAAAAAGGGTGCATACCCGGCAGAGGTTCTTCGACAAAAACGTCCAGCGTCGCCGCGGCTATCTGTCCGCTGTCGAGCGTGCGCAGTAAATCGCCCTCAACCAGATGCATCCCCCGCGCCAGATTGATCAGATAGGCGTGTTCCTGCAGATGGGAAAACAGCCCCTGATTCAGAATGCCTGCGGTTTGCGGCGTGTTAGGCAGCAGGTTGATGAGCAGCTTGCAGCCACTGGCGAACTCATGGAGCTGTTCATCGCCAAAGAAACTTTTGACGCCCGGAATATCTTTAAGGCTGCGGCTCCAGCTGCGAACCCGGAAATTCATACCAATGAGCTTTTCTGCCACACTGCTGCCAAGCACACCTGCGCCCAAAATTCCGACGGTAAAATCTTGATGCTGATGCGGTGCCAACGGACGCCACTGCTTTTGTTGCTGGAGCAGCTGATACTCGTCCATGCGGCGAAAATAGCGCAGCACCGTGGCCAGCGCATATTCCTGCATCTGTAGTGACATGCCGGTATCTTCGAGACGCAGCAAGGGTACACCGGGTGGTAATGTGCCCGGCTGACGCTGCTCCTGCATGATGATGGCGTCAACGCCAGCACCGAGGGCAAAGATGCCTTTCAGCGAAGTGCGCGGCGCCAGCATCTCATGGGGCGGCTGCCAGACCAGCGCGTAATCGGCGGGTTGTGTGTCGCCACGGTGCCATGCGCGGACGCGGGCTTGCGGCAATCTTTTACTTATTCCGTCAATCCATGTCTTCGAATCAAATGTAGGGTGGTAAAAAATAATGTTCATGGTGGTTTGCCTCCTAAGCCCTGATAGATTTCCCCGAATATCATCAGGATGCAACCCAAAGATGAAAAAAAGAACAGGCCCCGTTGAACGGAGCCTGTGTTGTTATCCATTGATGCCCTGAATAGGGCGCGGCCTTCAGGCCGGAACGCGTTGGATCAAACGGCGCAGCAGCGGGATGAGAACGACCAGCACCACGCCGGTGACGACTGAACCCCAGCCCAGCGCACTGAACACCGAGCTGTAGCCCGGATTGGTCAGCACCGGTGTGCTGCCTGCGTTTTCAGGCATCAGGCCCGAGACATAGCTCGCGAGCACGGACGCCACGCCGGTCACCATCATCCAGCAACCCATCATGACGCCCTGATAGCGGGCCGGAGCCAGTTTGCCTATCATCGCATAACCAATGGGTGAGATAAGCAGTTCACCGATGCTTTGCAGAATGTAGCTGATGGCAATCCATTTGAACGCCACCAGACCATTGCCCCCTGCCAGACTGATACCCCACGGCAGTACCAGCATTCCCAGCCCCATGCAGAACAGAGAGGCCGAAAATTGCAGGGGAATATCCAGCTTCCAGCCACGCTGACGCAGACTTTTGAACCACAGCGCCATCAGCGGGCCGCCGACCACAATCACCAAGGTATTAATGTTTTGCACCCACTGCGGCGCAACGCGGATACCGTACACATTGAGGTCGATATTGTGCTCGGAGAACAGCATCAGTCCCATCGGCGCCAGCTGATAAAGCGTCCAGAACACCAGCGAACCGAGCGCCAGAATCAGGTAGGCTTTCATACTGCGGCGTTCGTCGCGATCGCGATGACGAAACGTCAGCAGCGCCATGGCGGCAAAAATCACAATCCCCAGAACCACCACAAAGTAGCTGCTGAACTCAGCATGGGTCAGCATCAGGCGGATAATCGGTACCAGCACCACGAGCACGGCAATACCGATAGCGCCACGGCGCATAAACTGGCTGCGGCTGACCTCCCTGAGCGGCGTACTGATATCGGCCAGTATGCGCCAGCGGGTAAAGGTGACAATAATCGCCAGCACGTTGCCGAGCGTGGCAAACAGGAACAGGGCTTTATAGTTTTCGCTCAGCTGGAAGTAACCCGCAACGGCGAAACCGATAAAGAAGCCCAGATTCATCCCGGCGTAGTTCCACAGGAATGCCGACTCACGGCGGTCATCGTCCGGCGCAAAACGCTGGGTCAGCATCATATTCAGGCAGGTGACATTCAGACCACTGCCGGTGAGGAACATCGCCAGGCCCCAGTACAGGCCTAGCACGCCTTCCATGGCGATAAGCCCGCAGCCAAATACCTGCAATACCATGCCAAGAACAAACAGGTTACGGTTGCTGAGATAACGCCCTCCCAGATAACCGCCAAACATATGCAGGCCATAGTTGAAGGCGCCGAACACCCCCATAATGGCGTTAGCGTTAGCCTCGCTGAACCCGAGACGCTTGGTGGCGTAAAGCACCAGCGTGGAGTACAGCACCGCGAAGCCTAATGTCGAAAAGGTTTGAATAAAGAATAACGCGCCGGAACCTGCCGGAATGACCGACCGGTGCCCGTGGTGCGGCGATGCCGCATTCTGTGAATGACTCAAGTGTGAACCCCGTCTTACCATAATGTGAATAAACGAAATACGGTCTGCTCTAACCCTCTTTTTGTGTGGTTTTTTTATGAGGCAAACTGATGAAGGGCATTGTTATACCCCCGCAAGTGCACTTTTTCACAACATATTTTGCTATTTGCTTCGCGGCTTAACTGTTTGCATGATAATTGTGCTTCTATGCGCTTTTACTAATTATTTATTCAAAATCATTAGTGAGATTAATAACACGAAACTCTTTTCCCTCGCTGTTCAGTGCTACGCCTTTTTTTGCTCTGTAAATCAGCAAATTGCTTTAAGTTTGAGTCATCGGATCGGATCGTGAAAAAGAGTGTTGACGCTGGGTCTGCTTTTCCCTACATTAGCGCCGGTCAGCAGCGCTCCGGCGATGTTCGACTTACGGTGAGGTGTCTGAGTGGCTGAAGGAGCACGCCTGGAAAGTGTGTATACGCTAACGCGTATCGAGGGTTCGAACCCCTCTCTCACCGCCATATAATTAGCAAAAGGCCCAGATGAAAATCTGGGCCTTTTGCTTTTCTTCAATGATCGGTGCCCGGTAAGGATCCTGCGGTGTTGCACCCGACGTCATACTGACGTCTCAACGCAAATTGCCCACGTCTTAACCATCTGAACCCAATCCGGTAAATTCTTCTTGACCCGTCAGGCCGCTCTCCCTATAGTAGCGCCCCGTTGCACCGCACAGCGATGTAACGACTACGGTGAGGTGTCTGAGTGGCTGAAGGAGCACGCCTGGAAAGTGTGTATACGCTAACGCGTATCGAGGGTTCGAACCCCTCTCTCACCGCCATATAAAAGC
>Ga0105856_1000463_pt1 | contig 21515 bp, 18 predicted proteins | sample OrgsoiDNA_201060_FD_89681 | JGI IMG/M metagenome (GOLD analysis project Ga0105856, IMG submission 89681) | Permafrost soil microbial communities from the Arctic, to analyse light accelerated degradation of dissolved organic matter (DOM) -... | ecosystem: Environmental > Terrestrial > Soil >...
CGGCACAGGTTGCCCATCACGTCTTTGCCGGTGTGAATACAACCTATATGCTCGACTGGTGCGGGCAGCGGCTCAAGGTCCATGTGCAAAATTCTGGCGAAGACCTGATTCCGGTCGGCTCGCAAGTGACGTTGAGTTGGTCACCCGACAGCACGATCCTGGTTCACTAAGGAGTCTTCAAGACCCGCATACCCTCGCGTCGCAAAGCTAACCTGAGATACGGTGTCGAGCCTTGCCATCTCCGCAATTGGCTTTGTGCAGATCGTGTCAGGTACTACTGGCTAATCTCGGGAAGCTGATGCTGTCTTCTCCATTTGCGGGGACAGTAAGCGAAATGAAGGGGCGCGATTCGCAAGGCACATGTATCGCGCCCAGCCGTAGCACGCGCGCCTATAGATAGTCGAGAACCCTGGCTTACTAGTGTTAGGCAGGCGTTCAGAAGTAAAATGCGCGCATACGACTCGTGGAAGCTGGTGCAAATCCAGCGCGGTCGCGCCACTGTGACCGGTTTCAGCGCAAACCGGAAGTCAGACCTCGGCGTCGTATACCTCTTTTCTGACTTTGGGGCGCGCACTCCCCGGGAGATATTCATATGACCGATACTGCCTGCGATCCTGGCTTACAGCCAGACCGGCATCCCCTCGATTTTTCAGCCGGCTGTGCTTCGGCGAACAAGCTCCCGTATCACTGACCTGCCGCCCGCTTGTCGCGTGATCAGCGTGAACGATTGCGCAGGCGAGTGGAATGCCGTTTGGCGCGCGCAACAACTCAGGCATGAGCTGGCATCTGCTTCGCGATAGAACGCATTGCCGCTCAACGCGATCCTGAGCGCCATGCATTCGTGGGTTGATCTCGGCGGAGCTGGTGATCGCGTCGTGTCGCGGATGCCGCGGCCGGGCAGGGCTGTTATCCCCTTGAAGGGCGACGAGTTTCGTCACTGACGGTATATCCGCAATCGACACGCTGCGTTTGCGCTCGCGGCACGTCATCCCGTCTTCCAATAAAAAGGTTTTCCCCGTATGAAGTTCCGTCATTTCATCCTCACCTCTGCGCTGACGGTGTCGGCGTGGCAGGTCGCACAGGCTGCGGACGACTCGTCGTTGCCGCAGCCGGAGCAGCTTCCGGTCGCCGCTACGCTGCCGAGTATTCTCGTCACCGGCGACACGCAGCATCTGCCGCAATCATTCGATCAACGCTACGCCTCGACACAGGTCCTCACCCGCACGGATCTCGAGCGTCTGTCGCCCATTGACCCGAGCATCACGCAAGCTCTCGCAACGCTGCCCGGCGTGACCATTTCACAAAACGGTGGCCCAGGATCTACCTCCTCCGTCAGCATCCGTGGTTCCTCGGGAAGTCAGGTCGCCGTCTTCATAGACGGTATCCGCGTTGGTTCTGCGACTACGGGTCAAGCCGAGTGGGCCGACCTTCCGACCTCCGCCTTTGACCGCGTCGAAGTTATCTCGGGACCGGCGGCCGCTTCGTTCGGTGCGGACGCTGTGGGCGGCGTCGTGCAACTCTTCACGAACCGTGCGGCAAATCAGCCCAACCAGACCACGATTTCCACAGGCGGTGGTTCGAACAAAACGTTCGATACACAGATCCGCACTTCAGGCAGTATTCCGTCCACAGGTCCGCTCGCGGCATTGTCTGGACTGACCTATTCCTTGGGCCTGCACGACTACAACACTGCGGGAATCGATGCGACCCAGCCCTGGGCTTACGGGCACGAGGACGGCCGCAATCCGTACCATGCTCAGGACGTGGATGCGCGTCTCGGCTATGCGCATGACAACTGGTCGATCTCGACATTCGCCCTCTATCACCGGTCCGATCTGTCCTACGACAATGCCGGCGGCGATAACCGGCAACTCGACCATCAGCTGACGACCGGTGTTGCGTTTCATCTGGACATCACGCCGCTCACGCAGTTTGACCAGTCTGTCGGCTATACGACGGACCGCCAGTTCCTCTATGCGAACAACCCCGCCATCCCGACCGACGAGATTGACTCGACGCGCTTCAGCACATCGACTTCGCTGACCCATCAGGAACGCGGTCTCACGCTCTTCAGTCTGCCGCTGTCCGGCGAGACCAAGCTCGCCTACGACTTCACCCGCGAGCAAGCCTTCCTGCCGGTCGACATCCCCACAGGCGTGCCGACACGCAACGATTCAGCTGTCTCACTCCATCAATCAGTCACGCTCGGTGCGCTGACGGTGTTCCTGGCGGGACGCCACGAGATCATCCAGGGCCAGTCGGTCAATACCGGCAATGTCGCCGTTGCTTATGCAATTACCCCGGCTTATACGGCACGCATTTCGTATGGCAACGCATTCCGCCTGCCGACTTTCAACGACCTGTACTACCCGGGTTACGCGAACCCGGACCTGCTGCCTGAGCGCAGCGATACGGTCGAGGCAGCGCTTGATGCAGCCACGTCGTTCGGCACCTTCACGGCCGCTGTTTATGACACCCGCGTGCATGACCTCATCACTTACGACTCGGTGACCTTTCTCCCCGTGAACGTAGGCCGCGCGCACATCCAGGGCATCGACCTGTCGTACAAAGGCACGCTTGGCAACTCGACACCGATCAGTCTCGCGATCGGCATTTTGAATCCGCAGGATGTTACCGAGCAGACATGGCTCAATCGTCGTCCGCGCCAGACCGTCAGCTTGAACATCGATCACACGTGGGACGAGTTCCACCTGCACGCGCTGAGCACGGGCGTCTCCTTGCTTTACGGAGGATCGACCTACGATGACCAGTTCAACGCGACTTACCTGCCGTCGTACACGACCGTTGGCTTGCGTGCCGCCTACAAGGTCAATTCGCATCTCACCGTGTCCGCCAATCTGTCCAACCTCTTTAACCGGCAGTACGAGACCGCATACGGCTACAACACGTTGGGCCGGACGGCGTTCGGCAAGGTCGCTTACACTTTCTAATTACCTGTTGCCATGGCCTGGCGAGTCAAAATTATGAAGCGAATTCTGATCATTGGCATTGGTGCCGGCAACCCCGACTATGTGACGATACAGGCGATCAACGCGCTCAACGAAGTCGATGTTTTCTTCGTGATGGAGAAGGGCATTGCCAAGGAAAAGCTGATCACGTTGCGCAAGGACATTTGCCGTCGTTTCATCAAGGGCAATGACTATCGCTTCGCCGAAGCAACCAGTCCTGAGCGTGCACGAGATGTTGCGAATTATCGAGCGAGCGTCGAGAGTCTTAATGATGACAAGCAAGTTCTCTTCGAACGACTGATCTCGGAAGAGATGTCCGATGGCGAATGCGGGGCGTTCCTCACATGGGGAGACCCGACGCTTTACGACAGCACTATCCGGATCATCGATTCGATCATCAAGAAGGGCGGTCACGATCTCGAGTATGAAGTGATCCCGGGCATAAGCAGCATCCAGGCGCTGGCGGCTCAGCACAAGATACCGTTGAACCGCATTGGAGAGTCGATCGAGATCACGACGGGAAGGCGGATAACCGAAGGTTTTCCGAACAACGTCGACAGCGTGGTGGTCATGCTGGATGCCGAAGGCGCTTACAAACGCTTCGCCGACCAGGACATCGATATTTATTGGGGTGCGTATATCGGCACGCCGGACGAGATTCTGGTGGCCGGAAAACTCAAGGATGTCGTCGGCGATATTGAACGGATCCGCGCGCAAGCGCGCGAGGCAAACGGTTGGATCATGGATAGTTATCTGATGCGAAGGAACAGACCTCGCGGGGAGAATTAACGGCTTGCGCGTGGAGATGTGTTGCTCCTTTGGATCGCGCCCACTTTGCATCTGTCCTACTGCCGCAATCTCCAATAGGACTTGGTCGATCCTCCAAAGACAAAGGCGCGCCGTTGCTTGATGTCGGGCGTCACCCGTGTTTCTTGCTGAAGCTCAGCCATGTACCGGCGCACGTTACTCGAGAGCATGGCGGGGCGGGGCGACGGTCTTCGGGCCGAATAGCAGCGTCTCACAACCTTTGCTCTGCAAGCTATCCGCGTGCGGGATGGCGTGCGTTCATCGTGTCTTTCAGCTGCTGCAAGAACGTGGACGCCACCCTGCTGAGCGGCTTGTCGCTGCGCGTGACAGCGACGAGCGGGCCGAGATGAAGCGGCAATTCACAGAGCACGGGCTGCAGTCGATACAGGACGTGCAACTCTTCCGCAATGCATTGCGATGCGAGCACGAGCGTGTCGCTCTTGCTTGCGAGCCGAAACGTCAACGGCGAAACCTGCGAGGACATGACATCCGCTCCAAAGCGCAGGCCCATGTCGCGCACGGCGAACTCCAGTTGCTGTCTGATGATATTGGGTTGTTCGGGTAAGACCCACGGGAAACCCAATAGGTCTTCGAGGGTGACCGGTTTCTGCGTGAGCGGGTGTCCCTGTCGGGCGACAAATAGTGGATGGTCATCGCGAAGCGGCTCTTGCGTGTACTGATCGCCGCCAAAGCCACTCGCGAGACGCCCGATGACGATGTCAACAAGATCCTGGTCCAGACGCTCGAGAAGGGCTTCCATCGAATCCTCACGAACGTTCAGACGTATCCTGGGCGATCTCGTCCTGAACTCCGCGACGCAATCGGCGAGGACTTCCCACCAGTTAAGCGGGAAGAATACGCCAATCGACAGTGTTCCCATGTCGCCCACGCGCAGCGCGTCGAGTTCCGCTTCGGCCCGCTGCACGTCACTGGCGATCAGGTAGCCATGGCGCACAAGGGCTTCTCCGGGAATCGTCGGACGCATTCCTGATGACGTGCGCTCGAACAGCTGCGCGCCCGTGATTGCTTCAACCTCCGCTAGTGCCTTCGATATTGCCGAGTGACTCACCATGAGCGCCTCTGCCGCCTTCTGCAGACTCCCGCATCGCGCTATTTCGAGTACCACGGAGATATGGCGAAGTTTCAGACGCTGTTGCAAGGAACTCATAGTCGGTGGCTCATGAATTTTCTTCAAGGGCAGTAGCGAAATTTTCCGTTTTGTTTCTGCGGCGACTGCGTGAACATCACCACCGATGCACGACGGCACGACCGGCTGGAATATCTAAGGATATCAGGAGAATTGGGGCATCAAATGAAGGATTTGGCGGACAGATGAGCGCAAGACGGTTCGCAGCCGGTTCGCAGACAGGTCGCAACGTGCCCGTGCAGCCACATGAAGACGAGCGAGATAAATCAATGACGAAGACAACCATCACACATTGCGCACAAGGTGTTCTCAGGGGCGTGCTGGACGACGGAGTCCATACATTTTTCGATATTCCCTATGCTGTCGACGCGGGTCGATTTTTGCCTGCGCTCCCGCCATCCACATGGCTCGGCGAACGCGACTGTACACGGGCTGGACCAGTCTTTCCGCAGTTGCCAAGCCGCCTCGACTTTGTGATGGGTCCCACGGCCAGAGGCGCGAAAATGTCGGAGGACGCCTTTCGCCTCAACGTCTTCACGCCCACACTTTCCGGCAAACTCCCCGTCATTTTCTGGATTCACGGGGGTGGCTTCCTGACGGGAGGAGGCTCGCTGCAGTGCTACTTCGGCGACCAGCTCGCGAGAAGCGGGCGCGCCGTTGTGGTGACCATGAACTATCGGCTTGGCCTGCTCGGCAATCTCTTCATGAAGGGGATTTCGCGAGGCAACCTCGCGGTTCGCGATCTTGAGATGGCATTGCAGTGGGTCAAATCGAATATCGGCAGTTTTGGTGGAGATCCGGAATCAATCGTGCTGGCCGGACAATCTGCGGGGGCCTGGTTCACGCAGTTGCTCGCCGCGATGAAGCCAACGAGTGCGCTGGTCAAAGGCGGCATCATGCTCAGCTATCCGGGTCTGCCACCGATGACGCCCGAAGCCGCTCAGACGATGGCCGAGCAGTCTTGTGCGATGGCGGGGATAGACCCATCCGGTGACGCGTTGCTGACGATGTCCGTAGAACGCATACTGGAATTACAGACCTCGATGTTGCGCGCGCAAAGCGTGTTCGCAGAGGTGCCCGTGTTGTTCCAGACCGTTTGCGATAACGAGGTTCCCGCGAGTCCAGGCGTGCAGGCCCGCGAGAATTTTGCCGGCAAGCCGCTGATGATAGGCTGGACCCGGGAAGAAATGGGCAGCTTCTTCGCAAGTAACCCCGCAATGGTTGGCGCGACGCAAGAGCAGGCCTTGAAGAAATATGGCGAAGAGTTCGGCGAGCAAGGCAAGCCTTTCTACAGGCGGGCACTCAGGCGCCGGCTTAATGGCCGGCCCTACACAACCCTAGTCGATCTGGGTTCGGAAAAACTGTTCAGGCTTCCGGCAATCAAGTTCGCTACCGAGATGGAATCGGCAGGCAGCAACGTCTTCGCGTATCAGTTCGACTTCCAGTCGCCTCAGGCGGAGGTGGGAGCGTGCCATTGCTTCGAGCTGCCGTTCGTATTCGGCAACTTCGAAGACTGGGTCGATGCGCCGATGTTGGACGGGATCGACCTGGCGGCGGCTCGCTCGCTATCGGCTTGCATTCAGGAGTACGTGCTGAACTTTGTCGAATCGGGGGATCCGAATGGCGCACACCTGCCGTATTGGCCGGCCTATGACCACTCGCAGGGGCGGCGGACCATGCGCTTCGCGGATGTGATTGAGACCGTTGCGAGCGGTACGGAGCGCGGAGCGTAGCGAGAACGGAGAACGCACGAGGCTCGATGTTTCATCGAAAACGCGTTGAGATCGCTGATGCTTGCGGCAAAGGTCGACGGCAGGTCCGGAGGTGATGCCTTCAGTGTGGCTGCGGCGCGCATCGCGCATTCGAGCTTGCCAGACACACTTTAAAAGCACATGCACAGCGTGCTCAATCTCAGGTCAAGATCGCGTGCCTGAGCCGCTCGTACGCGTAAGGCGTCAGTTCTGCAGCGTGCGAGAGCATGCCGGTTTTCATGTCGGCGGGAAAGTACGCCGCCGCCATCCCGCTGTATTTGGCAGAAACCAGCAGCGACGTAGCTTTCGAAAAATAAATATGTATTACTAATTAAGTGAAAATTGGAATTTGAGGGGAAACAGTTTTTCTCAAGAGGTTGATCGATTTTTTCCTTATTGTTTTCTCCGAATTGATAGGACTATCGAGCCAATCTCGGACGGAGATCGAGAGCAAGAGCACTAAACATAAACGACTGGAACGGCAAGGAGATCGGCGTGGGAATCGGAAAAGACGTGAAGTTGTTGGGTGGGGTGGGCCTTCTGCTGATGGGATGCTCGTCTGGGGCATTCGCGCAAAGCAGTGTCTATATATCGGGTTTTCTGGGCGCTGGAATCGGTTACACGAGCAACGTTGGCGGGCACTCAGTCGTGTCTGAAACCAATGGGGTATCGCGTCCAAACTCGTTTTCATTGCAGGGCAAGGAAGACCTGGGTGGTGGGCTGCAGGCGCTCTTCTATCTGGGTAGTCTGTTTTCGATGAGTACAGGCACGGTCCTTGGTGCGCCCGGTAGCCTTTTCTCCCGGGAATCCTATGTTGGTCTGTCGAATCAATATGGCACCTTGACCTTTGGTCAGCAGCGCGATTTTATGTTCGACATGTCAATACATGGGTATGCGGGTGGCTACAACCAGGGCCTCTGGGGTGCTCACCAGGGGCCGTTTCCGACCTTCGGCGTGCCGTACGTGGTTGGCGGGTCTTATGACTTTGACCGGCTCAATGGGGAGGCCGTCAATAATGCGGTCAAGTTCAGGAGCGCCAATTTCAGCGGGGTGACTTTCGGAGCGATGTACGGCTTTGGTGGTGTTGCCGGTCAATTCGGAAATTCCAGTTCATCGAGTTTTACCGTCAACTATGAGTTCGCTTCGGGCGGCGTGGGTGCGGCGTATACGATGGCGAAGCCGCCTACGATCGACAACGGTAATAACGGCATTCGAAACATTGGCGTGGGCGGCAAGTATCTGTTGGCGCCAGTTCAATTCTCGGTGCTGGGGACAATCTCTCGCAATACCGGAACTGGAGCACAGATCGATGCCGTCGACGCGACCGTGAGTTACGACATTTCACCGTTCTGGAATTTCGCCACGACCTATACCTATATGGGTGGCAACCACGTGCTCGCTAGCGACCACGCAAACCAGGCGGATGCTACGTTGACTTACCGTCTCTCGAAGCGCACCTCGGTGTACGGAACCTATGTCTGGCAGAAGGCATCGGGCAAAGGCGCGCTCGCCCGCATCAACTCGACCGCAACGAGCCCATCGGGGTCCGACGCCCAGACGATGGTGGGAATCAGCATCGCGCATCTTTTCTAATCGTCGCGCGACGACGCTCAACCACGGGGACGCAATGTCCCTGTCGGGCCTTCTATTTAAGAGAGTGGCATGCCGCGTGAACAAAATCGTGTCGCATTGTCCCGAGATTCTTTGGGGGGTGAAAAAGTGCCCTGAAGCTAGAGGGTTGCGAACTTCTATCCGCGCGTGTCGACGATGATCTTTGCGTTCGCACCAGACTCGACGCGTTCGTGGGCCGTCGCGATTTCCGACAGGGGAAAAGTTTCGACCTGAGGATGCTGAAGCGCCCCTCGTTCCAACAGAGGGGTGAGCACATCGACGGCTGCCTTTCTCACCGGGATGGACAAGTTGTAGACAATGACAAATCGTAGATTCGCGAAACCAACGATCATCGGCCTGAACGGTACCTCGATCAATCCAGCCCGCTTCTCAGCGCAACTTCAGCGCAACCTCAGCGCAACGTTACCCGTACTGTGATTCTTCGCATCGGAACGCGCTTGTAAAAAATTGACAATACAGACGACCGGCGGCCGCTGAAGTGTCGATCTCTACTCGCTCATCGACACCTGCAAAGCGGATAGCATAGAACCATATTGCTATCGCAACTTGAGGTTACCTCGCTCATGGCTTTCAGGGAGGTCCGTTCAGGGCTCGCCGGTGCGCCGACGGCTCCTTTTTCGAAGTGCGATGAGCGCGATAAATCCAATCACGAGAAGTGCGACGGCGCTCAGCACGCCGGTGCGGTGGGTACCATTTGCCTCCGAAGCCGCGGCGGACGCGACCGCAGGTGACGATGCCTGCGTCGCAACCGGCTGCGGGAGCGCTACCCCGGCGGCACTCCCCTGCCGCACGAGGGATGTTTCCGATGTCGGGGAGGCCTGAGATGCCTGAGATGCTGGGACGGGACCCGCGTCCGAAGCGGGTCCGACGGGAGCCGTGTCGGTAGCGGAAGCCATCACCGGAGCTGGCGGCTCGCGAGAAATGGCTGCGCCAGACTTGGCCACCGACTTCCACTGCGCAAATACGGTGTCGATGCAATGGACATCAGTGCATGCGTTGCGAGATTGCCGCCACTTGGCGAGTTGTTCCGGCGATAGCTTCCCGGCGCTCAGAAGAGTCCGCTGCTGAGCGACAATATCGTCGTACTCGTTGTTCAGGATCGCGTGGTCGCATATGACGCGCTCAGCCGGTTGACGCGTGGTTGCACATTGAATGTCGCTCGCCCATGCTCCGGTTGAACCAAACGCTGCCATTGACAGCAGCAATGCCAAATGTTGTCTCGGATGCACCGGTCCTCCTGGAACGTGATTGCCGTCAAGTCGCGGATTGGGAAAACGTCGCCACCGCTGGGGCGCTCTATGGGCCACGGCTCTGGGGCCGTGCGGGCACGCTGATTGCAGTAGTGGCAATCAGCGTGCCCGCATGACGTCGCATCAATCGCGACTCCTCAACGCGATGGTCCAGTCCGGTAGCAACGAGCCACGGCCTAATCCGTCGAGAAGACAACCGCCGCCGACTCCCCGACTTGCGTGAAACTACGGACGAAACGATAGACCTGGCTGCCGATTGGCAATTGATTCGCTCCCGAAGAGGTCGATTCAAGCATGTCGTTTGCGAGCGATATTGCAATCGCGCCGATCTGCCTCAGGCCTTCGCGTGAACCCGCGGGGTCACCCAAATACACTGTACAAACGCCTGCCGTATGTCGAATCATCACGATGCTTGCAGCTTTATCGAGTGACTGTTCCAGATATTCGGCCAGTGTCTGCAGCGATTCAGGTGCCTGCTCGGGGTGGCCGTTCGCTAAACCATTGTCGTCTGTCACCTTGACCTCCTTCGGCCGATGGGCCATATGACCGTCTTGTGTGCTCTTCCAACTGCCATCATGGCACGACGCTCGCCTCAGGGACTAGGGACGCTAGCAAATGCGATGGTCGTATTGGGGAAACCTCGGCGTAGATTCGGACCTGCGGTACCTGCAAGTCGCCCGCACGCTTCCCATGAAGTCTACCGTCTGGCCGACCTGATCCCTCCGCCCGATTTAGATAAACCCGTTTGCCCCGAATCTTCAGGCACGTCTCGTCATCCCGTCACGACCGTCCCGTACGTGTTGCGAAATGGTTCCAGCGCTTGACGAGTTCCGGCGTATGGCGCTGCACCCAACGCAGGATCGTCGCGTCCCTCGGGCTTCCTTCTGGGCCTGAGCAAGCGACAACCCTCACTCAGCGAGGGATGCGGTGGAAGGCGAGTGTGGACCAGGACAGATTGGAAAGCTGGAGGTGGATGCAGGGCTAGGTGGCCACTACGATCGCAGCATGAATTCCATTGCCCGATCTATGCAGGCATCACCCTCGCCGATGCAAATGCCTACCGCGCCCGCAAGCGACGTTCGCAACGTCGAGAAGCCGAAGACGCAAGCGCTCCGTCAACTGACTAACGGCGTGGTGAGCGAGGTCGGCCGCCCGACGAGCAACGTGACGCTTCTTAAAGTGCGCATTGAGTCCGACACATCATTTTCCTATGTACCCGGCCAGTACATCAATATTGTCGGCAGCGACAGCAGGATGAGAAGTTATTCGCTCGCTCGTGCCGAAGTTCTCGATGGATGTATCGAGCTTCACGTCGGCCGGATGCAGGGCGGTCTTTTCAGTGACGACGCCATGCGCGTGGTCAAGGAGGGCGACCCGCTTTCGTGGCTGGGGCCCTTCGGCGATTTTGCATGGCATCCCAATGCGGCTAAGCGCGCTATCTTCGTGTGTACAGGTACCGGCTTCGCTCCCATTCGCGCATTGCTCGAACGCGCGATCGACGCGGCAAACGACACATCCATCGTTCTCTACTGGGGCGCACGCAAGCTCTCTGACCTGTACGCTCGTACGGCGCTAAGAACGTGGGCGAGTGAACACCCGAATTTCCATTTCGTTCCAGTTTTATCTGAAGGTGTGGCCATTGAAGGATCGTCGATACGGCGCGGGCACGTGCATCAGATCGTCGTGGAAGATTTCGATTCACTGCAAGACGTGATGGTCTATGCCTGCGGGTCTCCGCGGATGGTCGACTCGGCCCGACGCGCTTTCGTAGACACCCGCGGCCTGCCGGAATCCGCGTTCTTTTCAGACCCTTTCGGCGAGTCATTGACTTGTCCCGACGCCGTCGAGAATGACGGCGCACTCATTCAGATCGCCGTCAGCGGCACAGCGCACACCGTACGAGGCGACGGCACGCTGCTCGGCGCGTTGAAGCGTGCGGGCGTGCAGATAAGCAGCGTGTGTGGCGGCCAGCGTGCTTGCGGTACTTGCGTAGTCGAAATTGAAGCGAACTGGCGCGACAAGCTTGCCGGTCCAACAGACGAGGAACTCGACCTGCTGGCGTTCACGCCGGATGCAACATCATCGTGCCGCCTCGCTTGCCAGATCAAATTGGATTCGACAATGAACGGGCTCTGCGTGCGAGTGCGATGAGGCCACAGCTTCACATGAAGTCAAATAAATAGTCACGCGGTATTGCCACGTGATGGCAGTCCGGATGCGTGAGCAAAGCCAATTTCCCCCCAACGTTGAATCGATAACACGGAGCCATAGCCCATGAATACAATCGCCATGTCGGACCTGGAGCGCGTAGGCGTCGACTTTTCTGCCGCCACCATGCTGTCCGTGCGTGAAAGAACGCGCGCCGCAATTCACGCAATCGCAGCGCAGTGCAAACCGGGCATGGTGGAAGAAGCTGCGGTCGAAATGGCCAAGGGCGTACTTAAGCAAGCGGATATGCAGCGCGGCTGGCACGACGTGTATGTTCGCTTCGGGTCGAATACGACCAAGACGTTTGGGGAAGCCTCCGATCCAGGCGTGGTCCTTGGAGACGACGATATTTTTCTCATCGATATTGGCCCTGTCTGGGAGAAATGGGAGGGCGATGGCGGCGATACGTTCGTCACCGGTGGGGATGCCGGGATGGCACGGTGCAAGCGCGACGCGAAGGCGCTCTTTCATCTTGTTCGTGCAAAGTGGCGCGACGAAAAAGTGACGGGCGAGGCCTTGTATGAATTCGCGGAGCAGCAGGCCAATGCGTTAGGCTGGGCTTTGAATCTTGACCTCTCGGGCCATCGGATCTCGAATTTTCCGCACGCAGCGATCTATGAAGGACCCCTTGCGGAAATCCCGTTTCATCCGGCGCCGTTACTTTGGGTCCTCGAGATCCATATCCGGCATCCGCAGAAGCCGTATGGCGCTTTTTTCGAAGATATGCTGCTCGACGACGATTACTTCGAGCAAGACGAGTGATTGAGCTCGCCCATGAAAATGGCGAGCGGTGTGGCGCTTAAGGCGCGGGCTGAAGATGCAGGCTTAAGGCGTGAACTTAAGTCCGCAGGCTGCGCAAGCCTGCGCCAAGTCGCTTGACTGCCTCCGCCAGTTCCGACTCGTCGAGACTGGCGAAGCCCAGCCTCACCCCCGAGGTCGGCTCGCCTGACATCGAGTAGGTGGCGCCCGGCATGAATTTCACGCCATGACTTCCTGCCGTTGCAGCAAGGCGCCCGGCGTCGATTGACTCGTCGAATCTGACCCAGAACGCGAGACCACCATCCGGCACGTCGAAGTCGATTGCCGACCCAAACTCTCGTTTCAACAGGTCTGCGAACAACATGCGCCGGCTGTCGTAGACCTGCAAAACCTTGCGTGCATGCCGGCGGATTTCTCCCGAGTCCATCATGTCGGCCACCGCCAGTTCGATAGCCGGATCGCCTTGACGATCGATCAGCAGAATCTCCTCGGCCACCCGATCGACAAAGCGTTTTGCACCCGCTATATAGCCGCTGCGCAGGCTTGGCGTGAGCAGCTTTGACAACGATCCGATATAGGCGACCTTGCCCCACTGGTCCGCGCTGGCGAGCGGCAGCATGGGCCTGTGAGAAAAATGGAAGTCGTGATCGTAGTCGTCTTCGATGATGGCAAAGCCGAACTGATCCGCAAGTGTGAGAAGGCGCAAGCGTCGCTCGGGCGGCAGCAGGACCGTGGTCGGGAACTGGTGATGCGGCGTCAGATAGACGCAACGCACGCGCTGTGCGCGGCATGCCTTCTCCAGATCGTCGAGACGCAAACCTTGTTCATCGACACGCACGGTCGTAACATGCGCACCGTTGGCGAGAAATGCCTCACGAGCGGGCGGATAACTCAGGGACTCAAGCACCACCGTGTCACCGGGTTGCGTGAGCACGCGCGCTGCGATGAATATCGCCATCTGACTGCCACGTGTCAGGCAGATTGTCTCGGCGGTTGTGTTAAGTCCACGTTCTGCATTCAGCATTTCCGAAACGGCCTTGCGCAGTGCGATGCTTCCGCGCGGGTCTCCATAGCCGAGAAGGTTTTTGCGGCTTAGGGAAAGCAGGCTACGCCGGTAAGCGCGTGCGAGTTCGTTGACGGGGACCAGTCGCGTATCCGGCGCGCCGTCATCGAACATGAGTACACCCGGTTCGGGCAACAACATGTCGATGCGGATCTGTTGACCGGGAAGCCTGAAGTCGGGCTCTTCGGGTATCGACGTTGCCTCGATAGGGCGAAAAGCGAACGCGGCAGGCTGAGCTGTCGGCAAGCTTGGCGAGACGAAGGTCCCGCGCGCTCGCTCCGGCGTCAACCAGCCTTGCGCTGTCAATTCGTCGTAGGCGAGGATCACTGTCTTTCGATTGACTTCCAGTGCCTCGGCCAAGTCGCGCGTGCCTGGCAGGGCGCTTCCGGGTTGCAGGCGCCCCCGGCGAATCTCTTCGATGATCGCGTGCACGATCTGCAAATAAGGCGCTGTCTTTTGCTTTCGATCGATCGCAATACGAATTTCCGTAGGCCTCAGCACACTGGTCCACCCTGGTTAATATTTCTGGAGGATTCCCCTGGTCCATGCGGATCGTACCATCGGTTCACTGCTAGAAGTGCGACCTCTCCAGCACTCGCGGCGTAACGAATCCATCGTCCTCGACCTCATAGGTGTAATCCATGGAAACACGTCCACTTCGCGCCAATTGCTTGAACTTCTCTGAGCTGCTCGGCCAGGCTGTAGCGCTCATTTCACCGACCATGACGGCCGCGCTGATCGTGCCTGTCATGTTCGCCAGCACGGGCAACATGAGCTGGCTTGCCTATGCGCTAGGTACGGTCATGCTGTTGTTCGTCGCTTTCAATTTGAATCAATTTGCCCGGCGCTCAGCGGGTGTCGGTTCGATGTATGCGTACACCACGCGCGGACTTGGACTGACCGCGGGCGGCATTGCCGGCTGGTCGCTCATCTGGGCGTACCTGGGAATTGCCATGGCCGGGATCACGGGCTTCTCGGTGTTTGCCGGCAAGCTCGCAGAGATGGTGGGCGTCAGCGCGTCACCGTTAGCGTTCTTTGCGATCTGTGCCGTCGCAGCCTGGTATTGCGCATACAAGAACGTCCAGTTGTCAGCCGTGTTGATGCTCGTGCTTGAGGGCGTGTCGATGCTATTGATTGTCGGCCTGTGCGTGATCGTGCTGGCGCAGCATCACTTTCAACTCGATGTCAAACAACTGGACCTGCATGACACACCACTCTCAAGTATGGGACTGGGCGTGGTGGTCGCGATCTTTAGTCTGGTGGGGTTCGAATGCGCGACGGCGTTCGGTACAGAAGCCAAAAAACCACTTGTTTCCATCCCCCGCGCAGTGATCTGGAGCCTGATCGTATCGGGCGTATTTTTCGTGTTCGTCACCTATGTCATGGTCCACGGCTTCACGGGCTATGCAACGACACTCGACAAGATCGACGCACCGCTCAACGTGCTCGCGGAACTCGCCCACGTGAAGTTCTTGCAGGTTCCTTTGTCGATTGGCGCGATGTTCACGTTCTTCTCTTTGGCGCTCTCATGTGTAAACGCAGGCGCGCGCGTGATCTTCGCGATGGGCCGTCATGGACTGCTGCCATCTGCCACGGCGGGCGCTCATGCCGTGAACGAGACGCCGCACATTGCCGTGACGGTGATGGCCGTCATCGCGTTCATCGTGCCGTCTGCCTTGTTTCTGGCGCATACGGCTGCCCTCGATACGTTCAGCTATGTCGGCACGCTGGCGGCATTCGGTTTTCTCGTGCCGTACTTCCTGATCACCATTGCAGCGCCGGTGTATCTCTCGCGTCTTGGCCAGTTGCGCAAGCGCGATATGACTTATTGCGTTATCGCATTGTTGCTGCTGCTGATTCCGGCTGTGGGCAGCGTTTATCCGGTGCCGCCCGCGCCCGTCGCTTATTTCCCGTATCTGTTCCTGGCGTATCTCGCTATAGGTGCAGCGTGGATTGTGATGTTCCATCGCAGGGTGCCTGCGGCCAGAACGCATATTCGCCAGGAGCTGGCATCAACGCACGAGGCCTATCAACCTTCTGGCATGGAAGCGGTCAATGAGGGCTAACGCATGAAGCACGTCCTGGCAATCCGGCATGTCGGTTTTGAAGACCTCGGTACATTCGAGCCTGTGTTTCACGGGTGGGGATATCGCGTCGACTATGTTGATGCGCCTGTGCACGGTTTGTCGAATCTCGACGTGCTTGCGCCCGACTTGCTCGTCATATTAGGTGGTCCGATAGGCGCGTATGAGGAAGACAAGTATCCATTCCTCGCGCTTGAGCTGGCCCTGGCGAGGCAGCGCCTGGAATCGGGGAGGGCACTGCTAGGCATCTGCCTCGGTGCGCAACTGATCGCACGGGCGTGCGGCTCGCGCGTATTTGCGGGGCCAGTCAAGGAGATCGGCTGGGGGCCAGTGACACTAAGTGAGGCGGGTTCAACGTCGGCCCTCGCTGCGTTGGCTGACGGCGCACCGGTGTTGCATTGGCATGGAGACACATTCGATCTTCCTCCTGGCGCGGTGTGCCTTGCATCGACTGAGGATTACGAACAGCAAGCGTTCGCCATTGGGAAGCATGTGCTTGGATTGCAGTTCCATCTGGAAGTATCGGCGCCCACGCTGGAGAGCTGGCTCGTTGGTCACGCGGTCGAGCTCTCCCTCGCGGGAGTAGATCTGGCCGTTTTGCGTGCGGGCGTGCCGACATCATCCGACGTTGCACGCACCATATTGAAGACGTGGTTCGCGAACGCGATCGATTGCAGCGCCCTTTGAATTGCAAAAGGCAGGCGCATTCAGACTCGCGCGATTCGAACAATGCTCCGGTTCTTTACATCTCGTCAGGATCATCCCGTGAGTCGAAAAATAATAAATATGGTGTGCTACTTTTATGGACGAGACATGTCGATGTCTAAATGCAACGCATATCGTTCATAGAAGGTTCCAAAAACTCGCACTAATGCATTGGAACGCACTGAGGTATCTGGCTGGCCAATTTATCGATGCCGGTGAATGCCGGCTATGTCGCGCCGCTCTTGGGTGAGCCTGCGAGAGCAGCGAAGCCGGTGGCCGCCGTTGCGAGCAGGAGGGTCGTGACGGCGAGATTTTTGAGTCGGAAGAGTATGTCAGAGTCCTTTTATTGGGGGAAAAATTGCGGCGATCCGGGCGTACGCCAGGACGTCGACTTGCAGGTAGATCGCGAGTGCGGTGAGCATGACCAGTACACCGAATACCTGCTGGAGGCGTTCGGCGTGACGCGCCACTACCCGGACGCGCTGAGTCATGTAATGGCCACCGTAGATGATTGCGAGCATGGGAATGGCGGCCCCGATCGCGTACAGGGTGAGCAGCAGCGCCGACCATCCCAAGTCCTGGGCTTTGACCACCAGCACCAGGATCGATGCCAGCACGGGTCCGGCACAGGGCGTCCATACGGCGCCGAGCGACATGCCGAGCACGAAGCCGCCCGTGTTGCCGCTTCCGGGTTGAACCCCAGGCGCGACCGCGGCGCTAATGCGCTGCAGTGGAGGCTGCAGACGCGCCACCAGCCAGTCATAGGGACCTGGCCACACGCGCAGCAGTCCAGACAGCGCCAACAATGCGATACCCGTGTTGCGCAACACCTGCTGTGCAACATGCACTGTGCTGGACACCGCGCCGAGCAGCATCGCGAAGCTGGCGAACGTCAGGATGAAACCGGCGACGATGAACAAGGGGCGAACGCGGCTCGGCCGCTCGACCGAGGTGCCGAGCAGGATCGGCATGACCGGCAGGATGCAGGGTGATGCAATAGTGAGCAGACCCGCGAGCAATGCGAGCGGTGTCTCAATGGTGTTATGCACGTTGGGCGCTCCGTTGGCTGGCATGACCGTATTGGAACGTCCGTACGTATCTGGCTTGTGTCTGCGACACCGGGCCGGTGCAACGTTTTGTGTCAGGGAAGAGTGCAGACACACTGCGACACAAATCTCCGCGCCGGGCAGGCTGTAAAGCAGACGTTGTCGAATAGCAGGCTGAAGATCACCGCCTTGTTGTAGTGGGCAATCGCGCTGATCGTCGTATGAGGGCGCGGATACATCTCATACGATGATTCTCCTGTTGTAGTTAACGTCAGTCGTGACAATAGGATCCGCTGTCCTGGACAGGGCGTCGCACACGCGCGCGAACGGGATGCGGCGAATCGCCCGTCGCATCAATGCATTTTCCACCGAGCCCAGATGCCGCTTGGTCAATCCACTGAAATTTCGACGTGGATGGTCCTTACGGAGCCCTTGTGATAATGGACCTCGTAAGTAACACCATCCGAGCCGCGAAAAGCGGCGTCCGGCAAGTAAATGACCTGGATTCCTCGACCGACGCGTCCCTCGCAGTTTGTGTCGCCGACATAGTTTGACCCAAGTGGCGCATCGCCCGGCCGCAAATCAATCCGGCCATGCTCGGGCGCTTCGGTTATCGTGATACCAGGAGGCTCATGGGTCATACACGCTGAATTCCATTCAGCATGAGCGCGGATCAAGACCTCCGTTCCCATGGACGTATGTCGATGAATGGTGCTCTCATTGGACTGCTGCGACCACGCGACAGAAGCCACCATAAAGAGCGAAACGCCAATCGCGTGGTATGCGGACGAGCACGTCATCTCGGACTCCATATCTGAAAGGAATTTCGAAACCCAGGCGACCTGTCGGCATCTGAAGTGAGGGGAGCCGCTTTGTGCACTGGGCGACGTGTCACTATTCTTTCGGTTTCTCACTAGCGGCGACAAGCACCGGAGCCGCTGCAGTGCTCGCCAGCTCTTCGCTTGACCAACCGCCGCCCAGCGCCTTGATCAGTTGTACGTTCGCGCTTAGCTGACGTGTCTGGATATCGAGTACGTCCCGTTGCGCGTCGAGCGCAGCGGTCTGCGCCTGCACGACATCGAGATAACCGACCGCGCCTTGCCGATACCGGTGCAGCGCCAGATCGACTGAATATTGCGCCGAGTTGCTAGCATCGCGTTGCTGTTCGAGCGCCGTGCCAAGGTCCTGCAGCAGCGAAAGATTGTCTTCGATTTGCTGGAACGCCGACAGCACGACACCGCGATAACGTGCACCCGCTTCATCGGTTGCCGCCTTCGCCGAATCAAGCTGCGCGCGGCGTAAGCCGCCATCGAAAACGTATTGCACGAGCTGCGGACCGATTGCCCAGAACAAGGTCGGTGCACTGATCAAATTCGCATAGGCGGAGCTTTGAAATCCGGCTTGCGCGCTCAGTGTGATGGAAGGAAAGTACGCCGCGCGCGCTACGCCGATTTTCGCATTGGCTTCCGCCACGCGGCGTTCAGCTGCGGCAATGTCGGGGCGCCGTTGCAACAACGTCGAGGGCAAGCCGGCCGGAATCACGGGTAGGGTGACCGAGGCGGTTTGCTGCGGCAAAGTGAACTCCGACGCGGACACGCCGACCAGCTCGGCGATCGCGTGCTCGATCAACGCGCGTTGTGCGAGGTTCTGCGACAACTGCGATTTCGCCGATGACAACTGCGTCTGCGCACGCGAAACGTCGAGCCCGGAAACAAGTCCTCCTCCATGCAGCGTTTGCGTGAGCTGCAGCGCGCGTGCAAATGCCGCGACGGTGTCGGTCAGCAACTGTGTCTGCTGATCGAGACCGCGCAGGCGGATGTAGCTATCGGCGAGTTGAATCTGGAGGCTCAGTTGCACCGACGCAAGATCGGCCTTCGATGCCTGTGCTTCGTCCTTGCCGGCTACCACGGAATCACGCACGTGGCCCCACAGGTCGAGGTCGTAATCGACCTCACCGCCGAGCGTGGCGGAGTTGTAATCGTTGGGGCCACCCACACGCAATGGCCGCCTGTACGACTGCCGGTCGCGTTGCGGTTGCGCGCTTGCAGTGACCTTCGGGAACAGTCCGGCTGAAACCTGATCCACGAACGCCTGCGCCTGCCTGTAGTGCGCGAACGCTGCGGCAAGATCCGTATTGTTCGCGAGCAGGCGTTGTTCGAGGTCATCGAGTTGAGCGTCGTTATACATCTTCCACCAGCCGGTGCGGCTCAACTGGTCGGCGGGCTGCGCGCTGATCCACGGCCCGACCGTGTGATACTGCGCGACGACTGGCGTTGGAGGCACCTTGTAATCCGGCGCGAGCGAGCAGGCCGCCAGCGCGAGGGTGCCGACGAGCAGTGCCGAAACGCTTGATCCAGTCATGCGAGCCATCCTAGCCATTGGCGGCCACCTTCTTGTCGGCACTGGCGACTTGAACGCGATCGCCATCAACAAGACCGTCGGGCGGTGTATCGATCACACGGTCGGTGGCGACGAGCCCCGAGCCAATCTCGACCGAGTCGCCAAAATCGCGATTGATCGTCACCTTCTTGAACACGACCTGGCCGTTCGCACCGAGCGTCGCGACCGTCAGGCCACGAGCGTCGAAAACCAGCGCGCTGGCGGGAACCCGTACCGCGTTTGCCTGCACCGGCAGCTTGAATTGCAGGCTCGCGAAACCACCGGGCAAGAGCTTGCCGTCGGCGTTGTCGACCAGTAATTGAACCAGCGTGGTGCCTGAACTGGCGTTGACCGAATCCGCCGATGCGATCACGCGCGCAGTGAAATGCTGGCCCGGATATTCCGGCACGGAAAGCGTCGCTGTCGTGCCGCTGCGGACATCGGGGGCGTAACTCTGCGGCACCTGTACATAGACGCGCAACTGCTTCACGTCCGAGACGGTGAACAGCTCCTGCCCGACGCCACCGCTGCCCGCATTGATGAGCGCGCCGACATCCGTGTCACGAGCGGTCACCACGCCGTCAAACGGCGCCAGGATGCGCTCGAAGCCCTTGGTGGCGAGCAAACGATCTACGTTGGCCTGCGCGGCCGCTACGGCCGCTTTCTTGGCGGTGTAGTCGCCGGTGCGCTCGTCGACTTCCTGCTGGGCGACCGAGTCGGTGCCGAGCAGCGCCTGCCAGCGTTTAGCGGTTGTGCCGGCGAGGGAGGAATTGGCTTGCGCGCTGACCAGGTCCGCACGCGCTTGCAGTAACTGCTGGTCGAGCTCTGGTGACTCGATCACCGCGAGCAATTGCCCAGCTTTCACCGGTGCGCCAATATCCACATTCCACGACTTCAGATAACCGCTCACGCGCGCGAAGATAGGCGCACGCGAATACGCTTCGAGATGCGACGGCAGATCGAGCGTCGGGCCGTTTGCCGCACTCACCGGATTGATCACGTTGACCGTCGGAACGATCTGCGCGTTGGTCCAGGTCTTGAGGTTGCGGGCATCGACGGCGCGCAGCGTGACGCCGGCGGCGACCACGATCACGGCAACCGCGATACCCACCACGCCGATCACGACGAGTCGCCGGCGCGGCACGGGTTGATTGGTCACCGCTTGATTAGTGACGGATTGACTAGTGACAACGGGTTCAGACGACATGAGCAGGACCTCCCGTAACGGGTGTCGGGGCAATCGCGCGGCCAGCGCGCGAGTGAATGATGCAAAAGATCACCGGGACCAGAAGCAGCGACGCGGTGGTAGCGAAAATCAGGCCGCCGATCACGGCGCGGCCGAGCGGTGCATTCTGTTCGCCGCCTTCGCCCATCGCGAGGGCCATCGGCGCCATGCCGATGATCATCGAAAGAGCCGTCATGAGCACCGGGCGGAAACGGGTAAAGCCGGCTTCGAGGGCCGCCTTGAACGGGTCGCCGTGAACGGCCAGGCGTTCGCGGCAGAAACTGACCACGAGGATGGAGTTGGCGGTCGCCACCCCCATGCACATGATCGCTCCCGTCAGCGCGGGCACGGACAACGTGGTATGGGTCGCGAACAGCATCCAGACGATGCCGGCAAGCGCCGCGGGCAACGCCGTGACGATCACGAACGGATCGGCCCACGACTGGAAGTTGACCACGACGATCAGGTAGATCAACACGACTGCGCCGAG